>Ga0256839_1000427_pt1 | contig 54663 bp, 29 predicted proteins | sample 354166metaG_FD_185968 | JGI IMG/M metagenome (GOLD analysis project Ga0256839, IMG submission 185968) | Hydrothermal vent microbial communities from Mid Atlantic Ridge, Atlantic Ocean - 354-166 | ecosystem: Environmental > Aquatic > Marine > Hydrothermal vents | place: Atlantic Ocean: Mid... | reverse complement strand
CAGGCCTCTGTCCGGCAGGAGCTTAAAGAAAGCAACAAGCGTTTATCCGCAGAGGGTAAACACAAGGGCGCAGCCGCCTTGGCCAGGCCTTGATCTTTCGCTTCTTTTGGATCAAGCCAAAAGAAGAAACTTAGATTTGGAACAAAGCCATGCTTTTTTAGAGAAAGCGTGCTTTTTGAGGATAGATTTCGTAACGCGTTACGACGATCACGTTCGTCACGCTCATTACGAAAAAAAAACGTATATTTGCCCTAAGCAGCCGGCTTGAAGAAGCGGCTGTGGCAGGCTTTGGTGTAGAAGAGCGCTGAGGGGAGTCCTGCGAAAAGGATCGATTGAGGTTGGAGAGCTTAGTGGTGAGATTCTGGATGATGTTGCGGTAGGGGCGAGTAGGGAGGGAAGTAAGTTATACAGTCAAGGAACATTTAAAGCTTTCCAAAAACAACTTCAGCAACATGGAAAGAAATCTATCCTGAAATCTCAAGCCAAAATTCAAAGAAGACTACAAGAGCATTTGAACAAACTTAATAAGATTAAAAAAGAAGGAGGATACACAAGTTCTGTAGAAAAGGAAATAAGAATATTTAGGGGCCAATTACAAGCTATTGACGACTTACTTGACCTAAATAAATAAGAGACGATGGAGTATGCTGAAGAATTTAAAAAACTTGCTAACATTTTAAATAAGTCTAAAAAAGTAAACTCTCTTGATAAAGACGACCATATAGAATGCGAGGTGTTAGCACATTCGCTATTAGACATAAGAGATTCGTGTAAAGAAATTGTTAATAGGTTGCTTCCAAGATTGTTTTCGAGTGAAATTTCCGAAGGCGAGATCGAAGATGTTTTGTTAGGTGTTGGGGAAGAACTACGGCATATAATATATCACATTAGAGCCACAAATTATTATGATTACTTGAAGGAAGAATGATAATGGATTAAGTTACTTATACCTATAGCGAAGTAATGTGGGAGAGATAGTAATCATACAACCAACCACGTCTTGTTCAGTCTGTAAATCGGCGGTAGTTTTGGCGCTATACCAAAGCTACAAAAATATGAAAAGGAAAGCGGGAAAGGCCTATTGGGCAGCCATGCTTGAGCGCTACGAAAAGCACGATGGCAGCATTAGGAGTTTTTGCAAGCAGGAGGGCACTGGTGAAGTGAGTTTTTTGCCAGTGGCGCAAGAAATTGCGTCAAGATCCGAGTGTTGGCCTGGGCTACTTGCAGGTAGAATGATCTCCCTGGACAAAAATTTGAAGCGAAAAAGCCATCAAGGCTACATATGGGTGTATTATTCACCTGAAGGGCAGCTGGTGTTTTTTAGTATCGCAAGGGCCGTGAGCATCCTGGTCCCCAGGAAATGCTGAAGTAGTACCAGGAGTATATATGATGGGTTATTCAGCTTATGAAAAAATGACTATCAGCTAAAAGACATTGAGTTGGCAGGTAGGTACACGGGCCTAAGGCGACTCAGTACTTGGTGATACTTGATGAGAAGAGCGGCTTCTTTTGATGCTCGAACGGGTGAATTGCTTAGATCAATCAGCTTTGACTTTTTGTGAAAAATGGGTTCACTTATCGGGAGAGGTGGAATAGTTGGCTTCTTATTGTATGAGGACAGCCCGCAGATAGGCGCCATGAGGGTTTGTGGTGCTTTCTCTGTTCTGTTGTGTGTAGCAAATGCTTAGGATTATTTCGCGTACAGTTTATTCTATTTGTGCTTGTAGGGGGTGGCGCAAGTTTTTATGGTCTTTCAGAATCACTTTGATGTACCCCACGGTGAGTGGGGTTTCGATGAGTACGGGCAGGCGATTGGCGTCGGCTGTAGCCCATACTCGCAGTCGGGTATCTTCTCTGAACACGTATCCGGCGATTACTTCTGGACTGAAGCGATAGAGCCGGAATTTGCCCAGGCCTTTGATTTTTTTCACTTCCACTTTTTCGAAGACGACCTTCAGGGGCCATTCTTGTTTATCTACGAAGATGGGTACGGGGAAGGTGGTGCCGGGGCGCATCTGTTCGAAGGGGCGATTTCGGGCGTAGTAGATGCTGGATACCATGTCGTGCATGCAGGAGGAGAGCGAGAAGGTGTCGCGTTCTTTGATGAGGTGTTTGCGGCGGCCGCGGTGGCTGATGGCTTGGCGGTTTGCTTGGTCGAATTCGGTGCGATCGTAGAGGGTATATTCTCCTTCGGTCAGATCGCGGATGGATCGAACGGGCAATAGCGTTTCTTTATTGGCCCAAGTGTCGTAGTAGTCGCGTACTTTGTAGAACCAGTCGTAGGAGGGATAGGTTTCGCCTATTACTTGGAAGTGGTAGTTATCGCCTTCGTCGATGACGCGGAAGGTCACTTCTCCGGCTGCCATCCAGATGAAGTTCCAATTGTAGTAAATCTTGTAGGTGAGCGTTTCGCCTTGACGAAAGGCAAAGTTTTCTGTAGCGCATACCTCGTCAGTTGGGGGCACTGAGGTGTGATGCGCTGGTGGTGTAAGGCAGCCGGTCTGCGAGTCACTTTTGCCGAAAGGCGAAAACACACCTCCCAACAATAGGGGGGGCAAGAGGAAAGCGAGTAGTGGCAGACGGTTATTCATAGCCCAAGGATTTTAGAATGTTGGCTCGGAGGATAAGTATCAATCCTGCCAACGCCGGAAACACCAAGTTTAGTACAAATACGGCATAAGAGGCGGCCAAGATGCCTAGCTGGTTGTTGGTGTGATAGCCCCACACGAATAGCGCAATAGAGCCGCGTGCTACCAACGCCGGCAATGGCACACCCATTTGTAACAAAAAAATGGTGGCTACGGATGCCAGGGCTACACCATACGAGAGCTCGATGCCGAAAAACCACACCATCCAGATGTATTGAGTGGAAAAGAGCAGGTAGCGCAAGCTGGCAAGTGCCAGGACGCGGGCGAGGGTAGGTGTGTTGTAATAAGTCAGTACGTTGAGCTGCTTTAGCCACCGCTGCAAAGGATGTGGCCACGGCAGTCGTCGTGCTAGGGGGCGCACCAGATCGATGTGGAAGTAGATGAGCAGCAGTAGTGAGATAAATAGGCCACCTAGCATAGCGATGGTTTGCACTACATAGGGCGTAGCTTGCAGATAGTAGCGTGCGAACCACAGTCCGCCAATGAGCCCTGCTAGTAGCAGGATGATGTTTTGTGCCAAGCTGCCTACTAAGGTGGCGATGATGGCGCGCCAGTTGTGGGCTGCCTCGACCATCAGGATGCGGCCGGCATATTCGCCAATGCGGTTGGGTGTAAAGATCGAGACCGACACGCCTGCCAATACCGCTTTTACCGATTGCCGCAAGCTCATCGGCATGAAGGTGCGCACCAGCTGGTGCCACTTGAGCGATTCGAGCAGCCAGTTGAGGGGCATGCATGTGGCACAGCTGAGCAACCAAGGAAGCTGCTTCCACGACAGGCGCGCGAGAAAAACTTGCCACAAAGCTGTCCAGTCTTTATCGGCAAAGGCCTGACGCCACACCGCCCATGCGATAGCAACACCTAGCACCAACTTGATGCCCCATTCGATCAGGCGCTTTTGGGTCGCTTTTTTCATAAGCCTGCAGTGAGCGAGGAGCTGCAAAGATGGCCATTTTGCTAAAAGGGGCTGTCACCCCAAAGCGTCGTACGCCTCGAGGTGACAGCTATTGCGCTACCAGCCAGGAAGGAAGTTAATGCCCCATATACCTTTGGTCTCCTTGAGTAGTGGATAGGCGTAGAAGGGCTCTAGCACGAGCGCACCGAATAGGTTGATGCGCAGGCTGGCTCCCGTACTGTATACAGCTTGGGGCCGTAGTGGATCATCGGGGCCTAAGTTGAAGTCGGCATAGTTGAAGAAGGCTACGCCGCCGTCGGCAAAAAGTGATAGTTCGGTAAACAGCACTTTAGAGGGGATAAGACATAGGCGGCGTGGCCCTGTAAAGGGTAGGCGCAACTCGAAGTTACCTACGATGAATTTGGAACCCAGCAGCTCATCGGCACTGCGGCCGTTAAGTGGTAAGAGTTCGTTGGCCTTATTGTAGTTATATCCACGTACGTACCATGGGTAGCCAATATAGTAGGGGTAAAACAAAAACTGATCGCGCCCCGAGCGACCGTAGTGCATCAGGCGGCCTGCCAATGCAATGGGGCGCAGCCAGATGTATTGGCGCAAGTCAATGACCAGACTATTGAAGTTGAAATCGCCTACATAGCGCTCAAAGCCGATGCGGAAGCGATGGCCACTGAGCGGCGAAGTGATGCCAAAGGAAGCATTGTCGCCTACCACAGCGGCATTAGCGGTAGCCAGCCTACCTTTGAAGAGGTTGTAGCCCGACTGGGCGGGGTCGAGCTTGTTGCGCTGCTGGTAGATGAGGCGCCCGAAGGCGTCGTAGTAATTGTCGAATCGGTCTACGCGGTTGTAGTAGGCAGCAGCGGTGAGCGAGGCCTCTACGCGCAGTGTGCGCGAGAAGGGGTATTGGGCAAAGAGTGTAAGTTTGTCTTCGAAGGTGCGAATAATGTCGAACTGCCAGTGTTCTGCAGGAACGTACAGTCCACCACCAAAGTCAAGTGTGTCGATGCCGGAGAAGCCCAAGCGGCCTGTAGGGTAAGCAATATGCGACAGACCAATACCCCATCCCAGGCGATGTTTGAGGTTGAGCCATGTGGCCATACCGCTGAAGTCGTAAATCTCGCCATTGAGCGATAGGGTACTCATCAGTTGGTGATGACCCAAGATGTCGGTGAACAACATGTCTATACCACCCGCACCGCCGGTAGTGACACCCAGGCCAGTGGTTTGTCCTACTCCCATGCCTACGCTGGCACCCATATATGAGAGTTTGAACTGAGGGTGATAAGGTGCTGGCGACCAGGCAATGCGATGGCTCTGTTCGTAGTAGTCGAGGATGTTGAGCTGATAGTCGACGAGGTTGGGGGCCAGTTGGTTGAATCGGGGCAGGAAAGCGGCGCGCATATCTACTTCGTCGGGGTGTACAGGGCGGTTGAGCCAGTCTTCTGGTCGGGTGCGCCAAATGGTGTACTTGCCGTCTTCGTAGAGTGTGAACACCACGCGCAGGCGGCGGGCATCCATAGCGGTAGAGAGGGCCGGACTCAGATCAGTAATGCCCGTAATACCGATAGTGAAGTCGGTGAGCTGGGTAATTTGCTCGCTTTGTGGGTCGTAGCGGTAGAGATTGCGGTAGCCGTCGCGGTTGCTCAAAAAGAGGATATGGCCTTCGTTGTCGAATACGGGGTTGAGGTTGTCGGCGCCGTAGAAAAAGTCGAAGGTTTGTCGGTTGCCCGATGCCAGTTCGAGCATTTCGATGTTGAACGTCCACTTACCGTGGGTGCGCCCGCGCTGCATACTGAGGCGATCGGTGGCATATACCAAGTATTGGCCGTCGGGCGACCATGCTGGATGCAGCTCAGAAAAGCGATCGCGTGTAAGGCGCAACAGGCGATGGTCGGACAGGCGCAGCAGAAACAGATCGGTCCAGCCATTGGCTATACCACTGAGCGCGATGGTACGCCCATCTGGTGACCAGGCAGGGTTGGAGAAGTAGGGAAGCTCGGGCAGGCTGATTTCGTCTACTGTTTTTCCACTGAGCACGTCTTTGATGACCAGCACGCTATTGCCGCGCTTGACGGCTACGAAGGCAAACTGCTTGCTGTCGGGCGACCATGTACCTGCCGATTCGATGTAGTTGAGGTCGTCAAGGTGGCCATCGCGCTGGGTAGAAGCCACTTTTCGGATGATTTTTCCGCTTCGGGCGTCGGCCAGGTACAAGTCCATAGAGAAGAGGTGTTTTTCCGAAAGGAAGATGACGTACCGGCCGTTGGGGCTCATGACAGGCGAAAGGTTCATCTCACCGGCATTTTTTTCTGTAAAAAGTGGCCGGCCGATATGGTTTTCTTTTTTGCTTTTCAGCATGCGCCCAAAGTAGTCTTCCATGCTGCTTTTCCAGAGTTCGGAGAGTTGTTCGCGTTTCATGCCCAAGACGATGAGGCAGGCCGAGTCGAGGCCTCGTTTGGCGGTTTCCATGAAGAATGACCGGATGATGGTATCGCCGTGGATGCCGGTCAGAAAGGCCCAGAAGGCTTGGCCATAGCGATAGGGGAAATATACGCTATAGTCGTTGAGGTCTTTGAGGGTGGGGAACTTGTCGTGCATTACGGCGTCGCGCATCCACAGAGTGGTGTGGCTGTCGAAGCGCCCGATGCTCATGTATTCGGCCAGGCCTTCGACCATCCAAAGGGGTAGATTGCCCAAATTGCGCAGCGAGGTAGAGTCGCCGTTTAAAATGAGGTGGTACTGGAAGGCGTGCACTAGCTCGTGACCTTGTACTTGGTGCGTCTTTTGGTTAGCCAGCATTAAAGGGTAAATGACGCGATTGCGCAAGGCTTCCGTCACGCCACCTGTGCCAATGCCGATGCTGCTGCTAACGGCATAGGTTTGTTGGAAATCGGGATGGTCGTGATACACGATCATGGGGTTGCGCTTGGCGAAGGTATCGTGCAAGACCGTTTGGTGGTAAGCATACCACTGTTCGCTCCATTGAGCGATGTCATCGAGGCGTTCGCGGTTGCTCAGATAGTGATAGATATCGAAGTGTGTCGTCTGGATGCGCTGCCAAGGATGTATTTCGTATCGCGGCTTGTTTTGCCCAAAGTATTGAGCGTGAAGTGAAATGGCGTATGTAAAGCCACACAGAAGCAAAAAAATACTTTTTTTCATGGCTATAATCTTTGAGTTGTATTTGTGGCAGGCTAAAGGTAGCGAGGCCCTTAGCTTTGTGTCATTCAGCTTGTGGTGTGCAACATTTAGCTATTTTTCATTCTTAATGATAAACTTATAAAGCTAAAATAAGATTTGGTGTGCCTTGTGCAAAATGAATAAATTCCGCCCTCTAATCTCATTTTTTACTCAAACAGATAGTAGATGTTTCGGCACATTGATCTGGCCAAGGTGCTTTTTTTCGACATTGAATGTGTAAGTGCTGCCCCTCAGTATGAACAGTTGGATGAGGAGTTTCAGTACTTGTGGCAGCGCAAAGCACAGCAATTGGCGCGCCATTCCGAGCCGCTAGATGAGCAACGGGTAGCCGAAATGTATCGGGAGCGTGCAGCGATTTATGCCGAGTTTGGCCGGGTGGTGTGCATCTCTGTGGGGTTGGTGCACCGAGTGCGAGAAAGCGGGCGCCTGGCACTGCGCATCAAGTCATTTTTCGATCGAGATGAGCAAAAAGTATTGCGTGACTTTGCCACCTTGATTGATAATTACTTTCCCGACAGGGACAATTTCTTCTTTTGCGGCCACAACATTAAGGAATTTGATGTGCCCTACCTATGCAGGCGCATGGTCGTTCATCAGATGGAGCTACCCAAGCCTTTCCAGTTGCGTGGCCTCAAACCCTGGGAAACGACTCATTTGCTCGACACCATGGAGCTGTGGCGCTTTGGCGATCGCAAGGCTTTTACTTCGCTTCGCCTGCTCACGGCATTGTTGGGCATCCCGAGCCCTAAAGACGACATCGATGGGGCAGATGTAGGGCGTGTCTTTTACGATGAAGAGGACTTGGACCGCATTGCCCAATACTGTGAAAAAGACGTATTGGCCACCGTGCAGCTCTTTTTGCGTTATCGCTACGAGCCCCTGTTGGCACCCGAACAAGTGACCTTTGTAGGGCGCGAATGACTTTAAAACACACTACTCGTGATGATTCGATGGATCTTTGGGTGTGTTGCAGCTATGTTTGGCTTGATTGTGTGGCTGTGGAGTATGCCCTTAGGAAAAGCAGCTACAGGGCAACCACACCGGTATTTTGACAGCATGCAGCAATGTGCTTCCGAGTTGCCACAAGTTATGCCATGGGTGGCGGGCCTGTGGGGCAGTCTGATCATTGGGATTATTGCCGCTACTTTGATGTTGGCGACGCGGCGTCATGGGCGGTCTACCTTTCTAATGCGTTGGGTGGGCTGGAGCATGATGCTCTACTGGACGTGTTTTGTTGCGCTGGTTGTGGGTTGGGCAGTAGGTACTGAGGTGTGGGTACTGGGCTTTCCTCTACCTACAGCGCTTATGCTGTTTGGACTTTGGGGTGTGCCCCTGTCGCTCACTTGGGCTCACTACCGCTACTACGATCGTTGGGTATGGCCTTCTGAGGATGCTGCGCGCTTTCGCAAAATGGTCAACTCGGAAATTGAGCATGACTGACTAGCGCTATGCAGAGGCTGTAGGCACTTCCTTGACCGTTACTTTCGTGTCTTATGTCTAAAAGAGGGAATGCGAATATCCAGAAAAAGTGTGTGCACTTCATTTTGGGTTTATCTTTGGCCCGCTTTCCGTATTTTTTGTTTAGGAAAAGACCCAAATACCTATGGTGATTTTCGCATTTTTGCTGTTGTCGTACGTGTTGCTCAGTGTGGCGCTTTATTTTGTCTTTGTCAAAGCAGGTGAAAAGGGCTGGAAGGGGCTGGTGCCGGGGCTCAACTTCGTCGTATGGGCGCGATTGATTGGGCGCAAACCCGAGTATGCGTTGTTATTGCTGGTGCCCATTGTCAATATTTTTATCTATGCGGGTATGGCCATCGACATGGTGCGCTCTTTTGGCAAATACGGCTTTTGGCAAGCAGTGTGGGCAGTCGTGTATGCACCTGGCTATTTTCTCTATTTGGGTCTTAGCTCCAAGGAGCGGTATATAGGTCCAGCCATTACGGCTGAACGCGAATTTATGCGGCGCCTTGAAGAAGCACGGGCCAAGAACGACCGAAAGACTTTGCGCAAGCTGATGCGCCACAACCCTTACCAGAAGAGTGCATTGCGCGAGTGGGCCGAAGCCATCATCTTTGCCGTATTTGCTGCGGCTTTTATTCGCATGTTTCTCATCGAGGCCTACACCATCCCGACTTCTTCTATGGAACAGACACTGCTGGTGGGCGATTTTCTGTTTGTCAGCAAGGTCAATTACGGCATTCGCACTCCACAGACGGTGCTCATGATTCCACTTTTGCACAACCGCATTCCGTGGCTCAACCGAGAGTCGTATCTGTCTGAACCCAATATCCCCTTTACCCGATTGCCAGCAGTGGAACAGATCGATCACAACGAGATTGTGGTGTTCAATTATCCCGAAGGCGACAGTGTGTACGTGTTTCCGCAGCGTACCTGGTCGATTCACGACTTCCGACGTGGTGCCATTCCTGAGCCTTATGCCCGTGCAATCCGCAATGGGCAGGTAGCATTGGTGGTACGCCCTATTGACAAGAAAGATCACTACATCAAGCGTTGTATTGGACTACCTGGCGATACGCTCGAAGTGCGCGATCGGCAGGTGTACATCAATGGGCAACCGGTGAAGAACCCGTCGAAGATGCAGTTTTTGTACCGCATCTCGCCACCTAACAGCATCAATCCGCGCAAGTTGGAGTCGTGGGGCGTCAATATTCAGGAGAGCAATCCTACGGCGGGGCTGTTTTTCCTTACAGCCGAGCAGGTGGAAAAGATCAAGGCGTTGGATCCCAACATTCGCGTAGAGGTGTTTTCGCCCAACAACCCCAATCCATACCATCTTTTCCCACACGATCCGGAGCACTTTCCCGGCTGGACGATGGACAACTACGGGCCAGTGTGGATTCCGAAAAAGGGGGTTACGGTTAAGCTCACACCTGAAAATATCGCCATGTTTCGCCGCGTCATTACGGCTTATGAGCATCACACGCTTGAGATGCGCGATGGCCAGTTTTTTATCGATGGCCAACCCACCGATACGTATACCTTTGAGCAAGATTACTACTGGATGATGGGCGATAATCGCCACAATTCGGAAGACAGCCGCGTGTGGGGCTTTGTACCTTTCGATCACGTAGTGGGCAAGCCGTTGTTTATCTGGTTCTCGCTCAAGAATGGCAACTTGCGCGATGGCATTCGCTGGAATCGGCTCTTCATGTCGGCCAATCAGATGTGAGGTAGGCGCTTGCGCAAAAGCCAAAACACCTGCTCGAGTGGCTTGGCGCGTATGCTACTCGGGCAGGTATTTTTGTGGCGGGGCCATGTGTGGCTCAAAAGACGAGTTGCTGCAGGTAAGCAGCATCGGCTTTGGCGCACTCGTAGGGTGTGCCTTGCTCGTATTGTTCTTGCTCTACGAAATAGTACTGCATGCCTTGTGCTCGTGCAGCTTTTAGGATGGGCGCAAAATCGATCGATCCGGTACCGAGTACACAAGAGGCTTCGCGCTCGGTAAGGGGCACGCCTTTTTTGCGGTCTTTGATATGACAGAGGCGCCAGCGGCCAGGATATTTGTTGAGCCAAGTGATGGGGTCGGCACCAGCTGTAACGACCCAATAGATGTCCATTTCGAAATCGACCAAGTCGGGATCTGTGTGTTGCATAAGTATATCTTGTGGCAGGGCGCCATCCACTTCTTTGAAGGAATAATCGTGGTTGTGATAGGCGAAGCGCAGGCCATTTTGCTTGCATATCTCACCGCATTGATTGAAGACTTCAGCAATGCGGCGGAAGTCGTCGATGCTTTTCTGAGGGCCTACCCAGGGGGCAATCAAGTATTTCATGCCTACTTCGGCCGCTTGAGCTGCTTTGACTTCGAAATCCTCGACGAAGTTGCAGTGGCTGGCCACCGGATCCAGGTTTAGCTTTGCACACAGTGCATTGAATTCCGAAGGACGCATACCCCACCACAGGCCTTGTGGTCCTTCGTAGTTTTCGATTTGGCGATAGCCAAACGAAACTACTCGTTGTAGTACTTCGCGTGGGTTTTTCACCATTTCGTCGCGCAGCGTCCATAGCTGGATACCAAAGGCAGAAAGGGTGCCGGTGGGTGAGTGCGTGCGCATCGAGTTGGCAGGTGTTTGGTGAACGGAATCCGACTCAACTGCTTGCTGGCAACTACAAAGTGGCCACACGAGGGTGCCTGCCACCCAGGTGCTCGTAGTGCAGAGGAAATCTCTTCTGTCCATAATCAGGTGATTTTGCGGGTGAAGAAGAGGGGATCGTACCTGTTGGCGTGGTCACATTTTCCGAAAGGAACACATTTTTGTGCAAATTTGGGCAAGCATTCTTCCACTTGAAGTGGGTCTGATGGGTAAATTGCACAAAAAAAGACAGCGACCTGTAAAAGGCCACTGTCCAAAAAAACAACTTCTATTGAGATAAAGGCTTTCCCGTATTAGTGTCGGATCACTTTTCCGTCTTTAATCAGCGGGCGCACGCCATGTACGAGGCGGTATAGTTGCCCGTTGTCTTCGAGGAAAAGTTGTAGTTCGTAATTTTGGCCTTCCTTGACCATATCGTTTCTGTAGGTTAGGGTAACGGGATTGTTGCTAAACACAAAGTGTACGCCTATGGTGTTGTTAGGGCTGTCGGGGAACGACGGGTTCACTTCGAGATAGGGCAAGGGTTTACCCGTGTCGGTATCTACGATTTGTAAGACGAACTTTTGACCGAAGAGCAGCTTGGGCTGAGGGTGGCCCAGCGCACATACTACCTTTGTATAGCGCCACTCGTCGGTGCCGGGCCGGACTTTGTACAAAGGCCCGCTGCCGTCGGGCTTGCGACTCAGTTGCACCTCGCGCCACTGTACTGCTGTACGCAATACTACTTGCCGAATGCGTTCGAGGCGTGCAGTTTCAGCTTCCTTTTCGTTTTGGGCTTTATGTTGGTCATCAACTACCTTTTCTGCTTGTGTAGTTTGTTGTTGTAGTAGCTGGAGGCTGTCAAGCAATTGGAGTTTTTCGATTTCGAGCTGTTCGATGCGGGCTTGGTATCGCTCGCGGGCTTGGCTCAACTCTTCGAGTTCGGCGTTTAGTGCAGCGATCTTTGCACGCATGAGCTGGAGTTCTTGGCGCAGTTGATTTACTTGCACTTGACTATGTCGGAGTTGGCGAGCTAAGTCTGCCTTTTGGTGTTCCAACAGGGCAATGCTGTCTTCGAGTCGTTGAATTTCTACTTGAAGCTCTCGGTTGAGTTGTCGTTCACCTTGCAATTCAGCATTTAATTGCTGTAATACTTGACGCTGTTGGTCGATATATTGCTTCTGATCGACGAGCCGATCGCTCAGTAGGCCCACGGCACCTGTCATGAATAGTAGTGTAGTGACAGTACTGGCCAATAAGAGTTGGTGTTTTCTCATAGGATGCTCAGTTTTGGACATGTTCTTGTTTTGGATCGCAGTTTAGTTGTAGGTGCTTGACATGTGTTTGTGTTTTATTTCACTCCTTTACGCATTGTGATTATTCAAACATTATTCCAAATTTTATATGATTTGACGTGTGCACGGGCTGTGTGCTGGTGTTTTTTTCGTTGTATGTGCTGGTAATGAGCTGTTTATTATTTGTTTCGGATGAGTGATTCTTTTATACTATTGTTTGATATTTTTCAGTAGGGCACCGTGATTTGCGTGCTTATTGCTTGCGGTGGAAGAAGGCGATGAGGTAATTTTGCTATAAGGCGGTTGGTGTTTTTTTTTGATTCAATTCGGAAGTCAAATAGTACTTTAGCGCCCGTTAACTGCGCACTTTTGGGTCCTATGGTGGCCAGGTGGTGGTTTGGAGGCAACACACTAACTTCAGGCAAACTGTATGGAGCGAGGAACGCATCAGACGACGCGGCATATACTGATGGTCAGACCGGCACATTTTGGATACAATCCAGAGACAGCTGTCAACAATGCCTTTCAGGTAGATGATAACATGATGAGTCCCGAACGAGTGGCAACAGCCGCTCGAGAAGAGTTCGATGCTTTTGTAGCAGTGTTGCGGCAGGCAGGTGTGCAAGTGTGGGTAGTGGAAGATACGCTTGAGCCGGCAAAGCCCGATGCAGTGTTTCCCAATAACTGGATCACCTTTCACAACGACGGCACCGTGATCACTTACCCGATGTTTTCTGCGCAGCGCCGGGCCGAGCGTCGCGAAGACATTATTCGCTACATAGGTGCACATTTTCACATCAAGCGGCGCATTAAACTAGAGCGCTACGAGGAGAAAGGTCGCTTTTTGGAGGGTACGGGTAGCATGGTGCTCGACCGTCAGAATCGCGTCGCTTATGCTTGTGCCAGCCCTCGTACCGACGAGTTTTTGCTCAATGAGTTTTGTCGGTTGATGGGTTATGAGAAAGAGTTCTTCGTGGCTACCGATGCGCGTGGTATTCAGATTTACCACACCAATGTCATGATGGCGATGGGCGATACATTCGTCGTGATTTGTCTTGAGGCTGTGGCCGACGACTATGCTGCTAATCGGCTCATTGAGCGATTTTATGCTACTAATAAAGAAATCATCGAAATCAGCTATCGGCAGATGATGTCTTTTGCGGGCAACATGCTTCAGGTGCGCAGCGACAAAGGTGAGCGGCTACTTGTGATGTCTGATCAAGCATTTCACTCCCTGACGCAAGTGCAAATCCAGCGACTCCAAGCACATGTACGCCTACTACATAGCCCCATCGACACCATTGAGACTTATGGGGGAGGCAGTGCCCGATGTATGATGGCAGAGATCTTCCTTCCGAAAAAGAAAGAGGAATAGCCTGCAGCCTCTTGAAATATGTGTCGTGAGTGGATCTCTGGTAGTGTGTAGGGCACAATGTGCTTTTTTATCTCAATGGGATCGATGCGCCCACATCAATAGACATCAATAGTGAAGGCGATGGGAGGGATGAGGATCGACTAGCCAGTCAATCAGCTCAAAACTTGGGACACAGCACCGTTTCATTTTCGTATTCGCCCAAGTACGAGATCGACAGCTCTATAACGCCAGGGCCGCGCGTAGTGCCTAGGGCATTGATCCACGCATCGTAGGATAAGCCTACCAGTACATTGTTGTATTCCATGCCCACGAGCCAGATCATGGCATTGGTTGTAGCAGTAGTTTGTACGTCGCCAACGACATGTGCCCATGCACCTAAGTGGAGCGCTACTGGTGCAAATTGGCTTAGGCCAAAACGCAAGCTGCCACCTGCAGCCGCTTCGTAGTGGGGCCCTTGACGAGCTACTAGCACGCGGGGTACGATGTCGAGTCGTTCGGCCAGGGGCAAATTCATGCTGGCATGTGCTGTGTACTTGCGATACAGCTTGCTAGAAGGATAAGTGATGCCAGGATCACCCCCCAATACGTAAAAGCTCACTTCGGGTTGTGTGATGTGGTGTATAGCTGCACCTACATAGAGTGCCAGCCCGCTGTGCTGGCTCATCGAATAATTGAGCCCTACACTGAAGTCGCTAAAAGCGTAGTTATTGGCGGGCAGATCTTCACTGGTACTCAGTGTATAGCCGTCAGTGCCATTGAATTGATCTTGAAAGGTGAGGTCTTCGTAAGAGATATTGCGTTGTTGGATGCCACCTTGGATTCCTAAGCTTAAGTATTGGGTGTTGCGTGCATCGAGCGATTTGTGAAAAGCACCCGACAGGACGATTTGTGTGGCTACGTAGTCAAGTGTGGGTACGCGATCGGTGTAGAAAAACATGCCAACCGCTACGGCATCTTGATGGGCTTTGCCACTAAGGCCTAAATCCCAGCGCAAGTCTAAGCTGGTGGCATAGGTCTGAAAGGACTTTGGCACTAACCCACGCCACTGATCGCGGTAGGACGCAGCCAATCGAAAGCTAGTCTGGATGCTGCCCACAAGCGCAGGGTTTAGAAACTGAGGTTGAGTGTAGAACTGCGAAAAGGTTTGATCTTGTGCTTGGACTACAGCCCACGTGCACGATGCATAGAATATCCCGATAAGCAAAAGATGCTTCATTGACTTGAGTTTTTGGGCGCGAGCCAAACGTACTTTGGCTTGCGCGTGTAAGTCCCATTTGCCGAAAGGCAGTAGTAAAAAATCGCGTCTGACTGCGTGGCAAAAGTACAAATGCATCGGTGGATATGGCTTGACCAAATGAGTACTTTGCTCAAGTGAGGCACAAAAAAGTAGTGCTTTGCTTTCACAACGAAATTGTTTGGTGTTGTATTGAACAATTACCCTCATAATCGCTTTACTTTGCACGACATTCTGGAAAAGCCCACAAGACAAGTTGCTATGCCCAAGAAGGTGCAGATATTTTTGCCGAGTCTGCTGGCGGGTGTGATGGTACTCGGCATGATCATTGGCTTGCAGATGCAGCCAATGGTGCAGCCGCAAACCACCCAGATCTCGACCGAACAGCTCATGGAAGTGATCCCTTTAGGGCGCGGCAAAGTGGAGGAGGTCATCCGCTATATCGATGCCAAATACGTAGAGGAGCGCGATCGCGAAGAACTGGTCGAACAGGCCATTGAGCAGCTACTCAGCCAGCTCGATCCGCATTCCAGCTATATCAGTGCTGAAGAGCTGCGCGCCGTCAATGAGCAACTGGAAGGGAACTTTGAAGGCATAGGCGTGGAGTTCATGATCGTAGATGATACAGTGCGCGTAGTGGCAGCCTTGGCAGGAGGGCCCAGTGAAGAGGCAGGTATCTTGCCAGGCGATCGCATCGTGATGGTAGCCGACTCGGTCATTGCAGGTATCGGTATCGATTCGGAAGGGGTTGTCGAGCTGCTTCGAGGGGAAGAGGGCTCAGAAGTCGACATTGGCATATTGCGCGGCAAGGAGCAGCAATTGCGCCATTTTCGCCTGAAGCGGGCGCGCATATCGGTACACAGTGTGGATGCAGCCTATATGCTCGACGCACAAACGGGCTATATCAAGGTCAATCGGTTTTCTGCTCATACTTACCAGGAATTTATGGAAGCATTAGAGCGCTTGGTAGAGGAGCAAGGCATGAAGCACCTGGTGCTCGACTTGCGTCAAAACCCAGGCGGATATTTGCAGGAAGCCGTCAAGATGTTGAGTCAGCTTTTCCCTGAAGAAGACAAGCTGTTGGTCTATACAGAAGGCGATCACGTTTCGCGTACGGAGTACAAAAGTACGGGGCGGGCGTTTTTCGATCTGGACAAGATCGTAGTGCTCATCGACGAAGGATCGGCCTCTGCCAGTGAGATCGTAGCAGGTGCGATCCAGGATTGGGATCGAGGTTGGATTATCGGGCGCCGATCTTTCGGAAAGGGCTTAGTGCAAGAACAGTACATGCTACGCGATGGCTCGGCACTGCGGCTTACGGTAGCTCGCTATTACACTCCCAGTGGGCGTTGCATCCAGCGCCCCTACGACGATCCAGATGCCTACGTACACGAAGTACAGCACCGATACGAACACGGCGAGATGTTGCATGCCGATAGCATCGAGCTGTCCGATACGACTCATTACTTCACACATGGCGGTAGGGTAGTATATGGTGGCGGCGGTATCATGCCTGACATTTTCGTGCCGCTCGATACGGTGCAGATGATGGGTACCTACATCGAGTTGCGCCAATACGTGCCGGAGTTTGTGTTTCGCTATTTACAGACACATAGACAGCGCTTTGATGGTATGGACTTTGATGAGTTTGCCAAACACTTCCGCATCGATGAGAAGCTGACTGAGGAGTTTTTGGCTTTCGCTAAAGGTGAAGGAGTCATTGTTGATCCGAAAGACTGGCCCGTAGTGAAACCCGTATTGCAGCGCTTGCTTCATGCCCGCATCGCGCGCCAGCACTATGGCGATGAGGCTTTTTACCGCATTTGGAATGCGCATGACCCTGTAATAGCTAAAGCGCTGGAGGTGATTCGTACGAGCCAAGGGCCACTAGCCCAGCAATAAGTGGCGGGTGTATGGTATCGATTTTTACATCAGTTCTTCCAGCTCGACATCGCGCAAGCTGGCCCGCTCCATACTGCGGGCGCGATGGCACCAGGGGCAATTGAGCTGACCACAACCTGTGAAAAAGTCAAATGCCTGTATGCGGGAGTACACCGTCTCTACGAGCTGTCGCATCTGCTGTAGCTCTTCCTCGTTAAATATATGTGTGTAGTGGGCATAGTGCCCTTGATCATTAGGAGTGAGAAAAAGCAGGTGTGTACCCACTACATGGCACCCTAGCTGCTGGTCTTGTTCGAGTAGGAGCTGATAGAAGGCTAGTTGCCGCCAAAAAGTGGAACCATACTCGTTGGTTGGTGAAGGTGGATGTATGCGCGCGTACTTGTGGGCGCGCAGTTTGTAATCGATCACATGTGCTTGATGAGGCTCCGACAAGTCGATGCGATCAATCACACCACTGATGGGCACTTGCCCTAATGTACCTTGTATGTGACGTTCGATGAGATAGTGGTTGGGGCGATGTGTTTGCCTATCCCACCATTCGCTCAGATAGTGGCTGCCTTGTTCGAGGTACAGCTGCCATTGATCGGGCGTAAACCAACCGCGCTGCTTGGCCATTTCTTGCTGGAATAAAGACACCAATGCTTGAGTTGGCGGCCACGATTCAGCATGTAAGCGGCGCTGCTCAAAAAAACGGCGCAGTGCCTCGTGCATGGCTAGCCCCCAGCGTGCCTCCGCACTGGGCATTACGGGTACTTGTAGCACAAAGCGGTAGTAGAAGCCCAAAGGGCATTTCAGCAATTGATTGAGTGCAGAGATTGAGAGTACATATCCTTGTAACTGTTGGCGTAGCCATGCTTCGTCTGGTTGGGGTATCGTGGGGGCAGTTGTCGGTTCCATGAGGCGCTCCTGTAGTTGTCGCAGCGCTACTAGCTCAAACGATGGGCGCTCAATGGGCCAGGGCGGTTCAGGCTGCATCTCTTGTAAAAAGCGCGTGGGTTGCACTTCCTTACCTCGTGTATCGGTAAGTGCCCAGGTACATACTAAGTGCGTGCGTGCACGGGTAAGTGCCACGTAGAAAAGGCGTCGGCGTGCTTCTTCAAAGTCGGCTTCCACCGAGCGGGTAAGCGTATCGGGCAAATAAAGTGTGCTGTGGTTACGTGTGCGCTCTTCTTCCCACATTTGGCGCTGGCAACCCAAGATAATAACGCGATCGAATTCGAGTCCTTTAGCACTATGTGCAGTGACCAGTGTGATTGCTTGTCGCGTAGCTGCTGGCTGCTGTACAGGCAGAGAGAGGTGATGTGCATCCATGCGCTGTAGTAATAACAAAAACTCTTCGAGATGCATTCGGGGTCGGCGCTGTACTTCTTCTCGAACGAACGCAAGCAACGACCACAGGGCATCGCGCTGTCCTGGCTCGGCTTGTGGCGAGAGCACCCACGCCAGCAAGCCGCTTTGGTTGACCAACTGCTCGATGAGATGGGGCAAACTCATGAGTGATGCTTGCCGCTCGGCTTGGCGCAATACTTCAGCGGCGTGGCGTAGTGCTTGTGGTTGAGACAGTGCGGGCACTGCCGATAGTTGTTCGGGTTGTAAGAGCTGGTACCAGCTGATGGTGGGGTAGTGGGTGCTGCGATAACGGGCTAGCTGGTGCAAATCTTGAGGAGGGATCTGCCAACAAGGCAAGTGTAGCAATTCAAACAGTAGTGCTTCAGCACTATCGGGCTCGCGTTGTACGCGCCACACCCATTCGAGCATAAGACATAGGGCCCGTACGCTGCGATCGTCTAAGGCATTGATCGGGCGCTTAGCTTCGAAAGGGATGTGGCTGTGGCGCAGCAGCTCGGTAAGCAAGTCGGCTTGTTGATGGCGTGCGTAGATGACGGCAATTTGTTCGGCAGGGCAGCCTTCCTCGAGCCATTGCTTAATAAGCTGGAAGCTGAAAATAGCTTCGCGCAAAGGGTCTTCTGTTTCTACCAACCGGGGCGACACGCTAGTGGCAGCGGCAGGCCCTGCAGCGTTCAACACTTTATCGACACTCAGGTGTTGCAGCTTGTGTATGAGGCGTAGCTCGTTGTGGGCGATGAGCTGCTGGGCGAGCTGTAGGATCGGGGGGCTAGACCGGTAGTTGTCAGTGAGCACTACCACTTCGATCTGTGGCTGGTAGCGGTGGTACAACTCCACGAGGTTTTCCAGGCGGGCGCCCTGAAATTCGTAAATGGATTGATCGTCGTCTCCTACGATGAAGAGATTGGGCACGTCCCAATAGTCGGCCAGCAAGCGCACCAGTTCATTTTGAGCTGAATTGGTATCTTGGTATTCATCGACCAAAATGTATTGAAATTGCTCTTGATAATCGCGCAATAGCCATTCGTTTTGCCGAAAGGCATCAATGACCCACAAGATCATGTCGTGGTAGTCATATCGCCCACGAGCCTGCATGGCCTTTTGATATTGAGGAAATAGTTGTGCTGCTTGACGCAACAACTCGATGCGCTGGCGCTCACGTGCAATTTCGGCCTTCTTGAGATCTCCTGCACGGTAGTTGTGCTTTTTGGAGCTACGCTTGTAGTGAAAACGAGGCAGTGTAGGCAATAAGGCTAACCATTCGTCGAGGCGTTGCTGTACGTAGGCCACGCTCCAGTGTTCGGCTTTCATCCATTGGAAGAATGTGCGCAGCTGATCGACGCTATGGCGCAAGTTGCGCCCATGGCGCAAAGGGTGGTCGGGGGGCAGTTGTGCGAGCAGGGCATGCACGATTTCTACTTGCTCGATTTCGCTGACGGGCTCTAAGTCGTAGCCGGAAAATAGCTCGGCGTGGCGCTGGATGATGCTGTTGCAAAAAGAGTGAAAGGTGTAGATCTGCACGCGATAGCCTTCCGGCCCAATGAGCTCGACTAGACGATGGCGCATGGCGCGTACCGCCGCATCGGTGAAGGTAAGGCAGAGGATTTCGTCGGCGCGCGTGTCTGTGTCCAGCAGTATGCGACCGATGCGGGCGCTCAGTACGTGTGTCTTGCCCGTACCAGGCCCCGCAATGACTAATACTGGCCCCTCAGTATGGGCTACGGCGCGTCGTTGGGCTTTGTTGAGCTGCTGGAGTGCCTGCCGGAATCTGGCTTCGTAATATCGCTTAGCGTGCATCGAGGGTGGATCCGAGTTTGTGCGAAATATATACACAACGTCTAAGTTGTGCACAAGTTAGTTATCGCGTGCTGTGGCTTGGGGCGGCCTTACCCAAGAAATAGCGCATGCCACTGAGCAAGCCCAACAGATAGAGCGAGATACCATAATTGCCCTCAAAGGTGTTTTCCACCATTAGCGAGCTGAAGATGATTGCGTGAAAAGCCAACCAGGGTGGGTAGCGCCACCACCCTTTATAGCACAGAGGTGCCCACATGGCAAAGGCAAATAAGAGCAGCCCCCACAGGCCTGTGCTGGCGGCTACTGTGAGCCATTGGTTATGCGGTAGCTTAGCCTTGAAACCTTTGCCGGCAAACATAGCCTGATATTGCGCCTCTACGGCTATCTTGAGATCACCTGCACCAGTACCCCAGAAAAAGTGTTGTTGCCACAGTGCCCAACCTACTCGAAGTGAGGCAAAGCGTTCGGAGTCGGAATAGTGGACGCCTTTTCCTGAACGGTATTGCTGCCAATCCCAGCGCACATAGTGGACTTTTTGCTTAAAGGTGGGCAAAGTGTAATAGGCAATTACAGGGCCAGCCGCTACGATCAGTATCATTACAATGGCCAGCCACACTTGTCGGCGTTGCCAGGCCCATCCCAGCCCAGCTGCGAGTGCACCTATGTACAAGGCAGCGATGCCACTGCGCACGGCTAGCAAATGCACAAATAGCCACAAAAACACCACTAAGATGCGTATGAGCCAACGCTCGATAGGTAGCCATAGAAAAAAGCCTTGTTGCCATAGTAGTGTGCCACCCAATATGGCCAACGCAATTGTTAAGCTAAAGCGAATATGGTTGGAAGGTGTAGGCATGTGTTGGCCACGACTCAGTGAGTGCATTATCCCTTCGTAGTCATTCCAGTAGTGAAGCAGCACCCAAAAAGCTGCTATGGCAGCTGTCCACAGAAGTACATAGCAAAGCATCAGCAAGTCCACTTTGCGCCACGATGGTAGCGCGGCAAAAGTGAAGGGCAAGACGAAAAAAGCCGATTTGATGCGCACCCGCTCCAGCCAGTAAATGCTGTCGGAAGACCACAACCCACTGAGCAATACCCACAAAAACACGATCGTTGGCGCTAGCCAAATGGGATAAGGCCTGATGTACGTGCGCCATATAGCATGCAGGTCACGCAGTGCCAATTGCCATTTGCCTTGCCGCTTGCGCAAGCGAAACAGCACTGTCGCAGTGAGAAGAATCATGGCTTGCGACAGCACAAATTCCATGGAAAACACCATCGATACCACCCATAAGGCCAACAACAAATGGATCCACACCATCTGAGCAGATCGAAAGACAGTAGGCGCAGCGGGATGATTGGTCATGAACGAGCATCATTTTAAAAGCACGTAATTTCGGTACTCACCTGGACGCCAGCCTGTAAGGCGTTCGATACCAAGGCGCAATCGCTCTTTGAGACTAAGTTGCTTGCGTGTAGGGTCGAAGTCGAATTGCCAGTTGCGTTGTTGGATGCGCGTTTGCATTACGGCAGGGTGTGTACCTTCAAAGCGCGCCAAGGCATCGATAGCGGAGTAATCGAACGCATCTCGGCTCACTACGTGACGAGCAATCCATTCATCGTCGTGCCATAGCTTGTTAAAATCCTCTTGTTTGCGCTGCATGGCAACGGGATCTTTCACCCAGCCGTAGTGAAAGATGCGTGCATGGGCGCGTTTTACGCGCAGCTTGCGATTGGGCTTTTTGCGAAAGCCCTGTGCATCGCGGTAGCTGAAGATCGCTGGATCGTTGCGGACAATGCGCACTTCGCGCCGATACCAGCGAGTGGAAGCCCCCACGTAATCGTACGAACCGTAAAAGTGCAGGTAATCGAACAACAAACCTTCTACGCGCCGATCGTCTTTCCATCGTTGCATAGCTTGCCAGATGGCTTCGTAGTCGTCTTCGTGCACTACTTCGTCGGCCTGGATGTAGAAGGCCCAGTGGGCATCGCTACTGATGGCCCTAAGGGCTTTGTTCGTCTCTTGTGCCAATACGCGCCCACCTTTTCTAAGCTGTTCGTCCCATACCGTATCTATAATGCGGATTTTGCTAGGATCTATTGAGGAAATGAGTGCACGCGTGTCATCTTCTGATTGCCCTACGGCCACCACTATCTCGTCGCACAATGGCAAGATGCTGCGCAAGGCAGCTACCACCGGATAGTCGTATTTGATGGCATTACGCACAAAAGAAAAACCATAGACCTTCATGTCCACGTGTTGATCAGTGCAAACATAGCAGGATTGCTCATAAATGGAAATGCAAACAAACTGCCTTTCGGAAAATAAGGCAAACGCCCCATCACCCGGAGAGATGGCAATGAGGCGCTGTGGGTGGATTTTGGGATATGTAGCTTATGGGGACTTCATGAGATGGGCAAATGTTTGATCTATTGATAGCAAAACGCCTTTGCAGTGGAATTATTGCCATACCGCTGGATGCTTTTCTCAGTAGCGGCTCTAAAAGTACAATTGTGCTATTGATGGCTGTGCCAAAAGTATTCAGCGCATGATGTGGTGCAATCCAGATACAGAGTCGTACCTTTGTATCCCGTAACGACATTTGCCGTAAGGCTGTGGCTTTCGCCAAAAAACGCATCTCCATGACCAAATACATCTTCGTTACGGGTGGAGTGACCTCTTCGTTAGGCAAAGGCATTATCTCGGCTTCGTTGGCCAAACTGCTGCAAGCTCGTGATTTTCGCGTCACCATCCAGAAGTTCGACCCCTATATCAACGTAGATCCTGGCACGCTCAACCCCTACGAGCACGGCGAGTGCTATGTGACCGATGATGGCGCCGAAACAGACTTGGACTTAGGACATTACGAGCGCTTTCTCAACCAGCCCACCTCGCAAGCCAACAACGTCACTACGGGCCGAATTTATCAAACCGTGATCACGCGAGAACGCGAAGGTGCTTACTTGGGGAAAACCGTACAGGTAGTGCCACATATCACTGACGAGATCAAACGGTGCATTCAATTGTTGGGTCAGACAGGGCAATACGACATCGTCATCACAGAGTTGGGTGGTACGGTAGGTGACATCGAGTCGTTGCCCTATCTGGAGGCCTTGCGACAGCTGCGATGGGAGCTGGGCGTTGACAACTGCCTGGTCATCCATCTCACGCTTATTCCCTATTTGCGAGCAGCCAAGGAGCTCAAAACCAAGCCTACCCAACACTCAGTTAAGGAATTGCTTCAGACCGGCATTCAGCCCGATGTATTGGTCTGCCGCACGGAGTATCCTTTGCCCATGGACATTCGCAGAAAGTTGGCGCTCTTTTGCAATGTAGATGTAGGATCCGTTATCGAAGCTATTGATGCAGAGACTATATACGACGTGCCCTTGCTGATGCACAAGGAAAAGCTCGACTCAGTGGTACTCACCAAGTTGCGTTTGCCCGACCGGCGCGAGCCCGATCTACACAAATGGAAGGTCTTTTTGGGCAAACTCAAAAACCCGCTTTCAGAAGTGCGTATCGGATTGGTAGGTAAATATATAGAGCTACAAGATGCCTATAAGTCGATTTTTGAATCTTTTTTGCATGCTGGTGCTGTCAATGAATGTCGTGTCCATGTAGTGCCGATACATAGTGAGGACTTGGAAGGCGATACAACAGTAGTGGCTGTCAAATTGGAAGGGCTGGATGGCGTACTGGTAGCGCCTGGATTTGGCGAACGCGGCATCGGAGGCAAGATCCGCGCTATTGAATACGTGCGCACGCACGGCATCCCATTTTTTGGCATTTGCCTGGGCATGCAGTGTGCAGTGGTAGAATATGCGCGTCACGTATTGGGGTGGGAAGAGGCTTCGAGCACGGAAGTGCATCCCAATACGCCCTATCCAGTTATCGATCTGATGCCCGAACAGAAGAAGATCACGCGCAAAGGTGGTACGATGCGCTTGGGCGCCTATGAATGCCGCATTGAAAAAGGTACACAAGCGTGGAAGGCCTACCGAAAAGAGCACATTCACGAGCGCCACCGCCACCGATATGAATTTAATAATGAGTATTTAGCAGATTTCCACAAGGCTGGTCTGATCACTTCGGGTATTAACCCCGATACGGACTTGGTCGAGATTATCGAGCTGCCCGAAAGGGTACACCCTTGGTTTGTCGGCGTGCAGTTTCATCCTGAGCTGAAAAGTACAGTAGAAGCACCTCACCCCCTCTTCGTGCATTTTGTCAGGGCAGCGATGGCATATCGCAGTGCTTGAATGGACGTGCTGGAGTGGCTAGCGCGTGCTGGGGCTTAGAAGGGCACGTACTCGACTATTTCTAGCCCAAAACCAATCATGCCAACACGCCGGCGTGGATTATTGGTCAGTAATCGAATCTTGCGCACGCCTAGATCGTGTAAGATTTGGGCGCCGATGCCATAATCGCGCTGTTCCATTTCCTTTTTGGGCAGCAGTTCTGCAACTTGTTTGCCTTGTTGTTGTGCTTTCCAAGCCTTTAACTGTGAGAGGATGAAGTTGTCCTTTTCGGAGTGGCGCATGTAGAGTACTACGCCTTTCCCTTCTTTACTGATGATGTCGAAGGCGCGTTCAATGTTTTGGCTGTGCCCTTCGAAGAGAAAGCCAAGAATAGCACCAGTCTCGTAGCCAGAATAAGCCCGTACCAGTACGGGCTCGTCGGGCTGCCACTGTCCGAATTTAAAGGCCAGGTGTGTGTCGCCAGTAGTGATTTGCGTGAAGGCTAACACTTCTACGGGCCCCCACTGCGAATGGACCGTAACGCCAATTTCGCGTTTGACGAGGCGCTCGGTCCGCATGCGGTAGGCGACCAGGTCTTTGATCGTAATGATCTTCAAGTCGTGCTTACGCGCAATCTGTATGAGCTGGGGCAGGCGCGCCATCGTGCCGTCTTCGTTGAGAATCTCGACGAGCACGCCTGCTGGATAAAAGCCGGCTAGGCGGGCCAAGTCGATAGCTGCTTCGGTATGACCTGTGCGCCGCAATACGCCCCCCTTTTTAGCTTTGAGCGGAAAGATGTGGCCAGGCCGTGCAAAATCTTCAGGCTGCATGTTAGGGTCCACTAGTGCGCGGATGGTTTTGGCGCGGTCGTGTGCTGAGATGCCGGTAGTGCAGCCATGCCCAATCAGATCGATTGATACGGTAAAAGCCGTCTCGTGCAGCGATGTGTTTTGTGGCACCATCATCCACAGATCGAGCTCTTTGGCGCGTTCCTCTTCGATGGGTGCGCAAATGAGACCACGACCATGCGTGGCCATAAAGTTGATGATTTCGGGCGTGACGCATTCAGCTGCGCAGATGAAGTCGCCTTCGTTTTCGCGGTCTTCGTCATCGACCACAATGACGATCTTGCCTTGTCGAATGTCTTCAATGGCTTCTTCGATGGTGTTGAGTGGAAACTCACTGTGTGATAGCTGTTCAGTATGCGTCGTCGGGTTGAAGTGCGTGTCGTCGAGCATGTTACTTTTTGTTAACTCTAAAAGAGCGCACTCGCTCCTTCGATCTCAGGTCAATACTATTATAGTTGGAGCAAAGGTATACCTTAAATTTCCCTTTAGGTAAATGAGAAAAACGGACATGTTGAAAAAATTGGTCATAGATGCCAACTTCCATCTAATTTTGGCTCACCTCTCAAGGAATAAATGAAAAAAGCGGCCGTAGGTTGGACCGCTTCGGACGAATAAAAAAGTAATATGTGGAAGTAGTTAGTTTAAAAAGCGCTTTCTTCTTCCTTTACGTCTTCGTTTTTGATTCGATTTTTCAATTTATTGCGGGGGTTGAATTCCATTTTGCCAAATTTGTAGTTGAAGTTGATGCCTACTGATCGAAATAGGATCCCAAAACTTGAAGTCTGATAAAAGTTGCTGCCCCTTAACTCAGAGTCGAAATATTTGTATTTGTTGAAGGGTTCAACGAGGCGCAGCCCTATGTGTCCGTTTTCGCCAAAGATTTTTTTCGAAAGACCAAAGCTGTATAGACTAAAAGAAGCATTAAATCCCTGAACGGTAAAACGTGGCGAATTCCAAAACCCGAAAACTTCGGCACGAAACCCTTTGGGAAGTTGTAAGTTGGCATTGAGGTTGCCATTGTATTGAATGGCTCGATTGCTGAGTTGTTGGCCATCGACAGTAGCACGGGTGCTATAGGTATATACATTGAGCCCACCACGGATAGTGAGTTTCTCCTTTATGGTAGTGGAAGCAAATAAGTTGGTGCCTATAGAGTGGTTGCGTCCGATATTGCGAAAGGTTGTGATAGAGATGCCCTCAGGCGTTACCTCTAAAAAGCTTTCAATGACATCTCGAGTTTGTTTGTAGTAAGTACTCAGGTTGAGCATTACACCTTTTAGACGTGTGTTAAAGCTCAGCTCGAGCTGATCAGTAACTTCTGGTAATAGATAGGGGTTACCTGTTTGTACCACTCGACGGTCCGAGTTGTTATTGAAGGGATTGATGTAAAATAGGCTTGGCCGTTGGATGCGCTGAGTGTAAGCCAACCGGAGTTGTTGAAAGTTCTTTAGCTTTCGAGAAAGGATAATACTAGGCAAAAGATTCTCATAACGGTGAGAAAAGGTGGTGCCATCACTCTGAAAGCTGCCACCAATAGCGGTGTATTCGTAGCGCGTGCCAGCAACCACGCCCCAATTGTCAGATATAGTGATATTAGCCGATAAGTATGCTGCGCCTACATCTTGGCGGTAGTGAAAGATATCTGAGCGAAGTGGATCAAGCAGAAAAGCCGTCGCGTTGCTGTCGAAGACCTCATACCTGTAGTTGCTCGTAATGTCGCGTCGTATGGCCTTAATCCCCACTTCGATCAACGTGCTTTTGCCCAAGGGGTGAGTGTAGTCGGTTTGCAGTGTCCACTCTTTGTTGTCCCCATCGTTTAGGGCTTTTTCAGCATAGTCCAAGGCATCGGGAACACCGTCAATGTACAGATTATTGCGCATGTCATTGATGTGGCCACTCAGTTGGAATCCAATGATCCACTCGCGCTTTGAGTCGGGCCAGGTGCGGCGGTAGTCCGTGTTCCAGTCATAGCTATATCGAAGAGCCGACAAGTCAGTAGTCCTGGTGTATTGTTCGTTCTGGGAAAGTGCAGGATCGATCAAAATAGATTGGATTGTGGTGTAATTTATTCGATTAAATCCGCGATAGTTGAGGCGAGTGGTTATGCCATTATAAGCGTTAAAATCATAAAAGGCACCTGCACTACCCCCAAATCCGAGGCGTCCAGCTTGCGTTTGGCCATTTTGGTCTAAAATTCGTACTTGCCCATTGATAGTATCGCGGCGGTAAAAGGAAGTTACACCGGGGCGTTTAGGTGCATAAAAAGTAGAGCCGTTTAAGTGCATTCCTCCTCTGCCTTTAGCAGTACTAAGACTAAGTACGGCATTGTTCAACCGATTGCCTGCTGAAAGGTTGAGGTTGCCACCAATCCCTTCTACTTTGCGCTTTTTCGTGATGATGTTGATAATACCGGCAGAGCCTTCGCCATCGTACTTGGCAGTAGGGGCCGTAATGACTTCTACACTTTTGATCTCTTCAGCTGGAATCATCTTGAGGGCGTCAGCTACACTACTGCTGAACATGCCACTGGGACGGCCATTGATGAGAATTTGCACGTTGTTCGAACCTCTTAATGACACATTGCCTTCTAGATCTACACTTAGTAGAGGTACGCGTCGTAGCACTTCACTGGCGTCGCCCCCGCGGCTGGTAATATCTTTATCCGCGTGATATACAATGCGATCTACTTTGTGTTCCACAGCAGATTTTTCACCTCTGACGGTGATTTGCTGTAAGACAATCCCCATTTCTGTCATATATACGCTGCCCAAGTCTACATCTGGATCTTTAGGTGTCAGGACGACTTCTATGCGCTTGTCTTGGTAACCCAAAAAGGTGATCACGAGTTCATAATGCCCCATGGGGACTTCGATCATCCGAATTAGTCCCTTCTCGTTGCTGATTTGCCCGTCAACTTCTTTCCCATTGTTGGGGTCAATGAGTATAGCTGTAGCAAACTCTATAGGCTGCTGGGTGAGCGAATCCATTATGATGGCCGTGATTTTTCCAGTCACTATGCTGGTGGGCTGTTTATGCCTTCTGCCATTGCTCTGGTGATTTTGTGCTTGGGAAGTGCCAAGCAAAAGAATACTTAACAAAAGGGTGATCGTTACTTTGAAAGACATAGTTGCTATATTCTTTTTGTAATTTGGTTCCTACAAGGATACAAGAGTTGTAGGCAGCTGCAAAGGTTTATAGTCGATGGTAGTGTGAGGCATGTTAATAGATGAATGTTATAATTTTGAAGACAAGCAGTTGGCTGTTTCTGCACATTGTTATAGCTACGTTTGGTAGGATGTCATGCATATTGAGCGTTGTGAGTGCATTACACAAATTTGTTTGTGTGCAGCAACTATCGAGTTGGAGTTAATAGCTGCCAAAGGTTGGCTGGGTTTTTAGGATGGGGGCCCAATGTAGTGGGGAAGTATTAGGTTTCTGATAGTGAAAAAGAGCTTTTTGCGTCGAAAAAGGTAGAAAAAAAGCCCCCAAGTACATCTTTTTGCTACTGGGGGCGAGAAAAGGGTGGCATTAGCTTAGTCTTTGTCCCTTGATTTTGGAAAGATGACAACGCGAATCTCGCTAGGTGGACCTTCGAGCTCATTTTCTTCATCCACTGCTTTGACAAAGTATTGGTACCGGTGGCCACTTGCAATCTCTCTATCGATAAATCGGGTGATGCCGGCCTCTGTCATCCGATAAAAGTAAAATCCCGAGTCATCTACAGCGCGAAAAACGGCAAAGACAGGAGGATGCGCCAACCATGCTGGCGATCTAAACCTCCATGAAAGAGCAACAGTCTGTGTAGTGGTGTCCAGTTGTGCGAGGAAGCGACTGACGGCAGGCATGGTGCGGAAGTCGGGGATGCGCAGGTGGAGGGTCTCTTCTTTTTCTGAATAGTTGGCTGCATCATCAACGGCCACAATCCGGTACACATAAGCAGTACGGGGAGCTACGGTTGTGTCGCGCCAGCTACCGTAATTGCCTACTGTGTCGGTATCGACAAAGAGGAGTTGCCATTCATCGGGCTGTGCTTCTGGGCGTCGGTAAAGTAGGTGCTTGACCACGTCGTGGGAGCTACTTCGGATCCAGCGTAGCTCTACGCCGTTTTCAGAGATGTGATAAGTGTCAAACAGCGGGCTGGTGGGGGGGACAAGGTCGGGTTTTTGCAAGCGCACGATGTCGGACCAATCGGAGGCGTTGCCATATAGATCAAAGGCGACAACGGCGTAAAAAATCTCTTCGGTCAGCACATTGAGTGGTATGGTATCGCTCCAGAAAGTGTCGCGCAAGATGCGGTTTGTTCGAGGAGTAAAGATGTGCTCACGTGCGTTGGCATAGAACACTTTGTAGCCATACAGATCGGGTTCAGGACCAAGTGGCCAGTGGAGCGTGACGACACCATTGGTGTCGATTTGCCCTGTGATCTGAGTAGGAGGAGCTGGAGGGATGCTGTCTACTATGCTACCGTATTCGGGCAAGCCGACCATGGCATTTCCTGCTGTATCTACAGCATATACAAAATACCAGTTGCTGACGAGCGGATCGAAAGAAGTGTCTACGAAGCGGCGCATATGAGGAGGCAATAATCGGGGCGTAAGTCCCACCTCTGTACCGCCTTCGCGCTGCTCGGTACGCGTGATGAGAAAGCCTGCTAAATCGCCCACCGTATCGGGGAATTGCCACCTGATTTCCATCTTCGAAGGAGCGATCTGGCGTGTTTCGATGCCATAAGGTGCAGGAGGTGGCGTGCGATCGCGGCCCATGGCGCGAACGACTGCTGAGGCTTGGCTGAGTTCGGCAAAAGGCGTAATGCCGATAAGGCGGTAGTAGTAGGGTCTGTAGTTTTGGTCTAATGAATCGATGTAGGTAAACCACTCGTTGGGTAAGCCATCTCGGTCTACAGGACTATCGATAAAAGGCACCTCTCCAGTAAGGGACTCCCAATGGCGTTGATCGCTTGATCGCTCGATGAGCCATCCGGAGTAATAGCGTTCCCACTGGCGAGTCCAGTACAGCTTGATTCTGTTTTCACCTTCTTCTACCGAGTCGATTTGAGGTACGGGGTTGGGATGCACTTCGTCGGTGTGAATCACGTAATATGCTGTGTCGATAATGTAGTCGGGGCGTGAGGCTAAGCTGTATACGCGATAAATATAGGTATATCCAGCGCGTAGGTCTTCGTCTTCGTAGCGCAGGCCCGAAGCTATAGCTGCATTGCGGGAGAACTCAGCAGCGAGCAAGGCTGCTGCATAGAGGTTTTCCAACTCGGTGGCTTTCTCCAAAAAGCTAGCTGTCGTGTTTTCAGGATCGGAAAAATTGCGCTTGCCGTAGATAGCCTGAGCTGCTATGGCTGCATAAGGGTCTTGAGCTTGTTCGTTAGCAATAGGTGCCCAATCGTCAAGTGGCCAGGGTTTAGGCGTAGCTAGGAGCTCCCATTGGGCAGTTGTTAGCTCATTGGAGTCGCGAAAGATGAGCCGCTCGAGGCGGTATCCACTTTGGTTGGACAAGTGCCAGGCACCAGGGCTACCAGGTGCCCAGCGCAAAAGAATTTTGTCACCTGTATTTTTGGCTATCAGCTGGATCGGTACCCTTAACGAATCAGCTGTGTAGTCATCGGGATCGGTGGCAATGAGCTGGGCAGGTAGCTCCCAAAAAGAGAGCAACCATACCCACACGACGAGAAACTTTACAATATTGTGGTTCATATTTATCTCATCTTTTTGGAACGGATATCTCGTTTGCTCAAACATCTTAAGGTTTGATCTCGACGCGCTGCCATGTACCATTTGACATCACACTGGACATCTTTTTATTACTCTTACTATGTGTGCGCGACTTGGGAGTCGGATACCGGTATTGAATGATAAATGAATGAGGTCGAGCAGGTGAATAGCTCATGGTGAAGATGCTGCTTGGTGGCTGGAGTAGGTTATTGTTCACCCACCCCAAGAATCCGATTTTGGAAAAGAACTGCCGCAGCGTAGGACCACTGAGGCATTTCTCCTCACTGCGCAAGTACTTGTCGAATGCTTGGTAGAAATCGTTTCCAAGGTGGGCCTGAGCCTGCGTGCCCGAAGGCGAAACATTATAGGTAACCTTGGGCTTTTTGAAATACCGATACCACCAATGCGGCACTTTGGGCCAGTCGGCCTTCATGTGTGCACCGTATTTGCATGGGAAGTCGAGGTACCGGTCGAGTAGTGCACTCATGCGTTTCTGTGCCCTAGTCAGCATCTCCCATCCGCCAACTGTTGGGTGATACCCTATAGCCAGTTTGTAGTTAGGGGGTTGGAGTGAAGAGGTGATGCCTCCAACGATATTGGCTCCTAGACCTACAATTGGGCCACCCGTGATGCCCACTAGGCCACCACCTAACGGTTGCGTGCTTGTGCTTCCTGGAGAGGAGTTGTTTGACGTGATCAGTTCGGAGCGCTGAAGCGGGCTAGCCCATTGGCTAGCATTGTTGAAGGAGACAAATAGCTCCATCTTAGGTTCGCGTATAATAAGGCGCATGCCAGTTTGATATGTCTTGAGCATTGAGTTGATGTGTACTATAGCACCTCGAATATTATCATCAACTTTAGTCTTGAGGTAGATGTTCGTAGGGGTGCCGTTTCGAGTGAATCTGCTATTGTATCCGTTGAGATAAACTTGAAGCAGGGGGGCTACTCTATATCCGTTATGGGTGTACCCCTCTTTGTCGTATTGTTCAAATTCCTCATCAAGTGTAATTTCCGAAAGGTAACCAGGCGATAAGAAGAATGTTGCGCGTTGATGTTTCCACACGGAACTACCCACCTTTTCCTTGTAGGTGTCATACTTGCTCGTGCCAAAGTAGTAGTTGTAGAGTACGCGTTCAGCCGGATAACGCGACACAGCTCCTGGCAACTCGCGTTTCTTGATTACATCGGAAGTTAGCGTGCTACCATTACCATTACCCTTAATTAGATTGATGGTCTCTTCTCGCAATTGTAGGGCTTGGGCCAGGGGCAAAGATGTGTTGAGAGATAAGGGACCGGCCAATTGATTGGCTCCCGAAGTGCTTTGTGTCCATGTGGTTATGCCACCTGCCGCTTGTTGGTTTTGTTGTGCGAGCTGTTGTTGGAGCTTTTGCTTGAGGGCTTTGTCCACCTCGATGACTTGCATGGCGTAGCGCTTGCCGTTTTCCAACCGGCTGACGTTGAAACGGAGTACTTGAGCATAGTTTTCTGGAAAGAGCGACACGTCCAAGGTGTGTTCGCTGCCATCGAGTCGGGTGAACCGAACGATATAGTCGTACTTTGCCCGATCTTTGAACAGGTAGCGCATTCCCTTGTCCAGGACGATGTAGCCCCACTTTCCGCCTTCAGTTTCTCCCTTAAGGAAGTAGCGTTGATTGGCTAAGGGCCAAGTGAAGAGCACGTTCTTTTCTGGAATGACATCGGGGGCTTTACCCGTCACAAAGGTGTGGGTCTTGCTCTGTGTCCAGTCTCTTCCATTTTTTTGGACGTACACCCATCGGCCACCGCCTAGCAACTCGCGTGCTTTGACCTCTAGGTAGGTGGTATAGCGTGTTTCACCAGAGAGTACAACCTTGGTATTCAGTACCGCTGCTACATTGTCATTGGTGTACAATATGTCCTCTACGGGCATGAGTTTGCCGTTCTTATCTTTAAGCGTCCAGGTGCTGATGACGGGCACGATGCGCCGTATGGTGCTGTCTTTTTCAGGTATTTCTAGCACGCGGTTGATGGGGAATGCGAAAGTGGCAGATAGGCTGGTAAAGACATCGACGTCTTTAGCTTTGTCGGCTGGCTTGAGATCTTGGATGAAAGCAATCTGATCGAGTAATTGCGAAAGGGGCACAGTGGGATCGCATTTTTCCCCAATGCGTACGTCAAAGGCACATTGACCCTTTATAAAGCCATTGAGTATGCTATAGGAGAGCCGACCACGTCCTTCAACCCAGTTAGGATTGGGAAATCCTCCCTGGAGTAGTAGTGCAGCAGCACCTTTGAAAATTTCGAACTTGCCATTAATAAACCACAGATCCACCTTTATTCCAAAAGCTGCGTAAGCTCCTGCATAGATCTGCCCCAGGGCATACCAGCCATCGATACCGGGCGCAACCTCGCCACGACTGGGAATATAACAGCGACGCTGTAGATTGTGTGTGACGTTAATGTCGAAGCCCAGTGCCATACTCAAGTCAAAGTAGAAGGGAATGATTTCGGCGTTTACATCTATCGATAAGCTTGCACCAAAGGCAAAGCCTTTGCCAGGTGGAAGGGGAGGACGTGGCTTGCCCTTGATAAATTCACTTACTTTGCCACCCGAGAAATCATTTTTGCCACCTCCGGCTTGCGCCCATATCTTCATAAAGGTTTGATCAGGTGGTGGTAAGATTGATGGCACTTCATGGCCAATCATGAGGTAGGCGGTAAACTTCGTTTCTGCCTTGACAACAGTAGGCGGCCCAGTTTCCTCGTCCTCATCTTTTTGGGTCTTATTCTTGTCCTTGTCCTTGTCCTTATCCTTATCTTCATCTTCATCCTTTTTCGTCGCGTCAAATGTGACACTCAGCGCCCCCCGGTTTTTGGGAGTACCCATATTGAAGTACCAATAGTCCTTATTAAGGTCGGCATAGAACTCAGCCCAAACGAAGGCATTGCTTTTGTCTCCTTTGTATTCTTTAGGTGGGTCAGGAATTTTAGCACTGCCTTTAATGATTCCTGCATTAACGGTTACGTATAGGCGTCCTTGTACAAACTCTTTTTCAGTAGCTTTGTGGTATTCGATTTTGACCCATCCACCCACTTTGGGTGAATTGTCGTCCAAGCCCTCGCACATGGCTTTCATGTCGCCTGTGATACCCAAGTAGCTCAAGCCACCTGATTGGCTAAAGGCAGCCTCTAACTTGGCGGAAAAGTTGTAGGCTTTTCCACCTCCCTCACTACCCATTAGCACGGCAAACTGTAGGCCAAGAGCTGTATCAAAGTCCGGTTTGTAGGCTGATTTCTTTTCTCCTTTTTTCTGAGGCGTCTTGCTTGCCACAAGAGAAGGCAGCTCTGCAGTGCGGGTCATGTGGTAATATACGCCACCTCCCAAGCCATAAAGTGTCAGTCCTGCAAAGAGCGGTACTCCTGCTTCACCCAATATTACTGTACCGCCTATGCGCCAATAGCTATACCAATCGGCTGTATTAAACGTTTTTGCACCTTTTTTCTTGTAGGTACCGAATTCGCCTTCAAGGGATGCTTTGATCTTAGCGGGCAGTTCTACATCTAGGTTGCCGCGAAAGCCATCAACGGTTTCGTCTTTATAAAACTCTACTATCCCCTTGATCTTTACACTACTCACTTCTGCGTCGATGGCGATTTTTTTGAGGCGTACCTCCTTTACCTCGAAGCCCTTTATTTTGTCCCAAAGCCCCTCACCTGTACCCAATTGGTTGTGAATAGCTAAGCCGACTGTGCCTGATAAGCCCCATTGGCCATCATTTTCCTTCTTCTTTTTACCCTTGTCTTTTGTCTTGTTATTTTTGCTTTGGCCTTTCTTTTTAGGTGCAGATCCCTGAAATGCCACAGTCATTTCCCAGCTTACTACAGGTGCATTGCCGCCTGTTATATTGAAGTTGTCAAAGGAAATGGGGAAGTTGGCAAACCATTTTTGTGGGCTAGCCACTGCAAATCGGAAGTTGCTGTTGTCAAAGCCTGTGGTTGAGTGGTACCTCAGGTGTTCGATATGGAGGCCTGGGGCATTGATGTTGAAAGAGTCTTGAATGATGTTTAACACTGCATTGAGGTCGAAGGAGACGTAATTTGCTGAACCCAGTCCAAATTTGACATAAGAGTTTTTCTTCAACTTTGCTTGGGCAAAGAAGATGGGTATTTCCAGTGAGTCAGCCACCGTGACATTAAAATCAAACTGCGTGGCTTTAGAATTGTGGTCCAGCACACCTCGGTAATGCAGATAGTCGTGTCTTTCAGCGAATGGGATTCCGAGCTTGCCTGATAATCCAGCCTCTGTCAGGCTATTCTGCATTACGTTCACCCACAAGCTATCGAGACTAAAGCGTACTCCATCGATGTGCTTGGGCTTGTTGTTGGGGCTTTCCCACTTGATAAGCCCTTTTACGAGGAAAGCAGCTGTGAATCCTTTTTTGTCTATGATGATGTTGTGTGCCGAAATCTGGGTGTAGCGTTCTTGTTCGTTGTTGATGTTGCCAATATACTGGGGTAGCTTGACCGACACTTCCTTGAGCCAAAAGCCTCGCCATAGCGATTGTACTCGTTGGTCGGTGTTTTGTAGGTTGGGTTCTTTGTAGTTTTGGGGCAAATTGCTGACTAATTCGGGTGGATTTTCCACGTTGGAAAGGTCGATCCAGGCATCCTTTACTTTGAAGGCATAGCCTTCCATGGCTTTGACGGGAATCTGAAAATCGCGCATTTGCAACTTGCCGATAAAGTTAAGGCCACGAGAGCCTTTCAAATAGGCACTAGCTACTACGCGTCCCGTACCGGGCTTTCCATTGGGGCCATCGGGTAAGATGACTTTGCGCGAGAAACGCACCTCAATGGATAGGTTTACGTGCTTGAACCCTTTACAGTTCCATACTACTTCGGTGCGTTCTTTCGGATCGGTGGCATTCAGAGAGCTCTTGATGACGAGTTGAGTGCGTTCTTCTTCCTTAGGAACTTTTTGGGGGTCATCTATGTCGATGACAATGTCGCGTGGTAAGAGGGCAATGCCGGTACTTGCCGTTCCTTCAGGGCCAAAGCATAGGTCTTTGACACCCATCGATATGACGTTAGCTCGATAGGGGTTTAGTGCTGGTATATCGAGATTGACTACAGCAGTGAGTGTGGCCCGCTTGGTGGTGAATTTCATATCGAGAATGGCCACTACAATCTTATTGCCTTCTACAGTATTGTCGATGCCAATGGGGAGGCCAATGGGCTTGTTTTTGCGTACTGCTGAGTTGATAAGACGCCCTCCTTGATTGAGGAAAGTACCTAGGGATTTGGCTAGATCGGCTGATAGGCCAAGGGTTGAGCCTATCTGTGTAGCCTGCGATTGGGTGATAAAATCCTTGTCTTTGACTACATCTATACTTCCTGCAAAGATCTGGCCTGCTTTGTTTTTCTTGATGTTTTTAAACTTGACTTTTATCGGCCAATCTTTTAGGAAGGATACCGGAATATAGCCTTCGCCTGAGAATGTGTTGCCACTTGAGTTGGTAACACTAGTGACTACTAATTTGAATTGCCCGATTTGAAGAGTGTCTTTGGCTTTTAGGCCGGGCGCAGGCGAGCGATCTGTGATAGGGGGTGCATCGCAGCTGGCTACACAATCTTCGTCTTCCTCTGCTCCTGTTGAGACGACCAATACTTTTCGCAAATCAGTAGCATGATATAGCTCGCTATCTGAAAATTTGCGCTTTTTACCGCTGAGCTCAGGGTTACGTAGCCAACCAACTCGCCAGTAGTAAGTACCTTCATTGGGCAAGTTAGCTACGGTAGCTATGAGCCGCTCGAAGTCTTCTTGGAACTTAGTGAAGTTGTACTTCAGCGTTTTTTTATCGAGATAGTTCGAAGGATCAAGAGTGATGAGGCTGTCATTTTGGAAGACGATTTGCGTTGTGTCGGTAGTCTTGCTTTTGAATATCTGAATTACCCAACGCTCTTTAACACTGGCAAGGTCGGCAGCAAGGGGCTGGCCATTGCTGTCGAAGGCCTTAAGCGCAAAGAATGGTAGTAATGGATTATTGCCACTGCGCACGCGCCAACGGAAAACTACTTTACCTTTTGGTATTTGACCGGAAGGTGCTGGAAAAACCTGTCGAGGACGTGGCATACCGGCAACAAAGGCTACTTTAGATGTATTGGATTGCCACTTCTTGCCTTTTGCATCCGATACGGTCAATTGCGCTTCCCACTCGTAGGTCTTTCCCCTTTGGAAAGGCGTTTTATTGCGCCCTAATGATTGGAAGGAAGCAAAGTTCCACGTTAAGCTGACATTGTTGTATTTGTTCTGTACAAACTTTAACGCACCCTGAGGCCAGGGAACTGTGTGTTGTTGTTGTAACTGACCATCTACTGACAAGCGGTATTCAAATTTATTGTACAATTCACATGGAGGGGAAAATTGCACGAGCATGGGAATGTGTAGAAATGGCAAAGTGTCATTTGCCAAAGGATAAATGGATTTGGCTTGGAAGGCACTCATATTGGTGCACTCACTTGCGTATTTGGAAAACTCGAAAACGACCACATCGCTGTGCCCGCCATTTTGAAAGATCATTTTGTTTTGGGGGTCATAGCTGGTTACTCGTACAGCGTATTTATGCCTGTCCCTGAAGGGCTCGCCTTGTAATACATGGGTGAAGCCCTGGATGTTGTCTTTTTCGTAAAAAGCTTGGATGCCAGGGTTGTTCATGGCAAAGTGCGCGGCATTGGGATGTATTTGAGCTTGTGTCAGGTCAATAATCTTAACTCGATAGCGCACTTTGGACGGGTCAGTTAGGTTGTTTTGCACCCATGTGATTACTGTGCTTATATTGGGGAATAGTGGAAGCACTTGGTTGTCTTTGGGCGAGATAATGATAGGAGGAGCACCATAGTTGGCAGTGAAGGAAGTGCAATTCAATCCAGCAGCCGCTGTAGAGAGTGGTTGTCCTGTTTGCGCATCTATTGCTTGGAGGCAAATAGTGTAGTTACCTTCGCGCAATACTCGGTTTTGTATGATAAACTGCCGCTCGGAAGGGGGTTGAATGTCATTGGTAGTAAATAGCAGGTTGGCAGAGTTCCACTCAGAGGCTTGCAAGCTTTTACTTTGATAGGGTCCTATTGTGAAAGGTTGCTTAAACAGGGGGCTGCGTTGGATGATGAGGTTGTTTGGACCTTCGATGCGTATGGAAAAATTGAACGTATATGGTTGTCCGGAGGTGTTTTTTACGGTTACAATCACCTGATTTCCAAGATTTAGGTAGTCTTCGAAACGCACTGGGTAAGGTGGTTGGAGAAAGGTGGTTACGCTAAGAGGATATTGTTGGGATATGTTTGGTGAAAGGCCTACGAAAAACAAAAGCGCAGCGAACACTAGGCGAGCAAAACGGACGCGATAGAGGTTATTCTTTTTCATAATCCTGCGGATTGTTAGGTGAAATGAGTTCAGAAGCTGAAAGCGTAGCTGATGCCAGAGCGCAACTCGTGAATCTCTTGAAGTGTTTGTTGGGGTTTTCGTCGTAGCCATACTGCGTAAAAGTTTATGCTGTGTTGCTTGCTCAGTGCCCAAGTGGCATTGGTGTTGAGCTGATAGTACAAGCCGTCTGAGATTCCGTTATATTGATTGAAGTTGAGCGTAAAAGATGTATTGAGTGATATGTTCTTATCCGCCAACCTCTTACTGAAATCCAAAGTAATGCCTGCAGCTGTTTGCCGGTTTAGGTCGTTGATCAAGAGGTTGTAGTTGGCAGATAGGCCTAAATCGAGGTGAAGTGGCAGCAGTCCCAATCGATAGCTTATACCTCCAGAGTAATTCGTTTGCGGGCTAAGGGGGATGTAGAAAAGGGGATTGATGTCGCGGAAACTGAGGAAGTATATGTTAAAAGACAAATTGTGATTGCGCGTGTCTGTCTTCCAGTTGTGCCCTGCATTGAGGGTAGCGGTTTCATTGACTAGGGCCAAACGCAGGGTGTCTACTACTTGAATGTAGCCAGCCGATTGATCGGTTTGGTAGTTGTTGTAAAAGGCATTGGCGTAAAAGCCTTTTGGAGAAGTATATGCCAAAGATAGTGAGCCGATTTTGCGCATGTCAGTCTGGGCCCTTAGGTTAAAGAGGTTGTTGCGTTGCAACCCCATGCTTAGCTGAATGTTGAGCTGTCGTTTCAAAAGCGCGAATGAGAGATTTGCCGTATAGTGCTCGTAGTCGTTGGTGTTGTAATACATGCCCAAGGATCGATAATAGGGATCCACACGCCGGTATCCAAGACCCAACGTGAAGAATCGGTTGTGGTAGTTGGCATTGAGGTGTGTAGCCAGTCCGGGACGCGTACTGGCATTGAGCACGATCAATGAACTGAGCGTATTGTACAACTGCTGTATGGTAGAGTCCGGTTCGGCATCGTCAAGGGTTTGCATGAGGCGATTGCCTGTATGTAACGAGGCCGCTTGGCGAATTTCTAGATTGATAGCACGAAATAAAGAAAACTGCATATCCAGGCCCAACACTATATTTTCTTCGGGTAGCAGATAGGTATTGTCGGCAAGGAGCACGGAAGCAGTGGTCGTGTCATCCCATACTTTGAGTACACTCAAATCAATGGTGTTTTTTGTGCCAAACCCGATACGCCCGCCCAAAATGCGGCGTTTGTACGTGTCGAGAAGACGTGTACCGAAAACTGCAGTGTCGCGCTGCGCATAGTAGTTCTGGAGGGTGCCATACAACACCCCAAACCGAAATCCCTCGGGTTCGAGCTCTAGGCCTGCCCCCAAAAATTCACGGCCATTGAGTACTAGTGGAGAAAAGCTCATGTAGCGCCAACCAAGATGCAAGCGGGCCCATTTGTAGGCCGGACTAAGACCATAGCGGTTGAAAGGCTGTGAGAAGCTGAACTGTTGGTTGACAAAAGACAAGCTAAACGGTAGCGTTACACCGTATATCGTAAGGACGGGTGATCCAGTAATGCCATACTGCCACGGGCTTTGCCGCAGAGAGCCTGGCACAAAACTGTGGTATGTACTACCACTTAAATAAAGTGAGCCACTAAAAGTGATAGGCTCTTCTGAAGAGAGTTTGTCGAGTTGTTGAGCGGAAAGGGGGAATAAGAAAAATGTGAACCCAAATAGTAACAAAGAAAAAAGAGGTAGCTTCATGATGCTAATGCCATTTGTGCCTGTAAGAAACGAGCGGTACTATCGCAGAGCATGCTCACTATCGCAAAGCACGTTTAATATCTGTTCAGCTCATTGCTATAATGAGACATATTTTTTCTCAAATACGCCATTGAATATTACAGCCTTCAACAAGCCTCTTTGAAGCTCACAGAGAACTTGTACTCGGCTCTTTGGGCACGCCGGCGAGAAGCCTTTTGCACAGATGCTAACAGGCCAACTATGCATACTCGAGGTGAACTTTCCCCAAATGGAAAATGTGCTGGAGGGTGAAAACTACTTTTGAATTTTTCATTCAGCGACAAAACTGCCCCAGAAGGGCACTGGACATGGATATACGGGTATTGATAAAGCTGAGCGGCATATCAATAAGCTCACACCGTGTGATCGATGATAGCGGCATCTGAGGCCACTACCTGCCCCTCTTCGTTGATGTGTTCGAGGTGCACAGGCCGGATGGTGTTGATCCAGTCGGATTGTAGCGGCATGTCGATGCGGATGTAGTTGTCGGTGAAGCCCGTCATGCGTGCGGGTCGTTTGCTGTGTTCGAACAGTACTTCGCGCACCTGCCCTAGGTGCTGCTCGTAAAAGTGGCGGCGCTTTTTTTCCGAAAGGATGGTAAGCATTTCGTTGCGTTGACGCCGTACTTGCATAGGTACACGACCGGGTAGGGTAGCTGCAGGTGTGTTGGGGCGCTCCGAATAGGTGAATACGTGTAGATAACTGATATCGAGCTCGTTGAGGAAGCGATAGGTTTCTAGAAAGTCCTCGTCGGTCTCGCCAGGAAAGCCCACAATGACGTCTACGCCAATGCAGGCATGGGGCATCAGTTGGCGGATACGGGCCACGCGCTGGGCGTATAGCTCGCGCTTGTAGCGGCGCGCCATCATGCGCAGTTGTTTGTTGTTGCCGCTCTGCAGGGGCATGTGAAAATGAGGTACAAAGCGCTGAGAATTAGCTACAAACTCGATGATTTCGTCAGTACACAGGTTGGGCTCAATGCTCGATATGCGAAAGCGGGCAATGCCTGCTACCTGCTCGTCCAAAGCGCGAATTAGATCGATAAACAGAGCCTGCTTGCGCGCGCGTCGGCCTTCGATCACAGCAGTGCCATTGCCGAAATCGCCGATATTGACGCCTGTGAGGACGATCTCACGTGCCCCCATAGCGGCGAGCTTTTGGGCATTGGCTACCACGTGCTCCACCGTATCGGAGCGGCTGCGGCCACGTGCCTTCGGAATGGTGCAAAAAGTGCACTTGTAGTCGCAACCATCTTGTACTTTGAGGAATGAACGCGTGCGGTCGCCAAACGAAAAGGCATCGACAAACTCATTGGCCTGCTGGATCTCGCCAGCCTGTACCATAGCTTTACCAGGCGCTTTGTCGAGCTGTTGGACGTAGTCGAGCACCTGAAACTTCTCGCGCGCACCCAACACCAGGTCGACACCTTCCATTTGCGCAATCTCTTTAGGCTTGAGCTGCGCATAGCATCCCGTTACAATGACTTTGGCCTGCGGTGCCTTTCGCAATGCCCGACGTACTACTTGCCGACATTTGCGGTCGGCGAAATCCGTCACCGAACAGGTGTTGATCACGTAAATGTCGGCCCCTTGTTCAAAGGGCACAATGCTGTAGCCCGCCGCCTCAAACTGGCGCGCTAGGGCGGAAGATTCGCTAAAGTTGAGCTTGCAGCCCAGTGTGTGAAAAGCAACAGTGCGTGGTGTGGCCATGCGCGATAATTGTCAAAATGCGATAGAAACACCTGAGTGTGAGTTCTTGTTTGGAGCTGCAAAGATATGGTTTCTCACTTGCCTAAGCAGCTTGAAATTGCCAGTTAGTGGCGCAATACAGATGCCCACCTTGTCTGCAATATACTACATAGGGTAGGTAGCCACTGTGCGGCATCAGTCGATTCGGTTCTACTGGTCGTCATCGCATGGATACGCCTTATATTTGGCACGCCCACCCACTGGAATCAGTGCATTCCATGGAGGAAAGTGTATTAGTGAATCAATAAGCCAATTTTCACAGAATGACAATTCGATAAATATGATGCCTTCAGCAATGCGCTTTGCATCAATAATAAGTGGATGGGCCGTATTGGCCCTGTGTTGGGTAGGATGTGATGCCCCTCCGCTCTTTGAAAAAGTGCCTATGCAGCGCTCTGGCCTCACCTTCACAAACAAACTCGACGAAACCGAAGATTTCAACATCATCAAGTACTTATATTTCTACAACGGTGGGGGTGTATGTGCTGGTGACGTCACAGGTGATGGCTTGCCGGATCTGTTTTTCACTTCTAATCAAGGCGCCAATCGCTTGTACCGCAATCTCGGCAATTGGCAGTTTGAAGATATTACGGAACGAGCCGGTCTGGCTGCCCCACAGCAAGCACAAACACAATGGACTACCGGGGCCACCATGGCCGACGTTAATGGCGATGGATGGCTCGATATCTACGTGTGTGTGGTAAGTGGCTTTCGCAAACTCAAAGGTCACAACCTGCTCTACCTCAACAACGGCGATGGCACTTTTACGGAAAGTGCTGTCCAGTATGGCCTTGACTTTCGCGGCTATGCCCAGCACGCTGCCTTCTTTGATTACGACCGCGACGGCGATCTCGACCTGTACTTGTTGTGCCATGCCGTCCATTCGGCTGAAGTGTACGTGCCTGGTGAAAACCGCATGCACCGAGATAGCCTGGCTGGCGATCGCCTATATCGCAACGATGGCGACCACTTCACCGATGTGAGCACACAGGCGGGTATCTTTGGAGGCCCTATGGGCTATGGCCTGGCCGTAGGAGTGGCCGACCTTGACCGCAATGGTTGGCCCGATATCTATGTCTCCAACGACTTCCACGAGCACGACTATCTCTACCTCAATAATGGCGATGGCACCTTCCGCGAAGTAATCCAACAAGCTACCGGCCATATAAGCACCTTCTCCATGGGCAATGATCTGGCCGACTACGACAACGACGGCTGGATCGACATCGTCACCCTCGATATGAAACCCGATGACGAAGTGGTGTACAAACGCAGTGTAGGTGCCGACCCCTACAATATTTATCAACACAAACTCAACTTCGGCTACCATTACCAATATCCGCGCAATATGCTGCAGCGCAACATGGGCGTGCTAACCGACTCGCTCGTCCACTTTGCTGAAATCGGTCAATGGGCTGGTATTGCCACTACCGATTGGAGTTGGGCCCCTCTGCTGGCCGACTACGACCTCGACGGCTGGAAAGATCTCTTTGTGACCAATGGCATTTGGCGCCGACCCAACGATTTGGATTACCTCAAATACATCAGTAATCAGGCTATTCAAGAATCGGCTTCTGATCTGGAGTTGGCCAACCACATGCCACCTGGCATCGTACCCAACTTTGCCTTCCGCAATCGCGGCGATGGCACCTTCGAAACAGTGTCGAAGCGCTGGGGCCTGGCCGACGTGGGCTGTAGCAATGGCGCCGCATGGGCTGACCTCGACGCCGATGGCGACCTCGACCTCATCGTCAACAACTTAGGTGAGCCAGCTAGCCTCTATCGCAACCGCGCCGTAGAGCAGGGCAAAGGCCACTTCCTGCGCGTGCGCCTCCAAGGCCCTTCGGGTAATCCTTTTGGATTGGGCACGCGTGTACAAGTACATACACCACAAGGCAGGCAAGTCCAAGAATTGTGGACGACGCGCGGCTGGCTCAGTTCGGTAGAGCCGCTGCTCATATTTGGGCTGGGTCAGGCCGACTCGGCCACCTTAGTAGTTCAGTGGCCCGACGGGCGCCAGCAACGCCTTTCAGCCAAGGCAGATGCTACGCTGGTGCTGCGCCATGCCGATGCTGCCCCTTCTATGCCACAACCAGCTCAAACCGTACAGCCTTTGTTTCGCGAAATTGCCGACCGCCTTGGCATCGACTTCGTCCACCGAGAAGACGACTTCACTGATTTCGATATCGAAAAACTACTGCCCTTTATGCTCTCTACCGAAGGCCCCGCTTTCGCAAAAGGTGACGTCAATGGCGATGGCTACGACGACCTGTTCTTCGGCGGTGCGCGCGGTCAAGCTGGTGCCCTTTACGTGCAAGTTTTTGAGCAGGGCAGGGCAGCCTTTCGGCAAATGCAGCGCTTCGAAGAGGCTGCTCTCAGCGAAGATGTCGACGCTGCCTTCTTCGACGCCGACGGCGATGGCGATTTGGACCTTTACGTCGCTAGTGGGGGCAATGCATTCCCCGGCAATGCGCCCCAGCTGGCCGATCGCCTTTATCGCAACGACGGCACTGGCTACTTCGTTTTGGCCAACGACGCCCTGCCAAGCATCTATGAAAACACAGCTTGTGTGGTGCCTGCCGACTTCGATGCCGATGGCGACCTCGACCTATTCGTAGGTACCCGCAGCGTCACAGGTCACTATGGGCGCCCCCCACGCAGCCACGTGCTACTCAATGACGGTGCAGCCCACTTTGCCGAAGCTGAGATGCCTTGGGCTGCCCCCCTGCGCCAGCTCGGCATGGTCACTGATGCGTGTTGGCTGCCTCAGCGCCGCGAACTGCTCGTTGCCGGCGACTTTCTGCCACTCACCTTCTACCGCATCGAAGCAGGCCGCATCCTCAAACTCGAACTGCCCGATAGCCATGGCTGGTGGCGCCGCCTCCATGCAGCTGACCTTGATGGCGATGGCGATATCGATATTCTGGCCGGCAATATGGGATTCAACAGCCCCTTTATCGCTACGCCCGATGAACCCGTAGAACTCTTCTCGGCCGACTTCGACCGCAACTTCAGCACCGACCCCATCCTGACTTACTTTCGCCATGGCCAGCGCTATCCCTTTGCCGCACGCGACGAACTGCTGGCGCAACTGGTTGGCCTACGTAAAGCCTATTCCAACTATGTCAGCTATGCACAAGCCTCTTTTGACGAAATCATCCAATACCTCACACCCCTACAGGTCAATTACTATCGCATCAGTAAACTGGCTTCTGTATGGATCGAGCAGAGCGACGACGGCCGCATGCGCATGCATCCACTGCCTGCCGATGGCCAGTGGTCGGCACTCTACGCGTTTACAGCCAATGACTACGATGGCGACGGCTACATCGACTTGCTGGCAGGTGGCAACCTCTATGGCGTACAGCCTGCTATCGGCCGATACGACGCCTCCTTTGGCCATCTGTGGCTACAAGTGCCCACCTTCCGGCAAACTGAACCGCGAGATACAGGCCTGACCCTTTTCGGGCAAGTGCGCCATCTGTGTACGCTTACTTTGGTCGATGGCCGCAAAGCAGTTATCGCCGTGCGCAACGACGCTACACCTCAGGTGTTTGTTCTGACCAACTCCGCCTTGCAGTGAGCGCCATGCTGACTCGTATTTGGTACCTTTACAAATACTTTTTCTATAGTCTAATTACAAAAACATGGTGCTATATGGGCAATTGACAAGCTTCGTTAGTGCTGATCTATTGTGGTTTTGTATTGTTTGAGAATGATAAACGTGCTATCAAAAAGTAGTGATAGCAATGCCTATATGCCGTTTCTTACAGCCTTTTGGCACGATGTGCTTTTTAAAAGGTGTGGTGCACACTAAACTGCAATTGGTTTTTACTCCAGTTATTGGTCGTTTGATTCATCAACCCTATTTGCATCCTTAAGTTTTGTTTTAATACGTATCCCAAGGCACCGTAAAGGCGGTTTCGGTCGAAAATTTCGACTGTTTGTCCGTTCCCAACATCTCGCTGCCCATTGATGAATAGCTCGTTGTAAAGCGATAGATATAGTGTGTGCTCGATCAGCGCTGGCTGATTCAGCGGAATGTTGATAAAGAGGTTGTACCTATATCTGGTGCGAAAACTTTGACCTTCTACAAAGCGTTGTTCATACCTGAATCGATGCATGGTGTAGATTCTCGTGCCAAACTGAACGGGATATAGAACTTCTTGATAAATTCTGCTTTCTGAAAAAGTCTCTTTACTAGGGCCAAACGTTCCCGTAGTAATATTGGCATAGCCAAGTGTGAATAAAACGCGTTCACCTTGGGGTTGGTAGATTATACCTCCTCGGAGCATGAGCTGTTCTAAATCGCCTGCGAGATTCCAATTTCGATGCTGGATGTCGCCTTGAATTCCCCATGGCCCTTCGCCAAACGTACCCTTGAAAAGATACATGTACCATGCACCCAATTGTGCTTCATTAATTTGAGCTGTAGTGTGCTGAGGACGGAACATTATAAAACAAAACACGAGTAGGGTAGGCCATCGAAGCATAATCGACGCAGTTTTAATGTACTTGGAATATTGAAAAAAAACACTTGTTCACTAATTTCATTTGGTGCTATTGTGCGACCGCAAAAGTGTATAAATAAGGAGGAGATTTTTTATAACATAGGTAATTTTAATGTAAATTTTTGATTTAGACTATCGATTAAAAATATTTCACAAAAAGCAGCAATTTTGCTTTTGAGATAAACAGACACTAAGTGTCTTGGAGAGAGGCACTTTTGTTCTACTTAAGTACTTATTTCTGTCTTTAAGAGCTGTACTACCCTTCAATTTTTTTAATGAGAATGTCTGTGTATTTAGTAAGTGTGATCGCCCGCTGCTTTGGGGAGTTTGGAGTGGATGCCGGATGGGAATAAGCGATTGCTGTATACTGTTTTTTCACAGCTTGGCTCCACTGCGGGCACCAACCTGTGAAAAAGAAAATGTACTGGCGAGCTACGCTTTGTGCCGCTCGAACCACTCCAGCACGTACAGCACCTTGGCGATGAGGTGGCTGGGACGTCGGGCAATGCCGTGGCTGGCGCCAGGTATGCGTACCAGCGCTGATTCGATACCTCGCAGCTGTAGGGCCGCAAAAAGCTGTTCCGACTCGCTGATGGGCGTGCGATAGTCTTCCTCGCCAGTCAGCAACATAGTAGGCGTCTGTACGTGCCCTACCAGCGATATGGGCGAGCGCTTGTGGTAGATTAGTGGATCGTCCCACGGGTAGGTGCCAAACCAGTACTTCCAGAAAAAGGCAGGCATGTCGGCATGTAGTACGAAGCTGTACCAATTGATGACTGGCTTGGCCACTACTGCTGCCCGAAAGCGATTGGTCTTGCCCACAATCCATGCCGTAAGCACGCCCCCACCGCTACCACCTGTCACGAACAGGTTGTCCGTATCGACAATGCCCTTGGCAATGACGCCATCAACGGCGGCCATGAGGTCGTCGTAGTCGGGGCCCGGATAGTTGTGATGAATGAGATTGCCAAATGCCTTGCCGTAGCTGGTGCTGCCCGCCGGATTGGTGTAAAGCACCAGATAGCCCGCGGCGGCGTAGAGCTGTATTTCTGCAGAAAAGCGCCAGCCGTAATTGGCAAAAGGACCGCCGTGGATCTCAAGGATGAGCGGATAGCGCTTGCCCGCCTCGTAGTTGGGCGGATAGACGAGCCAACTCTGCACTTTGCGCCCATCTTTTGAGTCGAACCACAACTCTTCGACCTTGCCCAGCTGCTTGTGGCCAAACAGATCGTCGTTGAGGTGTGTGAGGCGCTGAGTCTTTTTTGCCGAAAGGCTACCCACCGACAGATCGGCCGGATGATCGGGTGTGGTGTGCGTGAAAGCGAAGCGCCCATCTCGGCTCAGTGAGAAGCTGCCGCCCGCATAGGGCCGCCCCAACGAAAGCCCGCCCACCTCGTCGGTTAGGGGCTGGCGTTGGCCCGACAAGCTCAGGTAGCTCAAGTGGGTGCGGCCGTGTTCGTCGTACTGGATGACAAAGCCCTGGCTGTCGCCTGTCCAGGCGAAATCGGAAATGCTTCGATCGAGCGAAGCGCTGACTACGCGTGGACGGCCACCATTGCGCGGCATGACGTAGAGTTGCATGGGCTGATAGCCCAGATATTGCTCGTCGTAACCCAACCAGGCGATGTATTTTCCGTCGGGTGAGATGGCTGGCTGGCGGTCAGGGCCATGGCGTTGTGTGAGTGCACGTAGCTGGCCGGTTTGTACGTCCAGCTCGTAGAGTTCGCTGTTGTTGGGATCGAGCTTGCGGTTGTCGTGTCGGTTAGCCGAAAAGATGAGGTAGCGACCATCAGGGGTCCAGCTCAGCCGCCCGCCGTGATCATAAGGCCCCGTGGTGAGTTGGCGTGGCGTGCCCCCTTCGACGGGTAAGAGAAAGAGTTGCCGATGGCCTTTCGGCAAATATCCGCTGCCGTCGCGCCGATATGGGATGTCGTCGATGTACTTGGGCGCAGATGCCCACTCAGCACCCTCGGGCTTGGCAGGTAGCTTGACGAAAGGTGTTTCCGGCTCAGGTACGAACATGCTGAACGCAATATACCGCCCGTCAGGCGACCAGCTCAGGTCGGCTGGTGCGTGTTGCACATTGGTGAGTCGCGCTTCGGCCCCACTGTCCATGTATCGCAACCAGATCTGGGCTTTGCCGTCGCGGTCACTGACCCAGGCCAAGCGCTTGCTGTCGGGCGACCAGCGTGGCGTGTGGTCGTTGTAGTGCCCTGTGCTGAGTGGGAGGGGCTCGCTGCTGCCAAAACGCGTAAACCATAAGTTGCGATAAGCCCTGTCGGTCATGATGTCGTGGCTGACGCGCAAAAAGACGACTTCCCCCCCGTCGGGGCTAATCTGTGGGTCTTGTACGTACTCCAACTCGAACACATCGAGCGGCTCGAAGTGCTGACGCTGTGCTTGTACCCAATACAGCGGTACCACGCAAAGTAGAAAGCTGATCCATTGAGGCATCATAATGTTCGGGTGATTTGTGGAAAAATTGAGGTTCGAAAGTATTCATTTTTGGCGCAAGCCGAAAATTTTAGCCGTGCCCTATGGAGCTAAAGGCCGAGCATAGGCTGGCCAATAGTACTTGTTTGTATGCATGTCGTAGCGAAGTACCAATACATGGGATTACTCGAAAAAAGCACATACAACTCATAATATTTGACAAGTACAAGAGATGATTGCAACGGAGTGTAGGGCGTGATGTGTGGTCAGTGACAATGGTTTTATCTAAAACTTTGGCCTATGAGCGCTGTTAACGTCCGCTTCGTTGTGTTGTGGGCAATTGCAATGTGGCCCATGTGGTTGCCAGCCCAAGATCCCTGTTGTCACTTTTCAGATGACATTGCTGCTGGCTGGCAAGTGTCCTTCCCCGATCCTTCTAATCCCTGCCTCGTGCAAGTCTGTGCGCCCCAGTTTTTCGACGACGATTGCGTAGAATCCATCCCTTACCAAGACATCATGTGGGGCGACGCTTCTGTAGCCTTACCGGCATTCTCGCCACTACAAGCCTGTTATGTACACGAGTACGCGAGTGGGGGAACTTATGTGGTGGGTAGTACCATCTACCGCATGGACCCTACAGGTGCAGTGTGTGGTATCGACTCTATGTTTACCACCATTGAGGTAAATTGCCCTCAGGAAGATACGTGTTGTGAGGACTTTGCAGACTTCGAAAACAAGCTGGCTCAAGGCTGGATAGTGCAGACAGATGGCTGCACCGTCACGGTATGTGCTCCGCAGTTTGAGGGCGACTGCTACTATCTGGCTACTTCAGACCTCTCATGGGGTGATGGCAACGCGGTGATTCCTGGCTTGACGCCTTTTGAGAGTTGCTACACCCACGCATATATGGGTAGTGGCACCTATGTCATCTCGGGAAATATCTGTGAAGTAGGTAGCGACGGTGAGGCGTGTTGGTGTAAAGAGATGGAAGTGACGGTGAGCGTAGATTGTGGCCCTCCACCTGCCGATTCGTGCTGCGTCGATTATGGCGATTTTCTCGACAAAATCGCACAAGGGTGGCAAGTGTACGTCAATGGCTGCGACGTCACTATTTGCGCACCGCAGTTCGATTCTGCTTGCCATGTGCTTACCTGGTCTGGACCTGACTGGGGTGATGGCACACCGCGCTTGCCCGTGATTTCGCCCATCCAACCTTGCTATACACACACCTATGCCAGCAGTGGTACCTACGACATTACGGCGACCATCTGTGAGCAAAGCAACGATGGATGCCTCTGCTGGTGCGAACAGATGAATGTCGCAGTGGAAGTGCAGTGTGTACCTACGGATTGTTGTGCCGACAGCTTGGCCTTTTACGACCGCGTAGCAGCAGGTTTTGATGTGTCGCAAGGCCAATGCTGTATCGATTTGACGCCTGCTGCACTGGGCGAATGCGATGTCATCATGGAGTGGTGCGTCGATGGGTTCTGCTTGCCAGGACCTTACCCACCCGATGCAACTTTTACCTATTGTTTTAATGAAAGTGGTCCCCACGAAGTATGCATGCACGTGGCGATGATCGATTCTCTGACGGGCGCCATTTGTGCTGATACGGTATTTTGCGATACCATCTGGGTCGATTGCAATACAGGCTGTCCCTGTGGCCCTTGGGATCTCACCGCTATATTGCACGACGATGTCGCTGACAAAGATCTCGACATTGCCCTAAGCTGTGGCGACACTCTTGGTTTTGGCTGTGGTTGGCAGTCGCTCACCTTTAGCGGCGGCTTTTCTTGCCAGACCAATCCCACTTATGCTTGTATGCCCAAGTTGTTGTTCTTCCAGATGGAAGATCCGTTGGGTAGCGTAATTGTGGGTACGCTTACTGGCAGCAGCTTGCACCTCACCTTCACGGAATCGCTGTTTGCCGTGGCGGGTGTGTACAAACTTACACTCGTAGGCGACTGTGGCGGCAACAAGTGCGTATGCACCATCTATATCGACCGGCCGCAGTGTGGCGGTAACGGCTGTTGCTCGAGCTTCGACGACTTCAACGATCGCGTGCAGGCCGGCTTTTCCTGGAGTTACGATGGCTGCTGCGTCACTGTAGTGCCCGATTCGCTGTCGGTTTGCGATCAGGTGGTCTCCTGGTGCTGGGGCGATAGTACCTGCGCCGATGGGCCCTTTGACGGTACTGCCCCCTTGACACATTGCTACGCCCAATCGGGAGCTTATGAGGTATGCATGACTGTGGTGGAAATGGATACACTTACCGGCGCACCCTGTTGGGAAGCCACTTATTGCGAGTGGGTACAAGTGGGCTGCCCATCCGCCTGTACTTGCCAATGGGATATGCAACTGACGAATGGCGGACTGAGCTGGAGCCCCTCTTGTGACGATACACTGACCCTAGATTGTCCTTATGGCGATCTCAGCCTTACTGCTTTGTTGCACTGTATAATGGATCCGCCTACCCCCAACTGTGCTCCGTGGGAAGAGATCAACTGGTATCTGGATCGGCCCGATCCGCTCACTGATCTGTCGGGCAGTGCGCTTGCGCCTATGCTCAACTTGAGCCTAAGTACGACTGAGCTATCGGTGCCAGGCCTCTATGAGCTAAGGTTGGAAAGCGGCTGCTATGGAGGCGATACGTGTAGCTGCAGCATCTATTTCTCGGTGCCCAACTGCCCGCCCGTAAGTGCCGATGAGCCCCAGTGGCTCCGAGAAATTCAACTGTTACCCAATCCTACATCTGACCAGGTGTTGCTTGTGTTGCCTCAGACCGCACAATGGGGCGGACAAGGCTGGACGCTACGCCTATGGGCACCCTCTGGTCAGCAACTCTCAGAGGAGACGATACAGTCCGGTATGAGGCAGCTGTCGTTTGAGCTGCGCGACATGCCTGCTGGCACTTATCAACTCGTATTGTACGACACTAGCGGTCAGGTGCGATGGGCACAGGCTTTTGTAAAAATGGATGAGTGATGGGCTTTTTTTAATCCCGTGGATGGCACCCTGCCCCTTGTAATCGAGGGTAGGGTGCTTTTTTTACGGATTAAACCAATATGATACCTTGAAAACTACTGCGCGCGTCTTGGGCGACCACGCAGATGCGTAATAGTTGTCTGTATAGACCAAGAAGAGATCGGAAACAGGCGCGAAGCGCCATTGCAAACGCACATTGATGTTAATGTTATCGATTTGACGGTTGTATTGAAAAAAGGTGGTGAGAAAGAGTTGTCGCGAAAAAGTCAGGTCGATGCGTGGGCTAACCAACCAAAGTGAAGCTGTGGGATAGGGCTCGGGCAATGTCACGTAGTTGTAGCTGGTACTCAGCTCTACGACGGCGTAGGGCTGCACTCGCCAAGAGAGCGATCCATTGATGCTGATGCGGAATCCATTGTAAAACTGCCCTACAGTGGTGCGCCCCCGTACAAACAGAGGCTTGCGCCGGTCCGATCCGTAGCGGAGTGCGATATCTGCAAATTCATACCCTTGCTGTCCGGGCAAAGGCGTAGCACCTGCCGTGCGGGTGGGGTCGAAGGGAGCTTCCAAATAAATATAGTTGTGCTGCAAGGTGAGGCGCCCACGGCTGTTGTCGCGAAACTGCACGTCGTAGTAGACACCGATTCTGTGATCGGTGCGGCCCTGTCCGGGCTTGAAGTAGGCTTCGGCTTCGACTCCGGGCCCGTGCTGGTTGAATAGTGCCTCTGAGGAGTAAAAATACAGGCGTGCTTCGGGGCGGATGCGCCAGTAGTTGGTGCGGGGCACAAAGCCTACTTCGGCTTCAAAGTGCTCACCCACGTAGCTATGCGTCCACGACAGCATGAAGCGCCGTTCGGTATAGCTGAGGTTGAGCCCATGGGCGTCGGTTCGCGGAATGCTTTCTGGCAAAAAGGCACGCTGGTAAAAGATCTTGCCCAACCAGCGATTGTCGGCCGAAGCATGGTTGTATTCCACACCCAGCACGCGGTTGAAAGAAGAGAATGCGTCGCTACGTGGCGTTTGCAGCGCTTGTTTGTTGACGAGTATTAGTCCCAAATTGGATCGGGCGAAGACCTTGCGCTGCACAGCAGCTACGGCGTAGTTGTATGCGGGCAAGCCATTAGCTGGGTCGGGAGCGGCCTGTATGTCGAGTAGGCCGACGCGCCACTCCTCTGTGAGCTTGCCACTGAGGCGAGCACCAAACCAGATGGGGTTTTGCACGTTTTGCCCTGTAGCCGTGTCGATGCTGATGCCGATTCGACGCGAGAAGAAGGGATTGATGCGCTCTTCGCCGAAGCGACCAAACAGGTCGGCGTTTTCTAAAAAAAACTGACGCCTTTCGGGAAAAGACAGCTCGAAGCGCGTGAGGTTGGTTACCTGCCGATCAACCTCCACCTGGCTAAAGTCGGGATTGACCGTCAGGTCGAGGTTGAGCCCGGAAGAGAGGCCAATTTTGGCATCGCCTCCAGCCTGAAAGTTCCGTTCTGGCATGCCACCATTGCCTAGGAAGTCTTTTGCTTGCCCCGCCGTTAAATAGGGGATCAGAGAGAGGTTGCGTCCGGGTTTGCCCAGAGGCTCGGCAAACTCAAGTACGCCCATATAACCGAGGTTGAACACCCACTGATTGCGCGGCACGCGTTGCCAAACCGAAAACTCGTTGTTTTGCGCGTCGATGCGATAACATTGGAAACGCCAGCGTCGTTGCCCTTCTTTGTAACGCAGTGTGCGAAATGGAATGGCAAACTCGGCAGTCCAGTAGGTATCATAGCGCTGTGCATCGCCTTGCCAGCGGTTGTCCCAAGATGAGTCGAAGTCGCTGCGCTGACGCCCACCATTCGACAAGAGCGACTCGCGCTGGACACCATAGGGATTGAGCCCAAAGTGGAAAGCGTTGGTCTGGTCGTTGAAAGTGTCGAAGATCAGGTTGATGTTGTCCGAGCCACCACCTCGATAGTCGCGCCGTAAAGAAGGTACGATAAAGCGATTGCCTGCTGCATAGCACTTCACACCCACGTACAGGTTTTCCTCATCGTAGGCGAAGTACAGTTCAGTCTGGTACTCAGCCAACACCGAGTCGGAAGGCGAGTACTGCCAGAAGTGGTTGACGGGTTGGATCTGTCGCCATATGGGCTCATTCAACACGCCATCCACTCGAATAGAAGCAGATATCTTGGCGACAAAGGCGTGGCGCAAACTGTCTTGCCCCATGACTTGCGCCCAAAGAGCTACAGCAGTAAGTAACAGTACCATCAGGTGTTTGCCGAAAGGCACAATCACTATAGAATAGCGATGAGGAAATGTGTGTTTCATCGGTCGGGTGATGTATTTTGCGAAAGCATAAGACGGCGCCAGCGAAACCAGCCGCTCACGGCAATCAGCGTATAAGCAGCCATCAGCAACATGAATAGCCACGCCCCCTGACGCGCGTAAAGATAGACGTACAAACTATCGACCAAAATCCAGTACAACCAGTTTTCCAGGCGCTTTTCCACGACCAGCCAGGTTGCGAGCACGGCAAAGACCGTGGTGAAGGCATCGAGCCAGCTGGCAGCAGCAGGGGTCCAAGTGTCGAAAAACCAGCCAAAGCACAGCGCCAGCGGCAAACCGATCCCCCATACGCCCAAGTGCTCAGCACAGCTCATGCTGCGAATGGGGTGCTCCTCATCACTTCCCTGTCCGCGCGTCCAGTTGTACCAGCCCAAAAAGCCCATACCTACGTAGAACAACTGCAGCAGTGCATCCACCCATAGCTGGTAGAGGTTGAACGTAGCCCATGCCCATAGTGCACAGCTCGCAATGCCTGGAGGCCAGCACCACTTACTGCCTCGTGCCGCCAATACGACATACACAATGCCCAATAGCACGGCTGCCGTTTCCGTCCAGTGCAGTTGTGCCGCAGCTATGGCCACAGCTGTCGCCCAATCACTCAATTGCTGCATGCGGCAAAATTACACCCTCATGTGCACACGATTTTTGAGGATGTGCTGAATTGGAGCTATGTGTGCCTTTGTATGTGTGGTATGTGTTTGTGTGTTTTTCTGATAAAATTTTGCATACGGCGCCATTTGTAAAAAAAATACTACCGCTCATTGAGTTTTTGCAAAATACTCTAAAGGGCAAGGTTGACAAAACAATACTCATGTATTTATCTTGCGACACACCAACCTAACAACAATGACACAACAGGGAAAACACC
>Ga0256839_1000426_pt1 | contig 54679 bp, 47 predicted proteins | sample 354166metaG_FD_185968 | JGI IMG/M metagenome (GOLD analysis project Ga0256839, IMG submission 185968) | Hydrothermal vent microbial communities from Mid Atlantic Ridge, Atlantic Ocean - 354-166 | ecosystem: Environmental > Aquatic > Marine > Hydrothermal vents | place: Atlantic Ocean: Mid... | reverse complement strand
TTCAGGAGAACATACGCTATATCGTCAGCCGCATGGTCAAAGAGATCTCACCAGCCGGCTTTTACGGCTGCGCACCTTCCGCTCAGAACGGCGTAAGCCAGATCAAGAGCACGGTTAGAAGAGACGACGATCCCGGGGGGCTCTACAACTTCAGCCATGCCGTCACCGGCACAGAAGGCGGTGACGATGGCGCTGACACCCTCACTATACGATACGCACTGCCCGAATACAGCCTGCCCGTCATCGCCCCAATGACACCAGAAGACGACGCTGTGGTAGTCGACAGTGCACACCCTGCCTATGATGAGCTTAAAATTGGTGACATCATCACCGTCAGTGATTGCAGCACGATTGCCGCCTTCATGCTCACCAGCAAAGCCGAGGGGAAACTGGAGCATGCCACCGGAAGCCCCGATGATGGCGTATACAACATCGCAACAGAGAGCACGCACTACTTTGGCAGCGCACACTACTCCTCTGCCACAGCGATAAAAATGGATGCCGTCACCTACGAGCTGGAGAGAAAAACCCAGGATCAGGAGACAGATACAGATGACGATGACACAACCATAAGCTCACTCTATGCAACACGGCTTGGCGGCACCCGCCAGGAGATCCTCTCGGGGGTTGAGGATTTTCAGGTCAGCTACGGCATCGACATTACCAACCCACCCGATGGCACATCAGACCGTTACGTTGACTGGAGCAGCGTGGAGGGCGAATTGGAAAACCGCATTGCCAGCCTCCGCATCACATTGCGCATCAGCTCGGGCAAACCTGTTCCAAAAGCGGAAGATGATGGCTCGGATTTCACGGAAACAATTGAATTTGTTGTAAAGCTACGCAACCGGCTTGCTGACCTATGAACCACCACTCAACACAACGACCCACTCCAGCAGGCCGCCGTACGCAACGCGGAGCTGCCCTGGTTGTCGCCATGCTTCTGTTGCTGGTGATGACCCTGCTGGGTATATCTGGCGTAGAGAATTCCCTGCTGGAGGAGCGCATGTCAGGGAATTTTCATGAATCCTACACCGCCATGCAATCCGCCGAAACAGCCTTGCGCACTGCCGAAAACTGGCTAACTGCCGAAGTGACTGCCGGGGCTGTCCAGTTTATACCCAAGAGTGATACCAGTTACGACCCAGAAAAAGACTGGTTTGGCGGCTCAGGCACTGCACCAATAAAGGGGCTCTACTCTACGCAGGCGGCACCAGGCATCTCCACCCCCTGCCAGGGAAAAGCCCCGAAAGACTGCAGCTTCACTGCCACCGATGAAGATCATTGGTGCACTGACTCCAGCATCTGTGAAACACTGCCAAAAGGCTACATAACGCTTGGTGATACCGGGCTGCCTGCTATTGACGAAGATCTGGTAAGCCAGCAACCCCGCCTTATCATTGAGTACATTGGTCGTGGCCTGGGTCCCTCCCCCAGTATCGTCATGGGGGAGTCATCCACCGATACCCGAATGTATGCCTTTAGAATAACCGCCATTGGCTGGGGCAGAGAGAAAACAACCCGATATGCACTGCAAAGCCACTTCCAACTGCAACTTTAACTATTCAGAATTCAAACTTAACGAGTAAAAAAACATGCACATTCTGAATGCCCTGTTTGCAAAAAGCACCCAGCTGTTCATTGCCATTGTTGGCATAACGATGCTGTTAGCGCCTCTCTCATCCTATTCAGAACCATCCCAAACACCACTCTTCCTGCAGCAACGTGTGCAACCCAACATCATGCTGCTGCTGGATAATTCAGCCTCAATGAATTCAGAGATTGTGCACTATAAAGCTGAAGAGTGTATTGCTAACCTCTGCTTCCTGGATTTTACACCAAGCAACGATGACATCAAGCTAAGGCTATGCCCGGGCTACAACACTTTGATGTTCAACCCTTCAGAAACCTATACGCCATGGTTAGGAGAAGATCAAAACGGCAATCCATACGTCGACGCGGCAGTAAGTAGCGCACAAATAAAACCTTACCAGAACACGGGTTACGACGTCTGTACCGCTGGAAACGGGAAGCCCTCCATCCTTGGGTCATGCAATCTGGCAACAGAGATGGGGCCAAATGGCAAGGGTGCATACTACTATCCCTGGGAAGATACAAACGCCAATGGCAGATATGATGAGGGCGAGTGCCAGCTTGAAGACAGTGACAGGATATTTGTTACAGGCATGGATGAGGAGAGCCAGCAAAACTTTGCAAACTGGTTCAGCTACTATCGCTCAAGAGAGTATGTTATGAAAGGCGCTCTGTCTAGGATTATATCTGAATCTAAAGAGCGGATTGGCATGGCTGTAATTAACCTCAATACTCAACCAGATGAGCAACTCTCAAACATCCAGTTTGGCACTGAAGTTGCGGATATGAGTACCACAGATAATAAGAATACATTATTACGCAATCTATTTCGCATCTTCCCAACAGGAGCCACACCTCTGCGAAAAGCATTAGCCAATGTTGGGCGTTATTTTGAGGGCGGCAACAGCGATGCAGAAAACCTTAGTATCGGAGAATCTCTTTTTGGTTTTGGACTCACCAATGGATCACCTATATTGAGTGCAAGTGAAGGGGGTGAATGTCAGCACAATTTTGTGATAGTGCTCTCTGATGGATACTGGAATGGCCCCCCCCCAGACATTGGTGATGCAGATGCAGATAGTGATAACCCTTATGATGGTCAATCCTATGCAGATGGCTACCCAGACATGACCCTGGCCGATGAGGATGGCTACCCTGGTTCCACCCTGGCCGATATTGCCATGTATTACTACAAGAATGACCTCTCCTCACTTCCCGATAAGGTTCCAGCAACATCCATATTCCCTGCTGGCAGCAAGGATGACAACCCGGCACAACACCTAGTTACATATACCGTTGCCTTTGGCCTAAGCGGCAACATCCCCATTATTGGCTCAACCCCCTGCTACCCAGGCAACCGTGAGGAGTCAGTTGAATCACAAGGATGGCCAGAGATCTGTAGCAACTCAGACTACAACGGCCCAGGCACCGGCTGGCCTGAACCTGCAGCAAATGAACCTACTACTATTGACGACATGCTGCATGCCGCATGGAATGGCCGTGGTCAATTTTTAAGTGCACGCAGACCACTAGAACTTATAACCAAACTAAAAGCAGCAATGTCTGACATTGCCACTCGTACCGCTACGCCCGCCGCTGCTGCCGTCACCGTCAGCTCAACCAATATGCGAGCCGGTGGCTACATCTATCAGGCAGAGTTTGATCCAGAGGATTGGTCTGGCGAGCTCTTCGCCTACGAACTCACCACAACCGGGGTGAACAATGACCCCGTATGGAGCGCAAGCCAACAGCTTTTAGAGCGTGAAGATAAGCCCCGCGTGGTGATCACATTCAATGGAGAGAAGGGCGTACCCTTTAGCTTCCCCAATGATTACCAGGATCCAGACCCGAGCGACCTGGATTCTGACCAAGTAGCCGATCTGCTCAGCAACCTCCCACCCGACGTTGACACCAGTAACACCTCTGAAACCAAGGCATTTGGAGAGGCATTGGTGAACTATCTGCGCGGCAGCTCTGAGCATGAAGGCAATAACGGCAGCTACAATTTCCGCCCACGCAATGGCAAGCTGCTTGCCGACATCGTCCACTCTGCGCCCGTCTATGTCGGCAGACCCAACCCTGCCAGCTATCCTGACTCCATAGAGGAGGGGAACTCCTACCGCCAATGGGCAACAAGCATAGCTGCCGACGACGAAGACAGTACATCCTATGTAAGTCAGCGCGACCCCATGATCTATGTCGGCACAAACGGTGGTGGCCTGCACGGTTTTAACGCAAATACGGGGGAAGAGGTTTTTGTCTATCTTCCAAAGGCGCTCTTCTCGGATGCCACAGATGCAGGGCTGCACTGGCTTGCCGACCCAGGCTATACCCATCGCTACTATGCCGATCAGACACCGGCCATTGGCAACGTTTTTATCAAGGATGACTGGCGAACTCTTCTCGTGAGCGGGCTACGGGGAGGCGGCAAGGCACTGTTTGCACTTGATGTCACCTCGCCAAAGGCGCTTGCTGATCAAAGCACCGCAGCAACCAAGGTGCTCTGGGAATTTACTGATGAAAACCTGGGGTACACCTTTGGTCAACCCACATTGGCAAAACTGAACAATGGAAAATGGGCCGCCATTTTTGGCAACGGATATGATAACGGCCCAGATGGCGATGGCAAAGCCCGACTGTTCATTGTTAATCTGTCTAATGGAAAACTTATCAAATCAATAAGCACTCACAAAGGCTCCATTAAAAACGACAGCTGCAGTGATGAAGAGAGCAAATGCAACGGGCTGTCAGCACCTGCCGTTGTTGACCTGAATGGAGACGGCATAGCAGACAGAGCCTATGCTGGCGACCTGGCCGGCAACCTCTGGGTATTCGACCTCTCCAGCAAAAACCCAGGCAAATGGAAAAAGAAGCGATTATTTAAAACCAAAGATGGGCAGCCCATCACCACTCGCCCCGCAGTCACCCTCCACCCGCACCAACGAGGGTCAAGCACTGCACCCAACACCATGCTCTTCTTTGGGACGGGCCAGTACATCAACAAGACAGACATTGATAATACAACTACCCAAAGTTTTTATGGCATCTGGGACAATGGCAGCAAGGTTACTAATGGCCAATCCGATCTTGTAGAGCAAGAGATCACAGAGCAGGAGATTGCCATTGATAAGATCGCCTATAACATACGCACCATGACCAGCAAGCCCGTCATCTATTCAAACGAGACGCGGGGCTGGTATATTGATTTTAACACCTCAAAAGAGCGCATTATCGTCAACCCGGTCATCTTTGGTTCATTGGTAATCTTTACCACAATAATACCCGAACAAAATCTCTGCGGCATCGGAGGCGGCAGCTGGCTCATGGTGCTGGATTCAAACAGCGGTGGTGCACCCAGGTTTACAGCACTCGACATCAACAGTGATGGCCTGTTCAATGAGTCAGATATGGCAGGCGACACTTTAGTCAACGTATCTGGGCTTAGATCGGGAGATCTATATTGGCAACCCAGCATTATTCAAACCGGGTCTGGAAATTCCGGCACCATACTCCTGCCCAAGGATAACGAGTCAGCCGACGGCAGTAAAACCATCGACCAGATCGACATTCAGGGGACACTCCACTCAAAGGCGCGCTCATCCTGGTCGCACTATAATTTCCAATAACCTTCAGGCATATTGATAGAGAGATGAACAGTCAATCCCGTAAAGCAACCTGCATGGCATCACTTGTCATCACTCTGTTTATAGCAACAACTCAGCTGCATGCAGGAGATGCCTCAGTTGAATCAACCTATCGTGCTGAGGCAGGTGAACCCCTCCAAAGGCCATCAACAGGCCCATTTTTTGGCCATGACCAAGCGACAGGAAGAGTATGGATCAACGATTTTGCATATCAACTACATGCCGATTACAGGGTCATTGGCTCATCAACCAGGCTCGGGCTGCTTTCGGCCATCCGATATGGAGAGATGGTGACATTTGAGACGGCACCTAATCCAAAGCTGCCATCAGTCCCTTATATTGTAAAGATTCGTCGAAAATAAAGATTGTGATGAGCAGAACATTGCACAACGGGTTCACACTGCTTGAGCTGATGATAGTGGTGGTGATTCTCTCGATCCTGGCTGCAATCGCCTACCCCTCCTATAGGAATCAGGTTCTGCAGACACGGCGTGTCGATGGAAAGAGTGCAGTGCTCGAAGTGGCCATGGCTGAAGAGCGCTACTATACAAAAAACAAGGTCTATACCAGCACCTTGGCCGATCTGTCCATCAACTCTGCACTAAAGGCTGGGAAATCAAACGAAGGTTATTACACACTCTCACTGTCCATCTCCGACGATGCCTCAACCTTTACCATCACCGCTGAAGCCACCGGAACGCAAGCAGATGATACCGCATGCAAAGCCATGTCGATGAACCAGAGTGGTGAAAAAACATCATCCAATGGGGCAACGGCTACCAGCCAATGCTGGTAGCCACTCAACCGCCGATACTGCCTATCGCCTGCCCCATTTCAAGCACCGCACCCGGCTCCATTGCAGCAGACCATTCAACCGCATCTTTCCCAAACAGCAGCACCACCGTTGAACCCATATTGAACCGGCCAATCTCTGCACCGCGTTCAAAGGTGATTGGCTCTATGCTGCTGCCACCCTCATAACTCCAGCGTCTTACACTGCGGGAGCGTGGCGCAACCGTCCCCGCCCAGACGGTATCGATGCTTGCCACAAAGATAGCGCCAACCATGATAACAGCCATTGGCCCTGCATCCGTTTCAAACAGATTGACTACACGCTCATTGCGGCTAAACAGTCGTGGCACTGTTCGGGTGGTCGATGGGCTGACACTGAACAAACGTCCAGGTATGTGCAGCATCCTGGTCAGCCGCCCTGCCAACGGGATGTGTATGCGGTGATAATCCCGTGGTGAGAGGTAGATGGTAGCGAAGCTGCCACCATTAAATGCCTCTACCAGTGCGCTCTCCCCCCCCACCAGCTCCTCCAGCGAATACTCTATCCCTTTGGCCTGAAAGATGCGCCCATCAACAATCTGGCCAGATTGACTGACGGCACCATCTACCGGGCTCAATACTGAGTTATCACCCGCTGCAAAAGGCCGCGCATCGGCACGCAGTGGGCGGGTAAAGAAGGCATTGAAGCAGTGGTAAGCCGCCGGGTCAGGCTCAGCGGCAATCGTCATATCAATACGATACAGCTTGATGGCCTGGCGGATCAGGGTGTTTTTTAAGGGAACCCATTCACAGCGGGTGAGCCAGTAGACCAGCTGGGATAGCAGATGATGCGGCAACAGATAAAGCAGCAGCGCAAACAGCTTATCGGTCAGATTTACATCAGAATTATGCGCCATCACTCAACCGGGGTATCGTCTCTATTGCCCCAATCAGACCAGGAGCCAGGATAGCTTTTCACCTGCGTATATCCCAGGGATTTAAGCGCAATATAGGTGAGCGATGAGCGGTGGTTTGTCTGGCAATAGGTGATCACCTGCTTGCTGGGTGTGATGCCGCGTTCGGCCAGCGCCTGCTCCAGCTCACCCCGGCCTTTGAAACGCTGGTTGTTGAGTGGATCCATGATCTCCTGCCAATCCCAATGCTTTGCGCCCGGAATATGCCCACCACGACTGGCCATCACCTGGCGTCCAATATACTCATCCCTGCTGCGGGCATCGATCAGCACGACATCATCATCCTGCAGATGCTGCAAGATATAGTCCGTCTCGGCAATGGGTCGTGCCGAGTAGTGGCCGACAAAGGTGGCGGGGATGGCCTCTACCACCCCGGCATCCAGCTGATGACCATCATTCGCCCAGGCATAGAGCCCACCGTTCAACATCGACATCCGCTGATGCCCCATGATCTCCAGCGTCCACAGCAGGCGCGCCGCCTTACCTCCACCTTCATCATCATAGGCCACCACATGGGTCTCATTACTGATACCGATAGCGCCAAAAAGCTGTTCTAAATCTGCACACTCAGGCACCAGACCATGCACGGGCGGCCTGGCTGCAATGATCTGTCCATATTCAATATGCACAGCACCCGGAATATGGTACTGCTTATAGGTAGGAGCCTGGCAGAGATCGACCAGCAGCAGGCCCTCACTACCCAGCAACCCGGCCAACTCATCGACTTCAACGATCAAAGGCAGATCAAGCGCGGACATCTATCTGTTCTCCAGTGTTTTATGCACAGTGGCAAGGGCGCTACAGGTCTTCAGCAACGACTCCAGCGCACCCACGCAGAGCAGGACATTCTCCGGGCGGCTGCTGTAACCCATCAGGCCAATACGCCAGACATCTCCTTGCAATGGCCCCAGGCCTGCGCCAATCTCCAGATTGTAATATTTTAATAGATCGGCTCGTACCGAAGCATCATTCAGCGCCTCGGGCACACGCACGACATTCAACTGCGGAAGACGCCAATCCTTGCGCACCAGAAACTCGATACCCAGCGATGCCAAACCGTCCCGCAGCACAAGATGGTGACGCAGATGGCGATCCCAGGCATTCTCCAGCCCCTCCTCCCTCAGCATCAGCAGCGCCTCATGCAGGCCAAACAGCGCATTGACCGGCGCGGTGTGGTGGTAGGCCCTGCGCCTGCCCTTGCCCCAATAGCCCATCATCAGGTTCAGATCCATAAACCAGCTCTGCACCTTACTACGGCGATTTTTAACCTTCTCCAAGGCACGTTCACTAAAGGTGATGGGGGAGAGGCCCGGCGCGCAGGAGAGGCACTTCTGCGAACCGGAATAGACCGCATCAAGCTCCCACTCATCCACCAGAACGGGCGACCCGCCCAGTGAAGTGACAGTATCGACCAGTGTCAGACAACCGTGCTGAATGGCCAGATCGGCCAGGGTTCTTGCATCAGACTCGACCCCGGTAGAGGTCTCGGCATGCACAAAGGCGAGGATCTTTGTCTCAGGATGGGTACTCAGTGCCGCCTCTACCTTTTCCGGATCAACCGCCGAACCCCACTCATCCTCCACCATAATCGGTATGCCGCCACAGCGCTCCACATTCTCCTTCATGCGGCCGCCAAACAGACCGTTCTGGCAGACAATGACCTGGTCACCCGGCTCCACCAGATTGGCAAAGCAGGCCTCCATACCCGCCGACCCAGGAGCCGAGAGCGGAAAGGTTGCCGCATTTTCTGTCTGAAAGGCATATTGCAACAGCACCTTGATCTCATCCATCAGATCAATAAAGACCGGATCCAGATGGCCGATCGTCGGCTGCGCCATGGCTGTCAGCACACGGGGATGAAGTTCAGATGGCCCAGGCCCCATCAAGGTACGCGGGGTCGAGCTAAAGGGTTTGATTCGTGCCGCTTTGGCGTCTATAGAGTTCATGGCATAGAGTAGAAAGGCTTACAGTAACTAAATCGAAGGCAGCAATTGCACCTGCGCAGCCCAGAGAGCAGGCTGCAGGGGTGCCGAATAGTACAGGATTTCATCAAAACTTTACACATTTGTCGGCCCAGCGCCCAGACCTATTTTCGCCGCAATGGACAGTTGGCGTTATCGTAGCTATCGCCCAGTTTTTTCCAGGCATAATCCAGCGCAAATTTGATACGGGGGAAGATACGCTCCTCTCCCAGAGACTCCATCAGCCCCTCATTATATCTCAGCGTATCAATAATCTGCTTTTTTGAGCGCGCCATCAACACCTCAATACCCGCATCACGCAGCCTTCTGATCAGGTGATAGAGCGTCTCTTCACCCGTGGCATCGATCTGGGTGATACCGCCGCCATCGATGATGATAAAACGCAGCTTGGGATTTGCCGCCTCAACGGCCAGAACCTGATCTTCAAAGAAGCCTGCATTGGCAAAATAGAGGGCACCATCATAACGAATAATTGCGATCTGTTCACTGGTCGGCAGATCATAGATCTCCACATCACGCAGGGTGCCATCGACATAACGCGACAGGATAGAGAAGCGTGGGCGCATGGTGCGGTAGAGAAACAGAACCAGCGAGAGCCCAACACCGGCCATGATGCCGTAATCCAGATGCGGTGCCAGCAACAGCGTCAGGACAAAGGTCACCAGCGCCACAATCCCGTCATGGCGATGCACCTTCCAGATATGAAAGAAGGGGCCTATCTTGATCAGCCGAACGACCGCCACCACAATCACAACCGCCAGGGTAGCTTGCGGCAGATGATACAGACCGGGTGTAAACCAGAGCAGTGCAATCGCCACCACAAGGCCGGTGACGATGGAAGAGAAACCGGTCACGGCCCCCACATTCATATTAACAGCTGAACGAGAGAAGGAGCCGGATACCGGATAGCCGGAGGAGAGCCCGGAGGCAATATTTCCAAGGCCTTCGCCGATGAGCTGCTGGTTTGCATCCAGCCGCTGCCGGGTGCTGGTCGCTATCGCCTTGGAGATGGATATGGCCTCCATAAAGCCAATCAGGGCAATCACCACCGCAGAGGAGAGCAGCTGGCTGATGATTTCCCAGTTGAATGTCGGGAGTACCAATGCCGGCAGCCCTGCCGGAATAGCACCTACAACCTGCCCGCCTGCCTCCATGTATCCGGTTGATGCCGATATCATGGTGGTTACTGCAACGGCGGTTACAATCGCAGGCACCTTGGGCGCATATCTCATCAGGCCAAAGATAATGGCAAAGGCCAGCAGCGCCATCAGCAGTGTCAAGCCATGCGTATGCATGAGCGCAGCAACCAGGGTATTCCACACCGTCTCATAATGTTGATCTTCATTGGCAATATTGACCCCAAATATCTTGCCAAGCTGCGAGCTGGCAATGATCAGGGCGGCCGCATTGGTAAAGCCCAACACCACAGGATGAGAGAGCAGATCGACCAGCACCCCCATACGTAAAAAGCCCAGAGCCAACTGGAACAGGCCGACGAGCAGCGCAAGCAGCACCGCATAGGCAAGAAACCCTTCGCTGCCCATGCTGGCCAAAGGCTCCAGTGCCGTAGCGGTCATCAGTGAGACGACAGCTACCGGCCCGGTGGAGAGCTGCCGCGAAGAGCCAAACAGCGCAGCGATAACCGTCGGCCACAGAGCAGCGTAAAGCCCCATGTGTGGCGGCAGCCCTGCAAGCTGCGCATACGCCATAGATTGAGGAATAAGCACCAGGGCAACCGTGATCCCGGCAAGGATGTCTGCGCGCAGAACCTCAGTCTGCCGCAGCTCCCCCACCCAGGAGAGGAAGGGAAACAGGCGATGCCAGATCGAAGGGAGGGGGGCTTTGTGCATTTTTATTTTTTCGCCAGGCGTCCAGAATCAATTTATGCGCAATGCATAGCGGAGCCGCTATTCTAATATAACACGCAGATCTAGGTATACGGACTGCTTATGCGAAAAAGGAATAAGGCGCTAACCTGAATCGTTAGCAGGGCGACTGGAGTCACCTTCGCTGAGCTGCCGCTGCCCTTTGGCTCTACGAAGGCAACAGCAAGAATCGCTTAAGATTGCCTACCCAAAGATGCCCAGCAGCAGATAGGCGGCAAGAATGATCGAGATCCAGAACACCATGCTTCCGGTAGGCCAGCTCTCCGAGAGATAGTATTTGGCAACTGACGATTGAGAGAAGACAGATTGAATACCCTGCATAGGCACTGTTACTGCGGTCAGGGCAGACTCTTTTGCGCTGCGCAAAAAGAGCACTGCCCGTCGCACGCCCACAGGCAACAGCTTGCGGTAAAACCACTCCATATCCAGATTCACGGAGGGCAACCCAAGCGGGTAGAGTCCCTTTTTATTCAACCAGACAAAGGCCAGCGCAGAGAAAAAGAGCAGCTGCAATTGAGCCAGAACATGCGTGACATCGTACGGCCAGTACTCCGCCTCCCAGGGCAGCAGTGCATAGAGATATTGCGGCTGCATGCCGATAAAGAGACAGAGCGCCGCAGCGAGGCTCATGGCAACCAGCATATTCCTGGGTGCCTCTTCAGTGCGAATGCCCGAATCTTGCGCGAAAAATGCAAAATAGGGAACCTTGATCCCCGCAAGGTGAAACACACCGGCTGAGGCAAACAGCATCAGCAGCCACAGATAACCGTAATCCCCATACATCAGCGCACTCATCACCATTGACTTACTGATAAAGCCGCTAAACAGCGGGAATGCAATAGCAAGCGCCCCGACTATGCCGAGTACGGTGGTTTTCGGCATGGACTTGTATAGCCCACCAAGGTCTGAACCATTGATGCTACCAGCCCGATAGAGCACCGCACCCACAGTCATAAACAGCAATCCTTTATAGATCACATGACTAAAGGCATGTGCAACCACACCATTTAGCGCCAGGGCAGTACCAATGCCTATGCCGGTCACCATAAAACCCATCTGATTGATCAGGCAGTAGGCAAGCACCTTACGCAGGTCATTCTCAATCGCCGCATAAAAAAGCGGAAAGCAGGCCATGGTGACACCGATATAGACCAGAATCTCTTCACCCGCAAATCCGCGTGCCAGGGCATAGACTGCAACCTTGGTGGAGAAGGCAGTGAGAAATACCATGCCGGTAACGGTCGCCTCAGGATAACCATCGATAAGCCAGCCGTGCAGAAAAGGGAACGCAGCTTTAATACCAAAAGCGATAAAGATCAACCAACCGGCGACACCCATATCCAGACCAATGTGGTCAAATGCCAGCGAGCCGGTATCGTGGTAATAGACCAATGCACCGGCCAGCAGCAACAACCCCGACAGCACCTGAAAGACCAGATAACGCATACCGGCCTTGAACGCCCGCTCACTGCTGCGCGCCCAGATAAGAAACACCGAACTTACCGCCAACAGCTCCCAAAAGATAAACAGAGTGATCAGATCGCCTGCAAGCACCGCCCCCACGGCACTGCCCGCATACATCACCCCGGCGACATGCTGTTTTGTATCTTTTAGATGGAGAGAGAATATGCTCGCTATAAAGCTGGCGATACAGAACAGGTAAGCAAACAGCAGGCCCAGTTTATCCGCCCGCATGGCAGTCAACTCATAACTCATGATGGAGTGAGTGACGATAACCCCGGCATCAATGTTAAACCACAGATGCAAACCCGCGATGAGCGGTGTTGCCAGCAATATAACCTGACGTACAGTGCCGCGGGTGACGGCTACCAGCAGTGCTGCAATAAAATAGAGAACGAAGGGAGGCAACTCACTCATCGTAGTAATTTTCCTTACGCATCACAATCTTGCGCATCTTCTTTGCGATGATGAGCAACACCACGCAAGCGACGAAGCCATAAATGGCATAAAAAGCCGGGATCTCCTCCCAGCCAAAGCCAATGTGGCGATGAAAAACAAAATCAGCAACCACCAGCAGAATGCAGGCCCCATAAAACCACTTCAGCAGACGCTCGACATTTTCGGGCTTGTCAAAGAGATATGTTTTCTCGTTTTCATCTGACATATCAAGAGCCTCCAGCCGCCAGGCTTGCCAGTTGGTAGAAGGTATCCGGGTAGAAAAACAGCACCACACAGGCCGTTGAGGTGATAATCATCGCCAGCAGCATCGGTTTTGGCGCTTCCGCTATCTGCGTATAGTGTTCGCCGCTATCAGGTTTGCTGAAAAAGGCGCGAATAGGGATAGGCAGCAGATAGATAATATTGAGCAGCGAGCTGATCATCAACACCGCAAGTAACAACAGCTGCGCGGTCTCGACCGCACCCAATCCGAGATACCACTTGCTCCACATGCCGCCAAACGGTGGCAACCCGATAATACTCAAGGTACCAATAAAGAACGCCGCAAAGGTGATGGGCATCGCCCGACCCAGCCCGTTCAGCTCACTGACCAGTTTTTTATGGGCGGCAACATAGATGGCACCGGCGGCAAAAAAGAGGGTGATTTTTGCAAAGGCATGCATCGCAATATGCATCGAGGCACCAATCAGACCCGTCTTGCTCGCCAGCATCGCTCCCAGTGCAATATAGCTCAGCTGACTGACTGTAGAGTAGGCAAGCCGTGCCTTGAGGTTATCTTTGGTCATCGCAATCAGCGATGCAATCAGTATGGTGGCTGCCGCCACCCAGATCAGGCCACCCGTCACATCATTGGAGAGGATAAAGTCACCGCCAAAGATATAGATGGTCACCTTGAGCAGGGTGAAGACACCCGCCTTGACCACCGCCACGGCGTGCAGCAGCGCACTCACCGGGGTAGGAGCCACCATCGCTGCGGGCAGCCAGCGGTGGAAGGGCATCAGCGCAGCCTTGCCGATACCAAACAGAAAGAACGCATAGAGCAGACCCGCCCACGCCGGGTCAATGTGACCCGCCAGGATGCCACCCTCCTGAAAATCGACACTGCCGGTAAGCACCCATGTAACCATGATTGCAAGCAGGAAGAAGCCAATGGATGTCCCCAGCAAAATACCGAGGTAGACCCTTCCGCCGCGCTTTGCCTCGGGGGTGCCCGCATGGGCAACCAGCGGATAGGTGGCAAGCGTCAACAGCTCATAGAAGAGAAACAGCGTAAACAGATTGGCAGAGAATGCAATGCCCATCGTGGCAGCGATAGAGACCGCAAATGCAGCAAAAAACCGCGTCTGATTCTGCTCATTATTGCTGCGCATGTAGCCGATGGAGTAGATAGAGGTAACCACCCACAATAGCCCCGCAATCAGCGCAAACAGCATCCCCAGCGCCTCAACCTCAAAGGCGATAGCGACTCCGGGCAGAGGCTCCATCACGGTATAGGCGAACGCCTCTCCATCCAGGAAGCGGCAGGCCATGATCAGCACCAGGATGGCGATGAGCGAGGCGGTTACCAGCGTGACCCCCTCTCTGATATTTGGGTTATGCCGGGCGGCAATGATACCGACAGCCCCGACCAAAGGCAGCAGCAGAATGGTCAGCAGTAATGTTTCTGCACTCATGGGTTCACAACCCCCAGAATGGCCGCCGCTTTTTCAGCAACACCCACTGTTAACTCCGTATCCAGACCAAAATAGATATTGGCAAATACCAGCACCCAAGTAGGTGCCAACAGCATCAGCGGTGCCTCGGTCACAGATTTACCGGACTCTGTAACGGGCTTGAAATAGAGTGCCTCTATCAATTTGCCCACATAGACCACTGCCAGCAGAGAGCCAAACAGAATGACTGCGACAGATATCCAGGCCTCCTGTTCCAGTGCCGCCGCTACCAGATACCATTTGCTGATAAATCCGGCCGTGCCAGGCACGCCGATGAGGCTCAAGCCGCCAATCACAATGGCGCCAAAGGTCCATGGCATCGCCCTGCCCAACCCATGAATATCTCTCATGCGGCAGGCACCGATACGATAGATAATGGCGCCAACGGCCATGAACAGAGCACCTTTCATCAACGAGTGATTGAAAAGATGGATCAGTGCAGCGGTAACACCTGTGGCAGATGCAAACCCGATCCCCATCGCCATATAGCCAATCTGTGCCACACTGGAGTAGGCCAGCAACCGCTTGACATCCTCCTGATAGATGGCGTAGACCGACGCGATGATAATGCTGGCAATACCCGCTACGATAAAGAGTTCTCTGGCATGTGCTGCCAACAAAAAGCTATCCGGGAAAATGGTGAAGAGCACCCGCAACATCACATAAAGAGCAACCTTGGTCGCTGTTGCGGCAAGGAAGACCGTTACCACTGAGGGGGCATAGGTGTAGGCATTGGGCAGCCAAAGATGCAATGGAAACAGTGCCAGCTTCAGTGCGATACCGATCATGATGAAGGCAAAGCCGGTATTGACGGTTTTAAAGTGAGCTACCTCGGGCAGGCGCACTGCCAGATCCTGCATATTCAAGGTGCCGGTTTGTGAATAGATCAGCCCGACACCGATCAGGAAAAAGGTGGCACCAACCGTGCCCATAATCAGATATTGGTAGGCAGAGGTGAGCGCCTGCCGCTTTCTCCCCAGGCTGATCAGCGCATACGAGGAGAGTGATGATATCTCTAAGAAGACAAAGACATTAAAAATATCGCCGGTCTGCGTAATCCCCAGCAGGCCGGTCAGGCAGAGCAGCATGGCGCTATAGAACAGCGGGATCTGCTCTTCCGGGATCTCCTGCTCTACGCTGAGCAGGGCATAGGGCAGCGTAACCGCCGCAATACCTGCAACAATCAGTGCCACAAAGGCATTGACGGCATCAATGCGGTATTCGATCCCCCAGGGTGGCGCCCATCCGCCCAGCTCATAACTGATCAGACCGCCACTGAGCACCCCGTACAGCTGCATGCTGGCAAACAGTGCACAGAGAAAGGTGACCACCAGAGTGACCGCCCATGGGAGTCGACCACGGGGCAAAACAGCTACGACAGGGGCGGCAATAAGCGGTACTGCAACCAACAGTAGGCTAATATTATTTTCCATTACAGCGAATGATCCAGCTCGTGAATTTCATCTTCTTCAATGGTGCCGTAGGACTCTTTAATACGCACCACCAGCGCCAGCGCCAGCGCAGTCATCGCCACACCCACCACGATGGCAGTGAGAATCAGCACATGCGGCAGCGGGTTTGAGTAGAGCTCAATGCCATCGGTAAGAATCGGTGCAGCCCCCCCCTCCACCGTGCCGACACTGATGTAGAGAAAAAAGACAGAGACCTGAAAAATATTCAGGCCAATGATTTTTTTTATGAGATTACCGCGACTTATCACGGTGTAGAGACCCACCATCATTAAGAAAATCACTACCCAGTAGTTGTAATGGTCAATAAAGAAATCCATCAGGTTCTGCCTCTGCCTGCGAAGGCAAAATAGAGAATCAGCATGACGGCAGCAACTGTAATGCCTACCCCCAGCTCTACCAGCAAAATACCCAGGTGTTGCCCTGCAATCTGGGTGCTGCCCAGGACGCTGTAATCCAGATAATTGGCGCCTAACAGCAGTGTAACCACACCAACACCCGCATAGAGCAGCAGACCAAAGCTGGCCAAAATACGCAGCACATGAGAGGGGATGATCTTCTCTGCCGCATCGAGCCCAAACACCAGGGCGTAGAGTATGATGGCGGCGCTAAAGATCACCCCGGCCTGGAAACCTCCACCAGGCCCGAAATCACCATGAAACTGAACATAGAGTGCAAAGACAATAATCAGTGGAATAAGAAATTTTGAGACAACATGCAGAATAAGGTTAGGCTTCATCCTCTCCCCCCTCACTCTTCACCTTGGCGCCGGATTTTGGACGCCTTCCACCGATCAGCAGCAAAACAGCGACCCCTGCGGTAAAGACAACCGCGACCTCTCCCAGTGTATCGAACCCGCGATAACTCGCCAGCACAGCGGTCACCATATTTGGGACTCCAGTGTCTGACATGGTATTTTCAATGTAATAGCGCGCAACATGCGTCTGCGCAGGCGCATTAGGGTCGCCAAAACCTGGGATATCCCAGGTGCCATAAACCAGCGCGGTGCCGGTTATGCCCACTACCGCCAGCGGCAGCCATGGACGGTGGGCGCGCGAGGGCTTCTCCTCATAATCGCCCTCATGGCCTCTCTTCCGGCTTCTTGTCAAAGCCAGTGTAGCCAGCATCAACACCGTAGAGATTCCCGCGCCCACTGCGGCCTCAGTAAATGCCACATCTGGTGCATCCATTACAACAAACAGCCCCGCAGACAGAAGGCTGAAGATTCCATACAGCATGACGATGGCAAACAGGTTTGTCATGCGCAAAATGGCCACTGAGGTGATCGCCAGAAAGGCCAGCAAGGTGACATTGATAAGAATATCAATCACGATCTGACCCCGCGACCATCCATATCCAGCTTTGGCTTCAGGCCGCTGTGCAGCGCCGCATTTGCCAATGCGTGTGAGGCGGTTGGGCTGGTAAAAAAGAGAAACACAAAGATCAACGCCAGTTTGAAGGCTGCGAGGGTAAAACCCGCTTGCAACCCAAGGCCAAATAAAATCAACATGGCGCAGAGGGTATCGGTTATCCCTGCGGCATGCAGACGGCTATAAAAGTCAGGAAAGCGGTGAATACCAATGCCACCAATAATGCCCAGCAGGCCACCTGCAAAGAGGCAAACCCAGCTAAGAATGTCGATCATCATTCTACTTCTCTCCTATTCTCTTCCGAGGAGTGAAAATTTTTCTGGGTAACCAGCTTCAGCGCCGCTACAACGCCTATAAAATTGATCAGCGCGTAGACCAGCGCAATATCCAGCAGATCCGTGCTGCCTGACAAGAATGCCAAAACCGCAATCAGCAGCACGGTTTTGGTGCCAAACATATTAACCGCAGCAATCCGGTCATAGGTTGTAGGCCCCGTAAGAGCTCGCGCAAGCGCCAACCCCATGGTGATGAGAATCGCCACTGAGACTGCAATAAACATTATTCGACAAGAACCCGGTTAGAAACTTCTTTGGCCATGTTTCCCGCAGCAAGTTCTTGAGCTGCCTCCTCGGTTAACGCGTGAATCGTTATGGTCTCTTGGGACAGCTCAATACTTACCGTACCTGGCGTCAGGGTAATGGCATTGGCATAGATCACGCGCCCCAGGTCGGATGTCTGCTGTACGGGGATATCTACCAGCTGTGGGCTGATAGTGCTGCCCTGCCACTGAAGGATCCGTTTAACAACATCAATATTCGCCTTTATGATCTCTTTAAAGATATAAACAAAAAAAGCCGGGAGCTGTGATGAGAGGTGCAGGGGGTAGCTTTCATGATCAATAACATTCATCCGCTTCGACAGGAAAACTGCCAGTGCGACAGATACCACCCCAAACCCAAGCAACAGGGGCGTGAGATGCCCTGACAAAAAGACCCAGAACAGAAACAGTAGTGCGGCAAAGCTGTAAGATTTCATCTTGAGAATACCGTGCATCCAGTTCAGCAGAGAAAAAGGCCAGCCGGTTTATACCATGCAGGCGGATAAACTTCTCGGCCATAACCAATATTTATGGCAACGCGTCATAGCTGGCGGCATAAGTTATCAGATCAGTTGACTCAGTGCCAGTAGAAGCCGGGGAGCTTGTGGAGGTGCTTGCAAAACTCCTGAAACTGCTTCTGGCACCAAAAGAAGGCGCTTTAAGCGAGGCAAGAATTGGCGAAAAAGCGGAGTTTACACATAGTAAATGAGCATTTTGAGCCAGTTTTTAACGCCGCCAGGGGCTGTCTCAGAAGTTTTGCAAGCACCCCTGTGGAGACTCCAAATAAAGAAGCCAATGAAGCAAAGGTAGAAGGAGCAGAGCAGGTGGTTATTTCACGGGCGTTCTTAAGCAGACCGGACGCCCTGTTCCGCCTCCTCACCAACTACTTCCAATATGGATCTGCGGATGCCATCGGCATCCAGGCCGCATCGTTGTAGCTGTTCTGCGGGCTGTGCATGTTCAATATAGTAGTCCGGCAGCCCCAGGTTAATGATGTGGATCACCTTGTGATTCTGAGCCAACAGCTCATTGACTGCGGAGCCTGCACCACCTTGAATCATATTCTCTTCCACCGTAACCAGCAGCTCATGCTGCTCTGCCAGCTGCAGGATGAGCGCCTCATCCAGTGGTTTTACAAAGCGCATATTGGCAACCGTAAGATCCAGCTCTTCACCAACCTTCAGCGCAGGGGTCAGCATGCTGCCAAATGCAAGTATCGCAACCCGCTGACCCTGTCGACGCAGCTCCCCTCTGCCCAGAGGGAGGGTTACACATGGCTCTTTAATCGTCACACCAGAGCCGCTGCCACGGGGATAGCGAACCATAGCCGGGCCTTCATATTCGTAGGCTGTCTGCAGCATCTGGTGGCACTCATTTTCATCAGACGGTGCCAGAATAACCATATTGGGCAGAGTGCGGACATAGCTTAGATCGAAGCTGCCAGCATGTGTAGCGCCATCCGGGCCTACCAGGCCAGCACGGTCGACCGCCAGCGTTACATCCAGATTTTGCAGTGAAATATCGTGCGCCAACTGATCATAACCACGCTGTAGAAAGGTGGAGTAGATGGCTACCACAGGTTTCAGCCCTTCACAGGCCATGCCGGCCGCAAAGGTCATGGCATGCTGCTCGGCAATGCCAACATCAAAAAAACGCTCCGGGAACCGCCGTGAGAAGCTGACCATGCCAGAGCCCTCGCACATGGCCGGGGTGACTGCCACCAGCCGGTCATCTTTTTCAGCGGTCTCACACAGCCAGCTGCCAAAGACCTGGGTATAGGTCTGACCGCCCTTTTTCTTCGCCATCTCTCCGGTAGAGGGGTTGAATGGGGTGACACCGTGGTAGACGCAGGGATCCTCTTCTGCGGGTTCGTAGCCCTGGCCTTTTTTTGTAACAACGTGCAGCAGACGTGGGCCGCTCATCGCCTTCATGTTGCGCAGCGTGGTGACCAGTGTAGGCAGATCATGGCCGTCGATAGGGCCGATGTAGTTAAACCCCAGCTCTTCAAACAGGGTGGAGGGCATCACCATCCCCTTCATGTGCTCCTCTGCACGCTCCATGAGCTCGGTGATGCCGGGCATGTGTTTGAGGGCATTTATGCCGCCTTCGCGTACCCGGGTGTAAAATTTCCCTGATAGCAGCCGCGCCAGGTGGTTGCTGACTGCACCCACAGGCTTGGAGATGGACATCTCGTTGTCATTGAGGATGACCAGCAGATCAAGATCCAGCGCGCCCGCGTGATTCATCGCCTCAAAGGCCATGCCGCCACCCATAGCTCCATCACCAATCACAGCGATGATCTGCCGCTCGTCACCTTTCTGCTTCGCGGCAGCGGCCATACCCAGCCCGGCGCTGATAGATGTGCTTGAGTGACCAGCCCCAAAGGCATCATGCAGACTTTCGCAACGACGGGGAAAACCGGATATCCCGTTCTTTTGGCGCAGCGTATGCATCCTGTCCCGCCGCCCAGTCAATATCTTGTGTGGATAGGCCTGGTGTCCGACATCCCATACAAAGCGGTCTTCCGGGGTGTTAAAGACGTGGTGCATGGCAATTGTGAGATCCACCACCCCCAGCCCGGCCGCTAAATGTCCGCCAGTTTGGGATATTGTCTCCACCAGAAAACGGCGCAGCTCATCAGCAAGCTGAGCCAGCATGGCTTCGTCAAGCTGCTGCACATCAGCTGGTGTATTGACCTGCGCGAGCAGCGGGTAGTCTGTCAAAGGTGTGGCTGTATCGGTTTCGTTGCAACGGGACATCGGAAATCAAATCACATTTGGCCAAGCGAAACGCCGCAGTCTACCCCATTTAAACCACTTTTGCGCCATCTAAACATGAGGAGAGGTGTTCTTTTTCTGGCTAACTCAATCCGGACAGCGCAGATAAATTATCGCTTAGCACGAAATCATGGAAAGCCTGGGCGGCAGGAGAGAGCCGTTTGCCACGAGGATAGACGATATGCCAGGTGCGCATGATAGGGAACTCCTCCACATCCAGCACCTGCAACCGCCCCGTCTCAACCTCAAGCTCGATGGTGTGTCTGGAGACCACTGCCAGCCCCATGCCTGCACGGACTGCCTGCTTGATGGCCGTATTCTGACTCATTGCCATGCCCGTCTTGTAACGTATCTTCCTGTCTTGAAAGAAACGTTCCATGGCCAGGCGCGTACCGGAACCAGGCTCACGGATGAGGAAGGTCTCTTTAGCCAGCCGCTGTAGAGGGATCTGCCGCTCTTTAGCCAGCGGATGGTCTGGCGGGGCAATAACAACAAGAGGGTTTTCCATAAAGGGTGTGGCTTCCAGATCCATCTTGGCCGGCGGCTGGCCCATAAGAATGATATCCCTTTCGTTGCCCAGCAATCTTTTTTTCAACATCTCTCTATTGGTCACCTCCAGCGTGAGGTCAATATCGGGGTGGTGATGACTGAAGGCCGCCAGCAACTTGGGCGCAAAATAGTTGATGGTACTGGCCACAGCAATATCCAGGCGCCCACCGCTAAGCCCCTGCATGGCCTCCAGTACATCCTCCATCTCTTTGAGCTGCTGAAAGGTGGCATGGCTGTAGTGCTGCACCTCTCTGCCTGCCTGGGTAAGATGGATCTTCTTGCCAATCTGCTCAAACAGCGGCATGCCGATATGCCCCTCCAGCTGTTTAACCTGGATGGAAACCGCAGGCTGACTGAGAAACAGCTCTTCCGCAGCACGCGTATAGCTTGAGTGTTTGGCTACAGAGGTAAACACCTTCAGTTGTCGGAGTGTGAACTTCATTTTAATATTAATTATTGTATATGGTAATTATTGATATATTTTAGTTTTATTTATATCAGCGTTTCGTTATATTGCTTCCCGTGAACGCAAATAATGGATTGAACAGATTCACTATTTGCTGTTTCCCCCGCATGAAGTAATCCTCCTTAATTTACTTCAGCTTTTTTGGGACTCCATCCCCCGGAGTCCCTTTTTTTTGCCCTGCTTTTAGCAGCTGGCAAGCAGTGCCATCAGCGGCCATCTCTAAATTGAATAGCAAAAAATAGTAAGTAATTGCGGGCTGAATAGCAACGTGAATCGCTTTTCTGAAACCCTGCTCAGGTTATGCTATAGTTAACGGCTTTAAATAATTCAGGTGGTGCAAATCTATAGCGCCGCCTCCCATCGTAACCATCTCTCCACTTTAAATCAGTTACAGAGACCAACCCAAACGGGTTGCTTTGGGTCTTTAATATCCAGGAGCTCTATCCGTATGTCATTTGATTCACTCGGCCTGTCAGCCGAACTATGCCGCGCCGTGGCCGAGCAGGGCTATACCGAACCAACACCGGTTCAACGCCAGGCCATCCCTACCATCCTTGAAGGGAAGGATGTAATGGCAGGAGCCCAGACCGGCACAGGAAAAACCGCCGGATTCACCCTGCCGCTGCTGCAACGCCTGGGCGAGCGGCAGATAAACGGCCGCCGCCCGGTGCGCGCCCTTGTACTGACCCCAACCCGCGAGCTTGCAGCACAAGTGGGCGCAAGCGTCAGCGACTACGGTCAGCATCTGCCTCTGCGCTCCGCCGTAATTTTTGGCGGCGTGAAGATCAACCCCCAAATCGAGAAGCTACGCCACGGTGTTGATATTCTGGTGGCAACACCAGGGCGGCTGCTGGATCACCTCTCCCAAAAGACCGTGGATCTCTCCAAGATTGAGATCCTGGTACTGGATGAAGCGGATCGCATGCTGGATATGGGCTTCATCCGCGATATTCGCAAGATATTGGCACTGCTGCCAAAGAATCGCCAAAACCTGCTCTTCTCTGCCACATTCTCCGGCGATATCAAAAAGCTGGCCGACAGCCTGCTGAACAAGCCGGTACATATTGAGGTGGCACGACGCAACATGGCGGCTGACAGTATTGACCAGACGGTTCATCCCGTAGATCGAAAGCGCAAACGTGAACTGCTCTCATTTCTGATTGGCTCCCAGGATTGGAGGCAGGTTCTGGTATTTACCCGCACCAAGCATGGCGCCAACAAACTGGCTCAGCAGCTGGAGCGCGACGGCCTGAGTGCAGCCGCCATTCATGGCAACAAAAGCCAGGGCGCACGCACACGAGCCCTGGCAAATTTCAAACAGGGTGAAGTGCGAATATTGGTAGCTACCGATATTGCAGCGCGTGGGCTAGATATTGACCAGCTGCCCCATGTCGTCAATTTTGAGCTGCCCAATGTGCCTGAGGATTATGTCCACCGCATCGGCCGCACCGGCCGCGCCGGCAACGAAGGTGAGGCCATCTCACTGGTCTGCGTCGATGAACTCAAACTGTTGCGGGATATTGAACGGCTGATCAAACGTGAGATACCCAAGGTTACCGTGCCAGGCTATGAACCTGACCCAACCATCCAGGCCGAACCCATTGGCAGCAAGCGACAAGGGGGCAACTTGCGCCATGACAGGGGACGGCGCGCGCACGGGAACAGCGCCAACACCTCGCATGCGCAGCGCAAGCCCAGCCGGAAACCCTCAGGAGCCAAAGGGGCAGCAGCCAGCAGCACTGGCAACAACCCAAAAGAGGGCACAGGAAGGAAAGGCAAGCCCCAGGCTGCCGCCCATCAACAACGCACGGCTTCCAGCCAAAGAAACGAGCGGCCATCACTCTTAGGCGGAAAAAGATAGATTTTCCGCCCGATAGTGATTTCCACCGCCAGGGTTTTTGACTATAATGCCGGGTTTTGCTAAGCCACAAGCATCTGACTAATTTTTATCATCCAAGCCGCAGGCCATCCGCCTTCGCGTCTGTCAGGTTGAAATGAGTGAGATCTGTGTGAATGGGAGCTAACCAGCCCTCTCAAGAGCACTCAAGGATGGCTGCCAGATTTTTTTGCCTAACACTAGAGTACAACTATGACAGATCTATCCCACTACCGAAATATCGGCATCTTCGCTCATGTGGATGCAGGTAAAACCACCACCACCGAGCGAATCCTGAAACTAACCGGTAAGATTCACAAGATTGGTGAGGTGCATGATGGCGCCGCCACCACTGACTTCATGGATCAAGAGCAGGAGCGCGGCATCACCATTCAGTCTGCTGCAACATCTTGCGAGTGGGATGGCCACCGTCTGAATATCATTGATACCCCAGGGCACGTTGACTTCACCATCGAGGTCTACCGCTCCCTGAAAGTGCTGGATGGCGGTGTTGGCGTATTCTGCGGCTCCGGCGGTGTGGAACCTCAGTCAGAGACCAACTGGCGCTATGCCAACGAATCCGAGGTTGCCCGCATCATCTTCGTCAACAAGCTGGATCGCCTGGGTGCTGATTTCTACCGCGTTACCAAACAGGTGGAAGATGTGCTGGGTGCCAATCCGCTGGTCATGACCCTGCCCATCGGCACCGAGGATGATTTCGTCGGTGTTGTCGACCTGCTCACCCGCAAGGCCTGGGTGTGGGATGACTCCGGTGACCCACTGAAGTATGAGATCCAGAATGTGCCCGCCGACATGGTGGACGATGTTGAGAGCTGGCGCGAACAGCTGGTCGAGACCGCTCTCGAGCAGGATGATGAGGCCATGGAGAAATATCTGGACGGCGAAGAGCCGGATATAGATACCCTCAAGGCCTGCATCCGCAAGGGCACCATCGCATTGGACTTCTTCCCCACCTACTGTGGCTCCGCCTTCAAGAACAAAGGCGTGCAGCTGATACTGAATGCGGTTGTTGATTACCTGCCCTCTCCAACCGAGGTCAAGCCTCAGCCTGAGGTTGACCCCGAAGGCAATGAGACCGGCGAATTTGCAATCGTCGATCCGGACAAGCCACTGCGTGCACTGGCTTTCAAAATCATGGATGACCGCTACGGCGCGCTGACCTTTATCCGTATCTATTCCGGCTCACTGGGCAAGGGCAGCACCGTACTCAACAGCTTTACCGGCAAAACCGAGCGCATTGGCCGCATCGTCGAGATGCATGCTGATGAGCGTATCGAGCTGAACTCAGCACAGGCGGGCGACATCGTTGCCGTGCTGGGCATGAAGAATGTTCGCACCGGCCACACCCTGTGCGACCCCAAGCACCCGGCAACCCTGGAGCCTATGGTCTTCCCTGATCCCGTAATCTCTGTCGCCATCGCGCCAAAGGACAAAGGCGGCTCCGAGAAGATGGGCGTCGCACTCAACAAGATGGTGCAAGAGGATCCCTCATTCCGCGTTGAAACCGATGAAGAGAGCGGCGAAACCATCCTTAAGGGTATGGGCGAACTGCACCTCGATATCAAGATCGACATCCTCAAACGCACCCACGGCGTTGAAGTCGAGGTCGGCAAGCCACAGGTGGCCTACCGTGAAACCATCACCAAGCGGGTAGAAGACAGCTACACCCACAAGAAACAGTCTGGTGGCTCCGGTCAGTTTGGTAAAATCGACTACATCATCGAGCCAGGCGAGACCGGCAGCGGTTATGTATTTGAATCTGTCGTTACCGGCGGCAACGTGCCCAGAGAGTTCTGGCCGGCTGTAGAGAAGGGCTTCAGAAAGAGCCTGGAGCAGGGCGTACTGGCAGGCTTCCCCTGTCTTGACTTAAAAGTCACCCTGACAGATGGTTCCTACCATGCCGTTGACTCCTCTGCGATCGCCTTTGAGATCGCCGCCAAAGGTGCCTATCGTCAGACCATTCCAAAGGCTGGCCCGCAGCTGATTGAACCCATCATGAAGGTGGATGTGTTTACCCCTGAGGATCACGTCGGTGATGTGATTGGCGACCTCAACCGCCGCCGTGGCATGATTAAATCTCAGGAGGCCGGCGTAACCTCAGTGCGTATCAAGGCCGATGTGCCACTGAGTGAGATGTTTGGTTACATCGGTGACCTGCGCACCATGACCTCAGGCCGTGGGCAGTTCTCCATGGAGTTCTCACACTATCTGCCATGCCCGAAGAATGTGGCTGAAGAGGTAATTAAAGAGGTTCAAGAACGTAACGAAAAGAAGTAGAGCGCCAAAAAAATAGCCGGACAGTAAGTGCTGTCCGGCTATCTCTTTTCTACAGAGGTGCTTGCAAAACTCCTGAGACTGTTCCTGGCACCAAAAGAAGGCGCTTTAAGCGAGGCAAAAATTTGCGAAAAAGCGGAGTTTACACGCAATAAATGAGCATTTTGAGCCGATTTTTAACGCCGCCAGGGGCTGTCTCAGGGGTTTTGTAAGCACCTCTGCAGATGCCCCTCTATTTCACCAGCTTCAGGCCGGGGCGATCATTAGAGGGTGGTTTAGGCGGGTTGGGTTCATCGGCTGAGCCATCGCTGTCACCTCCAGACTCATCGGGAAACAGCATGCCCCGCCCATCCTCCTTGGCATAGATGCCCAGCACGGCCTGCGGGGGAATCCGCACTGCCCTTGGCGCCCCGTCAAAGCGCGCACTGAAAGAGATCAGCTCATTTCCAAGCTGAAGATCCTTGACCGCACCGGGGTTGATATTGAGCACAATACGCCCATCCTTTATATGCCGCTCCGGCACAACCACCCCATCGCCCGCTGCATCCACTAGCAGATAGGGTGTGAGACCACAATCCACCAGCCACTCAAACAGCGCACGAACCAGATAGGGGCGATTGGAGATCAGAGTCGCATCTCCCGCTCGGCTTCGGACAGGCTCTCCTTGAATGCCTCCCGATCGAACATGCGCTGCGCGTAATCCAGCACGGGTTCGGCCTGGGCAGGCAATTCAATGCCAAACCCAGGCAAGCGCCATAATAGCGGGGCAATGCTGCAATCCGCCAGCGTCAGGTCGTCACTCATAAAAAATGGTTTTGCCGTAAAGATGGGGGCGGCAGCTATCAGACTCTCTTTCAGCTCTTTGCGTGCAGCTGTTGCCTTTGCCCCGCCAACCAGTATTCGGTTCATTTTTGTGTACCAGTCACTGTCCACCCGGTGCATATAGAGGCGCGCAGAGGCGCGCGAGACAGGGTCTACCGGCAACAGGGGCGGATGAGGGAAGCGTTCATCAAGATACTCCATAATGATACGTGATTCATACAGCGTCAGGTCACGGTCAACCAGGGTTGGCAGGGTGCCATAGGGGTTGAGATCCATAACATCATCAGAGAGATTCAGCGGGTCGACATCAATAATATCAACCGCGATATTTTTTTCTGCAAGTACCACTCGAACACGATGACTGTATGCACTCACAGGATCTGAGTAGAGAGTCATTACGGGACGTTTATTAGAAACTACGGCCATTTAAGCCACTCCAGCGTGTCTCAAATTAGAAACCCAACAGGGTTCCTAAAAATAAAAAAGGGGTGCTCAGTATACATGAAAACTGAGCACCCCTGTTTTTTTACTGCTGTGTTTTGCTTAGTGGATATCCTTCCAATACTCCTTCTTCAGCAGGTAAGACAATACAAACAGAACCAGCAGGAAGAGAATGACCTTCACGCCCAGAGCCTTGCGCTCCATCTGGGAAGGATCGCCCAGGTAGGTCATGAAGTTGACCAGATCACGCATGGCCGCATCATACTCTTCGGGCGTCATGCTACCGGCCTTGACCAGCTCAAACTTCTCGAACTTCATCTGGCCATTCTCACTCTTTTTAAAGCGCGCCTCCTGCCAACCCTGTAGCTCCCACAATGCATGTGGCATGCCCACGTCAGGGAAGACGGTATTGTTGATGCCCATGGGCTTGGAGTCATCCAGGTAGAAGCTGCGCATATAGGTGTAAACCCAATCCGGACCACGCGAGCGTGTAGTAAGACTCAGGTCGGGAGGCGTCACGCCAAAGAAGATATTGGCATCTTTATCCGTCATCGCGATATCCATGGTTGAGCCGATTTTATCTGCGGTAAACATCAGATTCTGCTTAACATCTTCAAACGTCAGACCCAGGTCATTAGCAGTGCGTTCAAAACGCTGGTATTTGGCGGAGTGGCAGCTCAGACAGTAGTTAACAAAATACTTAAAGCCACGCTGTAGTGACTCTTTGTCACTCAAGTCAACGTCTGCATCATCCAGGGGAACAGGACTGGCCGCCCCCATGCTGAGCATAGGCGTCGCAAACAACATCAATGCAATGATCAGCTTTTTCATTAGGTCAACCTCTCTGGAACAGGTTTTGTTGAATCAATTTTGCTGTACCAGGGCATCAGCAAGAAGTAGGCAAAATAGAGCACGGTACAGACCTGTGCCAGCAGCGTTAACGCTGGGGTTGATGGTAAAACACCCAAAACACCCAGAATAATGAACACGATGACGAACATGCCCAGTGCCGCTCTCTGAATGGGGCCTTTGTAGCGCATGGACTTAACAGGGCTTCTATCCAGCCAAGGCAGGAAGAAGAAGCAGACAATCGCAGCACCCATGGCCAACACGCCAGGAAAGGCTGATCCCATGATAGAGGGAACCGCACGCAAGATGGCGTAGTAGGGGGTGAAGTACCAGACTGGCGCGATGTGATCCGGTGTCTTCAGCGGGTTGGCCGGTTCAAAGTTTGGTGCCTCAATGAAGTAGCCGCCCATCTCCGGGGCAAAAAAGAGCACCATGGAGAAGAGGATCAGGAATCCCATCACGCCCACAATATCCTTGACACTGTAGTACGGGTGGAAGGGGATACCATCACGCGGGATGCCGTTCTCATCCTTGTTTTCCTTGATCTCGATGCCATCCGGATTGTTCGATCCCACCTTATGCAGTGCAACGATATGCACGAACACCAGCCCAACCAGCACAAACGGCAGTAGGAAGTGCAGCGCGAAGAAACGGTTCAGCGTGGCATCCGAGATAACAAAATCACCACGAATAAAGATGCCCAGCTCTTCACCTATAAAGGGTACCGCACTGAACAGATTCACAATCACCTGTGCGCCCCAGAAGGACATCTGACCCCAAGGCAGCAGGTAGCCCATGAAAGCCGTTGCCATCATGGCAACATAGATGATCATGCCGATGATCCATAGCAGCTCGCGCGGCCCTCTGTAAGAGCCATACATGATGCCACGGAACATATGCAGATAGACCACGATGAAGAAGGCCGATGCCCCGGTCGAGTGCATATAACGAATCAGCCAGCCCCACTCCACATCACGCATGATGAATTCAACAGAGCCAAAGGCCAGCTCAGCATCCGGTTTATAGCTCATCGCCAGCCAGACGCCGGTCAAGATCTGGTTTACCAGCATCAATATGGCCAGCGAGCCAAAGAAATACCAGAAATTAAAGTTTTTTGGCGCGTAGTATTCTGCCAGGTGCTCATTCCACACCTTGGTCGCAGGAAAGCGCTCGTCAACCCAGTTTATAAAACTCATTATGCTGCTCCTCCATCTTCACCGATCAGGATCACGCTATCAGAGATGTAGTAATACGGCGGTATGACCAGGTTCGTAGGTGCCGGAAAGCCACTATAGACGCGGGCAGCCAGGTCAAATCGGGAACCATGGCAAGGGCAGTAGAAGCCCCCCAACCAATCTGCCCCTAAATCGTCTGGTGCCATCTCAGGGCGGAAGGTTGGCGAACAACCCAGGTGTGTACAGATGCCTACCGCAACCAGATATTCAGGCTTGCGTGAACGGTACTCGTTCTTGCAATACTCTGGCTGCTGCGGCACGTCCGAAGCAGGGTCAGCCAATTGATCGGTCAATTTTGACAGGTCAGCCACAGTCTGCTCGGTGCGGCGCACAATCCATACCGGCTTGCCGCGCCATTTGACGTTTATCTTCTGACCGGGTTCAAGTTTGCTGATATCGGCCTCTGCTGGTGCGCCTGCTGCCCTAGCTCTAGCGCTAGGAGCCCAGGAACCCAGGAAAGGGACGGCTACAAAGACGGCTCCAACACCTGCAACGGCACTCGTTGCGGCGGTAAGGAACCTTCGTTTTTTTAGATCCACGCCTGCTGCGCTCATACTGTTTACTCCCGGAAGATAAATCTGGATAGATCTGGGATGCTGAATTTTAGTGGCTCTGTCGACCCACTTGCTTTTCTTATTGCGGCAATGCAGCTCTGCATTCACCAAGCAAATTAATGGGGTATTTTGTTACAAGCGGCCAATCAGGTCAAGCCGGATTAGGAATATCGATAAACTGCTGTTCCAGTGCGTGGCATTCTGCCAAATGTGCCCCCAAGGCCTGGATGCCATATCGCTCAGTGGCATGGTGTCCAGCAGCATAAAAGTGGATACCCAGCTCACGCGCCAGATGCACTGTGCGCTCTGACAACTCCCCCGTAATAAAGGCATCCAGCTTCAACTCTGCCGCCTGCTCAATAGCATCCTGCGCGGCCCCACTACACCATCCAACACGCTGTAACGGCCCGTCTCCAGCCGGGATGTGTAGCGGCTGCCGGTCAAGGGCTTGCGCAATACGCGCGCCAAGTTCATCAGCAGTCAATGGCTGCTGTAGGCTGGCTTGCCATATCAGGCCATCTTTTATTGGAGTGGCAGCTGAAAACCCCAACCGCTCTGCCAGTTGCGCATTATTGCCAAGTTGCGGGTGCGCATCCAGCGGCAGATGATAGGCCAACAGATTGATCCCGGCCTGCATCAAGGTTCTGATTCGACGCCCCTTGATGCCCGTCAGTGGTTCCGGCTCCCCCTTCCAGAAATAGCCGTGGTGCACCAATAGCAGATCCGCTTCGGCTTCAATTGCGGCATCAATCAGCGCCTGACAGGCCGTAACGCCGGTGACTACCCTCTCTATCTCAACCCTTCCCGCATCAACCTGCAACCCATTGGGGCAGTAATCCTGAAAACGTTCTATCTCCAGCAGCCCATTGCAATAGGCTTCCAAATCTTTTAATTCAATCATGGGACACGACCTCGGACTGCGGCTGGTTTTTCTCTCTGGATTGATAGATTATGCCTCCCCATGGAATTACGAAAGCTCTTTTCTTTTGCTCTGACATCAATCACGGCCGGCCTTGCTGTGGCTTTTGTCGTACTGATGCTGCAACCAGCACTCCTGGACAGCCCTCAACAGGCACCTCAGCCATCAGCTCCTGTTGCTGCAATACCGCAGCCTCCCCCCCCAGCCAGCCCCCTGACAATAACGAATGGGCCAGCATCATACTCAACCGCCGTCGAAAAAGCAGCACCTTCTGTGGTCAACATATTCACCACCAAACTGATTACCGAGCCGCTTAACCCCGCATTCAATGACCCGGCCTTCCGCTCCTTCTTTAATGATCCACAAGTCGCCAAGCCACACCAACGACGGGAGACCAGCCTCGGTTCCGGCGTGATTATGGATGCACGCGGTTACATTCTGACCAATCACCATGTAATAGAGGGTGCCAGTGAGATTCAATTGGTGCTGCATGACGGACGAAATATCTCAGCAGCCGTCGTGGGCACCGATCCGGATACCGATCTGGCCGTACTTTTTGCCCACACAGAAAATCTTCCTGCCATAGAGCTGGGCAGGGCAGAAGAGATCAGGGTAGGCGATGTCGCGCTGGCCATAGGCAACCCCTTTGGCGTCGGCCAAACCGTAACCATGGGCATTATCAGCGCCACTGGGCGCAATCAGCTGGGCATCAACACCTTTGAGGATTTCATTCAGACCGATGCAGCCATCAATCCAGGCAACTCCGGAGGCGCGCTGATCAATGCCTACGGGCACCTGCTGGGCATCAATACAGTCATCTTCTCCAAAACCGGCGGCTCTCAGGGGATTGGCTTTGCCATCCCCGTCTCACTGGCTCAGGGCATTATGCAGCAACTGCTGGTACACGGGCGGGTGATAAGGGGGTGGCTGGGCATTATGGTGCAGGATATTACGCCAGAACTGGCAGAGTCGTTTAACCTGCCTCAGGTAAAAGGTGTCCTGATCTCAGGTGTATTGGAGCGAGGCCCGGCCAATATGGCAGGCATTGTGCCTGGCGACATCATTACACAGATCAATAATATGGCGTTTGATAACTCCCACGACATCCTGAACGCCATCGCCATGCAACCGCCGGGATCTGTTGTCACCATTGATGGCTGGCGAGGACGGCACCGACTAAAACTCAGGGCTCTGATTGCAGAACGTCCACCCCGAACCCGGCGTTAAAGCTATCGAGCCACCCTGCCCTGTTATGGTAGAATCCGCCCACTAACTTCATCACACCCCCAAGCCTCCCAGGCCTTGGGGATGCCCAGAAAAATTCAGGATCCACCTTTATGGTAAACAAAACCCGTGTCGGGGTCGTTGGCGTTGGCTATCTTGGCCGGTTCCACGCGCTGATCTACTCCCGTATGGCCAATGTAGAACTGATTGGCATTGTTGACAGCAACGCAGAAACCGCAGCAAAGGTTGCCGCAGAGTGTAACTGCGAAGCCTACAGCAGCAGCCAGCAGCTCCTCGGAAAGATAGATGCCGTCAGCATCGTAGTGCCTACCACGGCCCACCTCGAAGTAGCCCGCCCGTTTCTGGAACAGGGTATCCACATGCTGCTGGAAAAGCCCATTGCCACCAGCTGTGACGAGGGGCGCGAAATCGTACAGCTGGCGGAAGAGCGGGGGGCGCTCTTGCAGATCGGCCATCTGGAACGATTCAACGCCGGTGTCATGGCGCTGGCAGATCGCATCTCCAGACCACGCTTTATCGAGGCTCACCGCATGGGGGAGTTTGTGGCACGAGCAACCGATGTCGATGTAGTCTCTGATCTGATGATCCACGACATCGACATCATACTGTCACTGGTCAATTCAGAGATCACCTCCATCGCAGCAGCCGGCACCCGGGTGCTGACCAGCCATATCGACATCGCCAATGCCCGGCTTGAGTTTGCCAATGGCGCAGTGGCCAACGTCATCGCCAGCCGCGTATCAGAGAAGAAGCTGCGCCGCATCCGGGTGTTTGAAGAGAACCTCTACCAGTCACTCGACTTCATCGAACAACGCATCGAAACCGCATACCCCAAATCCACCCCTGGCTCGGAGTGGCCCGAGATCATCGTCGAAAAAGTGGATATAGACCCCATCAAACCGCTGGACACCGAACTTGCCGCCTTCATCGACTGCATCAACAGCGGGCAAAAGCCCCTGGTCGATGGCCGTGTCGGGCTGGAGGCCTTAGCGGTCGCACTGAAAGTGAAGGAGATCATAGGCCAATGAGCAAACCACAAGAGCAAGCCCCACAGGGCGTACCCTATCTAAGTCTACAGAAAGAATATCAGGCACTGCGCGATGAATGGATGCAGGCCATCGACGGTGCAGGTGCCAGTGGCGCCTTCATCCTTGGCCCCAATGTGCATGCCTTTGAAGCGGAGGCCGCCGCCTACGTTGGTGCAAAACATGCGATTGCGGTAGCCAGCGGCACCGATGCGCTGGTGCTGTCACTGCGTGCACTTGGCATTGGCCCAGGGGATGAGGTGATCACCACCCCCTTCACCTTTTTTGCCACGGCCGAAGCGGTCTCGCTGGTGGGTGCAACCCCGGTGTTTGCGGATGTAGAGATCGGCAGCTTTAATATTGATCCAACCAGCGTAGAGAGCTGCATTACAGACAGAACCCGCGCCATCCTGCCGGTGCATCTCTTTGGCAACCCTGCAGATATGACCCGCCTGAATGCCATTGCAAAGGATCATGGCCTGCATATCATTGAAGATGCCGCCCAGGCCTTCGGTGCAGAGCACAATGGCCAGCGCGCCGGCAGCATGAGTGATTGCGGCTGCTTCAGTTTTTATCCCACCAAGGTTTTGGGCTGTTATGGCGATGGCGGGTTGATCACCACCAGCAGTGATGAGGTCAAGGCGCGTCTGCTACAGCTGCGAAACCACGGCGCAACCCAGCCCTTCATTCATGTCGAGGCCGGTTACAACAGCCGTCTGGATGAGATTCAGGCGGCCCTGTTGCGCATCAAACTGCGTGACATAGAGGGCGCAGTTGCTGCCCGCCGACAGGTCGCATCCTGGTATGACGAAATGCTCTCAGGGCTGGATCTGGTGACGCCTCAGCATGCCGTAAATGGCCGCCATGCCTATAACCTCTACACCATCCGCCATCCGCGACGTGATGCACTGCGCGAGCAGCTCAATGGCTGCAGGATCGGCAACAGCCAGTGCTACCCGCTGCCTCTGCATCTGCAAGCGGTATATGCAGAGCTGGGTTACAAAGCGGGGGATCTTCCAGTCGTTGATGGGCTCTGCTACGAGACGCTGTCGCTGCCGATATTCCCGGATCTCAGCAGAGAGCAGGTGGCCTATGTCTGTGAGCAGGTAGCCAGGGTCTAATCTTCAAATATGCCGGTGGGCTTACCATCCAGGCTCTGGACATTTCTATCTGTCCAATATTGGGTAATCCCCTCTTCGCCCTTTTTCTCTATCCAGCGGGTCAGGGTATCGCGCTGCCCTGTGTAGCTGTAGAGGGGTACGCCAAAGCCACATGAGGTGTGCACCAGCTCAACATCCATCTCGATCAGCTGGCGCGCGCCTGCCGTATCAGGAAAATGGCGCAGCAGCGTCTCCCAGTCATCATCACGGGGGTGAATGGTGCGAGCATGGCCATAAAGGCGCAGGATTTTAGGGTCACCCTCAAAGGCACAGAACATGATGGTCATGCGATCATCTTCCCGCAGGTGGGCGGCCGTCTCATTGCTGCTGCCGGTGTAGTTCAGCCATAGCACCCGGTTGCTGTTGATGATGTGCAGACTCTCCAGCCCTTTCGGGGAGAGATTCAGGTGGCCGCCTTTGGGTGCGGTGGCGACAAAAAACATCTGCTGCGCCTGAATAAACGCTTGGTGTTTGTTGCTGATTTCCGGGTATGTCTTGCCCACGTCTCTCTATTTCCTCAGGTTATGATTAGCGATGGATTACCGTCTTGATAACACGATCATACTCAAAGTAAACGGTAAACTTCTCGTATACCCAGCGGGTAATGGGAGGCTTGCCAATAGCGGGAAGCTCCTGCCGGGCCTGCCCGAATTTATTGTATACCTGCTCCATGGTTTGACCACGGCCAGGGTGAGGCATACTATCAGAAGTCTCCGCAATGACATCCAACAGCAGCGTGTCAGCAACCGCCAGCGGCGGCATGGTAAACAGGGCAGTAATCAGAACCAGCAGTGCAATGTGTTTCATGGGAGATATTCTCCAATCCGTAAAACTTACGGATAAATATAGCATTTCATTCTAACTAACGGAACGGGTTAAATTTTTTAACCTTCTATAATAGTCCACAAGGCGTGTGGATCAATTCACAGAAAATCACTTGATCAGCAGTAAACAGCGGCTTATCCCAAACGGCAGGGGTTGGGCGGTAACCTGCATGGCATCCAAGGAAAAAGAGCATGAACAGAAAAAACCTTCTACTGCTTCCATTTTTGCTCGCTGCCAGTGCAGGCATCTACTGGTGGCTACAGATAAAAGATGGCGCTGAAGCCGGAGTCCCACTGACCCTGTATGGCAATGTCGATATCCGGGAGGTGAGGCTTGCATTCAATGGCAGTGAACGCATTGAAGAGATTCGGGTGCAGGAGGGGGACAGAGTAAAGAAGGGGGAGGTCCTGGCCCGGCTGCATACAGAGCGCCTGCAGGCGCTGATGGAGGAGACTGAAGCAATGGTTGCCGCACAGCAGCAGGTACTGGCAACGCTGGAGGCTGGCAGTCGGCCTGAAGAGATCCGCAAGGTGCGGGCTGACTTGGAGGCGGCTGTAGCAAAGGCTCAGGCAGCAGAGGATACCTATGAGCGGCGGCACAGACTGAGCGAGCAGAAACTGGCATCGCCGGAAGAGGTGGAGGAGGCAAAGGCAGCCGCAAGCGTTGCAGCAGCCCAGGTAAAGGCGACCAGAGCCGCACTCGATCTGGCACTGGCCGGGCCACGAAAAGAGGAGATCGCCCAGGCCCGCGCCCAGCTCCATGCGCGGCAGGCGGCACTGACCCTGGCCCGAGTGCAGCTGGCTGACACCTCCCTGATTGCACCAGCCAACGCTATTGTGCGCGACCGCATCCTGGAGCCGGGCGACATGGCCTCACCCCAGACTCCGGTACTCACACTCGCCCTGGTCGATCCGGTCTGGGTGCGGGCCTATCTGCCAGAACCGGCACTGGGCCAGATCACCCTGGGTGCAAAGGCCACTATTCATACCGACAGCTACCCCGGCAAGCGCTATGAGGGATGGGTGGGATTCATCTCGCCCACCGCGGAGTTCACCCCCAAGAATGTCCAGACCCCGGAACTGCGCACCCGGCTGGTCTATTCGGTCAGAGTTTTCGCCTGTAACCCACAGGATGAGCTGCGCCTGGGAATGCCCGTCACTGTCACCATCCCCCTGAACCAGCCCTCCCCCTCAGCAGAACCGACCAGCAACCACTGCGGACAATAGCCGTGAGCGGCAACCCAACCACCCTCTCTGCAGTCAGCAAGACCTTCCGCAGTGCCGGACGAAAAATAACCGCACTGGACAGCATTGATCTGACCCTTCAGCCAGGCCGGGTGACGGGCCTGATCGGCCCTGACGGAGCGGGCAAGACCACATTGATGCGCCTTGTCGCCGGACTGCTGCTACCGGATAAGGGGGCAATCCAGGTGCTGGGGATAGATGCCCTCACCCGGCCGCTGGAGGTTCAGTCCAGCATCGGCTACATGCCGCAGCGCTTTGGCCTCTACGAGGATCTGAGCGTGCAGGAGAACCTTGAACTCTACGCCGATCTACAGGGCGTGCCGGTGGCACAGCGTGCGACCCGCTTTCAGGAGCTGATGCAGATGACCGGCCTGAGCCCATTCACCCAGCGGCTGGCCGGGCAACTCTCAGGCGGCATGAAACAGAAGCTGGGGCTGGCCTGCACACTGGTGCGCTCACCCCGGCTGCTGCTGCTGGATGAACCCACTGTCGGCGTCGATCCACTCTCCCGGCGCGAACTCTGGCAGATCGTCTATCACCAGGTGCAAGAGGTGGGGATGAGCGTACTGCTCTCCACCGCCTACCTGGATGAGGCGGAGCGCTGTGATGAGGTGATCCTGATGCATCAGGGAAAGCTGCTGGGACAGGGAACCCCTGCGGAGTTCAGCCGCCCGGTTAGCGGCCGCATCTTTCAGGCCAGTGCTGCCGGCTGCTCTCACCGTCGCCTGCAAGAGCAGCTGAGCCGGGCGCCCGGCGTACTGGATGCCCTGATCGAGGGCGAGGCGGTGCGTCTGGTGATGGAGAGCCCCAGCAAACCAGAGCCCGAAGCACTGTTGCCGGAGCAGCAAAATCTCCAGCTCACAGCAGTGGAGCCACGCTTTGAAGATGCCTTTATCGCCCGCCTGAAGAGGCGGCGCGATCTGGGCGGCATGGCACTTTCACTGCAAAAAAAGGTTACGGCCAATACAGATGACGAAGTGATCCGGGTGCACAAGCTGCAACGCCGCTTTGGCGACTTTATCGCCGTGAACAACATCAGTTTCAGCGTGCGTCGGGGGGAGATCTTTGGCCTGCTGGGGGCCAATGGTGCCGGCAAATCCACCACCTTTCGCATGCTCTGCGGGTTGCTGCCCGCCAGCAGTGGTGAGTTGGCAGTGGCCGGTCATGACCTGCGCCAGGCAGCCGCCAGCGCACGTGGGCGCATCGGTTATATGGCGCAGAAGTTCTCACTCTATACCAGCCTCTCTGTGATACAGAACCTGCGCTTCTTCTCGGGCGTCTATGGCCTGCGGGGCAAGCAGCAGAAGGCACGCCTGGAGTGGGCGCTGACCACCTTCGAGCTGGAGCCGTTCCGCGATGCCAATGCCGGCGATCTGCCACTGGGTTACAAACAGCGCCTCTCTTTTGCTGCGGCACTGATGCATGAACCGGAGATCCTGTTTCTCGATGAACCCACCTCCGGTGTCGACCCCCTGGCCCGGCGTGAGTTCTGGGCCCGCACCAACGCCCTGGCAGAAGCCGGTGTCACGGTGCTGGTCACCACCCACTTCATGGAGGAGGCCAACTACTGTGACCGGCTGGTGATCATGGCCGAGGGCGAGGTGCTGACCGAGGGGACACCACTGGCGATGAAGACCAGCGCGCGCACCCCAGAGAACCCCGATCCGACCATGGAGGATGCCTTCATCCAGCTCATCGAGCAGCGGCAGGCGCAGCAGGCGACAGCATGAGACGATCATCCCGCATGCGTCTGCTGGGGATGATCCGCAAGGAGAGCCTACAGATCCTGCGTGATCCATCGAGCATCTCCATCGCCTTCGTGCTGCCGGTGGTGCTGCTGTTCCTGTTCGGCTACGGCGTCTCACTGGATGCCAAGCTGATTCCGGTCGGCATCGTCATCGAACAGCCGGACAGCGCAACCCAATCACTGGCCGGAGCCTTTGAACGCTCCGAGTTTTTTCGGCCATACCACTTCGACAGCATCCAGAGCGCCCAGCAGATGCTGAACGAACGTCGTATCGACGGCATCCTCTGGATGCGCAGCAACTTCTCCTCCAACCTGCTGGCGGGTCAAGAGGCGCCCATCGGCGTGATCATCAACGGGGTCGACTCCAACCAGGCCAACATCACCCAGGGCTATATCCAGGGCACCTGGCTGGCCTGGCTGAGCCGCTATGCCGAAAGCCGTGGCCATTCGCTCCCCGTACCGGTGAGCCTGGAGCAGCGGGTCTGGTTCAATGCCGCACTCTCCAGCCGCCTGTTTCTGGTGCCGGGGTTGATCGCCATCATCATGACCATGATCGGCTCTCTGCTCACCGCCCTGGTGGTAGCGCGGGAGTGGGAGCGCGGCACCATGGAGGCGCTGATGGTAACGCCACTGCGCATCGGAGAGCTGCTGGCGGGCAAGCTGATCCCCTATTTTGCATTGGGCATGGCGGGCATGCTGTTCAGCGTGGCACTGGCGGTCTGGCAGTTCGACGTGCCTCTGCGCGGCTCCTTGTGGCTGCTGATGGCCAGCTCTGCGCTTTTCATGCTGGTGGCGCTGGCGATTGGCATGCTGATCTCCATCGTCTCCAAAAACCAGTTCGTGGCCGGACAGCTGGCGATTATCGTCACCTTTCTGCCTGCATTCATCCTCTCCGGTTTCCTGTTCGACATCAACTCCATGCCGGAGTGGGTGCAGCTCATCACCCATCTGGTTCCGGCCCGCTACTTCGTGGCCATCCTGCAGACCCTGTTTCTGGCCGGGGATGTCTGGCCGGTGGTGCTGAGCAACATGGGTGCGCTGCTGCTCATGCTGCTGTTCTTCTTCACCCTGGTGTGGCGAAAGTCCCACAAGCACCTGGAGTAGAGAGTGACCTGTTTCAGATATATTCTGGCGCTTGCCATCAAGGAGTTTCTGGCGCTGCTGCGGGACAAACGCAGCCGCATGGTCATCATCGGCCCGCCCATCGCCCAGCTGCTGATATTCGGTTTTGCCGCCACCTATGATCTCAACAATGTGCCGGTAGCCATCTTTGATGAGGATCGCGGTGTTGCAGCGCGCGAACTGGTCAGCCGCATTGATGGCTCACCCAATTTTCAGGTTATCACCACCATCTCCCATGACAGTGAGGTTGCCCCCCTTATCGACAACAAAGAGGTGTTGCTGGTACTGCACATCGGGCAGAATTTCAGCGCCGATCTGATGCAGGGGCGTACCGCGCCACTGCAGGCCATTCTGGATGGGCGCAACTCCAATACAGCGATGATTGCCATGAACTATCTGCGCACCATTCTGCTGGACTACAACCTCAGCTGGCTGGAGTCGCAGGGCAGAAGCGGCCCACTGGTTAGCCTGCAAACCCGCGCCTGGTATAACGAAAACCTGCAATCGCGCTGGTTCATCATACCCGGCATTGTTGGCCTGCTGACGCTGGTGGTCACCCTGCTGGTGACGGCGCTCTCAGTGGCCCGTGAACGGGAGGCAGGCACCTTTGACCAGCTGCTGGTGACCCCTCTGCGACCAACGGAGATCCTCATCGGCAAGGCCATCCCCGGCATCGTTATTGGGCTGTTGCAGGCAACGCTGATCATTGTGTTGATGGTGCTCTTTTTCGAGATCCCCCTGCGTGGCTCTGTTGGCGCACTCTACCTGGGTATTGTGCTGTTTCTGCTCTCTGCGGTGGGCATCGGGCTGATGATATCGGCCATTGCGGCCACCCAGCAGCAGGCGGTGCTCGGTGCCTTTCTGTTTCTGGTGCCGTCGGTCATTCTCTCCGGCTTCTCCACCCCCATCGCCAACATGCCACAGCTGGTGCAGTGGCTCACCTATCTCAACCCGCTGCGCTATTTCCTGGTGGTCGTACGCGGGGTCACACTGGAGGGGGATAGTTATGCCCTGCTGCTGAACCAGTACTGGCCGATGGCCATCATCGGGGTGGCCTCCCTGGCTTTTGCCGGCTGGCTGTTCCGCAACCGGATGTATTAACCTCTGTCTGCATCTACAGTGACTGCCAACCAGATTTAGGAGAGAAATATGAGCGAATCCTTACAGACCAAACAGACAGGCGGCATGGAGATCGGCCTGATCGGGCTGGCGGTGATGGGGCAGAACCTGGCCCTGAACATAAACGACCACGGCTTCCGGGTGGCGGTCTACAATCGCTCCAGCGCAAAGGTGGATGCATTTCTCGACGGCCCCGCAAAAGGCACAGCCATCACCGGCGCCCACTCCCCGGCGGAGCTGGTGGCGCTGCTGGCCAGACCGCGCAAGATCATCCTGATGATCCGGGCCGGTGCTGCGGTAGACCAGACCATCGAACAACTGCTCCCCCATCTGGATACTGGCGACATCATCATCGACGGTGGCAACTCCCACTTTTCCGACAGCAACCGGCGCACCCACGAACTGGCACAACAGGGCATCCATTTTCTCGGCTGCGGCATCTCCGGTGGCGAAGAGGGGGCGCGGCATGGCCCCTCCATCATGCCCGGCGGCAGTGCCGATGCCTGGCCGCAGGTCAAACCGATCCTCCAGGCCATCGCCGCCCAGGTGGACGGCAAACCCTGTTGCCAGTGGGTCGGCGAAGCGGGTGCCGGCCACTATGTAAAGATGGTGCACAACGGCATTGAATACGGCGATATGCAGCTGATCTGCGAGGCCTATCAGCTGATGCGCAGCGGCCTGGGGATGCCGGTAGATGAGATAGAGGCCACCTTCAGCCAGTGGAACAGCGGCCTACTGGACTCCTATTTGATCGAGATCACCGCCCACATCCTCAGCTTCAAGGATGAACATGGAGCACCGCTGATCGACCAGATCCTCGACTGTGCCGGACAGAAAGGCACCGGCAAATGGACCGGCATCAGCGCCCTGGAGCTGGGCATCCCGCTGACCCTGATCGGCGAGGCGGTCTTCGCCCGCGCACTCTCCGCTCTGAAACCGGAGCGGGAGCGGGCAGCAGAGCGATTCCCCCGCCTGCCACCAGCCCGCCCCGATGACCGGGAGGCCACACTCAGCGCCATCCATGACGCCCTCTATGCCTCCAAGATCATCTCCTACACCCAGGGCTACATGCTGATGCGCGAGGCCGCCAACCACTATGGCTGGAAGCTCCACTTCGGCGACATCGCCCTGATGTGGCGCGGCGGCTGCATCATCCGCAGCCGTTTTCTCGGCGATATCAAACAGGCCTTCGACGCCGACCCGCAGCTGGAGAGTCTGCTGCTCGCCCCCTTCTTTGGCCAGGCCATTGAACAGGCCCAGGCGGGGTGGCGCAGGACTCTGATTCTGGGGATCGAACAGGGTATCCCCCTGCCCGCCTTCAGCGCCGCCCTGGCCTTCTTCGACGGCTACCGCAGCGCCCGGCTGCCCGCCAACCTGCTCCAGGCTCAACGTGACTACTTCGGCGCCCACAGCTACGAGCGGATCGACCGGCCACGCGGCGAGTTCTTTCATACCGACTGGATCGGTTCCGGCGGCAACGTCTCATCCACCAACTACAAGGGCTGACGCCATGACCGACACCGCCTGCACCTACGTTATCTTCGGCGCCACCGGCAACCTCTCACGCATCAAGCTGATGCCCGCCCTCTATCACCTGGAGGCGGTGGGCAAGCTGCCGAAAGAGACCATCATCCTGGCTCTGGGGCGCAGCATCCAGGATCGTGACCAGTTCATCAGCGAGGTGCATAACTGGATCAGTCAAAAGGCCCGAGGGGGGCTGGATGAGGCCGTATTCAAACGCTTCACCGGGCGACTGCGCTATTTCAGGGGGGATCTGACCGATCCAGAGATCTACCCGCGCCTGAGTTCACTGCTGGAGGATCGGAGCGCCTTCCCCGCCAACATCGCCTTCTACATGGCCATCCGCCCCGCCGATTTCGGCAGCGTGATAGAGCAGCTCAGCAGCGTCGGGTTACTGCGGGAGAGCCATGGCTGGAAGCGGGTGGTGATCGAAAAACCCTTCGGCTACGACCTGGAGAGCGCACGGGCGCTACAGCACCTCATCAGCAAACACCTGCGGGAGGAGCAGCTGTTCCGCATCGACCACTACCTGGGGAAGGGAACGGTGCGCAACGTGCTGGTCTTTCGTTTCGCCAACCTGCTGCTGGAGCCGCTGTGGAACCGCAACTACATCGACCATATCCAGATCACCCATTCGGAACAGCTCGGCGTGGGCGACCGTGCCGCCTTCTACGACGGGGTCGGTGCCATGCGCGACATGATCCAGAGCCACCTGCTGCAACTGCTGACGCTGGTCGCCATGGAGCCACCCGTCTCCATGAGTGCAGAGGATCTGCGCGACGAGAAGGTCAAGGTACTCAAATCGATCCGCCCCATCCCCCGCAATGCAGTACACGCCCACGCCTTCCGCGCCCAATACACCGAAGGGCAGCTGGACGGAAAGCCGGTCAAAAGTTATCTGCAGGAGGAGCGGATTCCACCCGACAGCGTCACCGAGACCTACGCCGCCCTCAAACTCTATATCGACAACTGGCGCTGGCGTGATGTCCCCTTCTATCTGCGCACCGGCAAACGCATGGCGCAGGGGCGTTCCCTGATCGGCATCTGTTTCAAACGACCACCGCAGCAGCTCTTCCGCGACACCGCCATACAGCGCATGCAGCAGAACTGGGTACTGCTCGGCATTCAACCCGGCGATGCGCTGCGTATCGAGATGACGGTGAAGGAGCCGGGGCTGGAGATGCAGACCCGCCAGACCAGCCTCGACGCCAGCCTGTGCGGGAGAGATGAGGAGAGCACCGATGCCTACGAGGGGCTGCTGCTGGACATCATCACCGGCGACCGCTCGCTATTCCTGCGTTACGACGAGGTGGAGCAGGCCTGGCAGGTGGTGGATCCGATAATCCGCACCTGGGCCATGGAACGGGAGTTCATCCACAGCTACCCTGCTGGCAGCTGGGGGCCACAAGAGAGCCGCCGCCTGTTTGAAAAGGAGGAACACCACTGGCGCCACTGTCTGGAACCTGAGTGCCAGCAATGAACAAGCCGCTCTGGGTTCAGTTTGATAACGCCGAAGCTGTCGCCCAGGCCGCCTGCCAGCGCATCTTGAAGATAGCCCGTGAGGCGATTGCTGTACGCGGCCAATTCCGGCTGGTGCTCGCCGGTGGCACCACCCCAGAACGCACCTACCGGCTGCTGGCCGGGACGCAGGCCGACTGGCCCCACTGGCATCTCTACTTCGGCGACGAACGCTGCCTGCCCAACACACACCCCGGACGCAACAGCCAGATGGCAGAGCAGGCCTGGACCGGCCGGGTCGATATCCCGCCATCACAGATCCACCCCATACCCGCCGAGCTCGGCCCGGAGCAGGGGGCCAAAAACTACGGCCAGCTCATCCGCAGCGCCCTCCCCTTCGATCTGGTTCTGCTGGGCATGGGCGAAGATGGCCACACTGCCAGCCTCTTTCCGGGTCATCACCACCCCGCAGACTCAGCGGTGGTTGCAGTCCATGATGCCCCCAAACCGCCGCCGGAGCGGATCAGCCTCAGCGCAGCCAGCCTGGGCAACTGCCGCCACCTGCTCTATCTGATCACAGGTAGCGGAAAGCAGCAGGCCGTGGCGGCATGGCGCAGAGGGGAGCCCCTGCCCATCAGCCAGATTCAGCCCATGGGCAGCAGTGAGGTTCTTATCGACGCTGCAAGCCTGGAATCAGGACTATAGGCAGCGCAGCAACAGTTCCAATATTGCTCTAGTATCTAAGGATATGGCATAGAGAACCCAGGCAGCACTGGCGAAGACCACCAACGCCTGAAGGCAGCCACTCAACGACTATAGACTGAAGGTCGCTTAGTGTTGTGCATCATCACTTATGAATGATGGCTATTAATCTACAGAAACCGACATTAAATTTAACTCTTTTCGACACAGAGACCACAGAGAACGCAGAGGATTTGCTTTATACACATAAAAACCACTCTGTGTTCTCCGTGGTCTCTGTGTCTAACTTTAAATGCGTAGCAGCTAAAGCCTCGCCTAGAGCACCCACTTTTGGTGCACTAAAGTACATAGTTTTTACTAGCGTTTGAGCCAATAAAAACCATGCACAAATCAAAAAAACCGATAGGTTTCTGGTCGGCCGTCTCGATGGGGATTGGCGCAATGGTGGGTGCCGGAATCTTTGCACTGCTTGGCGAAGCCAGCGCCATCTCTGGCAGTGCCGTCTACATCTCATTCATCATTGGCGGGATCATCGCGCTATTTAGCGGTTACTCATTGGGAAAACTGGGTGCCAGGTTTCCCTCCGCAGGCGGTATCGTCGAGTACCTGACACAGGCCTATGGCATCGGTTTTTTTACCGGCACCATGAGCATCATGCTCTTCTTTTCCGCCATCGTCTCCTTAACGCTCATTGCCAAAGCCTTTGGCAATTATGCTGTGACCTTTATGCCGGATGGCGTCTCACATCTGTGGCACCATCTCTTTTCAATTGGCATTGTCATCCTGTTTGTTCTGATCAATCTCAAGGGGGTAAAGGATGTGGCCATTTGGGAGCGGTTAACGGTTGCGATTAAATTCATTGTACTCAGCATCCTCTCCATCGCAGGGATCAGCTACCTGAATCCAGCACTGCTCTCCCCAGATCACTACCCGCCCGGCAGTGACATACTCTTTAGCCTCGCGATCACTTTTTTTGCATTTGAAGGGTTCCGGGTAATCACCAACACCGCCGAGGATATGCCGGACCCCGCCAAGACCCTGCCAAGAGCCATCATGACCGCCATTGTATTGGTCATGGTGCTGTATGTGGCGATAGCTTTTGCGGTCTTTGGTAACCTGCCAACCGAAAAGGTCATTGCAGCCAAAGATTTTGCATTGGCTGAGGCCGCACTGCCCATCTTTGGGCAGACAGGTTTCACCGTTGTGGCCATCACTGCATTAATAGCGACCGCATCGGCCATCAATGCCAATCTCTATGCGGTAACCAATGTGACCTATCAGCTGGCCAAAGATGGCGAGCTGCCCAGCATATTTGGGGAACCCATCGCACACAGCCGGGAGGGATTGGTCATTAGCGGCATTCTGATCATCATCCTGTCACTACTGTTTGACCTGACCGAGATTGCCGCCATCGGCTCTATCTCCATTCTGTTCATCCATGCAGTCACCCATATCGGGCATCTAAAGATCATCGCTAAGACCGGCGCATCACGCTGGGCCGTCTCTGTTGCTGCAATACTGAGCCTGCTGGCCATGATACTTGCACTGATCTACGTCAGCCAGGCATCAGACCAGGTGGTCGTAATCCTTATTGGTTTTGTCATCATCGCAGCAACAACAGAGATTACCCTGCAAAAAATAACCAAAAGAGAGGTCAAGCCAAGAACCAGATAAAAGGATGTTCTGGGTATTTCATTGGCCAACAACCAAGTATGAGAGAGAGGATGAGAAGGGTGATTACCACCGCCACATGCTCGCCCCTGTTTCAGATAAGGCGGATACCGGATTGCACTAAGGAAGACCCATGAAAAAGACAACCGATGACTATGCCCGGCAGCCCATTGATGAAACGATTGGCTCGCTACGCAGCGATACCGAACGGGGGTTGAGCGAAGCAGAGGTTCGCAAGCGCCTCGAACAGCATGGCTACAACGAGATCAAAGAGAAGGAGGAGCCGCTCTGGCATCGCATCTTCCGCCGCTTCTGGGGGCCGATCCCGTGGATGATCGAGGTTGCCGCTCTGCTCTCGGCCCTGGTACAGAAGTGGGAAGACTTCTTCATCATCCTGGTGATGCTGCTGGTAAACGCCGGCCTGGATTTCTTCCAGGAACACCGCGCCCTGAATGCGCTGAAGGCGCTGAAGCAGCATCTGGCCAACGAGGTTATTGTACTGCGCGAAGGTCTGTTCCAGACCATTCCCGCCCGCGAACTGGTACCCGGTGACATCATCAGGCTCAGGATCGGCGATATCGTACCCGCTGATCTCCAGCTGCTCAGCGGCGACTACCTGCTGATCGACCAGGCGGCCCTCACCGGCGAGTCCCTGCCCACCAGCAAGAAGAGTGGCGAGGTGGCCTACGCCAACACCATCGTCAAGCAGGGGGAGATGCTGGCGGTGGTGGTCAACACCGGCATGCAGACCAACTTTTCCAGCGTGGTATCGCTGGTGGCCAAGGCCAGCCTGGAGGAGCGCAGCCACTTCCAGAAGATGGTGATCCAGATCGGCAATTTCCTGATCCTGATCACCATCGCCCTGGTGCTGCTGATCATCATGGTCTCCCTCTTCCGCCATGAGCCGCTGATGGAGATCGCCCGCTTTGCGCTGGTGCTGACCGTGGCAGCCATTCCGGTGGCACTGCCGGCGGTGCTCTCCGTGACCATGGCTGTGGGGGCGATCAATCTGGCCCGGCGTCAGGCCATCGTCTCACGCCTCACCGCCATCGAGGAGCTGGCCGGGGTCGACATCTTCTGCTCGGACAAGACCGGCACCCTGACCAAAAACGAGATGAAGGTCACTGACCCGGTGGTGCTGGACGGTTTCAATGAGCGGGAGCTGTTTCTCACCGCCGCGCTGGCATCGAAGCTGGAGAACAACGACCCTATCGAGCTGCCCATCTTCCACTACCTGGATGAGAAGCTGCCGGATCTGAACTGGCAGGCCTACACCCAAAAGAGCTTTGTCCCCTTTGACCCGGTGCGTAAATGCACCGAGGCGGTGGTTGAATACAAAGGTGACTCCTTTCTGGCGGTCAAAGGGGCGGCACAGGTGCTCATGGAGATGGCCGAACTCAGCGACGATGCCGCCCAAAATCTGAGCACCACCGTGGATCTGCTGGCCTCCAAAGGCTACCGCACACTGGCGGTGGGGCGCAAAAGAGGGGATGCGCCACTGGAACTGATCGGCCTGCTCCCGCTTTATGATCCGCCACGCGATGACTCAAAAGCCGTTATTGCCGAGATGATCGACTACGGCGTACAGGTCAAGATGGTCACCGGGGATAACCTGGCCATCGCCAAAGAGATCGGTCGCCTGCTGGATCTGGAGCAGGAGAGCATCCGCTCCCGACAGCTTTCCGGCAGTGGCAGTCAGGAGATGCTGACCCTGACCTCGGCGCTGGCTGCGGCCATCTACCGGCGCCTCAAGGGTGAGGTCTCCCAGCGTGAGGCGCAGCATTTTGCCGATGATGTGATGGAGATGGTGCAGGCCACCTACGACACTCGTCTGCTGGATCGGGAGTTTATTCACACCCACGAATCGGCCATCGTGGAGATGATCACAGAGGTGGACATCTTCGCCGAGGTGGTGCCTGAGGATAAATACCGCATCGTGGATACGCTGCAAAAGGCGGGACACATCATCGGCATGACCGGCGACGGCGTCAACGATGCCCCGGCGCTGAAGAAGGCCGACTGCGGTATCGCCGTCTCTGGTGCCACCGATGCAGCACGGGCAGCCGCAGACATCATCCTCACCGCGCCCGGACTCGGGGTAATCAACGATGCGATCAAACAGGCACGCATCACCTTTGAACGCATGAAGAGCTATGCCACCTTCCGCATTGCCGAGACCATCCGCATCATCCTCTTCATGACCCTCTCCATTGTGGTGTTCGACTTCTACCCGATCACTGCGCTGATGATCATCCTGCTGGCGCTGCTCAACGACATCCCGATCCTGGCCATCGCCTATGACAACACGCGGGTGGATCGCAAGCCGGTACAGTGGAAGATGCAGGAGCTGCTCACCGTCTCCAGCGTACTCGGCATCGCGGGCGTGATCTCCTCCTTCCTGCTCTTCTTCATCCTGCAGGAACAGGGGCTCCCTGAAGATGTCATACAGACACTGCTGTTTTTAAAGCTGCTGGTGGCAGGGCACAGCACACTCTATATCACCCGCGCCGAAGGGTGGTTCTGGCAACGACCCTGGCCCTCACCGCTGCTGTTTGGCGCCACCTTTGGCACCGAGATTCTGGGCACGCTGATCGCCGTCTACGGCCTCTTTATAACCGCCATCAGCTGGGAGTATGCGCTGTGGATCTGGGGCTATGCCCTGGTCTGGTTCGTGATCAACGATGCCATAAAAATGGGAACCTACAAGCTGCTGCGCAGCAAAGGGCTGTTGGCCTGAGGCTGAAAGTTTTCGATCCAGCAGCACTGATTTTTATACAACTGACGCACCTGCGACTTAACCAAAAGGAGAGTACCAATGCACAGTACAGCACATCCTTGTAAATCCCGACTCAGAACCAGCGTTACAACAGTCATCCAGATTGTCATATCTCTGCTGGTTCTGGCCATCTTCATCCAGCCCCTGCAAGCCCAGGAGAGTGGCATCGACAGTCTGCGCCAGACCGGCAAGGCCTTTGCCTCAGTCGCCAAAAAGGTCTCACCGGCGGTGGTATTCATCCAGGTGGAGGTGGCCACGCAAAACTCGCCAGCGATGGAGTTCTCATCACCCTTCGGTGGCAACAGCCCCTTCGACGAAGAGTTTTTCCGCCGCTTCTTTGGCCCCTCTTTCCCAGGACAGCAGGGGCAGCCCCATCAGACACCACCACGGCGGCATACCATGGGGCAGGGATCAGGCTTTATCGTATCCACCGACGGCTACATCCTGACCAACAACCACGTAGTGGGCGATGCTGACAAGATCACAGTCAAACTTCAGGATGGTCGTGAGTTCACAGCCAAAACCATCGGCACCGATCCACACTCAGACGTGGCTCTGATCAAGATCGACGCCAAAGGACTGCCGGTGCTGACCCTGGGTGATTCCGATGCCCTTGAAGTGGGTGAGTGGGTGGTCGCTATTGGCAACCCCTTTGGTCTCTCGCACACCCTGACCGTTGGCGTGGTCAGCGCCAAGGGGCGCAGCAGTGTCGGCCTGGCAGATTACGAAAACTTCATCCAGACCGATGCCGCCATCAACCCCGGCAACTCTGGTGGCCCGCTGGTAGATCTGGATGGCCAGGTCGTAGGCATGAACACCGCCATCTTCAGCCGCAGTGGCGGCTACATGGGCATCGGCTTTGCCATCCCCATCAACATGATCAAGAGCATCAAGCAGCAACTGGTCGAGAGCGGCAGCGTTACCCGCGGCTATCTCGGTATCATCATCCAGGATCTCACCCCCGATCTGGCCAAATCCTTTGGGCTGGATCTCCATAAGGGTGTGCTGATCGCTGAGGTCTCCAAAAACTCACCCGCCGAAAAAGCAGGACTGAAACAGGGTGACGTGATTATCAGGTTCGATGGTAAACCCGTGGAGAGGGTTGGTCCATTCCGCAACCGCGTGGCTCTTAACGCACCCGGCTCCAGCAAACCGATCACCATACTGCGCAAGGGGGTTCAGCAGACACTGAGCGTCACCATCGGCAAACTGCCGGAAGGGGAGCAGCAGGCCAGCAGCAGCGCACCCCAGACCCTGGAGAAACTGGGGCTTGCCGTTCAGACCCTGACACCCGATCTGGCCCGGCAATTTGACCTTGAGGATAACAAGGGGGTGGTCGTCACTCAGGTCAAACAGGGATCGGTAGCCGCCATGGCCGGCATCCGCCCCGGCACAATAATCCAGGAGGTAAACCGCACAGCCGTCCGCAATGCCAAGGAGTTCCTGCAAGCCGTGGCAAAGAGTCCAAAAGGTGATGCCATACTGCTGTTGATCAGGGAAGGCCGTTATTCCCGTTTCGTAGCACTCAAAGTGGAGTAACCCATGAGACTCTCTTTTCACGGCGCAGACCGGGGTGTAACCGGCTCCTGTCATCTGATCGAATGCAACGACCAGCGTATCCTCATCGACTGCGGCCTCTATCAGGGCGGGCGTGAGCTGGATGAAGAGAATGCCGGGTCATTCGGCTTTGAACCGGCGGATATTGATTTCGTACTGCTGACCCACGCCCACCTGGATCACTGTGGACGGCTGCCGCTGCTTGCCAGCCGCGGCTTTTGCGGCGAGGTCGTAACCACCGCCGCCAGCCGGGAGCTGACACGGTTGATCCTGCTGGACGCGGCCCATCTGCAAGAGGAGGAGGCGAGCTACCGCACCCGCAAGGCGAAGCGGCGAGGCAAACGTCATGCCACTGTGGAGCCCCTCTACAGCGTGCTGGATGCGCTGAACTGCCTGGATCATTTCGGCCGTGTCGTGAAATATGACGAACCGCTGTCATTGGCACCCGGCATCCAGGTTACCTTCCTGGATGCCGGCCATATCCTGGGTTCGGCCAGCATCCTGCTGCAACTGGAAGAGGCTGGAGCACAGCGCAGCATCCTCTTCTCTGGCGACATCGGCAACGACCGCCGCCCCCTGTTGCGTGACCCCGTGACGCCGGCACAAGCCGACATCGTGGTAATGGAGACCACCTACGGCGACCGCGACCACAAGGCACTGCAACCCTCGGTCGATGAACTCTATACCGCCATCAGCGAGACCTTCCAGCGTGGCGGCAATGTGATCATCCCCACCTTTGCCCTGGAGCGCGCCCAGGAGATCCTCTACTTCCTGAGCCAGGGCGTAGCCACAGGCCGCCTGCCCGGTTCGATGCAGCTGTTTCTCGACTCACCCATGGCGATCTCCGCCACCCGGATATTTGAGCGACACATCGACTGCTACAACGCTGAAACGGCCGAGCTGTTCAGAGAGGGGAGGGATCCCTTCCAGCTACCGGGTCTGCACTTCACCCGCGAGACTGCAGAGTCCATGGCTCTCAATCAGATCAACGGCGGTGCCGTCATCATGGCGGGTTCGGGCATGTGTACCGGCGGCCGGGTACGCCATCATCTGAAGCACAACCTCTGGCGACGGGACTCCAGCATCATATTCCCCGGCTATGCAGCAAGAGGCACCCTGGCGCGGCGCATCGTCGATGGTGCCAAACGGGTGCGCATCTTCGGCGAAGAGATCCCGGTGCGTGCAGCCATCCACACCATCAACGGCTTCTCCGCCCATGCCGGTCAGGCGGAGCTGCTCGCCTGGCATAATAAAATATCCGGGGTCAAGCGCACCTTCCTGGTTCATGGTGAGGAAGAGAGCATGCAGGTCTTTGCGTCACGGCTGCACAACAGAGAAATCACTCTGCCCGTGCTAAACGAAGGCTTTGAGCTATCGGCACCGGAAATCTCATAGCGCAGATTCGACAGATAGCTTTCCAGCGTTGTAGCGAGAACCTCTCGCTCCTCATCATTCAGTTCCAGATGGATCATACGCCTCTCCTCTAACATGGTTGTTTTTAATCAGTTGAGCCGTAACGAGGGCGACTAAGGCGCTACAGATAGGGCGCCATCACCAGGCTGACAATTGCCATCAGTTTGATCAGGATATTGAGCGACGGCCCCGATGTGTCTTTAAAAGGATCACCAACCGTGTCACCCACAATGCAGGCATTGTGCACGGGAGACCCCTTACCGCCCAGATGGCCTTTTTCCACATATTTCTTGGCATTGTCCCAGGCACCGCCCGCATTGGCCATCAGCAGGGCGAGCAGCACACCGCTCAGCAGCGCACCGCCCAGCATTCCACCCAGCGCATGCGCCCCGATACCAAACCCGACCACTGGTGGCACGATGACGGCCATCAGACCCGGACCCACCATGCGTCTCAGAGCCGCATTGGTCGCGATGGTCATACAGCGCGCATTGTCGGGTTTCGCCCGGCCCTCGCGCAGACCCGGGATGTCGCGGAACTGGCGTCGAATCTCCTCCACCACCTCCGAGGCGGCCTCGCCGACGGCGGTCATGGTCATGGCGCTGAACAGGAACGGCAGCAGCCCACCGACGAACAGCCCGATCAGCACCTGCGGCTCTGTGATGTGCAGATCAAAGTCCGGGATGTGCAGGCCGACTGTCTGCACATAGGCGCTGATCATCGCCAGTGCGGTAAGCGTAGCCGCGCCAATGGCGAAACCCTTGCCGATGGCGGCCGTGGTGTTGCCCAGCTCGTCCAGGGTATCCGTGATGGCTCGCGTCTCTTCACCCAGCCCGGCCATCTCCGCGATACCACCGGCATTATCAGCTACCGGGCCATAGGCATCGACAGCCATAACCATACCCACAGTGGAGAGCATGCTCACCGCCGCCAGCGCCACACCGTAAAGCCCGGCCAATTGAGTCGCTATGTAGATGATGGCACCCAGAGTGAGCAGCGGCACGGTCATCGACTGCATCCCGACAGCCAGACCGGTGATGATAACCGTGGCCGGGCCTGTTTTGCCGGCACGCGCGATGCGGCGCACAGGGGCACCATTGGTGAAGAACTCGGTGGCCAGCCCGATGATGATTCCGCCGACAGTTCCTGCCACCGCCGCCCACCAGAGGGCAGTGTCGATTGAGAGCCAGCCGACCAGCAGCCAGGCCGCTGCGACAGAGAGCGCACTGGCGCTGATCAGCCCCAGCCGCAGCGCCACTTCGGGGGAGCTGCGGCTGAGCAGGCGCACTATTACAATGCCCAGGAGAGAGGCCAGCAGCCCACCGGATGAGAGAGCCAACGGGAGAAACAGCAGCGCCGACCGACCACCCAATGCATCGGCAGCCACCACGCCCATGGTGGAGGCGATCGCGATACCGGCGATGATGGCGCCACAATAGGACTCGAAAATATCGGCCCCCATACCCGCCACATCGCCCACGTTATCGCCCACATTGTCGGCGATGACGCCGGGGTTACGTGGATCATCCTCAGGGATACCCTCTTCGATCTTCCCCACCAGATCAGCGCCGACATCAGCGGTCTTGGTGTAGATACCACCGCCGACACGCGCGAACAGCGCCACTGAGGAGGCACCCATGCCGAAGCCATTCAACACCCGTAAAGACACTGGATCAGCACCCAGCATGAGGTAGAGCAGACCCAGCCCCAGCAGCCCCAGAGAGGCGACGGCGATACCCATCACAGATCCACTGGCGAATGCTACTGCCAGCGCCGCCGAGGCGCCTCGATCATGTGCGGCAAGGGCCGTGCGCAGATTGGCCCTTGTCGCCGTAAAGATGCCGATGAAACCCGCTGAAGCTGAGCAGAGGGCACCCAACAGAAACGCCAGCGCCGTCTGCCAGCCGAGTAAGAGGAAGAGTACGGCAAACACCGCCGCCACAAACAGCGCCAGATAGGCGTACTCCTGGCGCATGAAGACCATGGCCCCTGAATGGATGGCCTCGGCTATCTCGCTAGCCTTGCTGTGCCCTACCGGCTGCCGCCGGATCGACAGGAAGAGCAGCCAGGCAATCACCAATCCCGCAAGGCCGAAAAGTGGAGGAGCCCATGTGGCTTCCATAGCGTTGAACTCAGACTATTTGGAGCGCAGGCGTCTTGATACGGCTCATTTGGTGGCATACACCGCCAGTACGTCACAGGATGCCTTATGCAATACACCATTCGCAGTAGAACCCAGCAAGGCATCTATACCATGCCAGCCATGACAGGCCACCACGATCAGATCTATCTGCTGCTCCCCGGCGAAGCGGGCGATCCCATACTTGGCGGCATGTTCGCTGACCAGCACCTCCTGGGCAATATCGGCATCACCCAAACGCGCAGCCTGCGCGGCCAATTGCTCGCGCGCGCGACTCATGCGGTAATGAGCCGGGTCGGTGTATTCCGGGGCAATCTCCTCATTCGAGCGATCCTCTGGAAAATGCTCCACCACATGCAGCAGGGTCAGCTGGGCATTGTAGGTTTTGGCCAGACTTGATGCGCGCTTGAGCGCAGTCTCGCTGCATGGAGAAAAATCAGTTGCGCATAGAATATTGCGGTAACCTTCCATTCTTGACTCTCCTGCAATACCGCTGTCAGCGGTGGAAAAATAAAGATTAAGTATACCCCGCAAACTCCGTGATTCAATTGATATTCCGGGGCATTGTATTAGTATTTAATCGTTAGCCTTGACAACAAAGCAGCCACACCGGCATCCCAGGCCGAGAGGAGGAGTTCGCCATGACGCAACGCCGCATGCATACCCTTGACGGCAACGAGGCCGCCGCCCGTATCGCCTATCTGACCAACGAGGTGATCGCTATCTACCCCATCACGCCCGCCTCCCCGATGGGCGAATGGGCCGACCAGTGGGCCTCGGAGGGGCGTAAGAATCTGTGGGGCAACATCCCACAGGTGGTGGAAATGCAGAGTGAGGGCGGAGCCGCAGGTGCCATCCACGGCGCACTGCAGGCCGGCGCGCTGACCACTACCTTCACCGCCTCCCAGGGGCTACTGCTGATGATCCCCAACATGTACAAGATCGCAGCAGAACTCACCCCGGCGGTATTCCACGTCGCCTCCCGCTCACTGGCGACGCAGGCGCTCTCCATCTTTGGCGACCACAGCGATGTCACAGCGGCGCGCAGTACCGGCTTCGCCTTTCTCGCCGCCAACTCGGTGCAGGAGGCAATGGACTTCGCCCTCATCGCCCAGGCCGCCACCCTCGGCGTTTTTCAAGAGAGTTGTCGCCTAAAGTTTAAATTTATGCCGCCTTATTTTTATCCACCTCTGACTTACCTTTCTCAGGATTAAGATAAACCTTATCTATTCGATCCCAGTTTCTGGTTTTG
>Ga0256839_1000425_pt1 | contig 54720 bp, 51 predicted proteins | sample 354166metaG_FD_185968 | JGI IMG/M metagenome (GOLD analysis project Ga0256839, IMG submission 185968) | Hydrothermal vent microbial communities from Mid Atlantic Ridge, Atlantic Ocean - 354-166 | ecosystem: Environmental > Aquatic > Marine > Hydrothermal vents | place: Atlantic Ocean: Mid... | reverse complement strand
TGCGCAGGCAATGGTGATTCCATTGGCAAGCGCCGCAACGCCGTACCAGTGCAGGCCTGAAGTCCCTAACAGATTGAAATCAAAGGACAGGCCATTGCGTGCCGGCCCGCTGACTGCGTTGGCGAAATTTGCTGTAGAATGACGACAGCGGCCTTTCGCCGCCTTGCAGCGAACCGGCACGCAATGGCTGAATACGATATATATTGTTGCCGGGTTAATATATTGGGCAATCACGATGGAAGCGGGAGACAGACGGTCGCCAGCCTTGCAATTCGACAAGGTGGTCAAACAATACGGCGCCAGGACGGTCCTCGATCATATCGATCTGGAGGTCGGCGAGGGGGAATGTTTTGCGCTGGTTGGCGTCAATGGCGCCGGCAAGACCACGTTGATCAAGTCCCTGCTGGATTTCACGGCGCTGGATGGCGGTGAAATTCGCATCCATGGCGAATCGCAGCGTGACACCCGTTCACGAAATCACTTGGCTTTTCTTCCCGAGCGCTTTGTTCCCCCGCACTATTTTACGGCTGGCGACTTTCTCAAGTATATGGCGAAACTGCATGGTGTGTCCTATGAGGCCCGGCAGGTGGAGGCCCTGTATGAACGCCTGGATCTGGATGCCGAGGCCCTCGGACGGGCGGTGCGGCAATATTCCAAGGGCATGGTGCAGAAACTGGGGCTCATCGCCTGTTTTCTGAGCGGCCGCAGGCTTCTGGTGCTGGACGAGCCCATGAGTGGCCTGGATCCCAAGGCCAGGGCACTGGTCAAATCTTATCTGCAAGAGCAGAAATCGCAGGGACGCACCATTTTCATGGCCACTCATTTGTTGAATGATGTCGAGGCCCTGTGTGACCGTCTGGCGATTCTCCATGAGGGGCGCCTGCGCTTCGTGGGTACGCCGGCACAGTGTTGTCTCGATGCTCGGGCTTCCGATCTCGAACAGGCCTACCTGGCGTTGATCGCGGAAAAATAGCCTTACCGGGATAACAGCTCGTCCACGAGGCGGGTCAATGCCGGTGGAACGGACAGGAATTCGATGCCATAACGGCCCCCACCCTGTGGGTCGGGTTGGTGGAAGGAGACCAGTCCATCCAGGCGAAAGTAACGGTCACCGTAGCACAGTTCGAGTTCGACCCTGCTGAGTAGAGGTTGTTGCAGATTTTTCGTGTTGAAACCGACGCCGCCACAGCCGATGTCGATGAGATCGCATTTCACGAAAATGGGGTGTTTGATATGGTGTTTGCGCGCGGCGCGGATAGCCAGACCGGGAATATGCGCACGCTTTTCACTGCGCCTTTGGGTGCCTTTCACCAGCCTGAGCTGGGGTATCCTGAGGGGGTTTTGCTCAGCAGGTGGTGTGGCCGGCTCAGTTTCCTCGCTGTCGTCATCCAGCAAGTTGTCCAACAGGGCGTCGAATTCATAGGGTACGCGGATGAAAATGATACCGTATTGCGTGCTTGTCTCCAGGGGGTGGCGATAGCCGGCGATGCCTTCGATGAGATATTGGCGTCCCTCATGAACAATACGCAGGACAACCTTGTCCCCCGTCTTCAGTTCCAGGGTTGGTGATGAAATGGCCATGCCGCCACGGTCGATATCGACGGTTTGGCAGGCCGTGAAATGTTTGCCTGCCAGCAGCCGTTGTTTCCTTGCCCATACATTCAGTGCTGCGCCCGGGGTGCGTGATTCATGACGTCGGTTGGGCGGTTTTTCAGGGTCCATGTGGCAGTTCGGCAGGTTTCCAAGCTGTAGTATGTATCATCGGCCGGCGTATCACGATTCTATATAGGCTGATCCCGATTATTTGATGGCCAGCATGCCGCAGAAGTTATACCAGCGGAAGAAACAGTCACAACTGCTGAAACCATTGTTCAGCAACAGTGTCTCGTTTTCTTTCTGGTGATAGGGAACGAGTATGTTTTCCAGCGCTTCTCTTTTGCGCATGATCTCGCTTTCGTCATATCCCTGGCGGCGTTTGAAATCGTAGTAGTGTTTAATGAACAGGCGGTTGATGAGAGAATCCTGCCCCAGTACTTTTTCCACCAGGATGAAACAGCCCCCGCGGTTCGTGCCCTCCGCGATGCTGCGCACCAGTTTTTCCCGGTACAGGGGGCGTATGAACTGCAATGTGAGATTCATCACGACTACAGAGGCATTGTCCAGGGATAGGCCCTCATTGAGATCGGCGTGAATCAGCTTCCAGGGACGAGACAGTGCTTGTTTCTCAAGTTTGGCGCGAGCCTTCTCCAACATGGCCTGGGAGGCGTCAACACCGAGGAGGGCCACGTTCTCCGGCAGGAACCTGGACATGGTCGACAGGCCATTGCCGGTGGAGCAGCCCAGGTCGTATATTCGGGAGCCGGGGGTGGCAAAATCGCCGGCGAGCTGCGCAATCATGTTTTGCAGCTCGTCGTAGAATGGCACTGAGCGCGCCAGCATATCATCGAATACCTGAGCGGTTTCCGCGCCAAAATCGAATTCCCGGCCGACGCGGGCAGGATCACGAAACAGCTCGTCTTTTTCCTTGTCCACCAGCCGCAGTCAGTCCCGCCTTGCCCTCGCATAGGCGCTTTCGGAGATTTCATTCCAGGCATCATGGGTACGCTGAAACTGCTGATATTTTTCGTATACCATCTTGAAGGTGGCATCTTTGGCCGCTTCTTCCTGCAGGGTGAGGGCCGTCAGTTTCTTCAGTTCCGCCAACACCGCTTCAGGAAACTCGATGACCTGAACGTGATATTTCTCCTTGAGTGTCTGCAAGGCTTCGAGATTGCGGGCCTCGAATTCGGAAAGCATCCACAGGTTGCTGGCCATGGCGGCATTCTTAACGATCAACTGCAGTTCCCTGGGCAGTGCTTCCCAGGCTTTCGTGTTGATGATCATTTCCAGCGTGGGTCCCGGCTCGTGCCAGCCGGGATAGTAATAATATTTCGCCGCGCGGTAGAGACCCAGGCGCAGATCGTGGTAGGGTCCCACCCACTCCGTGGCGTCGATGGTGCCCCGTTCCAGGGCCGTATAGATTTCACCGGCTGGCAGCAGGACGGGATTGACGCCCGCCTTGGCGATGACCTTCCCACCCAGGCCGGGAATACGCATCTTGATGCCCTTAAGGTCGGCAACGGTATCGATTTTCTTGCGAAACCAGCCGCCCATTTGCACCCCGGTATTTCCCATGGGAAAGGGCACCAGTTTATGGGGGGCGTAGACTTCGCGCCACAGCCCCAGGCCACCGCCACCATACAGCCAGGCATTCATTCCTTGAGCATTGAGGCCGAAGGGCACGGCGGTGAAGAACTGGGCGGCGGGTATCTTGCCCGCCCAGTAGTAGGCTGAGCCGTGACCCATTTCCACGGTCCCCTGAGAGACGGCATCAAAGGATTGCAGGGCGGGAATCAGTTCGCCGCCAGCGAATACCTGGATTGTGAGGGCACCCCGGCTCATACGTCTGACCTCTTTGGCAAAACGTTTGACGCCATCCTGGAAAATAGGAAAATTAGGTGGCCAGGTAGTGACCATTTTCCAGCGAAAACGTTTGCCTGCCGCATGGGCATTGCTCACGGAGGCCATGCCGGCTCCAGCAGCCAGGACGCCCGTTCCCATCTTCGTGATAAACTCACGGCGTTTCATATCAGGTTCCTTAAGGTTCAATTGAAGTTCCGCCTGCGCAGCGCGAGGCTGGCGGCAGGAGAAACCGGCAGTGCGCCTGTCTGACAGGGATCACGCTGAAATATATACCCTATACTGTGTGTTTAACAAGGGTGGGCTGTGTGGCTGATGATCTGCGCTCGTTCTGTTATCATTTTCTGCTGTGCCGGGCTAAAGTCGCCAGCATAGAGGCAAGATACTATATTAACCCGGCAACCATATATTATGGTATTCAGGCCTGAAGTCCCTGACGGATTGAAATCAAAGGACAGACCATTGCGTGCCGGCCCGCTGACTGCGTTGGCGAAATTTGCTGTAGAATGACGACAGCGGCCTTTCGCCGCCTTGCGGCGAACCGGCACGAATACATATTGTTGCCGGGTTAATAATAATATCGGGGCGCCAAACCAATGGGTATATCATTCATAATAAAAGGCCTTTTTCAATCATGAAACATTTGGAGCATTTGTTTGCCAACAACAGGCGGTGGACAAGGAAGGTGGAGGAGGAACGCCCCGGTTTTTTTCAACAGCTCGCCAGCCAGCAGGCGCCGGAGTACCTGTGGGTAGGCTGCTCCGACAGCCGGGTGCCCGCCAATGAAATCGTCGGATTGTTGCCCGGGGAATTGTTTGTCCACAGAAATGTGGCGAATATCATCGTGCATTCCGATCTGAATGCGCTCTCTGTATTGCAATACGCTGTAGAGATCCTGCGGGTCAGACATGTCATCGTCTGCGGGCACTATGGTTGTGGTGGAATCCGGGCCGCCATGGAGGATAAGCGTCACGGCCTGATCGACAACTGGCTCTGTCATATCAAGGATATCTATCGATATCATGCCGACAGGATCAATGCGTTGCCATCGGATACGGAGCGTTGTGATCTGCTTTGTGAATTGAACGTCATTGAACAGGTGAAAAATATTGCCCAGACGACCGTCATCAGGGATGCCCGGCTCAGAGGGCAGCAAGTCACAGTTCATGGTTGGGTCTACAGTATTCACAATGGTCTCTTGAAAGATCTGGAGATCTGTGTCGATACAGGCGATTGATGGGAGACAGGAATGGGTGTCGTGAGAGGCCTTCTGCTTCTTTTGTGCCTGGGGGGCTTATACGCGCCGGCTGCCTCGGCGAGCATGCCGTCCTCAGGCGTCACCGCTGACTACATCATCATCGAAAAATCGAAGCGCAGGCTTACCCTGCTGTCCAAGGGGAAGGTGCTCAAGAGTTATCCTGTTTCTCTGGGCCGTAACCCAGTGGGTACAAAAATACGCGAGGGCGACGATCGAACGCCGGAAGGCGTATACAAGATCGATTACCGTCTCGATAACAGCCGCTACCACCGTGCCCTGCGCATTTCCTACCCCAGCGCGCGCGACCGGGAGCGCGCCCGCAAATTGGGTGTCCCGCCCGGTGGCAATATCATGATCCATGGCATAGGGCAGGCAAGGGAAAGGATCGAGGGCTTGCATTTGCTGTTCGACTGGACCAATGGGTGCATTGCCGTGACGGACCAGGAGATCGAGGAAATCTGGCGCCTGACCCCGGTGGGAACCATCGTCAATATCATTCCGTGATTTGTCACCCGTAATTGCGCCCGGCCGCAAGGCGGCAGATTTTATTAACCCGGCAATAATATATATGGTATTCAGGACTTCAGGCCTGCGCTGGAACAAGGCGCGGTGCGCAGGCAATGGTGCTTCCATTGGCAAGCGCCGCAACGCCGTGCCGGCGCAGGCCTGAAGTCCCTAACTGATTGAAATCAAAGGACAGGCCATTGCGCGCCGGCCCGCTGACTGCGTTGGCGAAATTTGCTGTAGAATGACGACAGCGGCGTTTCGCCACCTTGCAGCGAACCGGCCCGCAATGGCTGAATACAATATATATCTTGAGAGCACCGAGATCTCTGCAACTACTTGACTCTCAATAAAATACAGCGCTGCATCATGGTCATTCCCGCGAAGGCGGGAATCCAGTAAAATCAAAGGGTTATGGATTCCTGCATCCGCAGGAATGACAGAAATCGGTACTCACAAGTATATATTATTGCCGGGTTAATAATTACAATGCGAGACAGGGGTAGGAATAGCACCGGCCCCTGTGGCCCGCCACGCCGATCGTGGCCAATCAAGGACAAGTACATGTCTAGCAGGACCGTCATCCCATTGGGTTCCGGGGGGGCTAAGCCCGGGAAACCAGAGTGTAGTAATGCCGTTGACAGCGCTTCTGCGGCGGGCGCCAATGTATCTTCCATGGTTTTTTCCAACGCAGCCAACCATGATCTCCGTGGTGTTTTTCAGACTGTGGAGATGAAGAAGCTGCTGGAGGCGGTGCTGTCAGGGTTGGAGAAGCATGACGCCGTCTATCTCATCGCGGGCAAGCCAGGCAGCGGAAAGAGCACCTTTCTGCGCTGGATGCTGCAGCAGATTCCTGCTGATTGGGAATTCTGCCACATTACCGCAACCAAGGCCCTGGGTGAGAGACATCTGCTGGAATGCCTCAGCCGTTCACTGTTTCAGGATCTGGACCTGGATATCGAGGCGCTCACTATTCAGATAAAACAGCGCATACGCGGTGGGGCGCATATTGTCGTCGTCGTGGACGACGCGGAAAGGCTTTCCCCCTTTGCGCTCAAGGCGCTGTTCGTCATCAAGGCGGCCGTCGAGAAGCGTGGTGCCCGGCTGGGCCTGGTATTGGCGGCGGACAATGCCATTCAATCGACCCTTGCGATGCCTTCCCTTGCAGCGCTGAGTCAGGGGCGTGTCCGGCGCCTTACCCTGCCTCCCTTTACGTACCAGCAGACGCAGGATTATATACAGCATTGTCTCAAGGTGGCCGGGGCCGGGCATGAGATCTCCTTTGCACCTCGTCAATTACGGCGGATATACAGTGTTTCGCGCGGTTTTCCCAAGGATATCAACATCGTAATGCAGGGCGTCTTACATGGCGAGGAGGTTGTGCAGTCACCCGTCAGCCAGCTGGGTAGTCACGTGTCTCATTACCGTGTGTTCATCCTCAGTGTGGTGGCGTTCGGGTTGATTGTCGGCGGGGGGTATGGCGTCTATCGCAGCTTGCTTGAAAGCGCGCCACCCGTGCCTGTGACGGCAGCGGTGCCAGAGGCCCATCTGCGGGAGCTCATGCTGCTGCCGGTTCCCACACAGGACGTGGCCGCAGCACCAGACCGTGAGCATGAAAAAGCGGTGAAGGAGGATGGAGATGTCAGCTTGTCAGTGACTCAAACACCAGCCCCCAAAAAGGCGGTGGAGGCTTCAACTCCCAAGGCGGCCATGCCAAGTGTGCAACAACAGGTGCAAGTGAGGAAGCCACAACAGCCGGTGCAGCAATCCATGGCAAAGACACAGCTTGCCCAAGGTATTCGTGGCAGTGCCTGGGTGTTGGCTCAGAATTCCGCACACTTCACGGTTCAGTTGACCAGTTGGGAAGACGAGGATCGCGCACGGAAATACATCGAGAGAAATGGTTTGCTGAACAAGGCAGCGTATGTGCATACACGCAGTAAGGGGAAAGACTGGTATCTGGTCATCTATAATGCGTATCCCACTCTCAAACAGGCCCGTCAGGCGATCAGGCAACTGCCACCCGCTCTCAGGAAATACGGCCCCTGGGTGAGAAATATTTCTTCCCTGCAGGCGGAGGCCGTTATCGACTAGACCGTATGTTGCCTGAAATGATGCCAAAACCAACCCCCGGAAGGACAATATCAAGCCGGCAACAATAGATATTGTTGCCGGCTTGATAATATCGTCAACGCTATGATTCTGTTGCGTTGTTGTTGATGGCTTGGTAAATACGGTTTACCAGCTTCCAATCCAGTTGGTGAGAAATACGGGCTGCCCGTGTTTTCTGGAAACGGCGCCATGGCAAATGGGACGGCACAATTTTTTGAATATATTTTTACTCTAGGATATTATCTGGATTTGGCAAACAGGTTGGTTGAAAGACTCAAGCGATGGCGCGAGAAGGCGCTTGACGAGCATGCCTGGGGAAATGATTGGCACAGCTCTCTAACCATTTTTCTGAAAACGATTCAAAGACAATAACAGGGAGTTTACGATGAAAAAAATCCTGCTTACTGCTGCAATAACCACCTCCATGATGAGCACCGCCGCCATGGCGGCCCCCAACAATGTGGGCTGTGGCCTGGGTTCGACTCTGTTCGATGGCCAGAGCGGTACGGTTCCACAAATACTCGCCGTTACCACTAATGGCACTTTTGGCAATCAGACCTTCGGCATCACCTCCGGCACTCTGGGTTGTGAAGAGGGCGGCGTGGTCCAGGCCTCTGCCGCAGTCAACATGTTCGTTGGCAATAACCTCGACGCTCTGTCCCGTGACATGTCCGTTGGCCAGGGTGAGTCCCTCGCCTCGTTGGCCCAGTTGATGGGCGTCAAGGCCGAAGATCAGGCCACTTTCTTCAGCACCGCCCGCGCAAACTACGGAAAGATTTTTTCCGCGGATGACATCACCGCTGGCAAGATGCTGGAAAACCTGTACCGGGTGATGGCGCGACAGGATAGGCTGGCAATCTACGCCCGTACCTGACCCCGTTCGTTTTACAGCGAATCTGAATGCCCCCGGCGATTTCGGCGGGGGCATTTTTTTACCCATGCCCATCACCCTTCGTCTGCAACGCGCTGTATCATCGCGAGCCTGGTTGACGAGTCTGATTGTCCTGCCACTTTTTTTCTGTGCGCCGTTTCCGGCAACAGCGTCTGCGCCGGAAAACGCCGCCTACCTTAGCGAACTGATTGCCGAAGCCAGCCGCCTGCAACTCGCGCAAACGCCCCAATGGCGCTATCTGCTGCATTACAAAAAGAGTCTGTTGGGCGGACTGGAAAGCGAGTCGGATGATCCCGCGTTTTTCACGGCTGGCACTGGCAAGCATGATCCACAAGCCGAGCTTGAAGCCACGTTACGCAGCTTCTTTTCCGCGCAAAACTGGGGGCAAAAAGATGAACCTGCCCAATGTGCCTTCATCGCCCGTTACGAATGGCTGAATGCGCAATTACACTTCGATCCTCAACGACTTGCACCACTGCCCTGCCCGGCCTTCGACAAGTGGTATGCCGGTATCAACCCCGGCGGCCTTACCCTGGTGTTTCCCTCGGCCTATATCAACAATCCCTCGTCCATGTTTGGCCACACCCTGTTGCGGGTGGATGCCCCGGAACAAAATGAAAACACCCGTCTGTTGTCCTACGCCATCAACTACGGCGCCGAAACAGGCAGGGACAACGGCATCGCCTTTGCCATAAAAGGTATTTTTGGTGGCTATTACGGCGGCCTGGGCATCGGCCCCTACTACAAAAAGGTCAGGGAATATTCGGATTTTGAAAGCCGCGATATCTGGGAATATCAACTGGCCTTTTCCCAGGATGAAATCCGCCGCCTGCTGGCCCACGTGTGGGAATTGCGCGGCGTGCGTTTCAAATATTATTTTTTCGATGAAAACTGTTCCTACATGATACTGGTCTTGCTCGATGTGGCCCGCCCCGATCTAGCCCTCAGTGATCAATTGCGCGGCTGGGTGATCCCCTCCGACACCCTGCGCTTGGTGAGCGGGAAACCAGGGCTGGTTAAAGAGGTCGTCTACCGTCCCGCCGTCGGCACACGTCTGGCCTGGCTTGCCGCGTCATTGCCAGATGATGCTCAGAACAAGGCATTGGCGCTGGCCAATGGCGAGCAATCCATCGTGGATTTCCTCGAAGAACCTCGCGAACCGCAACAACAAGCCGACATTCTTCTGCTGGCCCACGATTATGTGCGTTATGAATTTCTCGCTCAACGCCGCGACAAGGCCGTGGCTGCCCCGTTATCACTCAAGCTGTTAAAGGCGCGCAGCCGTATTGCCGAAGCCCGGCCTCCCACCCCCGTGCCCCGCCCGGTGGCGACGCCCGAACAGGGTCACGCCACCGGCATGATTCAGGCCGGCCTGTTGCGCGAGAACAATGATGACTACTTGCAATTACGCCTTCGCCCCGCCTATCACGACTTGCTGGACAATGACGACGGCTATGTGCCTGGCGCACAAATCGATTTCCTGAATATTGCCGCACGCTACAACACAGCGCGGGAAAAACTGGAGCTGGACGCCTTCACCCTGGTGGATATTGTCTCTCTCACACCGCGCAGCCGGTTTTTCCACCCCATATCCTGGCGCGTGCAGGCCTCATGGCAGCGCCGCCTGTTGCCCAATACCAACTCGCCCAGCAGCTTGGCCTTCACCCTGGATGGCGGCGGCGGACTGGCCCTGCGGCCCAGCGATAATTTACTGCTGTTCGCCCTGCTCGACGCCGCGCTACTTGTGAATGACAGCTTCAAATATGATTTCAGCGCTGGCCTCGGCGCTGAAACCGGCCTCCTGTTGCAAATCACGCCCCGCTGGAAACTGCGATTACACGCCCAGCACATCAGCTTCCGCAGCAGCAATCCCTACAGCTACAACAATTTCAGCGTCAGTCAGCGGCTGGTTATTTCACCCCAGCACGCGCTGAACCTGGAGTGGTCGCTGCAACGCGCCTTCGGCCGCCGTCTGGAAAACTGGATGCTCGCCTGGCGCTGGTACCTGTGATGCGCAATCCAGCCACACTTTTTATCGTTATCCTTTGCCTTGCCCTGAGCGGCTGTACCAGTCTGTTTTTTCAACCCATGAAACCACTGCTGCGCACCCCGGCGGATATCCATCTCGAATATCAGGATGTGTTTTTTCACAGCAGCGACGGCACCCGCTTGCATGGATGGTTTTTGCCCGCAACCGGCGGAGAGGACAAAGCCCGCGGCACCGTGTTGTTTCTGCATGGCAATGCGGAAAACGTCAGCACTCACATCGGCAGCGTGTACTGGTTGCCTGACCGCGGCTTCAACGTGTTTTTGTTCGATTATCGAGGCTATGGGCAATCGGAGGGTACCGCTTATCTGCAAGGCGCCATGCAGGATATCGAAGCCGCATTGCGCTGGTTGCAAGAAAAACCCGATATCGATCCGGCAAGCATCGTGGTGCTGGGTCAAAGCCTGGGTGGCGCAATGGGCGCTTATGTGTTCGCCCATAACGGCCAGTCAACGGCGCTGCGCGCCCTGATCCTCGACAGCGTGTTCAGCGACTACCGACAGATCGCGCGGGAGAAACTGGCCGATTTTTGGCTTACCTGGCCACTGCAATACCCGCTGTCCTGGCTGGTGAACGGCGACTATGCGCCCGCCGAAGCCATCGGCCTTTACAGCCCGACACCAGTGCTGATTATCCAGGGACAGCGCGACGCCATCGTGCCGCAACACCACGCCCGGCAACTCTTTGCACAGGCGCGGCCACCCAGGGATTTATGGCTGATCCCCGGCGCAAAACATATTTCTGCGCTGAATCAACCTGCCATACGTGACAGACTGGCAGACTACTTGAGTAAGCTGCGCGGGCAATAAACCAGAAAGTATCCCCCGGAAAAGTTGGCCGGGGGTGTGTGAGCTTCCCAGGGAAATTACATGCGCTTGTTTTCCATCATTTCGTGAATGATGGGGTGGAGGATGATTTCCATGGCAAAGCCCATTTTTCCACCGGGTACGACCAGGGTGTTGGGGCGGGACATCCATGAATCCTTGAGCATGGTCAGGTAGTAAGGGAAATCGTGGCGCTCCGGATAGCGGAAACGAATAACGATAAAGCTCTCGTCCGGTGTCGGGATATCCCTGGCAATGAAGGGGTTGGAGGTATCGACAACGGGGACGCGCTGGAAGTTGATATCCGTGCGTGAGAACTGCGGCGTAATGGTTTTGACATAGTCGGGCATGCGGCGCAGGATGGTGTCGGTGACGACTTCGGCGGAATAGCCCCGTTGCGCCGTATCACGGTGGATCTTCTGGATCCACTCCAGATTGACAATGGGCACGACCCCGATCAGCAGATCCACGTAACGCGCTACATCCACTTCTTCGTTGACCACGCCGCCATGCAGTCCCTCGTAGAACAGCAGGTCAGAACCGGGCTCTACAGGCTCCCAAGGCGTGAAGGTGCCAGGCTCCTGTCCGTAGGGCGCGGCCTCTTCGGCGTTATGGAGATATTTGCGCACCTGTCCGGTACCGGTTTCGCCGTAGGAGCGGAACAGTTCTTCGAGCTTGTCGAATAGGTTGGCCTCCGGGCCAAAATGGCTGAGGGTCTGGCCCTTTGCCTGTGCGTCATCGACGGCCTTCTTCATTGCCTGGCGATCATAGCGATGGAAGGCGTCCCCTTCGACAATGGCGGCCTTGATATTTTCACGGCGGAAAAGGTGTTCGAAGGCGTTCTTGACGGTTGTCGTGCCTGCGCCGGATGATCCAGTCACCGCAATAACAGGATTTTTTGCGGACATGGTTTTTCTCCTCTTATTTTAAAAAAGTCAATAATATTAACAGGTTAAATTCTTTTGCCTGCCAGGGCTGCTATTGCTTTCCGGAGGTGCCCAGTATTATATTTTATGGAGGCTGGCCACATAGGGTTCAGGGTGGAGAGCGGTTGATGCGCATTCAGCAGCTTCGGCAACCGGGAAAGATTCCCTGATCCGTCAGGCGGACCCGATATTGGAGCAAACCCGCGAGGCTGTGGCAAGTATTATTAACCCGCCAACAACATAATTGTATTCAGCCCATTGCGTGCCGCAGGGTTGTCATCGCTTGTTTTGAGTGAGATGATCGTCTATATAGGGGGAAAACGGGATAGGAAGTATGTCTGACAAGTTCGTGGCAATTTGCATCATGGCTATACTGATGGCTGGGATCACGGCCTGTGCCAGTACGCGGGTCGACGACAGGCACCCCCTCGTCCGCGAGGCGCCGGATTCCGAGGTGGCGAGGGTCTATTTCATCCGCCCGCGCACGGAGCGCACCATGGGTTTCGCGGACAATCGCCTGCCCGTGGAAGCGGACCGCTTCCATCTCATGACCCTCGCCAAGGGCGAATACACCATGCTCCCCATGGTGCCGGGAAACGTATGGATTTCGGTAACTTCCCAGACGCACTGGGGACCGCGCCACGATGTCAAGGAAATGAGCCGCTCACGCCAGTTCAATCTCAAGGCCGGGGAAACCTATTTCATTGTCTTCAACCTGGTGGATGGAGAATTTCGTGGCGCCTTCTTCGAGCCTGAGGAGGTGGATATCTATATGGCCAAAGAATTGACACGTAATATGCTGCCTGTGGGGCGCGCTCGCAAACAGCCGGTTTCCTCCCTGGAAGGGTGAACTTTCTTCATTACCTGAGCCCACGGATTCAGGTTTTCAGTTAGACAGCTTATAGAGCTTCGCGTTATTCGTTTTCGGGTCCTTGAGAATCCAGCGTAATCTTTTCCTCGCAAGATGTTCAAATCGCTGTCCAGTATGGAGGCGTCATTGTTTATGCACAGCGGGGTGCAACGCCACCGCGGGACACCGCAGGAGCGCCCGAAGGGTTGGCTTGTCAGCGCCCATGCCCGCGTTGCGCTTCTTATAAAGGGCGGCGGCCATTCGCTGCGAGGCGCGCCTTGCCCTGAACGCTGACAGGCCAACTGTATTCTGAGCTATCACCTTGACGAAGTACCAGGCTCATCAAGGCCGTATTCATTTTTTCCTCGATCTGTTTTTTGTATTTCAGGTATTGGACGGTTTGTATAGGTGATTGGGGATCGGCTCCCAGCATTTTATGTGGCACGTCGATATCGGTGATGTAGATGGGGTAGCAGAGGCCGCTTTTGCGCTTTTCAAGGACATGGCCGGCCACGGCAAGGAACAGATCGTCACCGAATTCCATGGATGAGAATTCGGTTTCATTACAGAAAATGGTAAGCGTCTCACGGTCGTCCTTGCTGTTGCCGCCAATGATCTGGATATTGAAAAATTTATCCGGCGATGTCCGTTTTATATTTTGGCAAGTGGTCAGCTGCAGTTTTCCGCTGGAATTCTTGACGGCCTTGTAAAATTCCATGCCGATGGCCTCGAAGCCCGGTCCTTGTTGAGTGCTGTCGATACTTTTTCTGCGCAGGATGGACTCCAGGAAACATTTGTATTGGTTTGTCAGCACTGGCAGAGTGGCCTGGGTTTTACTCTGAAAATACAGAGAGCCGTACTCATCCATGATATAGATATCGGCATTGTTGCCATCCACATGGAAGTAGATTTGTATGGTGTCTGGCTTGTTGTTGTTCAATATGACTGAAAGCAGATTGTTCTCCCTGCTGTAGCGGTCCATGACAACCGGTCTGAAGGTGTCCTGCGGGGCCTCGAGATGCTGGAGAAGTTCCTTGTAGTTGTTGGCAACCTGGTGGCGCAGATTATCCTTGTCCAGGGACAGGATGTAATACTTGTGTTCGATCATCAGCACATATCGCGCCTCCACAGCATGCTTTCCCTCATAAAAACAGGCGATGATATCATTGAAGAGTTCCTCGATACGCCGCGAGATAGTCATTCCTCTGCTGTTGTTGGAGAAGCAGAAGGTCGAGATCTTTGGCGGCGCCTTGCCCTGTGAGGGCGGGGACCATTTCAGATAATCATTGAGGCATTCGAATATTCCCCCTTCTCCTTCATAGCGGAAGGTCAACACTTCCTGCCAGGTGGTCTGGAGAACATGGTCCAGTGAGTACACCAGGTTCTGGCAAATGCCACCGTAGCTGAAGGCGTCCACCTTGTTGCTGGTGAGAAACTTTCCTTCCTTGATGGAAGTGGTCGTGGGTCGGATACCCACATTGATAAACAGGGCGGACTGTCTCAATTGCGCTGCCTGGGAAAAGTCCTCTAACGTAGAGGCCGCAGGATTACCATCGGGAAACAAATACTGAAGTTGCTTGACGAGGGTTTTGATTTCCGGCACATCGATGGCGCCGCTTTGTGTGTGCAGGACGAAGGCGGTGCGTCCATCGATGATCTTGTTGAGATGGCACCATGTCAGCATCTCGATAATGGTCCGCGTCCGCTTCAGGGGCTCTGTCTTCCCCTGGCGTGGCTTGTTGTTCATTCCACGGTAGAGCGCCCATCCAGAGGAAAGATCCTTGCCAACCTGAACGATGGTCAGGGGGCTTTCCCATACGTTGTCGGAGATGCCGCGGTTGACGATGTCGATCTTGCCCGCTTTGCGCTCGAAAGCCGCATACAACTTGCGCCCCAGCACGGTGAGGTCATGTTGATTGATGGTGGTGGACAGGGCATGGCGGCGCGCGAAATCCGACAGTGAATGATAGCTCTGGGTCAGGAGCCTGACCAGGCTCTTACGCTCTTCCATGACGTGGTTGATTTTCCACGTGGCGCGCGAGTCCAGGGATTCGATATGCTCGTCGCTCCAACGCCATTCCCGGGAGAATTCCATCATGGTCTCATGGCGCCAGTTTTCCTGGCGGCTTGGTGATGTGGTGCTGAGCTTCTCGTTGACCTTGAAATAAAAGCAGCGCCTGACCAGGTTGAGGCGCCCTTTGTCCTCGTCCTTGCTCAGCAGATATTCCTCCAGTTTCTTGTACAGCATGATATAGGGGTCGAGCCGGGCCAGATTGGTTTCACCCTCATGGATGGCCTTTTTGAAACGTTGGCTGAGCAGGTCCACATGGGGATATTCGTCGGCGTAGACTTCCATCAGCATCAGTTTGAGGGCGGCCTTGTAGGGAGAGTCGATTCCCTTGTAGAGCTGCCACAATGCCGCGCCGAAGAATTCCTCGGCGGGCGCTCGTGGAAGGCCGCCGAAATCGATGGTTTCGTTTTCCTTGATAAAGCGCTGCTTCTTCAGTTGTTTGGTATAGCTTTCATAGTTTGCCTCCTGTTCGGGAGGTACAAGCCACCAGATAGGGTAGCGTCCCGCCAGCAGCAGGCCGGTGCGATAGAATTCTTCCAGCAACAGGTGATGCTGGGCGCTGCCGCTGCTCTCCACCGACAGGGCAACATCCTCACCCCGCTTGAAAGTGTCCGCATTCATCAGGAAGAAATGCACCTCCAGGTCCATGGACGCAGCCCATTGTTCGATGAGGAAGGCTTTTTGCTGTAGTTCCGCCAACTGTACCGTGTTGAGATCGGGGCGATGACACAACCAGACGTCGAAATCACTGTTGGAGGAATAGGCAATCGTGCCGCTGCTCCCCATGAGGAAGATCGAATAGATATCGAATTGCAGCAGGGCGCGGCGCTTGTGTTCAAAACTGCGCACCAGGCGTTTGCCGGCATCCAATGTCTGCTGTGAGGGGGAATAATCGGAAATGCCCACGGGCGTACTCTTGGAGACGTAGCCTGGAAAGGCAGGGTGGTTACTGTGAAACAGCAATGGCAATATGTCCAGCGCGTCCTGATGCCGGGGGCGGAGATCATCACGTATGCGCATCATGCGCTCACGGTTGAGGGTGAGGAATCTTCTTTTTAGATTGTTGATATCCTGTTGTGCCATGGGTCCATCCAGCGAGATTGGAAATAACTATATCCTGAGTCCGTGGGTTCATGCCGGCGCATAGCACAAGCGCTTGCTTCCACAGCGGTTCAAAAAATTCCCGCTTAACCTTTGGGTGAAGCTGAGATTTTTTGAGTCTACTGTGAAACCAATATCTTGCACTCTGTATCCGCCCTGAACCCGCGGATTCAGGTATATGACGTCAGCACCTCTGCAGGCACTGTCTGCTTCTAATAGGATATCGGCGTTTCGTGGAAAACCTGCAGGGGAAGGGTCAGATGGTCGTGCGGGCGCGTTCTATGGCGGCGCGCACCTGCTCGGGCGCCGTGCCGCCGGGGTGATTGCGGGCGGCCACGGATCCGCTCAAGGTAAGCACGTCGAACACATCGGAATCGATGTGCGCGGAGAATTGCCGCAGTTCCTCCAGGGACATATCGGCGAGATCCTTGTCGTTGTCCAGGCCGTAACGCACCGCCTTGCCGACCACCTCGTGGGCGTCGCGGAAGGGAATGCCGCGCCGCACCAGATAGTCGGCCAGGTCCGTTGCCGTGGCAAAGCCCTGATGGGCCGCCGCCAGCATCTGTTTCTTGTTGATCTTCATGGTGGGCATCATGTCGGCGAATACCCGCAGGCTGCCCTTGAGGGTATCGATGGTATCGAACAGTGGCTCCTTGTCCTCCTGATTGTCCTTGTTGTAGGCCAGGGGCTGGGCCTTCATCAGGGTCAGCAGGGCAATGAGATGGCCATTGACCCGCCCCGTCTTGCCGCGCACCAGCTCGGGAATGTCCGGGTTCTTTTTCTGCGGCATGATGGAGGAGCCGGTGCAGAAGCGGTCGGACAGTTCCACGAACCCGAATTGCGCCGACGACCACAGGATCAGTTCTTCGGAAAATCGTGACAGATGGGTCATGATGAGGGCCGCGCAGCCAATGAACTCGATAATAAAATCCCGGTCACTGACGGCATCCAGGGAGTTTTCCGCCACGCGTTCGAATCCCAGCAGTCTGGCCGTATAGGCCCGGTCGATGGGGTAGCTGGTGCCTGCCAGGGCGGCCGCGCCCAGGGGCATGACATTGACCCGGCGGCGGCAGTCGCCCAGGCGCTCATCGTCCCGCTTGAGCATTTCAAACCAGGCCAGCATGTGGTGGCCGAAGGTGACGGGCTGGGCGACCTGCAAGTGAGTGAATCCCGGCAGAATCGTCTCCGCCTCGCGTTCGGCGATATCCAGCAGGGCTTCTTGCAGCCGCCGCAATTCGGCGCGTACCTGGTCGATCTCGTCGCGCAGGTACAGGCGCATGTCCGTGGCGACCTGGTCGTTGCGCGAGCGTCCCGTATGCAGTTTCTTGCCAGCGATGCCGATGCGTTCGGTGAGGCGCGCCTCGATATTCATATGCACGTCCTCGAGTTCCACCAGCCAGGCGAAATCGTCGCGCTCGATATCGTTGCGGATATCCAGCAGGCCTTTTTCGATGGCCTGGAATTCGCCCTCTTGCAGCAGGCCCACGTGCGCCAGCATCCTGGCATGGGCGATGGAAGCCTCGATGTCGTAGTGGTAGAGGCGCTTGTCGAAATGGATGGAGGCGCTGAATGCCTCCACGAAACTGTCCGTCGCTTCCGTGAAGCGCCCTGCCCAGGGCTTGCTGGTACCGTCTTCCTGCTTCATGTGGCCTTCGTGTGTCTGTCGGGATAGGAACTGGAACTCCAATATAATGTAAAACGGACACTTTTTTAAGAAGAAGGGGTAAATTTGCCATAATTGCATAGGCTGGCGGGTCTGCCCCTTACATCTTACTGATTCACAGGGTTATAATATGAGTTCAGAATGTCTGAACTTTTACCCCCCCTCACACGGCGCGCCGAAATGGGGCTGGCCGGGCATAAAATAACAACAAGCTGGATATTCCCGCATGTCTGATCAAATTATCCGTATCGCTACCCGTAAGAGTCCCCTTGCCCTGTGGCAGGCGGAGCACGTGCGCGCGCGACTGCGGCAGGCTTATCCCGGCATGGTGGTCGAACTGGTGAAAATGACTACCCAGGGAGACCGCATTCTCGACGCGCCCCTCGCAAAGGTGGGCGGCAAGGGCCTGTTCGTCAAGGAACTGGAGCAAAGCCTGCTGGACGGGCGCGCCGACATCGCCGTGCATTCCATGAAGGACGTGCCGGTAGAATTGCCTCCAGGCCTGCATTTGCCTGTAATACTCGAGCGCGAGGAGGTGCGGGACGCCCTCGTCTCCCTGGATTACGACAGTTTTGCCGCCCTGCCCCATGGGGCGTGCGTCGGTACTTCCAGTTTGCGGCGGCAATGCCAACTGATGGAGCGGCGCCCGGACCTGGCCATCGAGAGCCTGCGCGGCAATGTCGGTACCCGTCTGCAGCGGCTGGAGGAAGGCCGCTTTGCCGCCATTATATTGGCTTCGGCGGGCCTGATGCGCCTGGGCGAGGGCGCGCGCATTACCGAAAAGCTGGCGGTGGATATCTGCCTGCCGGCCATTGGTCAGGGCGCCATCGGTATTGAATGCCGTGAGGACGACGCGCGGGTCAACGAAGTGATCGCCGTGCTGGATCACCAGGATTCCCATGTATGTGTCATGGCGGAGCGCGCCCTGAATGAGCGCCTCGAGGGGGGCTGCCAGGTGCCCATCGCCGGACATGCCACCCTGGATGGTAATCTATTGGAAATCAATGGTCTGGTGGGGAGGCCCAGTGGTGATACAGTGATCCGCGGGTATGCCCGGGGGACGGTGCGGGAGGCCCGGAAGATCGGATTCGAGTTGGCGGAGGACTTGTTGAGCCGTGGCGCGAGAGAAATCCTCAGAGAGATCTATGCCGGATGAATACGGTGACAAGCAGCTTGAGGGGCTCCGCATCCTGGTTACCCGGCCGCGGGGTCAGGCGCGCAATCTCTGCCGGCTCATAGAAGATGCGGGAGGCCGGGCGGTGGCCATTCCTGCAATGGAAATCCGCCCCGTCGATGACGCGGCGCCTGCGGAGGCCCTCGTGGATCGACTGGAAGAGTTTGATTTGGCTGTCTTTATCAGTACCAATGCGGTGGACTATGGCCACCAGTTGGTCAAATCCCGCGGCGGCTGGCCAGCTGGTCTGCGCCTGGCGGTGGTCGGCAAACGCAGCGCGGAGGCCTTGATAAGGCATGGATTGTATGCGGATATTTGCCCAAAGAAGGTCTTCAACAGCGAATCGCTGCTGGCTGAAGAGGAAATGTGGCAAGTCGCCGGAAAAAAAATTATCATCTTCCGTGGGGAAGGAGGGAGGGAGTTACTGGCGAGCACCCTAAGGGAGCGGGGAGCCACAGTCTCCTATGCGGAAGTCTATCGTCGCACCATACCTGCAGACAGCCCGGCGCGTTTGAATCAACTGCTGCGTGAAGGCGACGTGGACATCATCGTGGTCAGCAGCAACGAAGGCGTGCAGAACCTCTACAAGATTACCGAGGTAGAGAACCGTGACAGGCTGCTGCGGATTCCCTTGGTGGTGATGAGTCACCGCAACGCCTTGTTCGCAGGCAGATTGGGGTTCACACAGGAACCCATCATAGCATCGCAATCCAGCGATGAAGGATTAGTGGCCGCGATCGAAGCGTGGTATGCTATCAATAAAAACGAGAGCTCTCGGAGAGTCATTCATGAGTAAAGAAGAAAAAACAGCGCAGTACGAGGGGGAGACATCCGGAGAAAATCGGCAGACATCAGAGACCAGCAGCGAGGCGGCAGCCAGCGAAGCCGAGGTCACTACTGCCAGTCAACCGGAAGAACACACCAACCAGCAAGCCGCCAAGGCCCAGGGCACATCTAAATCAGGCGTCTTTCTGGCCTTTCTCGCCCTGATCGTCGCCATCGGCGGTATCGTTGGCGGTTATCAGCTCTGGCAGAAGAACCTCGCCGTGGTGGGGCAGCTGGACAGCCAGACCGGGCAGATCGCCGGACAGGTGGAAACCCGCTTCAAGGAAACCGATCAACGTATGGCGCAGATCGAGGGCAAGGTGTCGCAGCTGGCCCAGGCAACCAGCGGCCTGGAGCCCAAAATCGCCTCGCTACAGGCTTCACTGCAGGGCGAACTGAAGGCCCTGGACAACCGCCTTGGTGAAAAGCTTACCGGCGACTTCAACATACTGCAGCAGTCCCTCGCCTCCCTGCAGGAAAAGCTCAACGAGGTCAAGCCGGAAGAGCCCGTGTGGGAGCCGGCCGAGGTCGAATACCTTATCCGCATCGCCATCGACAGCCTGCAGTTCAATCGTGACGTAAGCACGGCCATCGCCGCGCTTACCGCCGCCGACAACCGTCTGCGGGAGATCGGCCATCCCGCCTTCGCCAAGGTGCGGCGCCTGATTGCCGACGACCTCAACGCATTGCTCGCCGTGCCCAGGGCCGATATCGCTGGCGCCGCCTTCACCCTCAGCAGCCTCCAGGAGGTTGTGACAACATTGCCCCTGCCCAGCAGCGCGGACTCCTCCACCGCGGGTGGTGACAGTGCCACCGGAGAGGGCGCTCAGGAAACGGCAAAGGAAGAAGGCTGGAAGGGTTTCTTCATGGGCATGTGGCAGGCGTTCAAGGATCTCGTCACCGTGCGCCACCGCGAGCAGTCCGAGCAGCCCATCGTGCCGCCCGAAGAGCATCAATATCTGGTTCAGAACCTGCAGCTGAAGCTGGAAACGGCGCGGTTGGCCTTGCTGAGGCGTGATGAACAGATCTATCACGACAGCCTGAAGGCAACGCAGGACTGGATAAGCAAGTACTACGATACCAATGATGCGGCGGTCAGCGGCGCCCTGGCTTCGCTGGGCAAGCTGGACAAGCTGGTGGTGAATCCCGAACTGCCATCACTCACCGCATCACTGAATGCCATTCGCGAGGTCATCGCCTCCCAGGCATTCGTGACGGCGGCTTCCCCGCAAACAAACAACAATGGTGGTGAATAACCATGAAACTACTATTCACAGCACTGATCGTTTTAGTGGTCGCGGTTGTCATCACCCTGGTGGCACGCGACGACCCCGGTTACATCGTCATCAATTTCCAGGACTGGACCATCGAAACCAGCTTCATCCTTGCGTCGGTGGTATTGGGTATCGCCTTCGTGGTGTTCTATCTCATCATGCGGGTGGTGATGAAGGTCTTCTTCTTTCCGGGCAACTACAACAAGTGGCGCCACCGGCGGCATCATGAAAAACTGACGCGCAAGTCCCACGAGGCCCTCACCAACGGCGTCATTGCGCTCATCAACGGACGCTGGAAAGAGGCCGAGCGGGAACTGATGGCCTTCATCGAGGTTTCCAAGAGCCCCGTGATCAACTACCTGTTTGCGGCGCGGGCCGCTGAAAAACTCGGGGCTCACAGGCGGCGCGATGAATACCTGAACAAAGCCTCCGAACTCATGCCCAAGGCCGATACCGCCATTGGCCTGACCCGCGCAGAACTGCTGATTCAGGAAGGCAAGATGGACCGCGCCCTGAAAACCCTGGAGATGCTGCGCGTCAACGAGCCCAAGCAGGAAGCCGTCACCAAGCGCCTGCTGGCCCTGTACCGCGACGTGCGCGACTGGCACCGTCTTCTGGCGCTGCTGCCTACCGCGCGCAAGCGTAATATCCTCAGTTACGAAAAGACCCGGGAGCTGGAGATTCTGGCCAACACCGAGTTGCTCAACGAAGCGGGCGCTGATCATGATGTGAGAAAACTCCATGATGTCTGGCAGTATATGAACAAGGATATGCGCAAATTGCCTGAACTCGTCAGCGTCTATGTAAACCAGTTGATGAAGTGCAATTCCGGCACCAACGCCGAGATGGTGCTGTCCCGCTATTTGCAGAAACATTGGGATGAGAACCTGGTCTACCTGTATGGCCTGATCAATGGCGACACCCAGATCCAGCTTTCCCGCGCGGAGACCTGGTTGAGGAACCACAAGGACAGCTTTTCACTCATGCTGACGCTGGGGCGGCTCTACAAGCGTGACAAACAGTGGGACAAGGCGCGCCAGTACCTGGAGGCCTGTCTGGCCGTTGAGGAAAATGCCGAAGTGCTGCAGGAACTCGCCGGCGTCGTCGATGAATTGGGCGAGAGCGACACGGCCTTGTTGTATTATCGCAAGTGCATGCTGGCCAAATCACCGGACGCAGTCCAACAGTTGGAGGATCAATCCGCGGACATCGGCAAGGGCGCCCTCATCACGGCCAGTTGAGAGGGTATGACCCGCTTCGCGGGTTTGTGTTCAGCCGCCTTCCGAGTGGAATTGCGCTGGCGGCAGGCCGCGGCCAAGGAGCGCATCCCTGAGTGTGGTGATCATCGCCGGTGGACCGCAAGCATAGACGTCGCATTCTCCAAGTCGAGGCTGGTCCATGACGACGGCTTCATGGACCAGCCCCTTTCTGCCTCGCCAGCTTGCATCGCTTCCTGCATCGGACAGGATCGGGATATAGTCGATCAGGCGCTGTTGCTGCCAGTGGCGGCATAGCTCGTCCAGGTATAGATCCTCTTTGGTGCGCGCGCCACGATAGAGCGTGATGTAATGTTGCTCCTTCTTTTCCAGGCAGGACTCGATAAAGCTTTTGATGGGTGCAAAGCCGGTTCCCCCCGCAACGAAGATCAGCCTGTGGCCAAGGTGTTTCTGCTGAGTAAACATGCCGAATGGGCCGCTGATCTCGAGTTGGTCGCCGACGGCCAGGGTCTCGAATACGTATGTCGTAAAGTCGTTTCCCGGCAGCCGTCGGATATGCAGTTCCAATTCACCATGAGCCTGCGGGGCGTTGGCGAGGGAGAAATACCGTTCCATCCCTTCATGGAGTATGCTGATATATTGTCCCGCCTGGAAATCCAGGCGGGCGGAGTGGCACGGCGCCAGCATTACCTGCAGGATGTCTGGCGCCAGCAGCGCCCTTTTCCTAACCCTCACGGTTGTCTGATTGGCCATGAAAATATTTCTGATATATGTGCTGGCTGCTGTCTCCCGTGAGCTGCCGGGAACAGTAAGCGGAAATCACCCGGGTTAGCATCTGTGCGCCATTTAGACGACCGTTCGGACCACTACCCACCTGTCGTCATTGTTGGGTGTGGGCGCGTGGGTTGTCAACTGGGGAAGCGCTGGTTGGCGGCAGGGCACAGGGTAGTCGCTGTTTTACGTTCCACGCAGCGTGCGGAACGCCTGGCCGGGGAAGGTATGGATGTGGTCCTGGCCGATCTTGACGATCCCGGAACGCTGTCACGCTTGACCTTGCAGGGACGCATTGTCTATTACTCAGCGCCGCCACCAGGGGACGGGCGTGAAGACCGCCGCATGAAAAGCTTTTTGGAAAGCATCCGCTCCGCGGGTTTGCCCGAAGTTGTCGTCTATCTGGGCGCCACGGGTGTTTATGGCCAATGTCATGGCGCCTGGGTGACGGAAGATCACGTCACGCAACCGGGTAATCTGCGCAGTTGCAGGCGTCTGCATGCCGAGCAGTTGTTGACAGACTGGCATCATGGAACCCGCGTACCCGTGGTATTGCTGCGCATTGCCGGGATCTATGGCCCGGGACGCCTGCCCGTCGAGTCTCTGCGCAAGGGGCAGGCCATTCTCAATGAGTCCGATTCTCCCTACAGCAACCGTATCCATGAAGATGACCTGGTGGAGATATGCCGCCTGGCCGCACTGCGCGCCACGGGACTGCATGTCTACAATGTCAGCGATGGCAAGCCTTGCAAGATGTCGGTTTACTACGAGCAGGTGGCCAGAATGGCGGGGCTGCCACAGCCTCCCACGCTGTCATGGCCGCAGGCAGAGATGATGCTGGGGGATGGCATGTTGGAGTTTTTGCGTGAATCCCGCCGTATCGATAACCGCAGGATGCTGGCGGAGCTTGATGTGGTGCTGAAGTATCCTGATCTGGAGAGTGGTCTCGCCAGCTGCAGGTGATGGTCAATCGCTGCGGTTCATGGGGTAATCGCGCGCGCTATGACTGAAGGGGAGGGTCAGCAATCGGGGCAGGGTCAGCCAGGCAGGGTCGCGTAATGGCTTCAATCCGATTTCCATATTGACATGTCCAAGGCGTGGCTGATCACGGTAAGTGCCCAGCAGGCGGTCCCACCACGGCAGGTTGAAGCCAAAATTGCTGTTGGTCTCGTCCTTGATGACGGAATGATGGACGCGATGCATGTCTGGGGTGACGATGAACAGACGCAGTACCCTGTCGATGCGAGACGGGATCCTGATATTGCTGTGATTGAACATGGCGGCGCCATTGAGCAGCACTTCGAAAATGACGACCGCCGTGGCGGAAGGGCCCAGCATCAGAATGACGGCGAACTTGATTAGGATGGAAAGAACGATTTCCACAGGATGGAAGCGGGCGCCCGTCGTGACATCGATATCGATGTCACTGTGATGCACCATGTGCAGTTGCCACAGGGCGGGTATGGCATGAAACAGCACATGCTGCAGGTAGATGGCAAGGTCCAGGGCGATGATGGCAAGCACCACTTCAAGCCCCTGGGGCAGAGCGATGACATTGAGCAGGCCCCAACCCTTCTCTGCGGCAAGCAGCGCCATCCCTACCGCGGCGGTGGGGAAGAGAATGCGCACGGTCAGGGTGTTGATGACGACGATGAGCAGGTTGTTGGTCCAGCGCCGTATTTTTGAAGCCGTCAGGCGGCGGCAGGGTGTGATAAGTTCCCAGCAGCCCATGACGGCGAATATGCCGAGAAAGAAGCCCAGACGGATGATGGATTCATGCTCAAGCATGTCCGGTTTTGTTTTGTGAACGGCGCCGCGGGCGGGACCGGGGGCGTGATTTTCTATTGTTGCGGCCGGCGTTGTAGGAGCGCGCCGTACGCGGCGGCTTCTTGGGTTCTACCAGGAGTTCGGGCGTAATCTGTTCCAGGGGGATCTTGTGTCCCAGGTATTCCTCGATATCCGGCAGGGAGAAGGCATACTCCTCGCAGGCGAAACTGATGGCGTCGCCGCTGGCCCCGGCGCGGGCGGTGCGGCCGATGCGGTGAACGTAATCCTCTGAATCCTGAGGCAGGTCGAAGTTGATGACATGGCTGACATCGGGGATGTGTAATCCTCGTGCTGCCACGTCCGTGGCCACCAGAATGGCCAGTTCCCCATTCTGAAAACGCTTGAGCAGGCTGAGGCGTTTTTTCTGTGGCACGTCGCCGGAGAGAATGCCGGCGCTGAAGCCATTGGCCTGCAGATAGGCGCATACCCGGTTGGCCATGTGTTTGGTATTGGTGAAGAGAATGGTGCGCTTCGCATCGATGGTGTTCAGCAGGCCGATCAGCAGGCGGATCTTTTCCTCATTGGAGGTGTAATAGATTTTTTGCCGAACCTTGTCGGCTGTAACGCGATCAGTATCGATGCGCACCAGCTGTGGCTGATTCATGTGTTCATAGGCGAGTTCAGTGACACGGAAGGAGAGGGTCGCGGAAAACAGCATGGTCAGTCTGTCTTGGGGTTTGGGCATGCGCCGCAACAGGTAGCGGATGTCCTTGATGAAACCCAGGTCGAACATGCGGTCGGCCTCATCGAGCACCAGGGATTCGATGGACTTCAGGTTAAACAAGTGCTGCTTGAAGTAATCGATCATTCTTCCCGGCGTGCCGATGAGAATGTCCACATCACCCTTGAAGATCTCGCGCTGCGCTTCATAGGCAGTGCCGCCGTAGACCAGTTCGATATTGAAGCCGGTGTATTTTCCCAGAACCAGGGCGTCGTTGTGAATCTGCACCGCCAGTTCCCGGGTTGGCGCGATGATCAGGCCGCGGGGTTGGCGCGGCCGCTGGCTCTTTGCAGGGGTTGAGGTCATCATGCGGTAAAACATGGCAATGAGAAAAGCCGCCGTTTTGCCCGTGCCCGTTTGCGCCTGGCCGGTGATATCCTGTCCTTTCAAGAGTAGTGGCAGGGATTTTGCCTGTATGGGAGTGCAATGAGTGTAACCGGCCTCAGCGATGCCGCGAAGCAGTGGGCCGGGTAAGTTCAGCGATGAAAATTCTATGTTTGTCAGGTGGTTGTCATCCATAATCGGTTCAGATAGCGCATTTGGGAAGTTGTGATATGATTGGCATTGTAAATGCGTTCAGGCTCGATCAAACAAGCAGTCGGCTCAGCAGGAATATTTCTGCAGACACAAGGCAAAAACTTTCATTTCAGGGGCCCGAAGCCAGGCCGGCAAACTCCCGGGTAAACCCAAGCTGAAAAATGATGGCCGGAAGTTTGTATCATGCGGTTAATTTGTTAATAATAATCTTATTCGACCCTGGATGACAGCCCGATTTTCCAGTAACCATTAAAACCGGAGGTTTACTTTACGTGAGTGACAATATTATCCATGTAAGCGACGCAGAATTCGAAGACGTGGTTCTGAACGCTGATTTGCCTGTGTTGGTGGATTTCTGGGCCGAGTGGTGTGGCCCGTGCAAGATGATCGCACCCGTATTGAAAGAGATCTCCGAGGAGTATGACGGCAAGATACGAATCGCCAAACTGAATATCGATGACAATCCCGCAACGCCGCCGCGTTATGGCATCCGCGGTATTCCCACGCTGATGCTGTTCAAGAATGGAAATGTCGAGGCGACCAAGGTGGGCGCGGTTTCCAAGTCGCAACTTGCCGCCTTTATCGACAGCAATCTGTAAATTATTTTTCCCCGTTATGACATGTCATCCCCTGCTTCGTGCGGGCAGGACCCGTGGAAAATCATGTGAAACCCAAGGCCGGGGGAGACAGAATCTTTCAGCTTGGGCCTTCCAAAAAAGACTGGACGCCATTCAGAATAAGTGGTAGCGTATCATCTATAAAAAGACCGATTGATAATTCTCTGTTTCGGCGATACCCCATATTTTTTTGAAATACCTCTAGTTTGTCCAACCGGCGCGAATTTGGCGCCATACACCGCCGTTCGTTAGCAACTCAAAAAGCATCCATCATGAATCTGACCGAACTTAAACAAAAATCCGTTAGTGAACTACTGAAGCTGGCCCAGGAAACCGGCATCGAAGGCCTGGCGAGATCCCGCAAGCAGGATGTGATCTTCGCCATCCTCAAGGCCCATGCCAAGAGCGGCGAGGACATCTACAGTGAAGGCGTACTGGAAATTCTGCAGGATGGCTTCGGCTTTCTCCGTTCCGCCGACAGTTCCTACCTGGCGGGCCCTGACGACATCTATGTTTCGCCCAGCCAGATCAGGCGCTTCAGTCTGCGTACCGGCGACACCGTGTCGGGAAAGATTCGGCCGCCCAAGGAAGGCGAGCGTTATTTTGCCTTGCTCAAGGTCAGCCAGATCAACTTTGAATCACCCGATGTGGCCAAGAGCAAGGTACTGTTCGAGAACCTGACCCCGCTGTTCGCCAACCAGCGCCTGCCCATGGAACTGGGCAATGGCAGCACAGAGGACATCACCCCGCGCATCATCGAACTGGTGTCGCCCATCGGCAAGGGGCAGCGCGGCATGATCGTCTCGCCCCCCAAGGCGGGCAAGACCATGATGCTGCAGAACATCGCCCACTCCATCACCACCCAGAGCCCCGAGTGCCATGTCATCGTCCTGCTCATCGACGAGCGGCCCGAGGAAGTCACCGAGATGAAACGTTCGGTGCGTGGCGAGGTCATCTCCAGCACCTTCGACGAGCCGGCCAGCCGTCATGTGCAGGTGGCCGAGATGGTTATCGAAAAGGCCAAGCGCCTGGTGGAACACAAGCGTGACGTGGTGATCCTGCTGGATTCCATCACACGCCTGGCGCGGGCCTACAATACCGTGATTCCCTCTTCGGGCAAGGTGCTGACCGGTGGTGTGGACGCCAATGCACTGCATCGGCCCAAGCGTTTCTTCGGCGCCGCGCGCAACGTGGAGGAAGGCGGCAGCCTGACCATCATCGCCACGGCGCTGGTGGAGACGGGTTCACGCATGGATGATGTGATCTACGAGGAGTTCAAGGGTACGGGTAACATGGAGATCCACCTGGACCGGCGCATTGCCGAGAAGCGCATCTATCCTGCCATCAATCTCAACCGTTCCGGGACGCGCCGTGAAGAGCTGCTCACCAAGCCCGACGAGCTGCAGAAGATGTGGATTCTGCGCAAGCTTCTTCATCCCATGGATGAGCTGGCGGCCATCGAATTTCTGTTGGACAAACTGAAGGCCACCAAGTCCAACGCCGAATTCTTCGATTCCATGAGGCGTTGAGCCCAGGCGCCCTTCTGTCTAAGGCTGTCCGGCCGCGTTACAGCAGCTTCCCCAGGTCGATCTTTCCAGTCTGCACCAGCGATACCTTGCCGTCGGCGCTGGGTGTGCCGATGAAGCGCAGGGCGTTGCGCAGATCGGAGCGGCTGGGGTCGCGCAGGGAGACCTCCACTGTAAACTTGTAACTGCCGTCGGCCTCCAGGAGCAACAACCCCTCGGCCTGCAGAGGGCCGCCTGTATCGCGCAGAACGCCTCGAATACCCTCATCGTTCGTCTCCAGATCCATTGTGAAATTGCCGACGGTGGTGCTGATGGGTGGCCCCAGGCCTGCCCCTTCCATGCCGAGACTGCCATTGAGGGATTCGATCAGGCCATCCCTGAACGCCAGGTCATCGAGGGCAATATCCAGCTCGCCCGACAGCCCTATGGGATTCTTGCTGATGAATGACTCCAGGTCGCTCAGAGGGAGTTCGCCGCTCACCTCGCGCAGATAGAGACTGCCGCCAAAGGTGCGTCCGGCGATGGTGGAAATTTTGCCATCGCCCTTGGCAAAGTCGATGCGCGACTCCAGCCGGCCCAGCAGCAATGTCCAGGGACGCAGGGTCCAATGCACATTCTCCAGGCGGATTGTATCGACATCCATCGTGGCGGCCTTCCCCTCCCATACCGTGCCGGAAACCTGGTAGAGCCTGACCGGCAACGCGCCATCCTTGTCCAGCAAGGCGTGGACCTGTGCGGCAGGCAACTGGATCATGGCGAAGAAGAGATAGGCGGCCAGGGTGAAGGCGCCATAATATCCGAGCTGCTTCATTGCGTACTTCCTTCCAGTGTGAGCCGCACATCCACCAGTCCTGGCTGATCCTGACGGTCGATGGTGATGGTGGCGACCCTGACGCCATGCTGGCTCTGCAGTTTCTCCAGCCAGGCCACCACGTCATCGAAGGCGGCCTCTTCCAGACGAATATTGACCTTGTCCTGTCCCTCGGGCTGTACGCGTTTGATGGTCCGGCCCAATCCCTGTTGTTTGGCCGATTGGTCCGCCAGGGCCAGCAGGGATTGCCGGGGACGCTTTCCACCGGGGGTGGTGGCGGCCTTGCGCAGGCGTTGTACTTCCCGGGCGGCCTGCTTCATCCAGGTTTCCAACTGTTGCTGTTCCGCGACAGTGGTTCGCAGGCGCTCCACCTTGTTGGAGAGAGGGACCCACACGGCGGCGTAAAAGAGCAGAACAGCCGCGACGGCGCCGCCAATGTACACCAGGCGCCGTTCGCGGGGATTCAGGTTGGCGAGAAATTCTTTCATGATGTCCCGCGCCTCAGTTGCATGCGCGCCTCCACCTTGCCGTTGCGGGCGCTGGCGGACTGGATCTCCACCTGGAGTTTGGCCTCGTTCATGAGGCGTTGCTTGAGCTGGTCCAGGGCCTGCAGGTCGGAAATGGTCAGGGCGATGTCCAGGTGGCCGTCCCGGTAGCTGAAGCGCTGCAGTTCCAGTCCCTTGGTCTTGCTGAAGGCCGGACCGCCGGCCTTCAGGATGTCGAGGAAATCACTGCTCAGCGCGCCGCCACCCACGCGCAGCGCGTCCAGGCCGCGCTCCATCTGCACCCGGGGATTGACTATCCGGCGGGCTTGGGGAAAGGCGTCGCGATAGATCTGTTCGATATGCCTGGTCAGGCGTTCCTGCTCCTTGCCGAGGCGGAAATAATCGGCGACAGTGACCGCGCCGTTGATGATAATCAATGCCGCCAGCAGCCCCAGCGCGGGGAACCATGGCCGCCACAGCTTGCCCAACTGCTCCCGGCGGCTGAATTCCCCCTGCAGCAGGTTGATGGCATTGCTCTCGTCGTAATGGCGGGCAAGAAAGGCCGGCGTGGGCTCATCGATAGGCTCCACCGCCACGGCAGTGGCGGCCTCCAGTTCACCCAGGGGCAATGCCTGGGGATCACGGCTGAAACAATCGATGACCTCTGGGCGCTGGTCGGCGGCTTCATCGAGAAAAATTCCGGTCATGGTGACCAGATTATCGTTGTCGATTACGACGCCGCTCTGGACGCCAGTGCGCAGCAGGCTGTAACGGTGGTCATGAAACAGGGTCCAGTGGCCGGGCGCAAGGGGCAGGCACAGGAGATCGGGCGCCAGAATATCGGGTTCTATATCGAAGGATCTGAGGCGCGCCAGCCAGCCATTCATGAGCTGTTTGTCGATTACCGCGCTATTGACATCTCCGTTGGCGTCCCTTTCACCCAGGGCGAAGTGCAATTGATCGATATCGGAGGCCAGCTGGTCTTCCAGCATATAGGGCAGGGCGCTCAGTATACGCTGGCGGTTGCGGGTGGGAATGCGGGCCTGTCCCAGCAATACCGTATGTCCCGGGACGATGACGACGATGCGCGCCCCCGCCGCATGCAGCGAGGCCTGGTCCAGCCCTTCCCGTATATCGACAGGCGCCTCGGACTTGGCGCTGTCGGTGAGCAGCCAGGTGGCTGACTCATTTTCCCCGGCAGGCAGAAAAATGAACAGGCGCCGGCTCATTCAGTAATCCCCCTGGGCGCGCATGACGATCTGCACCGTGTTATCGCTGCTCCGGGACAACAGGCTGTGCAATTGAATCTGCGCCCGCTCCAGGCGTACATTGGCGTTCACCATGAAAAAATTGCTGGAGACGCTGATGCCGCCTATGTTTTCCTTTTTGTCCTTGAGTATGTCCTGGCTCATGAAGGCGTCGATATTCTTGTAACCCTCATCCCCGCGCGCCTCGATGAGTTGCTCCGCCTCCGACTGGCTTATACCTTCAAGCAAAGACATGAGCACGGGCGCGGTCGCGGTATTGACATTGATGGGTGTGCGCACGGGCAAGGCGGTCACATGGGGGGCGAGGGTATCATAGCTCTGCCGGTCCATACCCTGGACCAGCAGCAGCTCGCTGGGGCTGGCCATGGGGCGGTTGGGTGTGCGATAGGGTTGCGCCCTGCCGAGATATTCATTGTCCTCGGCGCCGTCGGGAAAGCTCAGTTCCTCGTCGGCATCCATCCAGTCGACGATGGCGAGCGCGATCCTGTCATCGAGACCCAGCGCCTGCAACAGGCGCCTGAACTGCTGGATGTCTTTCTCGCTGGCCGCGCCATCCTGGACCAGGTTGTTGAGGTTGTAACGCCCTTGCAGGTCCTCGATGTTTCCCGAGAGCAGGGCGCCCTCCACTTCAATTGGTGGCAGGACGGTGGCCCAGTCTTCCTTGGGATGGTCGGTGTTATTGTCCTTGCGGTCGCGTATCAGGATCTGTTGTGCCCATGCCTCCACACCCAGGCCGAAGAGATAGGCCTGGTCCGTGTTCAGGACATTGGCGGTACGGCGCAGATCCAGTTGCTGACGCGCCGCCATGGATACGGCAGTGACCGTTGCGATTGCCGTGACCAGCAAGGCCGTGACCAGCGCCACTCCGGTCTGATGTGAAGGTTTTTCCTGCATTATCTGGATGATTTTACCTGATCGTTCCTCAACTTGCCCCTTTTGGGGGAGTAATTGTTCCCTGTGGAATGCGGAACAGGCGCGTAATACGCCCCAGCTCGTCATTCTCAATGGAGAATTCGATGGCCCGCGGCAGCCCGGGCGGCGTGGTCCTGACAGGGTCGGGTATCGGCCACTGGTTTTTCCAGTTGAGTTGTCCATCCATGTAGCGGATCTCAATGGTCTCGATATCTTCCGCCAGCAGGGCCTCCTGGTATTGGCTGTCCTGCGCGCGGTCCATGATGCCCCAGGTCCTGCGTACGAGACGACCGTCTTCCAGGAGATAGGCGACGCGCAACAGGTTGCTGCGCGCGAAACCGGCGGGATTGCGCCGGCCCGTGCGGCTGAATTCGACGGCCTCAGCCGTTCCCAGCAGCGCTGCCTGATGGTCGCCAAAGATATCGCGAATTTCCCGCTGGATCGCCTGTTCGAAGTCCCGCTCCATGATGGTAAAAAGCGCCTGCAGCGCCATGAGGCGTTCGGCTTGCGCCTCGCTGCGTTGACGCGCCTCCATAATGGACTGCAGCGTGCTGTAGGCGATGATGGACAGCACGGCAAAAAGCGAGAGGGAAACCAGCAGCTCGATCAGCGTGAAGGCCGTCTGCCTGTCGCGTGATCCGTATCGGTGTTTGTAGTGGCATGAAATACGGTAACTCATGGCTACGGGGCCGGTCTTCCCAGGTAGGCGATCAGACTGCTCTGGGGCGTGTCGCTGTCCTTGCTGTTGTCCACCGTGATATCCAGGCGCCGCACCCGGTCATCCGCCGTTTCAGTGATGGTCAGGGTCCAGAACCATTCCTGGCCGGCCATGGTGGTTTCGCCCTCCTTGGTGCTCGCCGAGGGCCACTTGTTGTCGATCTGTTGTTCGGCCACCAGGTTCATGGCGACCCAATGGGCGATGGTGCGATCACGAAGTTGCGCGGTATTGGCGACGTGCCGGCTGACCTCGCTGATGATGGCGCCCAGGGCCACGGCGACGATGGCCAGGGCCACGAGAATTTCCAGGAGGGTGAATCCCGCCTGTCGTCCTGAAGGTCTGAATACAGATGCAGTCATGATCATCGGGGCCGTCAGGGTTGAGCCTCATCGGTACTCAGGCTGATTTTGCCATTGATTTCGGTTGTCACATAGTAGCGCGCTTCCATCCCTTCGGCCTGCAGCACGATATCGACCGGCGTGATTTCGCCACTGGAGAACAGATAGATGCGTGGGTTTTCTTCTTCTTCCCCGTCCTGTTCGGTCTCCATGAAGTCGAAGCGCTCACCCTCGAAGAAGACCTCGAGATAGAGGGGGGTGGGAAGGATCCTTTCCCTCAACATGGAATCTTCCACCGGCAGCCATTTCTGTTTTGACAGGACCAGGAAGCGATAACCGTCGTCACCGATTTCCAGGGCATATTCATTGCTCTGCATGATGGCTTCCTGGCTGGCGAGGCGGATCAGTTCCTGCAGGCGGCGCGCCTCGGTCTTGATATCGCCATCTTCATCAGGGTCGATGGAGATGACCACCAGGCCAACCGTGATGCCGATGATCAGCACCACCACCAGCAACTCTATGAGTGTGAATCCCGCTGCCCTTCTGGCGCCAGGCAGTGTGTCAGGCCACATGCTCAGAAGGAGGGTGGGCCGGCAAGCCTATCCATCCAGGTTCCAGTTGCCGATGTCGGCGTCCTCGCCTTCCCCCCCCTGCTGGCCGTCACGGCCCAGGGTGAAAATGTCGAATTCTCCCTGCGTGCCGGGACTGAGCAATTGGTAAGGGCGGTCCCAGGGGTCCTTGGGCAGGCGCGGCAGGTATTTGGGCACCAGCGCCTCCAGGCCTTCATCGGTGGTGGGGTAGACGTGGTTGTCCAGGCGGTACATGTTCATGGCGCTCTCGATGGCGCGGATGTCCGCCTTGGCCTTGGTGATCTTGGCGGCGCCCGGTTTGTCCATGATGTTGGGGACGATGATGGCGGCCAGGATGCCCAGGATGACCACTACCACCAGGACTTCGATGAGGGTGAAGCCTCGCTGGCTGAGGTGAAATATTCTAGGTGTTTGATGCATGGTTTTTTCCGTCATGGATAGTTCCTGATTTTAAGAGAATTTAGATTACCAGTTGGTTCAGATTTATGATAGGCAGCAACATGGCGAGGATGATCACCAGCACGATGCCGCCCATGACCAGTATGACCAGCGGGCCGAACAGGCCCAGCATGGTCTGCATGAGGGACTCCAGTTCCCGTTCCTGACTGTCGGCGGCGCGCTCCAGCATGACCTCCAGCTTGCCGCTGGACTCGCCGCTGGCAATGAGGTGGATGGTCATGGGGGGGAAATAACCGCTGCGGTCCAGGGCGCGGCTCAGGCTGGCGCCTTCGCGCACATGGCGCGTGGCGTTGTCCACCGCCTCCTGCATGGGCAGGTTGGTCACCACCTGGGCCGAGATCTTCAGGGATTCCAGCACGGGCACGCCGCTGGCGCTGAGGATGCTCAGGGTGCGCGCGAAACGCGCGGCGTTCAGCCCCCTGACCAGATGGCGCAACAGCGGTATGGTCAGCAGCAGACGGTGAAAGCGTTTCCGGGGACCACTGCGCCGCAGCAGCAGGCGCAGGCCGATGAGGGCCACTACCAGCAGGGCGGCGATCCACGGCCCGCTGTCGCGGGTGAAGTCGCTGACGGCGATGAGCCCCACGGTCAGGGGCGGGAGTTCCTGACCCATGTTCTCGAAAACCTGGATGATCTGGGGCACCACGTAGGTCATGAGGCCCGCCACCACCAGGATGGCGACGACGATGACCAGAATGGGGTAGATGAGGGCCTGTACGATCTTGTCGCGCAACACCTGGCGGTTTTCCGTGTAGTCGGCGAGGCGGTCCAGCACCTCGTCCAGGTGTCCCGACTGCTCGCCGGCGGCGATGGTGGCGCGATAGAGGTCGGAGAATACACGCGGGTAATCGGCCAGGGCGGTGGCCAGGGGATGGCCTTCCATGACGCGCGAGCGCACCGCGAGCAGCAGGTTCTTGAGGCGCGTCTTCTCGCATTGCTGTGAAACCGCGCGCAGGGCCTCCTCGATGGGCAGGCCGGAGCGCACCAGGGTAGCGAACTGGCGCGTGATGAGGGCCAGGTCCGTGGCGCTGACCCCCCGGCCCAGTTCGAACAGGCGCCGCCCGCTGTCCTGCTGTTCCTGGCTGATTTCCGCGACGCTGACGGGCACCCAGCCCTTGTCGCGCAGCTGCTGGCGTATCTGGCGCGGCGCGTCGCCCTCCAGGACGCCCTTGCGTTCCTTGCCCCTGTCGTCCAGCGCGGTGTATTCGAAGGCGCCCATGGTGGCTCAGTTACACCTCGTGGGTGACGCGCAGCACTTCCTCCAGGGTGGTGTCGCCGGCCAGGATGCGCCTGACACCGTCCTGGTAGATGCTGGGCGTTTTGCTGTGGGCATAATTTTCGATTTCCTGTTCCGATAGACAGTCGTGGATCATGGTGCGCAGGGTGCTGTCGATCTCGATCAGTTCAAAGATGGCGGTGCGGCCCCGGTAGCCGGTGAAATTGCAGGCCTTGCAGCCGGTCCCCCGGTACAGGGTGAGAGGCTGGTCCTTGGGTACGCCCAGCGCCTCTTTTTCGGTCGGCGTCGCTTCATAGGTCTGCTTGCACTTGGGGCACAGCAGGCGCACCAGGCGCTGGGCCAGTACGCCTATGAGACTGGAGGCGAGCAGGAAAGGTTCCACGCCCATGTCGCGCAGGCGCATCATGGCGCCGATGGCGCTGTTGGTGTGCAGGGTGGACAGCACCAGGTGGCCCGTGAGACTGGCCTGCACGGCGATCTCGGCGGTTTCCAGGTCGCGGATCTCGCCCACCATGACGATGTCCGGGTCCTGGCGCAGGATGGCGCGCAGGCCGCGGGCGAAGGACATCTCGATCTTGCTCTGCACCTGGGTCTGGCTGATGCCGTCGATGTGGTACTCGATGGGGTCCTCCACCGTCATGATGTTTTCGCTCTTGTCGTTGAGCACCGTGAGCATGGCATAGAGGGAGGTGGTCTTGCCCGAGCCCGTGGGACCGGTCACCAGGATGATGCCGTGGGGGCGGTGGATGATGCGGTCGATGCCCGCCAGGCCCTCCGGCGACATGCCCAGTTGCTCCAGGTCGAGGCGCCCGGCCTGCTTGTCCAGCAGGCGCAGCACCACACGCTCGCCGTGGGCCGAGGGCAGGGTGGAGACGCGCACGTCCACGGCGCGGTTGGCGATTTTGAGGGAAATGCGTCCGTCCTGGGGCAGGCGTTTCTCGGCGATGTCCAGCTTGGCCATGACCTTGATGCGCGACACCAGGATGGGGGCCAGCACCCGCGCGGGCTCCAGCACCTCGCGCAATACGCCGTCCACGCGGAAGCGGATCACCAGGCGGTTCTCGTAGGGCTCGATGTGGATGTCGGAGGCGTTTTCCTTGACCGCCTCGGTGAGCATGGCGTTGATGAGGCGGATGATGGGGGCGTCGTCCTCGCTCTCCAGCAGGTCCTCCGGCTCCGACATCTGCTGGGCGATGCTGGACAGGTCCAGTTCGTCGCCCATCTCGCCGATCATCTGCATGGCCTGGGAGGTGCCGTGTTCATAGGATTTCTGCAGGATACTGTCGAACTTGTCGGGCGAGAGAATTTCCAGCCGCAAGGGCATGCCCATGTAACGGCGCACCTCCGCCAGGGTCAGTCCGCCGACATTGGGGCGGCACAGGGCATGGGCGACGCCATCCTCCATATCGGCGATCAGGATGCCCTGGCGTTTTGCATAGGCGAAGGGCAGGCGCTTGCCGCTGCCGGCATCCAGTTCAAGTTCAGCAGGGACATCCGTCTGATTGCCCGTTGCTTCAGTATTGAAGGCGTGTTCGGCCATCACGGCGTCGCCGGCACGGCTTGCGGCGGTATTTGCGGGCTCAGGCCGCCACCGTTTTCATCCACAGGCCGTACGAATGACGGAGGCACGGAAAGATAGTTGTCCAGGGAAGGCATGACGGGAACCTCGTCGTTGTCAATAAACAGATGGTCTTTATCCCGTACTTCCATCTGCCGGGAGCGCATCCAGTTGTATTTTGAACGGGTCACGTTCTGGGCAGTGCCTTCGTCACGGATGATGGTGGGATGTATGAACACCATCATGTTGGTTTTTTCCTTGGTGGTGGACTTGCGGGTGAACAGGGCGCCAAGGAGGGGGATGTCGCTGAGCAGTGGGGTCTTGTTGATGGTTTCCTTGAGATTGTCGCTGATCAGGCCGCCGAGGACGATAATCTGCCCGTCCTCCACCAGTACGCTGGTCTTGACGGAGCGGGTATTGGTGATGAGGTCCACGGCAATGGGGGATGCGGTGAGACTGTCGACGGTCTGTTCGATATCCAGCTTGATGGCGTCGCCTTCATTGATCTGGGGCTTGACTTTCAGGGTCAGGCCGACGTTCTTGCGCTGAATGGTCTGAAACGGGTTGGCGGGATTCCCCACGGAGCCGCCGGGCGTGGCAAAGGCCCCGGTTAAAAAAGGGACCTCCTGGCCCACCACGATTTCCGCTTCCTCATTGTCCAGGGTCACCAGGGTCGGTGTGGACAGCACATTGGTATTGGCGTCGCCCTGCAGGGCGCGGACCAGCACGGCAAAGCGCGTCTTGCCTTCCTCGAAACGCCCGGCGCCGGCGGTGAATCCCTGACCGACCGAGGGTACGGTGCCGCTGATAATGGAGCCGAGAATATCGGCGATGCCGCCTCCCAGATTAATGATGCCCACCGGCACCGTGCCGCTGGTGGCCTCGGTGCCATCCACCACCCACTCCACGCCCAACTCGTTGTTGAGGTTGTTGGAGACCTCGGCGATGATGGCCTCGATGAGGACCTGGGCGCGGCGGATGTCCAATTGCATGATGACCGATTCCAGGGAGCGGAAGATATCGGCGGGGGCCGTGATCACCAGGGCATTGGTGCTCTCGTCGGCCTGGATGTTAACCGGGGTTTTTTTGTTGGCGGCTCCCTTGCCGCCCTTGCTTTTCTGCTGCTGCTCGACGATATCGCTGACACCCGTCAGGACCGGCACCAGGTCCTTGGCCTGGGCGTAGCGCAGATAGATGACGCGCGTATTGCCCTGGTTGGCCAGGGGGGTGTCGAGGTGGGAGATGATGGTGCGCAGGCGCAGGCGGCCTGACTTGCCGCCACCGATGAGGATGCTGTTGGTGCGCTCGTCGGCGATCAGGATGGGGGTGCCGGACATGCCGGCGGCGCGCTTTTGCCCGCCGCCCTGCTGCTCCAGTGACGTGAGGATGCGCACCACTTCGGAAGCCGAGGCGTATTGCAGGGTGATGATCTCGATGGCGTCACTGCTGGGGATGTCGATGCGCTTGATGATATCCATGAGGCGCTCGATATTGGCCGCGCGGTCCGAGACGATGAGAATGTTGCTGGGGACGTAGGCGGCCAGGTGTCCCTGCTGCGGCACCAGGGGGCGCAGAATGGGCACCAGTTGGGAGGCGGACACATGGTGCAGCTCGATGACCCGGGTGACCACTTCATCCCCGGTGCCGGGGCTGCGCTCATCCGCCAGGGGCAGGGCATCCTGCTTGGCGCTGGCGTCAGGCACGATCTTGATGACGCTGCCGCTGGGGATGGCGGAGAATCCGTGCACATCGAGAACCGACAGAAAGACCTGATAGAGTTCTTCGCTTTCCATGGGGCGGGAAGAGATGATGGTCACCTTGCCCTTGACCCGCGGATCCACGATGAAATTTTTGCCCGTGATCTCGGAGATGGTGCCGATGACGGCGCTGATATTGGCGTCCTTGAGGTTGAGCGTGACCGGTTGCGCCATTGCCGGCATGCTTAGTGCAAGACTGATGACCATGATGCCCAGGCCGTGAACGCAAAGGCGCTTCCAGGCCAGAACGTGGCGCGCTGAACATCCTTTTTTCAGGCGTCTAGGCAGTTTCATGTCTCACTGATAAGGTATGGGAGCACTTTGAGTCTTCGGTCGGCGCAATATGTTGCCCCGGGCGTTTGGCGAAGGCCCGAAAATACATTGTCTGTTTTATATGTCATTTGCGACTGGTTGTGTTAAAAAGCACATATAAGTATATGTTGTATTGTTCATTGAACAAAACTTTTCCTGAGACTGACTGGGTGAAGAATGACAGCGGAAAGTAAAAGGATGCCGCCCTTCAAGTACGACTATCTGGGGATGGATACCCATTCTATCATACGTTCCATGGCAAATCGCCTGGAATATCTGGTCGGCAAGGATCTTTACACGGCGACGGAGCGGGATTGGTTTCATGTGGCGGCCTATGTCGTGCGCGACCGGCTCATGGAGCGCTGGATGGAAACCATGCGCACCTATTACCGGGAGGACAGCAAGCGCGTCTATTATCTGTCCATGGAGTTTCTTATCGGCAGAACCCTGATGAACAGTCTCCTCAATATGGGGATTCTGGAACCGGTTTCCCAGGCATTCAGTGAAGCCGGTCTCAATCTGGAGAAAATCTGTGAAATGGAGCCCGATGCGGCCCTGGGCAATGGTGGTCTGGGGCGCCTGGCGGCCTGTTTCCTCGACTCCATGGCGACCCTGGGCATTCCGGGTTATGGCTACGGCATCCGCTACGAATACGGTATGTTCAGGCAGAGTATCGAGGACGGCTACCAGCGGGAGCACCCGGACAACTGGTTGCGTTACGGAAACCCCTGGGAATTTCCCCGCGCCGAAGTGATATTTCCCATCAAGTTCTACGGCCGGGTGGTGGAATATCCCGATGAGGCGGGCAATCTCCACTACCACTGGGTGGATACGGACGAAGTCATCGCCATGGCCTATGACACGCCCATCCCGGGGTTTCAGACCAGTACGGTCAACAACATGCGCCTGTGGTCCGCCAAGTCCTCCCGCGACTTTGATCTCAAGTATTTCAATGAAGGTAATTATATCAAGGCATTGGAGGCCGAAACCCAGTCGGAGAACATTTCCAAGGTGCTGTATCCCGACGATACCACCCACATGGGCAAAGAGCTGCGCCTCAAACAGCAGTACTTTTTCGTCAGCGCCTCCCTGCATGACATCCTGTACCGTTTCAAGAAATATCATCCCTCCCTCGACGAGCTGCCAGACAAGGTGGCCATACAGCTCAACGACACCCATCCCGCCATTGCCATTCCCGAGATGATGCGCATTCTCGTCGATATGGAAAAGCTCCAATGGGAGCAGGCGTGGGACATCGTGACCCGGACATTCGCCTACACCAATCACACCTTGATGCCGGAGGCCCTGGAAACCTGGTCGGTGGATTTATTTGGGAACATCCTGCCCCGTCATATGCAGATCATCCGTGAAATCAACCGCCGCTTTCTGAAAGATGTCATGCACCATTTCCCCGGTGACCCCGGCCTGTTGCAGCGCATGTCCATCATCGATGAATCGGGAGAGCACCGTATCCGCATGGCCAACCTGGCCATCATCGGCAGTCACAAGGTCAACGGCGTGGCCAAGCTTCATACAAAGCTCATGAAAGAGACCATATTTGCCGATTTCGATCGCTTCTATCCAGAAAAAATAATAAATAAAACCAATGGAATAACGCCGAGACGCTGGCTGCATCACGTCAATCCGGACCTCGCCGGGCTGATCAGTGATCACATAGGGTCCCAGTGGGTCACCGCTCTCGATGCCTTATCGGCTCTGGCGCACCATGCCGATGACAAGGCCTTTTGCGAGGCCTTCAGCGCCATCAAACGGCGCAACAAGGCGCGCCTGGCGGAGCTGATCGAACGCCATATGGGGCTCGCCGTGAATCTGGACAGTCTCTTCGATGTTCATATCAAGCGCATCCATGAATACAAGCGCCAGTTGTTGAATGTGCTTCATGTCGTCACCCTCTATAACCGCCTGCGCAGGGATCCGGAGTGCGAGATGGTGCCGCGCACGGTCATTTTTTCCGGCAAGGCAGCGCCCGGCTATGTGGTGGCCAAGATGATTATCAAGTTAATCAACGATATAGCGGATATCATCAATAATGATCCCGTTGTGGGTGACCGCCTCAAGGTCGTTTTCATCCCCAACTATGACGTGACTACCGCCAGTGACATTATCCCGGCGGCGGAGCTGTCGGAGCAGATCTCCACGGCGGGCATGGAGGCATCGGGCACCGGAAACATGAAACTGGCCCTCAACGGGGCCCTGACCATCGGCACCCTGGACGGCGCCAATATCGAAATCCGCGATGCCGTGGGCCATGACAATATTTTTATCTTCGGTCTTACCGCCGAAGAGGTTCTGGCGCAGCGCCGCCAGGGCTACCAGCCCTGGGATCATTATCATGCGAATCCTGAGCTGAAACAGGTGCTTGACATGATCAGGTCGGGTTTTTTCTCGCCCGAGCAACCCGATCTGCACAAAGGGTTGGTGCATGCCCTCACCGACGGGGGCGATGCCTTCATGGTGCTGGCGGATTACGAGTCCTACATCGCCTGCCAGGAGCGGGTGTCGGAACTCTATACCTGTCCCCAGGAGTGGACCCGCAAGGCGGTCCTGAATATGGCCAATATGGGACCCTTTTCCAGTGACCGCACCATCAGGGAATATGCGGAAGAGATCTGGAATGCCAGGCCGGTGAAAATATCTTTGAAAAAAGAGGGTTAGCGTCCCTCGTGGAAAGCATCCTGCATACACGGAAGACCCGGCCCGCTGATGTTCTTGCCCAGGGATTGATCGCTCTGGGACTGGACACGCCACTGGAAATCCAAGGCAGTCTGTTGAATTACCTGGATTTATTGCTCAAGTGGAACCGTGTCTATAATCTAACCGCGGTGCGGGATCCCATACAGATGGTGATTCGTCATTTGTTGGACAGTCTCGCCGTGGCGCCTCATGTGGGAGGGGGACGCTGCATCGATGTGGGGACGGGCGCCGGCCTGCCGGGTATCCCACTGGCCCTGGTGCTGGCGGACTCGGAATGGGTGTTGCTGGATGCCAATGGCAAGAAGACCCGGTTCGTCACCCAGGCCATTGCTGTAACAGGTCTTGCGAATGTTTCGGTTGCGCAGGCGCGGGTGGAGGATTACCATCCCGCCCTCTTGTTTGATACGGTTGTGACGCGGGCCTATGCCGCGCTGGATGATATTGTGAGAGAGACGCGGCACCTGTGCGGGCCATCGGGCCGTATTCTGGCCATGAAGGGCCGTTTGCCGGAAAAGGAAATCCAACGCGTGGAGGCCATGTCCCATACGGTTACCGTCCGTGCGCTCGCGGTGCCCGGTTTGCAGGAAGAACGGCACCTCATCGAGGTGGTGCCCTGAAGCCCTGTCATGAGCCCACGGATTCAGGTTTAACCTGGATCCGTGGGCTCAGGGCGGATGCAGAGTGCAGGATATTGGTTTCACAGTGGAATCAAAAAATCTTAGCTTCACCCAAAGGTTAAGTGGGCATTTTTTGAACCGCTGTGGAATCAAGAGCTTGTGCTGTGCACCGTCATGAGCCCACGGATTCAGGTTTAAGATTCAAGCAAGCGTGGCGGTAATAAAGCCCGCATGAAATGATGGATATCAGGTAACATTTGACTATGGGCAGGATCATCGCGGTTGCAAACCAAAAAGGCGGGGTGGGCAAGACCACCACCAGCGTCAACCTGTCCGCCTCCCTGGCCGCCACCCGGCGGCGCATCCTGCTCATCGACCTCGACCCACAGGGCAATGCCACCATGGGCAGCGGCATCGACAAGCATGGGGTGTCCTTGTCGGGTTGCGAGGTGTTGCTGGGGGAAACGGGGTTGGACGAGGCCATCGTCGAGGCGCGCGAGGCGGGCTTCCATCTGCTGGCGGCCAATGCCGACCTGACGGCGGCGGAGGTGTCCCTGATGACCATGCCGCAGAGCGAGAAGCGTCTTCAGCAGGCCCTGGAGCATGTGACTCAGCGCTATGACTATATATTGATCGACTGTCCTCCTTCACTGAACATGCTGACGGTGAATGCCCTGGTGGCGGCGCAGGGGGTGATCATACCCATGCAATGTGAGTACTACGCCTTGGAGGGGTTGAGCGCACTGCTGGACACCATCGAAAAGATCCGCACCACCCTCAATTTTCAACTCGGCATCGAGGGCATCCTGCGCACCATGTTCGATTCGCGCAACCGCCTCGCCAACGAGGTTTCGACGCAATTGCTCAGCCATTTTGGCGATAAGGTCTATAATACGATTGTGCCGCGCAATGTGCGGCTGGCGGAGGCGCCCAGTTATGGTCTGCCGGTCATGTTGTACGACAAGAACTCCCAGGGTGCGCGCGCCTATCTGGCCCTGGCGGGGGAGATCCTGCGCCGCGACCTGCGCAAGGAGGATGTGGCGATGGCGGATCAGGTGGGTGATTCGTAGAATGGTTTGCTTGGAATCTGGATTTAAGGTGAGATGGTTATGACGGCAACGAGAAAGCGGGGGCTGGGCCGGGGGCTGGATGCATTGCTGGGCGGCGCCCCTGCAGGCCGTGAAACAGTGGCCGGTGACGGTGAACTGCGCCAATTGCCGGTGGATATCATTCGCCGGGGAAAGTATCAGCCGCGATCCGTCATCCAGGCGGAGCGCCTGGAGGAACTGGCCGATTCCATTCGCGCCCAGGGCGTCGTGCAGCCTATCGTGGTGCGCCCCATCGGTGACGGCCAGTACGAAATCATCGCGGGAGAGCGGCGCTGGCGCGCCGCCCAGCAGGCCGGTCTGCATGAAGTGCCCGCCGTCATTCGCAAGGTGGAGGACCAGGCCGCCATGGCCATGGCCCTCATCGAGAACATCCAGCGGGAAAACCTCAACCCCATGGAGGAGGCCGTTGCCCTGCAGCGCCTCATCACGGAATTCGAACTGACCCACCAGATGGCGGCCGAGGCGGTGGGGCGATCCCGGACCGCTGTGACCAATCTGCTGCGCCTGTTCGAACTCAACGAGGATGTCAAATCGCTGCTCGAGACGGGTGAGCTGGAAATGGGGCATGCGCGCGCCCTGCTGGGATTGCGCGGTGGCCAGCAGAGCGAGGCCGCCCGCAAGGTCGTGGCGCGGGGATTGTCGGTGCGAGAGACAGAACAGCTGGTGCGCCGTCTGCAGAAACCCGCCACGCCTCAGCCTGTGGGACGCGTCACGATGGACCCTGATGTGCTCAAATTGCAGGAGGATCTGTCACAGCGCCTGGGGGCGGCGGTCAAATTCCAGCAGAATGCCAAGGGCAAAGGGAAGCTGGTCATCCACTACAACAACCTCGACGAGCTCGAAGGGATCCTTGCCCACATCAAGTAATCATAAGATTAATTCGATTTGTTTCTCAGAATTTTCAGTTGCTTAGGAATGCAGTTGTTTTTCCCGCGGTGCTTGCGGCCGGTGTCGCGGGCACGGTATACTTGCGCGCCAGATTTTAGCCGTGAGTCGGCGCCGGATGGCGTTTGACATGAGCAAACCCGATTTTTCCGGCCTGGCGCTCATCGGCGTGGGTACCATGCTGACATCCATGACCGTAGCCGGGTTTCTGCTGGGATATGGCGTGGACAAATGGCTGGATAGCCGTCCTGTATTTATGCTACTATTTGGCGCCCTCGGTGCGGTGGGAGGATTTCTGAAGGTCTACAAGCTGTTGAGCAGGGGTATTTAGTCATTGGAGACCGGTGCTCAAGGGCTGGTTCTTGAAACCCGCAGAATCATCTTGATACAGCTGCTGATCGGGCTTGTGGTCGCGGCGGGATTCTATCTCGCCTATGGTCCTTGGGAGGCACTGTCCGCCCTTTACGGCGGCGCCATCAGCGCGGTTTCAGCGCTGTTGTTGCGCTGGGGCGTCGTTCAGGCTGGTGGCGCGGTACAGCAGGGCGAAAAGAAAAAAGGCGAAGCCATTCTCTACGCGGGGGCCGCCGTCAGGTTTGTGCTGGTGCTGATGCTGTTTGGGATAGGCCTGGCCTTCCTGGAGCTGACGCCGCTGGCGACCGTCATGGGATTTATTACCGTGCAACTGGTGTTTCTGTTCGCCGCAAGGGCGCTGAAACGGCGGTAGTGCAGACTATCATTTTTGGGAGATATTGGTTTGAGTGCGAACGAGAATTCCTCGGGTGGGGGGACGGTAGAATACATCCAGCACCACCTGACCAATCTATGTGCGGGTGACTGCGACCCTGTTACGCACAAGGCGGCGAGCTTCTGGGCCTGGCACCTGGATACCCTGTTTTTCAGTATCGTCCTGGGCGCCCTCATCGTGGCGGTCTCCTGGCGTCTCGGGAAAAACCTTTCGGCCGATACGCCGAGCGGATTTCAGAACTTCGTCGAATCCATCATCGAGTTCGTCTCCACCCAGGTCAAGGATACATTTCCCGGCCACAACCCCCTCATCGCCCCCCTGGCCCTGACCATATTCGTCTGGGTATGGCTGATGAATTTCATGGATCTCATTCCGGTGGATCTGCTGCCCGTCATCGCGGGCCTGTTCGGTATTCAGTATCTGAAGGTCGTTCCCACCACGGATCTGAGCACGACCTTTGCCATGTCCCTGACCGTCTTCATCCTCATCGTCTACTACAACGTCAAGATCAAGGGCGTGGGCGGCTACCTCAAGATGTTCCTGTTTCACCCCTTCGGCAAATTTCTGGTGCCGGTCAACATCGTCATGTCCATCATCGAGGAGCTGGCCAAGCCCCTCAGCCTGGGACTGCGTCTGTTCGGCAACCTCTTCGCGGGTGAACTGGTCTTCCTGCTCATTGCCCTGATCGGAGGCACCCTGGCCACGGGCCTGGCGGCCTTGTTCTGGCTGCCCCTGCAGGTAGTGCTGGATCTGGGCTGGTTGATTTTCCACCTGTTGATCATCACCCTGCAGGCCTTCATCTTCATGGTGCTGACCATCGTGTATCTGGGGATGGCCCATGTCGAGGATCACTAGGCGGTTTTCGTCACGAATTCATTATTTTGAGCTATCAACAATTTAGTTTTCATTAAGAGGAGAGCGTAACAATGACACCGGAAATGATTGCACAAATTTATGCCTATACTGCTGTTGGCGTAGGCGTGATTCTGGCTGCTGCCGGACTGGGTTCGGCCATAGGCTGGGGTCTGATCTGTGCCAAGACACTGGAAGGAATTGCCCGTCAGCCTGAGATGCGTCCGGCCCTGATGACCAACATGTTCATCTTCGCCGGCCTGATGGAGTCGTTTCCTTTCATCATTCTGGCATTCGCCATGTGGTTCCTGTTCGCCAACCCCTTCGTGGGCGCATTGAGCAGCGCTTTGGGTACACTGTAAATTTTGCAGATCCTTATTGAGTTGTTTACGTCTGGTTTGAATCAAAGAGGAAGACGCAAATGAACATTACAGTAACCTTGATCGGGCAGATGGCGGCCTTCGTGCTGCTCATCTGGTTCGTCAACAAGGTGCTCTGGGGGCCACTGAATGCGCTGCTCGCCGAGCGCCAGAAACGTATCGCCGATGGCCTGGCCGCGGCCGAGAAGGGCAAGCATGAGCTGGAGCTGTCCGAAAAGAACGCCAAGGAAGCCCTGCGCAACGCCAAGCTCCAGGCGGCAGACATCATTGCCCAGTCGGAGAAGCGCGCCAGTGAAATCGTAGAGGAAGCCAAAGACAATGCGCGCGCCGAAGGTGAGCGTCTGATCACGGCCGCCAAGGCGGAGATCGAGCAGGAGGTCAACCGCGCCAAGGAGCAGTTGCGGGCACAGGTTGCATCCATAGCGGCGGCTGGAGCGGAAAAAATCCTCAAGCGGGAGATCGATCGCAAGGCGCACGATGACCTGCTCAAGGACCTGGCATCGCAGATATAGGTAACCATCAGATATGGCAGAGAAAAGCACCATCGCACGTCCCTATGCCCTGGCCATCTTCAAGCTGGCCGAGGAGCACAAGCAGCTACCTCAATGGTCGGATACCCTGGTCCTGATGGCCGCCATCGTGGAAGACCCGGCCATGGGCGCATTGATCGGCAATCCGCGGGTGACTCACGGGCAATTGCGCGATCTCTTTATCGATGTGGGTGGTGAGTGCTTCGACGACAAGGCGCGGTCCCTCATCAATATCCTGATCGAGAACGACCGTATTGCATTGTTGCCGGAGATCGCGGCCCTCTATGAGCGTTACCGCGCCGAGGCCGAGCATGTGGTTCAGGCCGAAGTGATTTCCGCCTACGAGGTCAGCGCCGAGCAGGAAAAGGCCATTGCCACGGCGCTCAAGGCGCGGCTGGGCAAGGAAGTGACGATCTCGAGCCGGGTCGACGAGTCCCTGATAGGAGGGGCTGTCATCCGCGCCGGCGACATGGTCATCGATGGTTCCGTGACAGGACATCTGGGCAGGCTGGGTACAGCCCTGTCCCAATAGGATTTTATTGAGTTAAGGGGAAAGGCAAATGCAGTTGAATGCAGCAGAAATCAGTGAACTGATCAGGCAGCGTATCGAGGGTTTCGAGGCCGTTACCGAGGCGCGCAACGAAGGGACCGTTGTCAGCGTTACTGATGGTATCGTCAGGATACATGGCCTGGCCGATGTCATGCAGGGTGAAATGATCGAATTTCCGGGCAATACCTTTGGTATGGCCCTGAACCTGGAGCGGGACTCCGTCGGCGCCGTCGTGTTGGGTTCCTATGAGCATATTTCGGAAGGGGATACGGTCAAGTGCACGGGCAAGATCCTCGAAGTGCCCGTGGGTGAAGCCCTGGTGGGGCGTGTGGTGGACTCTCTGGGTGTCCCCATCGATGGCAAGGGGCCTATCGAGGCGAGCGGTACTTCGCCCATCGAAAAGGTGGCACCGGGCGTCATCGCCAGGCAGTCCGTGAGCCAGCCCCTGCAGACGGGGTTGAAGGCCATCGATGCCATGGTGCCCATCGGCCGTGGTCAGCGTGAGTTGATCATCGGTGACCGCCAGACCGGCAAGACCGCCGTGGCCGTGGACACCATCATCAACCAGAAGGGCACCGGGGTCACCTGTATCTATGTGGCCGTCGGCCAGAAGGCCTCTTCCATCGCCGCCGTTGTGCGCAAGCTCGAAGAGCATGGCGCCATGGACCATACCATCATCGTCGCGGCCAGCGCCTCCGATCCGGCCTCCATGCAGTTCATCGCGCCCTACTCGGGTTGCGCCATGGGCGAGTATTTCCGTGACCGCGGTGAAGACGCACTGATCATCTACGACGATCTTACCAAGCAGGCATGGGCCTATCGCCAGGTTTCCCTGCTGCTGCGCCGTCCGCCGGGCCGTGAAGCCTATCCGGGTGACGTATTCTATCTCCACTCCCGCCTGCTGGAGCGCGCCTCGCGCATCAATGCGGAATATGTGGAGAAGCTCACCGACGGCGAGGTCAAGGGCAAGACCGGTTCCCTCACCGCCCTGCCCATCATCGAGACCCAGGCCGGTGACGTTTCAGCCTTCGTACCCACCAACGTGATTTCCATCACCGATGGGCAGATCTTCCTGGAGACCGACCTGTTCAACTCGGGTATCCGTCCCGCCATCAACGCCGGTCTGTCGGTATCCCGTGTGGGTGGCGCCGCCCAGACCAAGATCGTCAAGAAATTGGGCGGCGGCGTGCGCCTCGATCTGGCCCAGTACCGTGAACTGGCGGCCTTTGCCCAGTTCGCCTCCGACCTGGACGAGACCACGCGCAAGCAGCTGGAGCGTGGTCAGCGCGTGACCGAGCTGATGAAACAGAAACAGTATTCCCCCTTGAGCGTCGCCGAACAGGGCGTCTCCCTGTTTGCCGCCAACCAGGGATACCTGGATGATGTGGATCTGAACAAGATCGGTGATTTCGAGGCCGCGCTGTTGAGTTACATGAAGACCAATCATGGCGCGCTGATGGACAGGATCAACGAGAGTGGCGACTACAACGACGAGATCGAAAAAGAATTGCATGCCGCCGTTGAGTCTTTCAAGTCCAGCAGTGTCTGGTAAGAGCGGAGCAGACCCATGGCCGTTGGCAAAGAAATCCGGGTAAAGATCAACAGTATCAAGAATACGCAGAAGATCACGCGCGCCATGGAAATGGTCGCGGCGAGCAAGATGCGCAAGGCGCAGAACCGCATGCGTTCATCCCGGCCCTATGCGGAAAAAATGCAGAACGTGGTTGGCCATCTGGCCAATGCCCACCCTGAGTACCAGCATGGTTACATGCAGGCGCGGGAGGCGAAGCGCGTCGGGTATATCGTGGTGTCCAGTGACCGGGGATTGTGCGGCGGACTCAACAGCAATCTCTTCAAGGCCGTGGTCGTCAGCATGAAGGGCTGGCATGATCAGGGCGTTGAAATTGACTTGTGCACCATTGGCAGCAAGGCCAATGGCTTTTTCTCGCGTCTTGGTGGTAACGTGATCTCGCAGGCGGAGCACCTGGGCGACGCGCCTCAGATCACCGATCTCATCGGCGCCGTCAAAGTCATGCTGGATGCCTATGACGAGGGTCGTCTGGACCGCTTGATACTGGTCTATAACGAGTTTGTAAACACCATGACCCAGCAGCCGCAGCTCAAGCAGATACTGCCCATCGAGCCGTCGGAAGACAAGGAACTCAAGCATCATTGGGATTATCTCTATGAGCCGGAGGCCAAGGACGTACTGGACGCCCTGTTGGTCCGCTATGTCGAGTCCCTGGTCTATCAGGGTGTGGTGGAGAACGTTGCCTGCGAGCAGGCCGCGCGCATGGTGGCCATGAAGGCGGCCTCTGACAATGCCGGCAACTTGATAGACGAATTGCAGCTGATCTACAACAAGGCGCGCCAGGCGGCGATCACCCAGGAGATATCCGAGATCGTCAGCGGCGCCGCGGCCGTATGATTTTTTTTAGAACTGAAACGAAAGGCGTAAAGACGCCTGACACTTTAAAGAGGATTTAGGCGATGAGTGCAGGAAAAATTGTGCAGATTATTGGCGCCGTGGTGGACGTGGAATTTCCACGGGATGCCATGCCCAAAGTCTATGATGCCCTGGTGGTCGACGAGGTCGATCTTACACTGGAAGTGCAACAGCAACTGGGTGACGGCATCGTCCGCACCATCGCCATGGGGTCTTCTGATGGACTGCAGCGCGGCAAGGCGGTGAGCAACACCGGCGCGCCCATTTCCGTGCCAGTCGGCACCGAGACCCTGGGCCGCATCATGGACGTGCTGGGCACGCCCATCGACGAGAAAGGCCCCATCGGTGAGAAGGAGCGCTGGTCCATTCACCGCAAGGCGCCTTCCTATGAAGAGCAGTCCGGCAGCACCGAACTGCTGGAGACCGGCATCAAGGTCATCGACCTGCTGTGTCCCTTCGCCAAGGGCGGCAAGGTCGGCCTGTTCGGTGGCGCGGGTGTGGGCAAGACTGTCAACATGATGGAACTGATCCGCAACATCGCCATCGAGCACAGCGGTTATTCGGTGTTTGCCGGCGTGGGAGAGCGTACCCGTGAAGGTAACGACTTCTATCATGAAATGTCCGAGTCCAACGTACTGGACAAGGTGGCCCTGGTCTATGGCCAGATGAACGAGCCGCCGGGCAACCGTCTGCGCGTGGGGCTGACGGGCCTCACCATCGCCGAGCAGTTCCGTGACGAGGGTCGTGACGTGTTGCTGTTCATCGACAACATCTACCGCTACACCCTGGCGGGCACCGAGGTTTCGGCCCTGCTGGGACGCATGCCCTCGGCGGTAGGTTATCAGCCCACCCTGGCGGAAGAAATGGGCATGTTGCAGGAACGCATCACCTCCACCAAGACCGGCTCCATTACGTCCATCCAGGCTGTCTACGTCCCGGCGGATGACTTGACTGACCCGTCGCCGGCCACGACCTTTGCCCACCTCGACGCCACCGTGGTATTGTCCCGGCAGATTGCCGAACTGGGTATCTACCCGGCCGTGGATCCCCTGGATTCCACCAGCCGCCAGCTGGATCCCCTGATCGTAGGCCAGGAGCACTATGACGTGGCCCGCGCCGTGCAGGGGACCCTGCAGCGTTATAAGGAGCTGAAAGACATCATCGCCATCCTGGGCATGGATGAGCTTTCGGAAGAGGACAAGCAGATCGTTTCCCGCGCGCGCAAGATCCAGCGTTATCTGTCCCAGCCATTTTTCGTGGCGGAGGTATTCACAGGCGCGCCGGGCAAATATGTTTCCCTCAAGGATACCATCAGCGCCTTCAGCAAGATCATTGACGGCGAGTTCGATCACCTGCCGGAGCAGGCTTTCTACATGGTGGGCACCATTGACGAGGCCATCGAGAAGGCCAAGACTCTGCAATAGTTGAGACAATAGTATGGCAATGACAATGCACGTGGACATCGTAAGCGCTGAAGAGGAGATTTTCTCCGGCCCAGCGGAGATGGTTTTCGCCTCCGGCGTGATGGGAGACCTGGGTATCCTGCCACGCCACGCGCCCCTGCTCACCCAACTGAAGCCGGGTGAAGTGAGGATCAAGAAGGAGGGCGGCGAAGAGGAGTTCTACTACGTCTCCGGCGGCATGCTTGAGGTGCAGCCCCATGTCGTGACCGTGCTGGCCGATACCGCATTGCGAGCCAAGGACATCGATGAGGCGGCGGCCATCGAGGCGCGCGAACGCGCCGAGAAGGCCTTGCAGGACAAGACATCCGAGTTTGAATATGCCCGTGCGCAGGCGGAGCTGGCAGAGGCCATGGCTCAGTTGCAGGCGATCAAGAAACTGCGTGAGAAGGCAGGCCGCTGACAGATTATAGGAAATTTCTTTCTGTTTTGTATTCTAAAGGCCGTATTGTACGGCCTTTAGTTTTTGTACGGTACTGTCGTAATATACATTGATAGAGTCATTTCCCTGATAGCGTAATTCTTCATGGCACTCAGTATCATCATTCTGGCGGCAGGCGAAGGTTCCCGCATGCGTTCCCATCTCCCCAAGGTCCTGCATCGTTTGGCCGGTATCCCCCTGCTGGGACATGTCATGCGCACCTCTCGCAGACTGGCTGCTGCGCATATTGTCGTGGTCTATGGACATGGTGGTGAGCACGTGCGTGAAGCCTTTCCTGAAGAAGCGGTGACATGGGTCGAGCAGGCAGAGCGGCTCGGCACCGGACATGCCGTGGAGCAGGCGCTGCCCCATGTATCCCCGGATGATACGGTGCTGGTTTTATACGGAGACGTACCGCTGATAGCGGAATCGACCTTGCGTCAACTTATCACGAAGGTCGATGATCATAGTCTCGCCTTGCTGACGGCACGGCTGGATGATCCTTCCGGCTATGGCCGCATCGTGCGTGACGACCAAGGGAGTGTGATACGTATCGTTGAGGACAAGGATGCCACTGAGGCGGAACGTGCCATCGCGGAAATCAATACGGGCATTCTGGCGATCAAGGCGGAATTGCTGGCATCCTGTCTTGCCACTGTTACCAATGACAATGCCCAGGGGGAATATTATCTGACGGATATTATCGCCAAGGCCGTGGAAAAAGGCGTGTCAGTCCTTACGGCATCGCCCGGAAATCTTGACGAAATCATGGGGGTGAACAACCGCGCCCAGTTGGCGGAACTCGAGCGCAGCTTCCAGCTTGCGCAGGCCAGAGAGTTGCTGACCTCGGGCGTCACCCTGCGTGACCCGGCGCGCTTCGACCTGCGCGGCAGCTTGACTGCGGGCAGGGATGTAGAGATCGATGTCAACGTAATATTCGAGGGAGAAGTCACGCTGGGAGATCGGGTGAGAATCGGCGCCAATACCATTATCTGCAATACCCGCATCGGTGACGATGTGGTAATACAGCCGCATTGCATCATCGACGGCGCTGAAATCGGCCATGGCTGCCAGCTTGGACCTTTCGCCAGAATCCGGCCTGAGACTGTATGTCATGAGCGCGCGCGCATCGGTAACTTCGTGGAGGTGAAGAAATCAATCATAGGCCAGGGCTCCAAGATCAATCACCTGAGCTATGTGGGAGACAGCTCCGTGGGTCGGAATGTGAATATTGGCGCCGGCACCATTACCTGTAATTATGACGGCGCCAACAAGCATCATACGGAAATCGGCGATGATGTATTCATCGGCTCGGACAGCCAGCTCATTGCGCCGGTGAAGGTGGGCGACGGCGCCACCATCGGCGCCGGATCGACCATCACGCGGGACGTGCCCGCGCAGGAACTGACCCTGAGCCGCGCGAGCCAGCAGACCATCAGAGGCTGGAAACGGCCAGCCAAAGAATAGCGTATGACGAGCATGGCTTGCATGAACTTTGAGAGAGAAAAAACATGTGCGGAATCGTAGGCGCGGCGGCTGAACGCGATGTCATTCCCATATTGGTAGAGGGGCTGAAGCGTCTGGAATACCGTGGCTATGATTCCGCTGGTGTCGCAGTAATCAATTACGGCGAAGTGCTCAATCGTGTGCGCATGCCCGGCAAGGTCCATGCCCTGGAAGAGGCCCTCAAAGCGACGCAACTCCACGGTGGGACGGGCATTGCCCACACCCGCTGGGCGACCCACGGTATTCCCAGTGAGTCCAATGCCCATCCCCACGTCTGCCGTGAGACCGTGGCCGTGGTCCACAACGGCATTATTGAAAATCATGAAACGCTGAGGAGGAAATTGCTGCAGCAGGGGTATGAGTTCACCTCCGAAACGGACACGGAAGTGATCGTGCATCAGATCCACCGTTATCTGGACGACGGTAATGATCTCCTCGCATCTGTCCAGAAGGCGGTGGGAGGTCTTGAAGGAGCCTATGCCCTGGGCGTCATCAGCAATACCCAGCCGGATACCCTCGTTGCCGCACGCCGTGGCAGCCCTCTCATCATCGGCATCGGTATCGGCGAGCATTTCATCGCCTCTGATGTCTCCGCCCTCTTGCCCGTGACCCAGCGCTTTATCTTTATGCAGGACGGTGACATTGCGGTCATGACCCGAGAAGAGTTGAAGATCTTCGATGCCGAGGGTAAAGCCGTAGAGCGTCCCGTGCATACCAGTGAGCTAAGTCTCAGCGCCATGGACCGGGGTGAGTTCCGTCATTATATGATGAAGGAGATCCATGAACAGCCTGCTGCTATTGCCGAAACTCTGGAAGGGCGCATCAGTGGAGGACGGGTCCTGGAAGCTGCTTTCGGGACGCGCGCGGCCCCCATCTTCGATGAAATAGAGCACGTTCAGATCATCGCCTGCGGCACCAGTTATCATGCGGGACTGATTGCCCGCTACTGGCTGGAGACACTGGCGGGTATTCCAGCCAACGTGGAAGTGGCCAGCGAATTCCGCTATCGCAAACCCGTGGCCAGAAAGAAATCCCTGATCGTCACTATCTCCCAATCCGGTGAAACGGCCGATACCCTGGCCGCACTGCAGGAGGCCAAACAGCGTGGATTCAGTGCCTCGCTTGCCATTTGCAATGTGCCCGAGAGCTCCCTGGTGCGCGAATCGGACTTGGTCATGATGACCCGCGCCGGCCCTGAAATCGGCGTGGCTTCCACCAAGGCTTTCACCACGCAGCTGGTGTCTCTGATGTTGTTGGTGATCGCCCTTGGCCGCCGCCACGGCATGACAGAAGGCGTCGAGGCGGCCCTGGTCAGGCAACTGGAAGCCCTGCCCCGCAAGGTCGAGGAGGTCCTGGAATTGAATGATGAGATTCAGCATCTGGCAGAATTGTTTGCGGACAAGCACCACGCATTATTTTTGGGGCGTGGCAGCCAGTATCCCGTAGCCATGGAAGGCGCCCTGAAGCTCAAGGAGATATCCTATATTCATGCCGAGTCCTATCCGGCGGGAGAGCTGAAACACGGTCCACTGGCATTGGTTGACGCCGACATGCCCGTCGTCGCCGTGGCCCCCAACAATGAACTGCTTGAAAAACTCAAGTCCAATTTGCAGGAAGTGCGTGCCCGGGGCGGGCAGCTGATTGTCTTTGCCGACAAACAGGCCGGCGTCGAGCCGCAGGGGGAAGATGTTCAGGTTATTGGGGTTGCCCCTACGGATGACAGCATTGCGCCGCTTATCTATACAATCCCCTTGCAACTTCTCGCCTATCATGTGGCCGTGTTGAAAGGCACCGACATAGATCAGCCACGCAACCTGGCCAAATCCGTGACAGTGGAATAGGCATTCTGATTTTCAGTTGACT
>Ga0256839_1000424_pt1 | contig 54808 bp, 46 predicted proteins | sample 354166metaG_FD_185968 | JGI IMG/M metagenome (GOLD analysis project Ga0256839, IMG submission 185968) | Hydrothermal vent microbial communities from Mid Atlantic Ridge, Atlantic Ocean - 354-166 | ecosystem: Environmental > Aquatic > Marine > Hydrothermal vents | place: Atlantic Ocean: Mid... | reverse complement strand
AGGGCTCAAAATAATCTTGGTCTCATGTACGCGAATGGCCAAGGCGTTGTGCAGGACTATAAACAGGCGGTATATTGGTATAAAAAGGCGGCAGAACAGGGATACGCAGACGCCCAATATAATCTTGGTGTCATGTATGGGGATGGCCAAGGTGTTGCTCAAGACGATAAACAGGCGGTATATTGGTACCAGAAGGCAGCGGAACAGGGGTTAGCACAGGCTCAATATAATCTTGGTGTCATGTATGGGGATGGCCAAGGTGTTGCTCAAGACGATAAACAGGCGGTATATTGGTACCAGAAGGCAGCGGAACAGGGGTTAGCACAGGCTCAATATAATCTTGGGGTTATGTACGCTAATGGCCAAGGCGTTGCGCAGGACTATATGATTGCTCATATGTGGACAAATGTTTCTGCGGCTAATGGATATAGACAGGCTATTGAGCTCAGAAAAGCAATAGCTGGTTTAATGACAACAGAGAAAATCTTACAAGCACAAGGCATGGCACGGGACTGGATTGCTAAACATGCTAGTCAGTAATCTATTCTTAAATTAAAGCCACCTGCGATTATATTCAGTAATGTCTCAGATTAAAATTTCATGAATCGATGGGGTCAGAGTAAATTGAATCGATGGCAAAATCAATGGGGTAAGGCAAAATCAATGGGGTCAGAGTCATTTGATTTTATCTTTTTTTGTTTTCTCACGGTATGCCTTTGATTTTCTGTCGCCGCCGCGTTGTTTCGGGGTTACCCTGCGTGCCAATGGTGTCAGAGACGATTGATTGTAGCCATAGCAGAAATCGTATCAAATAAGACGATAAAAGTAAACTGTTACCATAATCAAACTGTCACCATAATCCATAATCTGCACCATAATCTGCACCATAATCCTGTATCGGAACGGGTTGCCGGTGAGGTCGGCGTTATTGCCGTAGCGGCGCAAGAGCGTGCCGGAACTGTTATAGTCCGCAATCTCCTCAACCGGGTGTTATTGGGCGGGGAATGGATCACTTGCGGGATTTAATTGAGAAAGTCTTTCAAGAGGCGGCGCGCCGCTGCTGTGGGCGGGATTTTTCCGGCCAATACCTGTTGTTCCATAGCCTTGACTTTTGATGAATGGCTGGCCTTAAAGGCGTCGGCCAATTGATCATGAATTTCGGACCACATCCAGGCTTTTGCCTGTTGCGCCCGCATGTCTTCTAATTGACCGCTGTCCTTCATGGCTTTTTCAAAATCTTGTATTTTCTCCCAGATTTCCGTGAGGCCCCGCATTTTAAGCGCCGAAGCCAGGAGCACATCTGCTGTCCAGCCGGCATGTTTGGGCCGCATCAGATGAAGAGCCGATTTATAATCCCCTGCGGCGCGCTTTGCGGCCTTTTTAAAATCCCCGTCCGCCTTGTTAATGATCACCAGATCGGCAAGCTCCATAATGCCGCGCTTGATCCCCTGCAGGTCATCGCCGCCGCCCGGTGATAACATCAGCAGGAACATATCAACCATATCTGCCACGGCAATCTCGGATTGGCCGACGCCCACAGTCTCAATCAACAGCACATCATAACCCGCCGCCTCGCAAAGCAGCATCGCCTCCCGCGTGCGCCGCGCCACCCCGCCAAGCGTCCCGCCAGAAGGCGTTGGCCGGATGAAGGCATTCTTGTCTTTGGACAATAGCTCCATTCGGGTCTTGTCGCCCAATATGGAGCCACCTGTGCGGGTGGAAGACGGATCAATGGCCAAGACCGCCACCCGATGCCCCAAGGCCGTTAATTGCAGGCCAAAAGCCTCGATGAAAGTGGATTTTCCAACCCCCGGCGTTCCGGTAAAGCCAAGGCGGATCGATTTCCCCGTATGGGGCAACAGCAGGGCCAAAAGCTCTTGCGCATCGGCCTGATGATCCGCGCGGCTGCTCTCAACCAAAGTGATCGCCTTGGCCAGGGCCCGCCTCTGGCCGTTCAGAATATCGTCTTTAAGATTTTCAAGCTGTGTCATTCGTCCTGTCTCTTAACCATTCAACTTCCGGTATCTTAGTAGATTTCCCCTTGCGTGGGAATGACGAATGTAGCAGGTTTTATTTTTCTTCGGACGCGGCCTTTTGGGCGGTATTCATAATCACATAATTGTCGTCATAATCCACCGCCACGCCGTAGGCCGGATCTGTCAGAACAGAGACTTCGACAATCTTGCGGGCCTTGTTTAACAGGCGGCGGCAATCGGCGCTAAGATGGCGCAGGTGGAGTTTTTTGCCCGCCGCCTCATATTTTGCCGCCAACGCATCAATAGCCTGCAGGCCGGAATGATCCAACACGCGAGAATCAATAAAATCAACAATCACGTCATCGGGGTCATTCTTTGGATCAAATAATTCGGAAAAGCTCGCCACGGAACCAAAGAACAGCGGCCCGGAAAGCTTGTATATTTTAGAGCCATTCTCATCAATGCTTTTGGTGGCATGGGTTCGTCTTGCGGTTTCCCACGCGAAAACCAGAGCCGAGATGATCACACCGGCCACCACGGCCACCGCCAAGTCATAGGCCACCGTAATGCCGGTCACAAAAAGGATAACGAAAATATCATGGCGCGGAATTTTACCCATAAGTTTAAAGCTGTTCCAGGCGAAGGTGCCAATCACCACCATGAACATCACCCCGATCAGGGCAGCCAGGGGTATTTGTTCAATCAGGTCGGATGCAAAGAGGATAAAGGCCAGCAGACTTAAGGCAGCAACAATCCCGCTGAGCCTTGTCCGCCCGCCCGATTTGACATTGATCATGCTCTGGCCAATCATGGCGCAGCCGCCCATGCCGCCAAAGAAGCCCGTGACCAGATTGGCCGCGCCCTGCGCCGCACATTCACGGCTTGCCCCGCCGTGGGTATCGGTCATTTCGCTGACCAGATTCAAGGTCAATAAAGACTCGATTAATCCAATAGCGGACAGGATGATGGCATAGGGCAATATGATCATCAGGCTTTCCCATGTGAAAGGCATGTCCGGTATATGAAACTGCGGCAGACCACCGGCGATCGAGGCCAGATCTCCCACACGCGGGCTATCCAGATTCAGGCCGATCACCAAAAATGTCACCACAAGGATTGCTGCCAGAGGGCCGGGAACCGCCTTGGTGATTTTTGGCATTATATAGATCACCGCCATGGTTAAAATGACCAGCCCCAGCATCAGATACAGAGACAAACCGGAAAGCCACGCGCCGCTGCTGTCCTTGAATTGTCCCAGCTGGGCCAGAAAAATCACGATGGCCAGACCATTGACAAAGCCGAGCATGACAGGATGGGGCACCATACGAATAAACTTGCCCAGATGGGTAATGCCGGCAATGATTTGAATGATGCCCATCAGAACAACCGTGCCAAACAGATATTCAACGCCGTGATTAACCACAAGGCTGACCATCACCACCGCCAAGGCGCCGGTCGCGCCGGATATCATGCCGGGCCGCCCGCCAAATAACGCGGTGATCAGACCAACAATGAAGGCCGCATAAAGCCCGACAAGCGGATTAACCTGAGCCACAAAGGCAAAAGCCACCGCCTCCGGCACAAGCGCCAAAGCCACGGTCAGGCCCGAAAAGCTCTCGATCCTGAAACGGCCAAAAGACGTCAGACCAAATTCTTCCCGCCATTTTGACATATAATGACGTGCCGCAGGTTTCACTGGTTCACTCATTTTTATTTACCCTGAGATTTTTTTGAAAATAATTTATCGTATAAACCCGTTTCCCAATAGAACGCAGGCCTTTTAACCACCGCAAGCTGATAAAGCATAGGCAGGGTATATGCAAGATTAAATAATTATGGACATATTTAAATGAATCCGCAATTATACAATTGGCGGGAGGAAGAAGTGATATTTCTGACCTGGCACAAATATTATATCAATTGCGTAGGGGCAATTGATCAAAAAATAAAAGAGGGGATATTATGTGTAATATCAAAAAAATACCTGCCATCATTATGGCGGGACTGGCAATGATCATTGTATTTTCTGCAACAAATTTGTCGGCAAAGGAAATTCCCGCCGAGGTTCTGGCTAAAATAGCAAGCTTTACAAATGTGGAAATGTCACCTGACGGCAATTATATTGCTTCCTTGCGCCCGGTCAATGGGCGTAAATATCTGGTCATAGAAAGCATTGATCCAGACATTAAAAAAACAACCAGTGTTTTTAATCCTGCCGAAGCAACCGTCGGCAACTATATGTGGCTTAATGATGACAGGCTGGCGGTATCGGTTTATTATAACAGGACTCATCGCGGCGCGGCATATCGTGAATGGCGGCTGCTGGCTGTTGGTAAAGATGGCAAAAACATAATTAATCTGGCCAAAGGAAACGGCGGCCGTGCCGCGCAGGCAACCCTGTGGAATATAAAGTCAATTTTACCAAATGATGCTGATAACATTCTGGTTCAGGTCAGGGAACTTGAAAATGCACTTAGAAGAAAAAATGATGTCATAGCCGCATCCGTATATAAGGTAAATGTTAATAGCGGCAAAAGAAAAAAGGTCGCGCGGGGGCAAAAAAACATTAATGACTGGTATGCCGACATTGATGGCAACGTCCGTCTTGGCTATGGTATTGTTGGCACGTCAATGAAAGTTGTGATGCGCGGCAAGGGCGGCGGTGGCTGGAAAACAATGGCCCGTTTCGATAGCGTCACAGGGAATGTGGAATATGATGTTGAAGGTTTTTCCCCAGATGAAAATATAATTTATGTGGGCTCGGCCGTAGGCGGCGCGCATTATGCCTTTTATAAGTATGATTTGGCAAAACAGGCTTTTGGTGAGCAGCTCTTTGGAAAAGAGAATATCCCTGTTACGGGCATAAAATTCGATCGGTATACCGGCAAGATTGACGGATATTATTATACGGAACATGAGCAAAAAACCCATTATGTCAATAAGCGCCTGCGATCCATTCAACGGTTTTTGGACAAACAATTTCCCGATACCAATAATTCCATAGAATCCTATAACAGAGATAAAACCCGATTTATAATAAAGGTTTCCGGCCCGAAATTTGCCGGGGAATTAATGTTTTTTGATATTAAAACCAAACAGATGATGGTGATTTCCGAGCTGTTCGGTGGTATTGACCTGAATGATCTGTCCGACATGGTGCCGGTGTCATACAAAGCCCGGGACGGTCTGGAAATCCCGTCCTATCTGTCATTGCCGCCGGATCGGGAGGCCAAAAATCTGCCAACGATCATTCTGCCTCACGGCGGGCCAATTGCGCGCGATGTTAGAGGTTTTGACCAATGGGTACAGTTCCTGACCAGCCGGGGCTATGCGGTGCTGCAAATGAATTATCGCGGATCATCTGGCTATGGCCGGAAATTCCGCGATTTGGGCATTCAGCAATGGGGCAGGGCCATGCAGGATGATATTACAGACGGCACCAGATGGATGGTTGAAAAAGGCTATAGTGACCCTGATAAAATTTGTATTATGGGCGCCAGTTACGGCGGCTATTCCGCCCTGAACGGCATTGCCCGCGAGTCTGATTTGTATAAATGCGCGATCTCATTTGCCGGCATTGGTGATATGCGTTTGTTTATCAGAGAAGAAAATAAGTTTCTTGGTTTTGAGACATTCATGAAATATATAAAAAATCAGAACCACAGTTTGACCGATATTTCTCCCGCCCATAATATTGATAAAATAAAAGCCCCCGTTCTGTTGATGCACGGCACGCTGGATGTGCGGGTGCCATTCAAACAAGGGCCCATTTTTTACAAAAAAATGAAAAAAGCCGGAAAAGATATTAAATTTATCAAGCTGGAGGGCGAAAATCATTTTCTGGAGCTTGAAAAAAGCAAGCTTGTTTTTCTGAAAGAAGTGGATAAATTCCTCAAGAAACATCTGAATTAAGAAAAGCCATGCTGACGGGACATGCCCCGGATCAAGCCCCGGGTTTTTGGTAGGTCAGGTCGGGGATGCTGTTTTGGGTCATGGTGATCAGGCGGTTTATGAGGTCGGATTTTTCAGGGCTTTGCTGATGGCTGCTGTGGATAAAACCAATCTCGCGGTCGAAATCATAGCCTTCCATGGGGCGGCGGCTAATCCCTTCGGCATGGTAATGTGCCGGCATGGTGGTAAAGCCAACGCCCGCCGCGACCATGGTCAAGGCACGTTCGTCCTGCGCGGTTTGATAAACCAATCTTGGTCGTACATTATGATCGGTGAAAAAACGGCTGGTCTCGCTTAACAATTCACAGCGGCTGCGCACAATGGCCGGCTCATTGGCAAGATCGATTGGTATGATGGTTTTTTTGCGGGCCAGCGGGTGGTGGCTGGCGATGGCCAGGGCGTAAGGCTCGCGATACAGGGGGATGGCGATGTTCTTTTCGCCCGGTTTTTGGCCCTTGTTACTGGTTCTATTGCCGGGCCTTATGATGGTCAGGGCCAGATCAATGCGCCCCTCATCCATGCGGTTCTGGATTTCCTGTTCGGTGCCTTCGAATAATTCCGTGATCAATCCGGCTTCCTGACGCTGAAAAGGCTGCAAAATCTGGCGAATAGTCTGGGACGGGATGGTCATCAATATGCCGAGCCTGAGTAATTTCGGGGTATCTTCCGTCTTCATGGCGGCTTCGGCAAGATTGAGCTGATGCAAGACCGCTTTGGCCCTCTCGACAAATCTTGTGCCATTCTCGGTCAGGAAAACCCGCTTTGCCGATCGATCAAATAGCCGGGTACCAAGGGTCGTCTCAAGCTTTTTGATGCCGGCAGATAACGTCGGCTGGGTCACATAAACCCGCGCGGCCGCCTTGGTAAAACTGCCCGTTTCCACAACGGCCAGAAAATATTTCAACTGATAAAATTCAAGCATAGACAGCACCTGTTAATAAGGGGGAATGAATAGATTATATCTATTCGCCGCCCATGACACAAGGCTGAAGAAAAGGCAAAAACAGGAGCGCAGCGACTTAGCGACCAAGCGGGAGCGCAGCCCCTAGCGGCGCCTGAGCGTAATCCAAAAAAACAGGAGCGCAGCGACTTAGCGACCAAGCGGGAGCGCAGCCTTTAGCGGCGCTTGAGCGTAATCCAAAAAAACAGGAGCGCAGCGACTTAGCGACCAAGCGGGAGCGCAGCCCCTAGCGGCGCCTGAGCGTAATCCAAAAAAACTTGAGCGTAATCCAAAAATCCCTTTATCAACTGGCCACCAGACGTCCGGCATTTTTCACCAGATCACCGCTGGCGGGGCCCATATTGAAGAGCAGGTCAATGACGCTGAGGTTGGGGATGAAGTCCCGGCCCTGATCATAGATGGGATGGCTGAATATTTGCCAGAAATGCTGAATATCATTTTCCTTGAAAGCCGCCTCATCAATATAGGTTCGCGAGCCTTCGTTGGAGACATATTGATCGGCGCGGGCCGCCTTGCATAAGTCAATCAGCATGGCGGATTTTTGTGTTTGGATATTATAGTCTTCGCTGTTAAAAATCTTGGGCGACAAGTCAAGCCAGGACATAATCTGACGTAACAACATGTTATTCAAGGTGATGAGATTTTTGTTCGGCAGATTGATCAAACGCTCAATTTCCGGATAATAATCATTAAAATAAGGCCGCTTGCTATAATTCACCTGCAGGGTTTTCAGATGTTTTGGCTTCCAGCGGTCATCGAATATCAGGGTATCCTCTAAGCGCTGACCATATTTATGACTGTTTTGAACGGGCACGGTTAGAAATATTTTATCGGCACCGGATCTCACCTGATTTCGGATATGCCAGCTCCGTTTGACAAATTGGCAATGGTTAAGCAGGATAATGCCGTCGGTCAGCGAGATTTTATTGAGCAGATGAATGCTCGGCAGATAAACCGGCTGGTGAGCGCATATTATCATATGGTTTTAGGATCCTTGATTTTGATTGCGCAAAAGTCATCTATTATTCCGGCCGCCCGAATGACGCCTTTGCCATCTATAATATTCTGCTTGATACAGGTGGGATTATGATAAGACAGGGCGATCATTTTGCCAACCAAATTCATATCCATACCGCCGTCATAACCAAGGTTAAGGGCCATTTTATGGTCGGAAAACCAATCGGCTTCGCGCATTAAATTTTCTTCCTGGGGGAATATAATCGCCGGGCAACCACTGGCCAGAGCCTCATAAACGATCATGCCGCCCGTGATCAAGGTGCAGGAATGTTGCCCAAGCAAATGCGCCAACTGGCTTTGGGGGATATTTTGCTGCAAGGTAATGCCGAGCCTTTCGCAGGCAAGGTTCAAGGCCCCTGTTTCAGGGAATGCGCCGCCCACGACCATGGTGATTTTGGGATATAACGGCGATAAAAACGGGCTTTGATCGCCGGTTAAGGCCATGGCCCATGCGGCTGCCCGGTCGCCGCCGCCAATGACGATCAGCAGGCTCTTGCTTGCGGGTTCAGCCCAGTTTACCGCGCCAAATACCGGATTAAGCAAGGCATACTCCCCGCCGCAATACAGCCCGTTATTTCCAGATATTAACGGATAATGATGATAATCTTCGAGGATTGTCCCATTGAAAACCAGGTCTGCCTGAACTGCGCCGCCGTAATCATCAATGGCAATCACGGGAAAGGCGCTATTGTGATAAGCCTCCCAGCTTTGCGCCGTCTGGCCCGGTTGATCAATCAACAGCAGGTCAGCTTTATGTTTTTTGGCTAAATCCAGAAGAATTGCGCATTTCTGTTCTTCCGAGGCATTTTTCGCCAGAATATGAAATGTGATATTGTCTGAAAAAAACAAACTCAATTGCGCCCCGGAACCACAAATATGAATATCCAGCGGACCTGTGATATGGCGCAGAATTTCAGAAACCCGCGCCGCATGGCCAAGCCCGGTATGATGATCCGCATCAAGGCGAATGAACAGCCTTGTCCGGTCAGATATATCAGCGGCATCCTGTTCTGAATTCAAAGAAATATCCCTTCTATTCCAGCATATCCCATGATAACGGGCTGCCTCTGGAGATGTTTTTAACGGCAGTTTTGCCCATCACATCTTCGAAATATTTTGGTTTAAGGCCAAGGCCGGGCCGGATGGAGCGGATATTTTTTTCGGTTAATTTCGCGCCTTTGGCAATATCCGCAACCACATAAAGACTGCGGCGGAATTGCTGATTTTCAACTTCACTGTCTTTCAGGCCATAATTAACCTGCCCAAGGGCCGAATGGGCGATTCTGCTGGCGGAAACAAGGTCGGAAAATTCCTGTGGCTCAAGGGAAAAGGCACTGTCCACGCCGCCGTCCGCGCGGCTCAGCGTGATATGCTTTTCAATGACGGCTGCGCCAAGGGCCACGGCGGCAACCGGAACGGCAATGCCGTGACTATGGTCGGACAAGCCGCTGAGGACATCAAATCCCTCGGCAATATCCCGCATGGTCATGAGGCCGGCTTCTGACGGATCGCTTGGATAGCCACTGACGCAATGAAGCACCACAAGATTCTGATTGCCGCTTTCCCGAACCGCTTCGATGGCTTCAGATATTTCATCTTTGGTGGCAAGGCCCGTGGACATGATGATCGGCTTTTTTGTGGTCGCCGCATAGCGAATGAGCGGCAGGTCAATAAGCTCAAAAGAGGCTATTTTATAGGCCGGCGCGTTTAAATCTTCCAGAAAATCAACGGCTGTCTTATCAAAAGGCGAGCTGAACAGGGTGATATTTTGTTTTGCCGCATGGTCGAACATGGCCTTATGCCAATCCCATGGCGTGTGGGCTTCTTCATATAGCTCATACAGATTGCGCCCGGCCCAAAGCCCTTCCTTGATCAGGAACTCGTCGCCGTCATGATCAATGGTGATGGTGTCCGCCGTATAGGTCTGGATTTTTACCGCCTGTACGCCGGCGTCTTTGGCCGCATCAATGATCCGCAGGGCGCGGCTTAAATCATTATTATGATTGCCGGACATTTCCGCAATGATATAGGGGGGCTGCCCCGCTCCAATAATAGTGCCGCCGATCTGAAAGCTTTTATTCACCGTTTCGGGCTCCGCTTGTTCATGAGTTTGTTCATGGGTTTATGGCGGGATTATACGCCATTAATATTATCTGTAAACATCTGGTGAATAATGATAAACTTAGCCATAAGAAATTTCACAGAGGCGATCGTTAAGAATATGACAAAACTGGCTTTATTGGGCGGAACCCCCGTCAGAAGCGAAGAATTTCCCGCCCATAACTTCATTGGCGATGCGGAAAAGAAAAAAGTTATGGAAATCATGGATAGCGGCGTCTTATCCCGCTTTCTGGGTGTGTGGCATGATGATTTTTACGGCGGGGACGAAGTTCGGGCGTTCGAAAATGAATGGGCGGCAAGTTATCAGGCAAAGCATGGTATTTCAGTGAACAGCTGCACCAGCGGCCTCTATGCGGCGGTAGGGGCCGCGGGCGCGGGGCCCGGTGACGAGGTGATCGTCTCGCCCTATACCATGGCCGCCTCGGTGACGGCGGCGGTGGCCTTTAACGCTGTGCCGGTATTTGCCGATATTGACCCAAAGAATTTTTGCCTGAGTCCTGCGAGCATCCGCGCGAAAATCACGGAACGAACAAAGGTGATTATCGTGGTGCATCTGTTTGGTCATCCGGCGGATATGGATGAAATTATGGAAATCGCCTCGGCGCATAATATCACGGTGATCGAGGATTGCGCGCAGGCGCCATGCGCAACCTATAAAGGGCGCCCTGTGGGGACCCTTGGTCATATGGGGGTATTTTCCCTTAATTATCATAAACATATTCATTCAGGCGAGGGCGGCATCATCGTCACCAATGACGATAATCTGGCGGATCGTCTGGCCTTGATCCGCAATCATGCCGAAGCCGTTGTGAATGGCCGCGAGGTTGACAGCCTGGTCAATATGGTCGGTTTTAATTTCCGCCTTGGCGAAATTGAATCCGGCATTGCGCGCATTCAGCTCTCCAAAGCACCGGATCTTGTGAACCGCCGCCGGAAAAATATGGATTATTTTAACCGGAATCTGCCTGAGGTTGCCGGCCTGAGTATTTCACCTGCTGCGGGTTATGTGGAACATTCTTATTATGCGGGGGTTTTTAATTTTGATGCGGCGGCGGCCGGAATATCCCGCAGTTTATTGATCAAGGCCCTGCATGCGGAATTGCCGGAAACCAAAATGCGTAAAGGCCATGGCCCGCTCATTGGCGGCGGCTATGTGAAACCTGTTTATCTGTATCCCATGTTTCAAAAACAGATCGCTTATGGTGAGCTTGGCTGCCCTTTTAAATGCCCCCATTATAAAGGCGAGGTGAATTATAGCGCGGGCATCTGCCCCGAAAGCGAACAGGCCCATGCCACCATCATCACCCATGAATATATGCAGCCTTCTTTGTCTGAGAGTGATATTAACGACGTGCTATCCGCTTTTGACAAGGTTGCCGATAATATGGATGATCTAAGGCGGTATGAATCTGCTTTTTAAATTCTGCTTTTTAAATTCTGGCATATGTGGAATAGTCACTGAATGAAAAAAAATATTCAAAAATTTAACTTTAATACCGTCCCCAATATGGGCCGGGGCGGCATACTTCACACAGATTTCTGGTGGAGTATGTTGCCAGAATTTGAACGTATAAATGAGCGGCTTCTCAAAGAGATCGCGGATCATAAAGCAGACGTGCCAGAAACAGATAAATTTTCCAACCCCGGGTGTTGGCGGGGATATCGGGAATATCAGGATTGGCACTATATTCGTGATTTTGTCATTCATAAGCTCAAACTTGTTCACAAACATTATATCGGCATTGGGGCTCCTTGCGCGCCTTTGGAAGATATGCCCCATGATAAATTTGATTTTGAACTTTGGACCAATGTGAATGATCCGGGCAGCAGCAACATCATTCACACGCATTCCAAATGGCATTGGTCCGGCGTCTATTATGTGCAGGGGCGGGATACTGGAAAAATAGGGTTTTACAGCACCCCCTATTTAAATCAGCAAATCGTCAAAGGCCTGCCTTTTGGTCAGTCCTTTACGGTGGAACCTGTGGATGGATTATTGCTGTTGTTCCCAAGTTACCTTCTGCATGAAGTACTGGTTAATTCGTCTTCGAAACAAAGAATAAATCTTGTTTTCAATATTAAAATAGATTTTTAAATAATATCATATCAAACACATAAAATTATTATCAGGATAAAGGCTTTATAAATGACAACGCTTGTGGAACTTGAACAAAAGGCGCAGAATTTTTTGACGCAGGGTGATATGGAAAAAACAATGCAGGTTTGCCATGAAATTTTAAAAGAGAACCCCCGTCATGACCATGCCCTTGACGCGTTGTCTCAATATGAAATGGCCCGGGAGAATTTTTCAGAAGCGGAGAAACATTTTTCGGTCTTGAGTGAATCTTACCCTGAAAATGCGATTTTTATGACGAAACTTGGGTATGTCCGGGAGAAACAAAACAAGCTTGATCAGGCTCTTGAAACATATCTTGCCTGTTACGCGCTCTATCCTGAAAATGCGGTTATATTGCTTTATATTGGCCATTTGTATTTCTTGAAAGAGGCTAAGAACAAAGCCGCCGAGATATTTTCTCTGGCAGAAGATATTGACGAAAATATTCTTCAGGCCCATCTGAACCCGCAAATGGGTGAAATAATAAGTCACCGGTCAAGGAATGCGCGGCAAGTGATGCATGAAATACTCACCGACCTTCATTTGGAGACCATTCGAAAAATGGATCAGGGAGGGGATCTAAAAAGAATATCTGATGCCGTTTGGCCCCAAATTGATGTGAGGAATTTTGACTATGCCCAGGAGACGCAGAAGCCTTTTTTATTTTATATTCCAGATTTGCAGGCCGCGCCCTATTTTAAAAGGGAAAAGCTTGGCTGGGCCCGGGCCATTGAGTCAAATTTTGACGAGATCAAGCAAGAAGTCATGGAAAATCTGGATATAGAAGGTGACGGTCAGCCCTACTTAGACCCCGAAATGCCCCTCGTTGGGGAAGAATGGGATAAAATTAAAGGCAAGATGGCCTGGGGGTCTATTCATCTTTATAAGCAGGGCCAACCGAATGCGGAGATCATTGCCAAATTCCCGAAACTGAACAAAATCCTCAGCAAAGCCCCGTTATGCATTCTTGGTGGAAACCCGTCTGAAATATTCATTTCCATTTTACAACCCGAAACAAAAATCCCGCCGCATTTTGGGGTTGCCAACAGTGTTTTGACCGTTCATTTCCCGCTGGTGGTGCCGCAGGGATGCAGCTTGCGGGTAGAAGATCATGTTCTGATGCAGAAAGAGGGTGAAATACTGGCTTTCGACGATAGCTATGACCATGAAGCGGACAATCCGGGCAAGGCGGCGCGAATCGTTCTGATTTTTGAGGTTTGGCATCCGGATTTAACGGAAGCAGAGCAGAAGGCGATTACCGCGACATTTGCCTCCAGAACAAAATGGCTCGACGGCAGGTCGGTCAAATAATATTTTTTACAGCCCCATTGATAGAAATTATCTATGGAATGGATAAATATTAGTGATTTTATCTATGTGTAATGTTGCTATAAACTGGATTTAATTGACATAAGGATGTGAGAAATAGATGACGATCATTCAATCCACTATCGACGGCAAGTCACCAGAATATTTATCCAATCAAAAAGCCATGGCGGAACTTGTCGGCGATTTGAAAAATAAACTGGCGATGATTGAAGGCGGCGGCGGCGCGAAATATAGCCAGCGTCATCTGGATCGGGGAAAGCTTTTGCCCCGTGACCGGGTTAACCGCCTGCTGGATAAAGGCTCGGCCTTTCTGGAATTCTCCCAGCTTGCGGCTTACGACATGTATAGCAAAGATGTCGCCGCCGCAGGGGTTATCACGGGCATTGGCCGGGTTAGCGGCCTGGAATGCGTCATTATTTGCAATGATGCGACGGTTAAGGGCGGAAGTTATTTTCCCATGACCGTTAAAAAACATCTGCGCGCGCAAGAGATTGCCGAACAAAATAACCTGCCCTGTATTTATCTGGTCGATAGCGGCGGGGCCAATTTGCCAAGTCAGGATGACGTTTTCCCCGACAAAAATCATTTTGGCCGGATTTTTTACAATCAGGCCAATATGTCTGCCAAAGGCATTCCCCAGATTGCGGTGGTCATGGGGTCATGCACGGCGGGCGGCGCCTATGTGCCCGCCATGAGCGATGAAAATGTCATTGTGAAAGAGCAGGGCACAATTTTTCTGGCGGGTCCCCCTTTGGTCAAGGCGGCAACCGGCGAAGTGGTGTCGGCAGAAGATTTGGGCGGCGGCGATGTTCATACCCGCATTTCCGGTGTGGCCGATCATCTGGCGCAGGATGATAATCACGGGCTTGAAATTGCCAGAGTGATCGTTGGTAACCTGAACCGTCAAAAAACCAACCAACTGGCCATGAAGGAAAGTCAGGAGCCGGCATATGACCCGTCCGAATTGCACGGCATTATTCCGCCCGACCTGAAAACACCCTATGATGTGCGCGAGGTGATCGCCCGCATCGTTGACGGCAGTGAATTTGATGAATTTAAAAAACGTTACGGCACGACAATCGTCTGCGGTTTTGCACATATTTACGGCATGCCTGTCGGGATTGTGGCCAATAACGGCGTGATCTTTTCTGAATCAGCCTTGAAAGGCGCCCATTTTGTAGAGCTGTGCAATCATCGGGGTATCCCCTTGATTTTCTTGCAGAATGTTACAGGATTTATGGTTGGCCAGAAATATGAATCCGGCGGCATTGCCCGGGACGGCGCAAAATTAGTGACGGCGGTTTCCTGCGCGCAGGTGCCAAAATTCACAATTATCATTGGCGGCTCTTTTGGCGCGGGCAATTATGGCATGTGCGGGCGGGCGTTTAATCCGCGTTTCCTGTGGATGTGGCCCAATGCGCGGGTGTCGGTCATGGGCGGCGAGCAGGCGGCGAATGTTTTATCCACGGTTAAGCGGGACGGCATCGAACGGCAGGGCGGAACATGGAGCGCGCAGGACGAGGCGGCGTTTAAAAAGCCCATCGAGGAACAATATGAACATCAGGGCCATCCTTATTATGCTTCGGCGCGGCTCTGGGATGACGGGGTGATTGACCCTGTGGATAGCCGCCGTGTGCTTGGCCTTGGATTATCGGCAAGTTTGAACGCCCCGTTTGGGCCAACCACTTATGGTGTCTTCAGAATGTAGGCCTGTAATATAGATATGTGCGGCAAAAGGAAATCAGATGACAAATACAACAGTGATTCTCGAGCAGGATGATGATGGCATTGCATGGGTCACCTTGAACCGGCCAGAGGTACATAATGCCTTTGATGAAATGATGATCGCCCGGCTTCGCGAGATTTTTTATGAGTTGGAACAGGATAATCATTGCCGGGCGGTGGTTTTGCGCGGGGCGGGCAAAAGCTTTTCGGCGGGCGCAGACCTTGACTGGATGAGGCGGGCGGCGGATTTTTCCCATAATCAAAATCTGGCCGATGCGGAATATCTGGCGGCCATGCTCAATAGCCTGCACAGCCTGAATAAGCTGACCATCGCTTGCGTTCAGGGGGCGGCATTTGGCGGCGGTATCGGGCTTGTTTCCTGCTGTGATCTGGTTATTGCGGATATTGATACAGTTTTTGCCTTGTCAGAGGTAAAAATTGGCCTGATCCCGGCGACGATCTCGCCTTATGTCTTGTCGGCCATGGGCGCGCGAAATGCGCGGCGGTATTTCCAGACCGGCGAAAAATTCAAAGGCCAGCGGGCTTATGAATTGGGCCTTGTTCATGAATTGACCACATCTGAGGAAGAAATGGCCGGACAATTAAATGTCATGCTGGATCACATGCGTACGAACGGCCCCCTTGCCATGCGGGAGGCCAAGCGGCTGATTATGGATTACGCGGGCGCGCCGTTAAGTGCGAAAATCATGGCGGATTCAGCCGAACGCATTGCCGCCATACGCTCCCGCCCGGAAGCGAAGGAAGGCCTGAAGGCTTTTTTAGAGAAAAGAAAACCGGGCTGGATATCCCATAACAATAAAACTGGTGAGGACAGCGCCTGATGTTCAGTAAAATACTCATTGCCAATCGGGGCGAGATTGCCTGCCGGGTGATCGAAACCGCGCAAAAAAACGGCATTCATACCATTGCGGTTTATTCTGATGCGGACAGCACGGCCCGTCATGTGCGCCTTGCGGATGAGGCCCATCATATTGGCGGGCCGGCGGCAACGGACAGTTATCTGTTGGGCGATGTCATTCTGGAGGTGGCCAGGCATGCGGGGGCAGAGGCCATTCATCCGGGCTATGGATTTTTATCCGAAAATGCGGAATTCTCCGAGGCCTGCACAAAAGCGGGCATTGTTTTTATCGGGCCAAGCGCGGACAGTATCCGGTCCATGGGCCTCAAAGATAAAGCCAAAGACATTATGAGCCACGCGGGCGTTCCCGTGGTGCCGGGCTATCAAGGCGAAGATCAGCACCCGGAAAAATTAAAAAAACATGCGGATCAAATCGGCTATCCAGTGTTGATCAAGGCCGTTGCCGGCGGCGGCGGAAAGGGCATGCGGCTGGTGGAAAAACCGGATGATTTTATTGCCGGTCTGGAAAGCTGTCAGCGCGAGGCGGCGGCATCCTTTGGCAATGCTCATGTCTTGATTGAAAAATATTTAACCAAGCCGCGCCATATTGAATTACAGGTTTTTGGTGATAATTACGGTGATGCGGTTTATCTGCATGAGAGGGATTGTTCCCTTCAGCGCCGTCATCAAAAAGTGGTCGAGGAAGCGCCGGCCCCCGGCATGTCGGATAAAATGCGCCGCGCCATGGGCGATGCGGCGGTGAAAGCTGCCAAAGCCATCGGCTACTGCGGTGCGGGAACCATAGAATTCATTGTCGATGTGCAGAATGGGCTTGAGGATGCGCCATTTTATTTCATGGAAATGAACACCCGATTGCAGGTGGAGCATCCGGTGACAGAATTGATCACAGGGCAGGATCTTGTGGAATGGCAATTGCGTATTGCGGCGGGTGAGCCTATCCCGCTCAAACAAGAAGACATCCCGCTCATTGGCCATGCTTTTGAGGTGCGGCTTTACGCGGAAGATCCGGAAAATAATTTCCTGCCGCAAACCGGCAAGATCACGCATTTCTCCAGCCCGCCGCAGGATGCGCATTTTCGCATGGATACGGGCGTTGAAGAGGGGGACGAGGTCAGCATCTATTATGACCCGATGATTGCCAAACTGATTGTTTGGGATATTGACCGGCAGGGCGCTCTTCGCCAAATGAGCCGTGCTTTGGCTCATACGGCGGTATCCGGCCTGAAATGTAATCTTGAATTTCTGGGTAATATCATCCGCCATCCGGCCTTTGCAGCGGCGGATCTGGACACGGGATTCATTGAACGTTTTAAGGGTGATCTGCTGCCCGAAGATAACAAGGCCGACCCTAATATTCTGGCCCTTGCCGCCATGGCGGAACTTGCCCCCCGCAGCACAGGGGGGGATCCGTGGGATTTTACCGATGGCTGGCGCATGAATCTTGATCTGAAGACGACATTGACATTCATTGATCATGATGAGAAACGAGATGTGAAGGTCGTTTACAGGGCGGGCGCGTTTTGCCTGACCATTGAAGGTAAAAACCATGACGTAAAAATATTACAGCAGGCGGGTGCCGCGCTGAATATTGCGGTGGATGGTCAAAAAATATCGGCTAAAGTCATTCAGGATGGTCAGGATTTAACCCTGTTTTATAATGGCACGGTATCTTACCTCCATCATTTTCTGGCGGGGGCAGAGGGCGAAGATGAAAGCGGCGGCAGCGGCGTTATCGTCACCCCGATGCCGGGCAAGGTAACGCAAATCATGATCAATGATGGCGATCTTGCGGCGCTGGGGCAACCGCTTATGATCCTCGAGGCCATGAAAATGGAACATACCATCAAGGCGCAGATTGCCGGCAGGATAGATGGGTTTAGCCTGACTGTCGGGGATCAGGTCGCGGACGGGGAAATTTTGATTCGCATTATTGAGGATCAGGAATGACGGCCCCCGGGCATATCCGCCTTTATGAGGTGGGGCCGCGTGATGGCCTGCAAAATGAGGCAAAACTGGTGCCGACAGAGGTCAAAATCAGGCTGATTGAGCTGCTGGTCGCGGCGGGCCTTCGCAAAATTGAAGCCACCAGTTTCGTCTCCCCCAAATGGGTGCCCCAAATGGGGGATAATGCGCAGGTTATGGCGGGAATCTCTCATCTTTCCGGTGTTGATTTCGCCGTCTTGACGCCAAATTTGACAGGCTATGAGGCGGCGGCCTCTGCGGGCGCGAGGGAGGTGGCCATTTTTGGCGCGGCATCCGAAAGTTTCAGCCAGAAGAATATCAACTGCTCCATTTCAGAAAGCCTTGCGCGTTTCGCCGCCGTCATGGATCGGGCAAAGGCCGAAAATATCGCGGTGCGCGGTTATGTTTCCTGCGTGGTTGCCTGCCCGTATGAAGGGGCCATTGATCCAGAGGTTGTCGCTGATGTTGCGGCAAAAATGATTCATATGGGCTGTTATGAGGTTTCGCTCGGCGATACCATCGGGGCGGGCACCCCAAAAGACATCCGGCAGCTGTTAACGTCGGTAACGGCCCGCGTCCCCCTGTCAAAACTGGCGCTGCATTGCCATGACACCTATGGTCAGGCTCTGGCCAATATTCTGGCCGCCATTGACATGGGCATCACGGTGATCGATAGCGCGGTCGGCGGGCTCGGCGGCTGCCCCTATGCTTCTGGAGCATCAGGTAATGTGGCGACCGAAGATGTGCTTTATATGTTGAATGGCATGGGGATAAGAACCGGCGTTAACCTCGATAAAATCATTGAGGCCGCATGGTATATATCAGATTTTCTGGGCCGCGCACCAGCTTCAAAAGTCGCCGTGGCTCTACAAAAAAATACATAAAAGGACTTACAATGGTTTCCTATCCAACATTGAATTTTAATCTGGGCGAAGATATTGACATGCTGCGGGATACGGTCGCCGCTTTTGCCGCCAAAGAATTGGCGCCGATTGCCGCCGATATTGATAGCAGCAACGAATTCCCGGCGGGCTTCTGGCGCAAAATGGGTGACCTTGGCATATTGGGCGTGACCGTGGATGAGGATTATGGCGGGGCGGGCATGGGCTATCTTGCCCATACCATCTGTATGGAAGAAATCTCCCGCGCCTCGGCCAGCGTTGGCCTGAGCTACGGTGCCCATTCCAATCTTTGTGTCAATCAGATCAAGCGCAATGGCACGGCGGCACAAAAGAAAAAATATCTGCCAAAACTGATCAGCGGTGAACATGTGGGCGCGCTTGCCATGAGCGAGCCGGGGGCGGGATCAGATGTGGTCAGCATGAAACTTCGCGCGGAAAAAAAGGGGGATCATTATATCCTGAATGGCACGAAAATGTGGATCACCAACGGGCCGGACGCACAGACTTTAGTGGTCTATGCCAAGACCGATATGGCCGCCGGGCCGCGCGGTATCACCGCTTTCATCGTTGAGAAAACTTTCAAAGGATTCTCCACGGCGCAGAAACTTGACAAGCTTGGCATGCGCGGTTCCAACACCTCTGAACTGGTGTTTGAGGATTGCGCGGTTCCCGAGACAAATATTCTGGGGAAAATTGACGGCGGCGTACGGGTTTTAATGTCCGGCCTTGATTATGAGCGGGTTGTCCTGTCCGGCGGGCCTCTTGGCATTATGCAGGCCTGCCTTGATGTGGTGCTGCCCTATATTCATGACCGCAAGCAGTTTGGTACGGCCATCGGTGAATTTCAGCTGATGCAGGGCAAGATTGCCGATATGTATACCGAACTTGCCGCTTGCCGGTCCTATGTTTATGCGGTGGCGGCGGCCTGCGACCGGGGCGAAACCACCCGCAAAGATGCCGCAGGCTGCATATTATATTCCGCAGAAAAAGCCACTCAGATGGCCCTGCAAGCCATTCAGGCCCTTGGCGGCAATGGCTACATTAATGAATTCCCGGCCGGGCGATTGCTGCGCGATGCGAAACTCTATGAAATCGGCGCCGGCACCAGCGAAATCCGCCGCATGCTCATCGGACGGGAACTGTTTGGCGAGACGATGTAGACAAGTCGTTTGTTTATGGAGTAGGCTTATAATAATGTTGAAATCTAAATCATATTCCCTTTCCGGGCAGATAACAGGAGAAAACACATGAGCGATAGGTCACTTTATGAACGTTTGGGCGGTTATGATGGTATAACGGGTTTCTGTAATGATCTCTTGCCCCGCTTGCAGGGTGACGATATTTTGGGTCGTTTCTGGCAAAACCGGGGCTCTGACGGTATTGAGAGAGAAAAACAGCTTCTTATCAATTATATCTGTGAAAATGCCGGCGGGCCTGTTTATTATACGGGCCGAGACATGCTTCAATCCCATAAAGGCATGAATATCAGCGAGGATGACTGGACGATCTTCCTTGGCCATGCCGGTGCCACCATGGAAGCCCTCGGCGTGCCGGAAGCCGAATGCAATGATGTGGTTGCTTTCGTGCTCAGCCTTAAAGATGATATTGTCGGCGTTTAAGCTTTTCCCTAATCCGCCACCATAACATTATCCCTTGATATTATCCCTTAACATTATCTCGGGGCCGTATATTGCCATCTTGGGAGAGCAGGATGGCGATGGGTTTGGTTTTGGGGAACTGGGAGAAGATGATCATCAGGATCACGGTGAAGGGCACGCTTAAAAACATGCCGGCGATGCCCCATATGCTGCCCCAGACCGCCAGGGATAACATGACCACAAGCGGGCTTAAATTCAGGCTGCTGCCCATTAATTTCGGCTCCAGAATATTTCCGATGATCAATTGAATACCCACCAGCGAGAAAATCACGATCAGGAAGGGCGTGAAGGTATCAAATTGAACGAGGCTCAGCAACGCCGGAAATAAAACCGCGAGCATGGAGCCCACCGTCGGGATAAAATTGAGCAGAAAGATAAAAAAGGCCCAGAAGCTGGCATTATTTACCCCGACCGTGACCAGAACGATATAGCAGGCCCCGCCGGTCAGGGCGCTGACGAAGGTCTTGACGCCAATATAGGTCTTCACATCACGGGAAATATGCTCAAGAATATTAAACACTGTTTCGCGGTGCTGCGAGCCTTCCAGCAAACGGCTGAGCTTGACGTTGAAATATTTCTGTTCCAGCATTAAAAATAACACATAGATCAAAATCAGACTGGCGCTGCCCGCAAGCGAGGCCAGCGTTCCCGCAAGATTGGTGATGAAGGGGGTTAAATTTACCTGATGAATTAACTGGGCGAAATTGGGCTCTTCTTTAATGCCCACCAAGGCAAAAACCTTTGCCGTTAATTTGATGAAATTTTCCTGATAAACCGGGGCGGCTTCCCGGACTTCAACAATATTGCTGCTGATCATGCCGAAAAGAAAATTTAAGATCAGAACGATGGTCAAGAGCGATGCGATATAACTTACCGCCTTTGGAATATGCCATTTTCCGATGGGGATTTTATGGTAATAATCGGACAGGATATTGATCAGATACCAGATCACGATACTGATCATAAAGGGCACCAGAAGGTCGCGGCCAATGACCATAATATATACTGTCAGGGAAATTAATCCCAATCCTCCCGCATAAGATAAAACGCCCATTATTCTCTCCCGCCTTTTATTAAATTTATGATTGAATTGTCCTGTTTTGCAAGGGAAAGGTCAAGGTATGTTTTATGGTCCGTGAGGCGGTAAATACAATCATCAATGGAAAACCGGCAATAATATTCATTAAACAGCCTTGATTAATACTTATTTATACCTATTATAGGCAAGTCTGAGTCGTCAGGCAATAGGGAATGGTATATTATAAGGGGTGACATATAATGTCAGTTTATCCACATAAAACAGAAATAGGCAGCGCAAATTCCACCGTGAATAAAGCGGGGCCTTGCGAGAAAAGCACGACTATAAAATCATTTAAAAAAAAGCGAATAGCGCGCAAGAAAGCCCGGCAGAAACGAAATATAGACAGATTGCTTTCTTTGCCTGCTTCAGGGCGGAGTACGGTTGTGCCGGAAAAGTCATATATTGGCCCGACCCCCGAAACCAAGGGCAAACTAAGGCCGGATCCGTTGGCTCTTTTCCATAAGAAGAATATCCTGAACAGTGAGCAAATATGGGCATTTCAGCGTATAAGGCGGGCTATAAAGATCATAACGGATGGCACAGGTTTGCGTACATCACATTTCACAGACGCTGCGGTGCAGACAAGCCGTTTTGTCCCTGAGAGCGAAAGTGAATATGAGATAAAAATCAAACATCATTATTGTGACTGGATGGACCGAATGACAGCAGAGCGCCTTCAGGCGGGCCCGATATTGGACATCATTATTGATGAAATGTCCCTCAGCGCGGCTGATCGAAAATGGGGCAAACGCAAAGGTTGGGCCAAAGGACATCTTCAGGCATCTTTGACGCTTTACAGCGGTTTTTCACATCTTGCTGATAGGATTAAATAGGAGCTATTGCCATGAAAAAAACAAATAATAGGATAAGTGAGCATTTTAGCCTTTGGGAGCTTACCCGCAGTGCTATTGCCCTGCGGCACGGCATTCAAAATATTCCTGCGGCGCATGAGATTGAAAGGTTAAGGTTGCTTGCCAAACATATTCTGGAGCCGGTTCGGCAAAATTTTGCCGTTCCCTTCAGCCCGTCCAGCGGGTTCCGGGCACCAGAGGTGAACCGCCTGGCCGGGTCGAAGCCAACGTCGCAACATATTCTGGGACAAGCCGCAGATTTTGAAGTCCCGACCATAGAAAATCGCGCCCTTGCGGATTGGATCAAGGATAATCTGGATTTTGATCAATTGATTCTGGAATTTCACCAGCCGGATGACCCGAAAAGCGGATGGGTTCATTGTTCATACAGGACGCATGATAATCGAAAACACTGTCTGATTTTTGATGGCAGAAATTATAAGGAATTTTAAAATGGGACTATTTTCTAAAATATTTGGCGGGCCGGCCATTGATGCGGTATCGGCGGTGGGTAATGTGGTGGATCAGCTTTTTACCAGTGATGAGGAAAAGGCACAGGCCGCTATCCTCATGGCAAAAATTCGTCAGAAACCACAATTACTGCAAGCGGAAATAAATCGGGTTGAGGCCGGACATCGCTCGCTTTTTGTGGCGGGCTGGCGGCCCTTTATCGGCTGGGTATGCGGGCTCGGGTTTTTATGGGCCTTTTTGTTGCACCCTTTGTTTGAATGGATTGTGGCGGTTCGCGGCCTTGACATTTCGCCGCCCGGAATTGTCACGGACAATATGATGGAACTGGTGTTGGCTCTGCTTGGCCTTGGCACCCTGCGCAGCGTTGAGAAAATGACCGGCCGCACGAAATGATACCACGACTCATCCTATAAACTTTATGGTTGCAATAGGGCGCTCAATAAGGGAAACTTGGTGTTATTATTAAAATAGAATTTTAAGGGGACATCCTATCATGAAAAAAATACTTTTTGGCCTTATTGCCCTTATTCTTATCGTGGTGGGCATTGCCATATACGGCGCGTCGCAATCAGAGACCATCATTCGTACCGCTATATTGGAATATGCGCCCAAGGCCACGGGCGCTGATGTGTCCCTTGACAAGGTTAGCGTTTCTTTGCTGGGCGGCAGCGCGGGGCTTTCGGGATTGACTGTCGGTAATCCGGCGGGCTTTAAATCCGATCATGCCTTTGATTTAGGCAATATGTCGGTGATGATCGACCTGAAATCCCTGACCCAAGATGTGATTCGTATCAAAGAGGTGCGCATAGACGGGGCGGATTTGATCTATGAAATCGGCAGCAAGGGCAATAATATCGGCAAAATCCAAAAAAATATTGAGGCCTATACCCAAAGTCTTGGTCTTAAGGCGTCAGAGGACAGCACAGCCAAATTTATCGTCGATCATATCTATATCACCGGCACCAAGGTAAAATTGGCCAGTGACCTTTTGGGCGGCCAGGGCGCGGCACTGACCCTGCCGGATATACATCTTAAAAATATCGGCACAGAAGACAAGGGCGCAACCGCAGGCGAAGTTGGCACGGCAGTATTCGGCGCGATCAATAAAGGCCTTGGCAAAATTGTGACCAAGGATATGCTCAACAAAGGCCTGAAAGACGTGAAGAAAAAAATTGGCGATCTTTTTAAATAACCGTTTAATCTTCTGACCTGTTCGAAGAAAAATTAATCCGTAAAAGTCGCGTTTAACGACCTCGTCCTTTATGAAACTGACCTTGTATTATATAAGGGACTAGGCTCCTGCCTTCGCAGGAGTGACGAAGGGGAGCCGGGAGTGGTGACAAAACTAGGTCACGGCTATTACATTCGTGACCTTTTTACTTGTTTATGTTACCTCCTTTTTATGAAAGATATTTCCAACAGGGCGGTGCGGACGTCAAGTCGGGTGCGGGCGATTTTGGGGCCGACGAATACGGGCAAGACCCATTTGGCGGTGGAACGGATGCTCGGCCATTCAACGGGCATGATCGGGCTGCCTTTGCGTCTGCTCGCGCGGGAAATATATGATCGGGTGGTGAATTCGCCGCAGAATCCGGCGGGTAAAAATGCCGTGGCTTTAATCACGGGAGAGGAAAAAATCATCCCGCGCAATCCGCGCTTCTGGATTTGCACGGTGGAGAGTATGCCGGTGAATAAAACGGTGGCTTTTCTTGCTGTTGATGAGATTCAACTGGCGGCGGATCCGGCGCGCGGTCATGTTTTTACGGATCGGTTGATGCGGGCGCGCGGAACAGAGGAGACGATGTTTTTAGGCTCTGAAATCATTGCGCCGCTCATCCGCCAATTTGTGCCGGACGCAGAATTTTCAAGTCGGCCCCGTTTTTCCCAATTGATCTATACCGCGCCGAAGAAACTCAGCCGCTTGCAAAGAAGAACCGCCCTTGTCACTTTTTCGGCCCATAATGTTTATGGCTATGCGGAAATGCTGCGCCGGAGCAAGGGCGGGGCCGCGGTGGTCATGGGGTCCTTAAGCCCAAGAACCCGCAACAAGCAGGTTGCGCTGTATCAGAGCGGCGATGTGGATTATCTGGTGGCGACCGATGCCATTGGTATGGGGCTGAATATGGATATTGATCATATCTGCTTTGCGGGGACGGCCAAATTTGATGGTCGGCGCATGCGCAGCCTTACCGCGTCCGAGGTCGGACAGATTGCGGGCCGGGCGGGGCGATATATGAATGGCGGCACTTTTGGGGGCCTTTTGGACGGCGACGGTATGCAGCCCGCCTTAAGCGATGGCATGATCCATGCGGTGGAAAATCATCAATTCGCCCCGTTGACTATTCTGGAATGGCGCAACAGTGCGCTTGATTATACTCACCCGACGGCACTGATTCGCTCTCTTGATGCCGCGCCGGACAGAAAAGGACTGACCCGCACCCGGGAAAATATTGATTTGACGTCATTACGCCGATTGATAAAAATGCCTGATATTCGCCCCATGCTCGGCGGCCCGGCGGCCCTGAAAAGCCTGTGGGAAGTCTGTCAGATACCGGATTTTCGCAAGGTCTCGGATGATGAGCATATCCGGATAATTTCTCATATTTATCGGCAGACTTCTGCGGATAATGCCGTTATTGACCCGGACTGGCTGACCCGCCAGATCATGCCGCTGGACAACCTTAAGGGTGATGTGGATAGCTTGTCGGCGCGTATTGCGCATATCCGGACCTGGACCTATATTTCCCACCGTAGCCTATGGTTCGATGATGCAAAATATTGGCAAGAATTAACAAGAGATATTGAAGACCGCCTATCAGATGCGCTACATGAACGGTTAACACATCGGTTCGTGGATCGACGCATATCAGTTTTAATGAGAGAATTACGCCAAAAAGGAAGTTTAATGACGAATATTGATGAGAATGGCAGTATTTTTGTAGAAGGCCATTTTATCGGTACCTTGGAAGGGTTCCAGTTTAAAGAGGACGCGTCCGCTTTTGGTGAGGACAGCAAAATACTCCGCGCGGCGGCGGATCAGGTATTAAGCGAAGAAATCAGCAAAAAGGCCGAAGATCTGACAGAGGCCGAAGATGGCGAAATGAGCCTGATCCTTGGCAATCCCCTGACAAAGTCAACCATCAACTGGCGCGGCATTGCCATCGCCCGCGTGGTAAAGGGCGATACGATTTTGACCCCGAAAGCCCTGGTCATGCCATCGCCTGTATTACAGGGGGAGGCATTGGCGAAGATACAGGCCCGTGTGGAGCGCTGGCTTGCCAGTCATATAGGCGACATACTGGCGCCGCTTTTTTCCCTGCAAGAAGCGGTGAATGGTGCCAAGGATGCAGAAGGCAAAGACCTCATTGATGGTATGGCGCGGGGCATCGCCTTTCAGATGCTGGAGAAACTCGGCACAATTCCGCGCGGGGCGATTGCCCGTGACTTTCGGGGTGTGGAGCGTGAAGGCCGCTTTCAAATGAAGCAATTGGGCATCTGGCTTGGCTCGGCAAGTTTGTATATCCCAAGTCTGTTGAAACCCGCGCCGGCCCAATTACGCACATTCTTATGGGCGTTATTCAATGATAAAGATAATTTGCCGGATATTCCTGTGGCCGGCCTATGCACCATCGCCATAGATCAAACCGCGCCGCGCATATTTTATGAAATGTCGGGTTACCGCGTGGTGGGCAAAAATGCCGTGCGCCTTGATATGCTGGAACGATTGGCCAATGCGGCCCGTGAGGTGTCTTTGAAAGGCCCCTTTCCGGCAGACCCTGACCTGATGAGTCTTGTGGGCACCAGCGGCGATGATTTTGCCGAAATCATGAGTGTTTTAGGATATGTTCGCAAGGAATATAGCCCGCAGGAAGCGACCAGAATAGCACAAGCCCGCACGGCGAAAGAGAGGCCTGTGCAAGAAGAGAAGGCCACAGAAGAAACTGCCGCCATAGAAGAAACCGCCGCACCAGATGTAAAAACGCCAGAAAAGCCAGAAGAAAAGCCAGAAGAAAAGCCAGAAGAAAAGCCAGAAGAAAAGCCAGAAGAAAAGCCAGAAGAAAAGCCAGAAGAAAAGCCAGAAGAAGAGTTGGCAGATAAACCGGAAGACGCAGATATAAAAGAAACGATCATTCCGGAAAAAATAATTCTGTTCAGCCATCAGCCCTACCAGAAACCGCCGCGACGCGGCGTAAAAAAGGATGATGTAGAACGCACGCCGGAAGGCCGAAAAATTGTCTATAAAGCCCGTGACAAGAACCATGCCCGAAAGCCAGGTCACCCTCAGGCAGGAAATAACAGTGAAGGGCCGAAAAAACCTTTTGGCAATAAATCTTCAGGCAACAAATCTTCTGGCAAAAAAAATGGCGGAAAACCTGTAAAACGCAAGGCCCCGATGGCTGATCCCCATAGTCCGTTCGCGGCGCTGGCGGGATTGAAGGACCAGCTTAAATCAAAAAAATGACCCTGGAAGAATAGCTTTATGTCCGATTCAGACGTCTTAAATCAAAGAATAGATATCTGGCTCTGGCATGCGCGGTTTTTTAAAACACGCACCCTGTCCAGCAAAATATGCCGCGCGGGCAAGGTTCGCCTCAATGGCCTGAAAATAACCAAGGCTAAAACGCCTGTCACCATGGGGGATATTTTGACATTCCCTCAAGAGAAAAAAATTAGAATTGCCAAAATTCTGGCTTTCAACCATCGGCGCGGCCCGGCGCCCGAAGCTCGGGCCCTATATGAAGATATGACGCCGCCGCCGGCAGAAATCAGGAAAATGGAAAAATCCAAGGTCGCGCTCAGGGACAGAGGAACAGGCCGCCCCACAAAAAACCAGCGGCGGGCCACAGACAGACTGAAAAATATATTCCCCGATTGATCAATTTGCTTTTGGGCTTGTTGTGAAACGAATAGGTATAAATCTATCTATTCTTTAAATTTTTTAAAGTTTTTGGCCTTATGCTTCGATAGGTTTAATCAGGATAACTGACGGGACGTATGATGACCAGTCCATCAAGACTTCTTTTGCTTGCCGTATTTGCCGCCGCTTTTGTGGCCTATTTCGGGGATCATTTTATTGCGCTGTCCAATAAAGCGGGCGAGAGCATAAAAGAGGTTGCCCATAAATCCTCAAATGAATTGGTGTATGATAAAGCAAATATGGCCGAATATAATGGCGATATTCGCGTACCAATAGCGCAAGATGGTCATTATTGGGTGACGATAGAGGTGAATGGCGTGCCTGTTCTTTTTGTTGTGGATACGGGCGCCAGCCATATTTCCTTAAGCTATCAGGATGCCAGAAAGGCCGGCTTGGATCCCGAGTTTCTAAATTATGACAAGGCCTTTAAAACCGCCAATGGCGTAACCCGCAAAGCCATCATCAAGCTTGACCGTGTGTCGATGGACGCCATAGAAATGTCAAATGTTATTGCATCGGTCTCGCAGCAGGGGCAGATGGATATATCCTTGCTTGGCATGAGCTTCCTAAGCCGATTATCCGGTTTCATGGTGGAGGACGGCCAGCTTATTCTAAGGCCGTAAAATTGTTCAATTTGCGTTCTAATATATTGACAGCGTAAACATTAAAGTCGATAATCATGGCCCTTCAACAATAGATATTGACTATAAGGCGCCGCGCAGGAGTTTCGTTTGACTAAAATATGTTGTCCACTGGCCAGAAAATCTTATCATCACGGTAATCTGCGCAAAACGCTGATTGACTCTGCTCTGGAAATATTAAAAGATGGGACGCTGGATGATTTAAGTCTGAGGGCACTGGCCCGTAAGGCCGGGGTGTCCCAGACGGCGCCTTACCGGCATTTCGAAGATAAAGAAGCCCTGATTGCCGTCCTTATAGAAGAAGGTATGTGCAAATTAGGCCAAGCTATGACGGAAATTATGGCGATGGGGATTCCGCCTGTTGAGCGCTTGCAGACACTGGGTATGCGCTATGTGAAATTCGCGGAAGCCTGCCCGGCGCATTTTAAAGTTATGTTTGAATATGAGTTGGATAATTATGAAAAATACTGCGCGCTGCATGAGGCCTCTTCTCAGGCTTTTCAATGTCTTCGCGATACAGTTCTTGAATGTCTCGCGCTGCCAAATGCGCGGGATATTGATCCGGCAGTCGCGCAGTTTTCGGCCTGGTCCATGGTTCATGGTCTCTCCGTATTGTTAATGAACCAGTCTTTGATGACGCATATTAAAACGGATCATTTAATGACATTGGGAGAGAAACATCAGATCGCGGAACAGGTTACAAAACTCTTCAGCATATCGCTGGTTAAATAAGGAAATATTATTGTGTCGATACTCAAAAAATTGAGCCGTTTGCTCGAAGGCCGGCCTGCTGCCCCGGGTCAGAAAGAAACCGGGCAAATCGGGGATGAAAAACTTGCGGCGGCGGCCCTGATGGTAGAAGTTGCCAGTCATGATGGTCAGTTTTCACGTGTTGAGAGGGAGCATATTCTGCATCTTCTGGAAAATAAACTGGGGCTGTCCTCTGCCGACGCGCTGGAGCTTTTTGTCGAGGCGCTTGCCGCGCAGAATGAAGCCAATCATATGCTTAGTTTTACACGGAAAATCAAGGATCATTTTGATGAAGCGGGCCGGGAGAAAATTCTGGAGCTTTTATGGGAAGTGGTTTTTGTAGACGGTGTAGAAGATCCTTATGAAAGCAATTTGATGCGGCGGCTGACTGGCCTGCTTTATATCTCCGATAAAAGAAGTGGCCAAATTCGTAAAAAGGTTCAAAATAATATTTGATCCCTATTCTGCCGTGACAATCCCAAATCAGCCGCAAATTAATAACGGAAAGGTTTTTTTGGTTGTATCCTGTTTCACAGATGCTATATGCATAAACAAGGTTATCATATGACCACTGACAGGATTGAAAGAATAAGGAGAACTCTATGACATATTTGGTCACTGAGGCATGTATCAAATGCAAATATACAGACTGTGTGGAAGTTTGTCCGGTTGATTGTTTTTACGAAGGTGAAAATATGCTGGTGATTAACCCGGATGAATGCATTGATTGTGGTGTTTGTGAGCCAGAATGTCCTGCGGAGGCAATTTTGCCTGATACGGAAGATGGTCTGGAGAAATGGTTCGAGATCAACGAGAAATATGCGGCTGTTTGGCCAAATATCACTGAAAAGATCGACCCGCTGCCGGGCGCTGATGAGGCGTTGAATGAAGACGGGAAGCTTGCCGCGTTAAGTGAAAAACCGGGGGCGGGGACGTAAATATCACCTGTAAAATCGTTATCCACCCGGTATGATACAGGCGGCGCCAGCCTTGTTGCCGGTGGGGCGATGTTTTTGTGGGTGTTTTTTATTTTAAAAATATGTTATAATGTCACTAATATTGATATTTGGGCGTGTTTTTTAAGACTTTGTTTCAAATGACAAATCCCCGCCGGGGATGTTTTATATCAATTCCGAAAGGAGTTGGTATATGGTTTTTGTGCGTGTTTTATGTTTTTTTAAGACTTTGTTAGCCATGGTTACAAGATTTTTTTGTTATTGTGGTTCAAAATTTTAAATGATGTATTATTTGCCAGAATATAGGCATAAGGCTTGAGAATTATCGCAAAAGGCCAACATTTTGTGAATAGTATGGAGTTATAATTTTAATATGGTTAAAGAAAAAAAAATGGCGTTTTCTGTTGATGAACATATCGTCTATCCCAAACATGGTGTTGGTGTTATCACCGAAATCGGGGAACAGGAAATTTCAGGTATGAAGCTGGAACTTTATGTGATTCGCTTCGAGAGTGAGAAAATGACCCTTCGCGTTCCTGTCGGTAAAGCTGAACCTTCGGGGATGAGGTCTTTGTCGAGCTCTGTTGTTATGGACAAGGCCTATACCACATTGAAAGGCCGCGCTCGCGTTAAACGCACAATGTGGAGCCGGCGTGCGCAGGAATATGAGGCTAAAATCAATTCAGGCAATCTGGTTCATTTGGCGGAAGTCGTTCGCGACCTGCATCGGGGCGGCGATCAAACCGAACAATCATATAGCGAACGTCAAATTTATGAATCAGCCATTAGCCGCCTGGCCCGTGAGGTCGCGGCGGTAGAAGAAATTGCGGAAAAAGATGCCATGATAAAACTGGCGGAGGTTCTGACAGCGGCGTAATTTGTTGCCAGGTTTTTAATGACTGGAATGGGCCTGAACATTGTGCAGGCCCATTTTTTATTTTATATGCTAAAGATAATTTTATGGTTCATGCTGTTAAGTTTTTCTGTTATGGATATGGGCCAAAATTGAATAAAATATTGACTTGAATTATGTAACAGGTGACTTGATTGTCTATGGACATGACTGATCTTTCAAATATGGATCTGGAAAAATTTGGTTGCCTTGAACAGGCACGGCGCATTTGGGCCGTGGGCGCGATCCACGGCGAAATTGGCGCCCTGAAAGCTTTGCACCATAAGCTTATTCCCCGATTTCAGGCGGGTGATCGGCTGGTATATCTGGGCAATTATTTTGGCAACCGTAATACGGCCATAGAAACCTTGAATGAGATATTGCTGTCACGCCGAAAATTAATGTCGGCCAATGAGCCGTCAAACCCTGATGCTTTTGTGTATTTGCGCGGCGCCCGGGAAGAAATGCTCACCAAGCTGCTGCAATTACAATTTGCCCCAAATCCGGCAGAAGTCATGGATTGGCTTCTTGGCCATGATTTGGGGTCTGTGATGGAATGTTACGGGACGCCGGCGCATGTGGCGCGCGCCATAGCCACAGAGGGGACTATGTCAATTTCCCGATGGACCAGCCGTATGCGCCGCAGCATAAAAGATCATCCGGGGCATTATGAACTGTTGAACAGTCTGCGCCGCGCGGCATTTACCCGCGAAGGTAAAATATTATTCGTTCATGCCTCTGTCGATATTACGCGGCCATTGAATATGCAAAAGGATAACTTTTGGTGGGATAACGGGCGTTTTGACGACATCACGGCGCCCTATAATGGTTTTTCGCGCATTATTCGGGGCTATGATCATGCCAATGGGGGGGTGCGTTTAAACAAACCCCATATCGCGACCCTGGACGGGGGCAGTGGCCGGGGCGGCGGGTTGAATGCGGTTTGTTTTTCACCGGAAGGTGATGTGATAGATCATTTATTTGTCTAGCCATAATATACCCAGTTTTGCCAAATTCAAAGATTTGCCCTTTCGTCGCATTGTATTTTGCGACAAAGGGGCGTTATTTTGAGATCAACCTGCCGCAACCATGTCGATTATTAATATTTTTCAGCTATAGTGGTCGTTGGAAGATATCACATATATTAAATTATGAACTACGGAACTTGCAGAGCTAAAAATAGACTGCAGGATGAAGGATATATAAAATGAAAAGCACCAAATATTTGGTCCTTTCCGTTTCAGTGTTTGCGCTTGCCTCTTGTGCCAGCGTCCCTATTACGGATAAGAATCTTCCAACCCCGGAAATAGCGGCAGAATGGTCGGAAAGCCAGTATGACAATGCGCGCCAGTCATCTGATGTGCGCAATGGGTGGCTGGACGATCTTGAGATGGATGATCTGTCGCGTTTTATTGAAGAGGTTCTGGTCAATAACCCGGATTTCAGGGCGACGGCGCACCGGATGGAAGCGTCTGGATTTGGCGTGAAAATTGCGCGGTCAAACCTGTTTCCTGCGGTAAATGCAAATCTGGCGACAAGGCGCCAGCGCAGTAACAGCCTGCTGGTGAGCAATAACAATGCGTCATTGGGCTTTGATGCGCGCTGGGAGGCGGATGTATGGGGCAGGCTGACCGCCAGGACGGCAGGAGCAAAGGCAAATTATACGGCTTTTCGCGCGGATTATGCCGCTGCCAGATTGTCTTTGGTCGCTCAGGTATCACAAGCCTGGTTTGATGTCATGGAAGCGCAGGCTCAAGTGGATTTGGCGCTTAAAACTGTGGAAAGCTTTGAACGCGCTGTGCATATTGTCGAAAAACGGTTCAGCCGGGGGCTGAATACGGGGCTTGATTTGCGTCTGGTTGTCAGTAATTATGAGGCCGCCCGCGCAAGTTTGAGCCGCCGGCAAGATCAATTGGGGCAACAAAAGCGGGCCTTGGAAATTTTGGCGGGCCGCTATCCGTCGGCCAGAATTATATCTGCCGGTACTCTGCCCGATATCAATCATGATGTTCCCGTTGGCTTGCCGGTGCATATATTGGAACGCCGCCCGGACTTGCAATCCGCCCGCGCAAAGCTGCTGTCGGCAGGCTATAGCAGTCAGGCAGCAGGTAAAGACTTGTTGCCAAGCTTCTCTATTACGGCGAGCGGCAGCAACAGCTCTGCCAATTTCACCGACTTGTTAAGATTTGACAATATTTTCTGGAATCTTGTGGGCAATATAACGCAACCTATTTTTCAGGGTGGCAGGCTGCGGTATGCGGCTAAATCAGAGGCTGCCTTGTTTGAGGCGGAAAAACAGGTCTTTGCCCGGACTTTGCTGGCGGCATTCAAAGAAGTGGAAGATGCCCTGTCCAGCGAAAGATCGTTGAAAAAACAAGTCAAACATACGGCCATTGCGGCTGAGAATGCGATTGCTGCCGAAAATGTTGCCCTCGATCAATATAGCCGTGGCTTGATAAAGATTTCGGTACTTCTGGAGTCACAAAGACAAAGCTTGTCACAGCAGAGCCAGCTTTTATCCATTAAGAAACAACGTATCAATAATAGAATTGCCTTGCATTTAGCCCTGGGCGGTGACTTTACAACCTCAGAAGGCTTTCAAGCCCAAATTACAAATGATAATGACCCCAAGGGCGATATCGCAGGAGAAAACAGATTATGAATATGGTGATAGAAAAGCCGAAAAGCTTAAAAAAAATTCTGACATTCCTCATTCCTGTCCTCATTATCATAGGGGCCGCTGGCATCAGCGCCATATTGGTTATGGCCAAGCCGGAGCCGGAAAAAAAGGACGTTGTCGAGCTTGCCCGTCATATTCGCGCCGTTGTGGCGCATGAGGGGCCGGTTGCGCTCACGGTGAAAACCCAGGGGACAGTAGAGGCATGGCAGGCGATTGATCTGGTGCCGCAGGTTTCCGGTCAGGTGGTCTATGTATCAGAACGGTTTGTCGCGGGCGGCGTCTTTAAAAAAGGTGAAGTGATCCTGCGTCTGGATCCCCGTGATTATCAATATGCGGTCACATCCGCGCAGGCGCGGGTGACGGAAAGCCGTCAGTTTCTGGTTCGGGAACGCGCCGAGGCCGATCTTGCACGAACAGAATGGGCGCAGCTTGGTCATGGCGAAGCCTCTGACCTGACCCTGCGTAAACCACAGCTTGCTGATGCGGAAGCCAAACTGGGGGCTGCAATAGCAAATTTAAACGTGGCGAAGCTCGCGCTGGAGCGCACGGAAATACGCGCCCCTTTCAATGGACTGCTGTCGTCAAAAAATGTTGATCTTGGACAATATTTAAATAACGGCACCAATGTGGGCAAATTATATTCAACCGATGTGGTGGAGGTGCGGCTGCCCATGTCAAACAAGGATTTGGCGCAATTTGATATTGCTGGCTTGAAAAGGGGAGAAACGCAGCTTGATGTTACTTTGAAAGGCCGCTTTGCGGATCAGGAAAGCCAGTGGAAAGGCAAAATTGTTCGCGCCGAAGGGCTGGTGGATACCAGAACCCGCATTATGTATGTGGTGGCCCAGCTCAGCGGCGATGAATTATTGTCTGTGAATGGAAAATACCCGATCACCATTGGCCAATTTGTTGCCGCAGAGGTTGAAGGCCGCCTTTATGATTCTGTCTTTCGACTGCCGCGCGCCGTGTTGCGTCAGGGCAATCAGGTTCTTGTGGTAGACAAAGATAATAAATTGCGCAGCCGGATGGTCAAAGTTGTTGAGGCGAACAGAGAATTCGTTGTGATCTCCGAGGGGCTGGAGGATGGTGATATCGTCTGCAAATCCCAGCTTGGTATCAATGTTGACGGCCTTTTGGTTCAATTTGATCTTGCGGAAGGAGATCAGGCATGAGCGGTATTATGAAGTGGTTTATCCATAACCCCATAGCGGCAAACCTGATGATGTTTCTGTTGATTATTGGCGGGCTTGTTGGCCTTCAAAAGGTCAGCAAAGAGAGCTTTCCCAGTGTTCGCCCTAATCAGATTGAAGTCTCTGTCGCCTATTTGGGGGCCGGGCCTGAAGAGGTGGAAGAGCGCATTGTCATCCGTATTGAGGAAGCCGTATATGATCTGGAAGGGGTAAAGCGCGTGCGATCCACGGCCCGGGAAGGCATTGGCTTTGTCACCATCGAAGCGGTGGATGATTATGATATGCAAAGATTGCTCAATGATGTGAAGTCCCGGGTGGATGCCATCAATACGTTTCCCAGGCTTTCAGAACGTCCTAATGTCAGCCAGCCAATTTTCAATAATTCTGTCATGCGGATAGCGCTTGCCGCCGACTTGCCCGAAGCCGAGTTAAAAGAAATGGGCCGGCGTGTCCGCAATGAAATATCCGCACTGAAAGGGGTGAGCCGGGTTGAGCTTAATGCCATACGGCCCTATGAAATTTCCATCGAAATTGATGAGTTTAATTTACAGAAATACGGCCTGAGTTTTGATGATGTGGCGCAAGCAATTTCTCGCACATCGGTTAATATGCCGGCGGGTAAAGTGGATAATGAAGCCGGTAATATTCAGATCATGACCCGTGGACAAAGCTACACAGGCGAAGATTTTGAGAATATTGTGGTTCTGCAGGATGCCGGCGGTACGCGGGTTTTGCTCAAAGACGTGGCCAATGTTATCGACGGATTTTCCGAAGACAGGTTTGAGGCCCATATTAATCGCAAAAACGCGGTTTTGTTAAATGTCAATGTGGGGGAAACCCCCAATGTTGTGGAAATCAGCAAGGTCGTGACAGAATATGTGGAAAACACACTCAGGCCCAGCTTGCCCGACGGCGTAGAGGCGGTCATCTGGAGTGACCGGTCAACAGGGTTTAAAAGCCGGGCAAATACGTTGATCAGCAATGGCATTGGCGGCCTTATTCTGGTGTTTCTCGGGCTTATGTTGTTCCTGACTCCAAGGCTTGCCGGCTGGGTCGTGGTCGGTATTGCGGTATCGTTTATGGGCGCATTCATGATCCTGCCCCTGACCGGCGAAAGCCTGAATATGATTGGTATGTTTGCCTTCATTCTGGTCTTGGGGATCGTGGTGGATGATGCGATTATTATCGGTGAAAATATCCACAGGGAAAATCAACGCGGTATCAAGGGGACAAAGGCCGCTGTTCTGGGCAGCGCGAAAGTGGCCAAGCCGGTTATTTTCTCGGCCTTGACCACGATGATCTTCTTTGCGCCCATGGCTATGGTGCCGGGGACAACACGTCAATTTACGACGGTCATTGCGGTTGTGGTTATTTTAACGCTGATTTTTTCCCTCATTGAATGTTTGCTGATTCTGCCGGCTCACTTGCGCCACGGCGGCACCGGCAAGCCGGGGCTGATGGCCAGATTTTTTACCTATATTGGTCTGACAAGGATTGTCAATATACTCAGGGCAAAGGCGGATCATCTTCTGGAGGTGGTCATCACCAGATATTACAAGCCATTCTTATATAAATGTCTGCGCCGCAAGGCGGTGACGCTAAGTGTTTTTATCGGCATGTTGAGCATCGTCACGGTTGGTCTTCAGTACGGCGGCCATGTTGGTTTTGCTTTCCAGCCATCCATCCCGCAGGATTTCATTCGGGCGGAATATACCTTCCCCAGCGGCGTGCCCTATGACACGGTGAAAGAGGCCACGAGGGCCCTTGAAAATTCGGCCTATGAGGTGGTGAAAGATCTGGAAGAGCAATATCCGGATTCCAAAATTTTCAAAGCCACCATGTCCTTTGCCAGTGGCCGGGGCGCGCGGGCATTTTTCGTTCTGGAGCCGGGCGAAGGCCGGCCGATCTCGACCGAGGATATTACAAAGATGTGGCGGGAAAAAACGCCGTTTTTCCCGGATGCCAAGGAAATAAAATTTGATAATACCTTCAATAATGACAGCCGGGGCATGCGTATTCGCCTGTCGTCCGCCAATGTGGATGATATTGAGGCAGCCGCTGCGGAATTAAAAGCCCGGCTGGCCACATATGACGCGATTTATTATGTTACGGATACGGCAGATTCCGCGCAATCCGAAGCGGTCTTGTCCCTGATCCCCAGCGCGCAAAATCTGGGTCTTTCTCTGCGTGATTTAGGCCGGCAGGTAAGGCAGGCTTTCTACGGCGAGGAAGTCCAGCGTGTCCCGCGCGGCATTGATGATGTGAAAGTCATGGTGCGTTTTCCGGAAAAGGACCGTAAATCATTTGATACTCTGGGTAAGCTGCGTGTGCGCTCAGAGACGGGAGCAGAGGTGCCATTTGGCGCGGTGGCTGATGTGGATTACCGGCAGGCCTATACCTCTATTCGCCGGGTAGACCGCGAAAGAACGCTGACGGTCATTGCCTCGCTGGAAGAGGGAAAAGAAGCGGAAATCAAGAAAATCAAAGATGATTTAAAAGAGAATTTCTTTCCAGCATGGGAGGATAAATACAAGACAGTGAAGCGTAGCCTTGGCGGCGGTGATGAGGGTCAGGAAGAGTTCATGAATTCTATCATGACGAATTTCATCTTTGGGCTTTTGATTATTTATATTCTATTCGCTGTCGCATTTAAATCTTATTTCAAGCCATTCATTATTTTCACGGCCCTGCCTTTTGGCTATATGGGGGCAGTGATTGGCCATTTGATTTTAGGCATGGACATCAGTATTTTCTCTATCATGGGGATCGCGGCGGCCATGGGCGTTGTGATCAATGATAATCTGGTATTGGTTGATTATATTTGCCGGCTTCGCGATAAGGGCTATGACGTGGTTCAGGCCATTGAAATCGCGGCGGAAGAAAGATTCCGTCCCATCTTCCTGACATCCTTCACCACCTTTATCGGCTTGTTGCCCTTGATGCTGGAGACAAGCGTACAGGCCCAGTTTCTGATCCCGGCGGTGGTATCGTTATCTTTTGGCGTTCTCTTTGCCACTATCGTAACGCTTATACTGGTGCCCATACTTTACATTTTGATGTCACGGACAAGAGACCGGATATATGGCATGATGGGCTGGGAACTGAAACAAGCCCTGCCGGAACCTGCGGAGTGAAAGAAGCCTCTAAATTTCGCAGGGGATCCTCGTCCTTTTGGGCGAAACCGAAGGAGCGCAGCGACGCCCTAACGACCAAGCGGGAGTGCAGCCATTAGCGGCGCTTGAGCGTAATCCAAAAAATCTGATTTTAGTCATTGATCATAAATGACGATTTTCACCCGCTGACCCGCCTCAAGATTGCTATTGGAATTCAGGCCGTTCAAAGTTAGAAAGCGATCATTTTTATGGGTTTTAAAGGCCATATGACGGGCAAGGCTGCTGATGGTGTCGCCCTTCTGAACGGTAACCACGCGGATGATTTTTCCCTTTATTTTCCGGGCCTCACTCGCGGACAGTTTTTTAAAGCTGTATGTCATGCGCTGCAAATCATCTTTTATGCCATCAAGCCTGTTTAAAGGCGTGATAATCAGGAAAAAATAGGCCTTGTCCCGAGAATGCTGAATGGTGATGATACGGACCTGGGATTGAATATTATTAACAGCTATATTCTGAAATCCGGTCACCGCCGGCATACCATTAATGGTGATATCTTCCAATCCCTGAAGGGCCGCTTCCTTGACAAAGCTTTTCCATGTCTGAGTCGTATATTGCATCATGTTGCGCCCCTTGAGGGCATTGCCGGAAAAAACGATGACGCCGCCCTCGGACGGGCCTGTGCCTTTGGCATAGACCGCTTCGGCACTATTGATCAGACGGTAATGCTTCGGTACGCGGAATGTGAAACGCAGGGGGCCATGGGAAAAAACCGATCCCTTGATCAGGCCCTGGGCAGGGTCATCGCCATATATCATGCCATCAATGGCGTTCAGGTAACGGTCTTGACCCCGGCTGCGGCTGTTTTGGGCCAGCCCGGTTTTTTGGGCGGCGGCAAAGGCGCGGCTGACCCTGTCCCTGGTATTGGGGTGGGTGGAGAAAAACTCCGGTGGTCTTTGCTGGCCGGTGCGATTGGCAATCATGTCCTGAAGCTTGCTCTGCGCGTCCAATGATGACAGCATATCTGCTGCGGCATAGGGATCAAAGCCTGCGCGGGTGGCATAGCGCACGCCCAGCTGGTCGGATTCATACTCATTGCTCCGGGAATAGCTTTTCAGATATATCTGCGATCCATAGCCAAGGGCATCACTGAGTTCTTTGTTTTTGAGTGCCGCCCCAAGAAGCGTTGCCCCAAGGCCCGCAAAAAGCTGCTGATTATATCTTTTTGCGGAATGGCGGGCCGTCACATGGCCGATTTCATGGCCCAGCACCGAAGCCATCTCGGCCTCGCTGTTAAACAGGGCCAGGATTCCGCGCGTCACATAGATATAGCCGCCCGGCAAGGCAAAGGCATTGACGATGGGGGAATTCAGCACTGTGAAGGTGAAAGGACTGCCGGGCAATTCGGATACGGCGCTGAGGCGTCCCCCGACAACAGCAACATATCCGGCCAGTTTGGGCTCATCCAGAACGCCGCCGTTCTGGGCGATGACGAGGGGATGCTGTTCCTTGCCAATAGACGCCTCTTTGGCCGGGCTCATGAAGGGCGTGAAATCGGACCCGCCTGTCGCCGGGTTGGTGGTCATGCAGCCGGATAACAGCAGGGGTAAAATGACAATTCCTGAGATGAGCCGGCCATTTTTTAATCTTTTAGGGATGGATTTTATGTCATATTTTGCCATGCTATGTCCTTCATTGCCATGATATTTCATTGGATGATGATAATCTGCTCTGGGTGTGTGGCCTCTATCATAGGGCCATTATATGATTTCAGCCAGCCTCTGACTTCAATTTTTTTTCCGTTAAAATCATTGGGCGGCCTTCCGGATTTTATGAATTTCCGGGCGGCATTTGATTTTATGACAATGGTAAAATCTTTGCGCCAGTCATCGCCAAAATTGACGTAATAAGTGCCGCGCACTTTTGTGACATTCCGGACGGTTCCTGTGACCAGCTGAAAACTGTCACGGTGCCGCCCGGCGGTCAACTGGTCTTTCGGTTGATAATAATCCAGCGCCCAGATGCCCAGAGCTTTTTGCCGCGCTGCCTTTTCAAGAGCCATCATTTCAGGGACGACGGCGTTATTATCGGGATAGCTATAAACCCGCGCCATGCCTTTTTTTAACATTTCGCCCTGAATCCATATCCCGTTTTCGCGGAAAAGATGCGCCAGCTTCCTGCCGTAGCGATCATATCTCTGGCCGCCATAATAAAGCGTGACATATTTGTTTAAAATAAGGTCAGCCAGTGTTTTTTGAGCCTCCGCCGCGAGGGGCCATTCTTTGCGCCCCTTTCTGGCAAGAGGCGGTTTTGGGGTTTGTATGCCCACGAGACGAACCCGCGACTGATCCTTTAAAAGGATGGTATCGCCGTCGACAACCTCAATAACCTTTTGCCGGGTTGATTTTTTGAGCTGTTTTAATAGCGCGGTCTGCGCAGCCTGCGCTGTCGATATAATAAAAACAAGCGACAGAAATGTTATTATTACCTTGTACATAGGCCTAGCATATCCAGTATTCAGCTATAATTATAGGGTGTATTTCTGGTTTTTATGGTATAAAATTTCAGACTGAAAAAAAACCATATAAACCGGAAGGAAAATCATGCGTATTATTCACGGGGCGCCTTTTGCCAGAACAAATTATATTATTTGGGCCATGAAAGAGATGGGACTGGCCTATGAAGTTAATCCGGTTAATCCTTTTACGGGGGATAACAAAAAACCGGAATATCTGGCAATCAATCCCAATGGTTTAATCCCGACGTTAGAAGAAGATGGTCTCATACTTTGGGAATCTATGGCGATCAATTTTTATTTGGCCAAGAATTATGGCGATAATATATTATGGTCCGATGATCCAAAAGAAGAAGCCCTGATCATGCAATGGTCGTTATTTGGCATTTTAAATCTGGATAAGAAGGCCGTTGATTGCATGCTTCACATGGTGGTTTTGCCCAAAGAAATGCGCGATCCGGCAACCTTAAAGGCTGCGCAAAGTGAGCTTATTCCCCATTTGAAGGTCTTGGATGACCATTTGTCGGGCAAAAAATATCTGGTGGCGGAGCGTTTTACCATCGCTGACCTTAACGTGGCGGCCATGCTGGATTATGCGGTGAAATCAGGCTATGATTTTAGCTCATATGATAATCTTCAGCCGTGGCTTAACCGATGCCTGAGCCGGCCCATCCGCGTTGAAATGAATGAAGTAAAATAGGCGGATATTAAGGCCCGCGCCCAAGTGTTATCGAGGATTGGCGCGTTAATATTCCAACTTTGTGAAGAATAACCGGTTTTTTCAGATTCCGGACATTTTTCACTTGGCTATAGAATATGAAGGTGATAAGACTGCACTTCCTTCACGCGGGTGTGGCGGAATTGGTAGACGCGCGAGATTCAAAATCTCGTTTCCTCTGGAAGTGTGGGTTCGATTCCCTCCACCCGCACCATTTTTCTGATTTTAGATCATAAAAATATCATTTTAAGGGCTGGTTTCTTTTTTCAGGGCGGTTTCGATATTCTGGAGGAGGCTTATGGCCTCTTTGCCGTGGGATTTTATATTGTTTTCCACCATATTTTCAAGGGTGCTCAGGAATATTTCATTGATTTCATGGTCTATGCCGGCCTTTTGCTGGTTGGTTAAAATTCTTTTGAACCAGCCGGAAATCTCTGTGGCGAGAGGCCAGCCAAAGCTGCCGGCCTGACCCTGCATATGGTGACAGGTTTGAATGGCCCGGGTAATGTCGTCTGATCCTATGGATTTCTTCAGGGATTGAATATGATGCCTTAACTGTTCAACATAACTGATGGCTTCTTTATCTATAATTTCCTGCGCCTTCTGAAGCATGTCTTGTTGCCGCTGAGAAAATTTAACTTTGGTCACGTCATCAATCCCCTTGTTCATCTTGTTTTGGCGGAAGCGCATAGGAACTCCGCCGGTCTTCTTCGCCGGCATAATCGACAGTACGGCGTCTGCGGTCCGGTCCGGTATAGGCTTCGATGTCAACGAAACTTCTTTTGTTCAGGAAAGCATTCTCCATTTTTTCCATAATTTGATCCGGTGACACTGGCTTGGCCAGAACTTCGGTCACACCGGCATCTCTGGCACGCGTGATAGACTGAAGTCCTGTGAAGGCTGTGCAGAGAATAATGGGCATTTCCCGCAAGCTGTTATTTTCTTCGTGCCTTATATATCTGGTGAGCTCCAGCCCGTTTTCTTTCTGGTTCATATTGTCGACAAAAATGCAGTCGACGCGCTGCGTGCCCAAGATGGCAATAGCGTCCTCATTATTTGTTGTAACCTTTACGCTCTCGACTTCAAATACTTCCAGAATGGATTGGATGATTGCGACCAGAAATTTATCATCATCAACGATGAGAATCTTTTTATTGGTAAAATCCTGCGTGATTAATTTAACTCCGTCTTTGAAAGCTTAAAAAGTAGCAATAGCCAATATAATGTCAATATATACGGGAACCATATAAAAGGAATAATTTTAATTTGGCAAAATATTTCTTGATTAATAACGCTTTTATCTTTGGCGGCTTTGGGTATACTTCTGATAAATATATAAAAAATATAGAGGGACGCGGCTATTGGATATGAAGGATAATAACAAGAAAATATCACCAGCATCATCGAGGGGATTTAAATGGGGCCCTTTTACGGCCCGGTTGCCATGGCTTCATATGCGGGTTGAATGGCCGGAATTGCTGCAGGGAATAGTGGTCGCGGCCTCGACGGGTCTCGCCTTGACGCCGCTTTTGGTTGCGGCATTTGGGCTGACGTTTGAAGAAGCCATCACCATTTCCATATTCCACACAATCTTGATTTCGTCCCATGTGGTTCTTTTCGGCGAGCCTTTTGCGCCGGGATGGGTGACCCCTGCGCTGCCTTTGGCGCTGGCGTTTGTTCTGGGGGGGTATGACACCCCGGTGGAGCGGTTCCAGATGATGACGGCCCTGTCCCTTAATCTGGCGGGCCTTATGTTTTTTCTGGGCATTACCGGACTTGGCAAGAAGCTCATTCTTCATATACCGACGGCGATAAAGGCCGGCATTATACTGGGGGCGGCCCTGTCGGCTTTCAAGCGGGTGTTTGTCGATGATTTTAAAACAATAGAAGCGATGCCGGTTTCCATGACGCTGGCGCTGATCACATGCCTTATTGTTTCTTTTTCCATTCCTTTTCGAGCCTTGAAATTAAAATATAAAAGTCTGGCTGCAATAGCGAGCCTTGGATTATTGCCCGGTTTCATCATTGCGGGGATTGTGGGGACTTATCTGGGGGAAATAACGTTTGATATTCAGTGGGGGCTGCTTGTACCGCCCGTTGGTGATTTGATGAGCAAGGTGTCGCCTTTTTATATTGGCTGGCCGCCGTTGTCCTTTTTTATTGAGGCGATACCGCTTGCCATCATCACCTATACAATTGTTTTTGGCGACTTGCTGACCGGTATTGCCATCATTCGGGAGGCAGAAAAATTCCGGCCCGATGACAAATTGGACATTGACACAAGCCGGTCGCATATTGTTATTGCGATCAGAAATGCCGTCATGGGTATTGTGGCGCCTTTTTTCCCGACGCAGGGCTGTTTATGGGCAGGCGTACATGTGGTTGTTGTCCAGAGATGGGCCGAGGGCAAGGATAAGATGGAAACGCTTATAGGGGGGATCAGTGCCTATTATTTATACGGCGTTCCTTTTCTGTTGCTTTTCTTGCCCGTGGTGACTTTTTTAAAGCCCTTCATGCCGATCGCGCTTGCTCTTACCCTTATCCTGACCGGTTTTGCCTGTGCGTATGTGGCCTTGTCCATGCCCAAGGGCAAAGAGGAAAAGAGCATCATGTTGCTCACGGCATTTTTCCTCGTATTCTTTGCGCCCTGGGTTGGCCTGGTTGTCGGTACCTTGGCCGTTCTGTTGCTGTTGGGTACGGCGGCCTTTAAACTTAAGACAATAAAGTAACCTTTAAGCGCAGAATGCCCTGAAATTACGTGATAGCAAGTTCAATCCAGAATATACTCCCTGTCCCCGGCGTGCTTTCAACCCCAATGGTACCGCCCATAAGTTCAACCAGATGTTTGGTGATAACAAGGCCTATCCCGGTGCCTTCAATGTTATTGTTTGCGTTCAGGCGTTCGAAAGACGTGAATAATCTGGTGATTTCCTGTTCCGTTAACCCCATACCCCTGTCTTTGATATAAATGCGCAGACGCTGCTCATCCATGATTTCTGCATCCAGCGTGATTTGGCCCTGTTCGCTGTTATATTTCACCGCGTTGGTGAGGAGGTTAATCATAACCTGTTTTAACCGTGTGAAGTCAGCGCGGACCCTGTAACCCTTATTGCTGATGTTATCTTCTATATTCAGATGGCGTTCTTTTGCATCTTTGCTGATCAGGGGGATTGTTTGGCGTAAAACATCATCCATGAAAACCTGTTCCATGGAAATCTCCAGCTTGCCGGTTTCAACTTTGGCAAGATCCAGAACCTCGTTAATCAGGTCGAGCAGGTGATGACCCGCCTCAAGGATCTCATTGACATTACCCCGTTGGATATCGTTAAATCCATCGGCGTCAAATTCCAGCATCTGGGCGAATCCAAGAATGGCATTCATCGGTGTTCTGAGCTCGTGGCTCATGCGGGATAAAAATTCAGATTTGGCCTGATTGGCCCGTTCTGCTTCATCGCGGGCGTGTCGCATATCCATGGTGCGTTGTGTGACGAGATTTTCAAGATTTTCCTGATGTTGTTCAAGCTCACGCTGGGCCAGTTTGATTTTGGTAATATCTGTAATCGTACCAACATAGGATAATATATTGCCTTGCGGGTCATATTCAGCAAGGGACTGGCCATAAACCCAGATCACGCGCCCATCGGGCTTAAGAAACCGATATTCCAGGGAAAGCAGCCGATTTTCCTTTTTGGATTTTTCCCATTCGGCGAAAGCCCTTTCCCGGTCGGCGGGATGCATGCATTTTATCCAGCCATCGCCCAGAAGCTCACTTTCCGAATGACCGGATATTTTTTCATAACTGCTGTTAACAAAAATACATTCCCCTTGTGCGTTTGACTGAAAAATACCCACGGGCGTGGCATGGGCAATCTTGATAAAGCGTTGTTCACTGGCCCTTAAGGCTTCTTCTGCGGCTTTTATCTCGCTTATGTCGCGGGCAACAATGGCCATATTGATGGGTTTTGCGGTGTCGGGATGATCAATGCGGAAAATATCAAGCCAAACGGGTTTTCTTTTATCACTGACAAAATTCCGAAAATCTGTCTCTCCAAACCAGCGGCCTTTTGTCATGACGTCGGGCAAGATTTTATCCATGAATTTTTGGCGGTCGTCTTTGTGGAAGAAGTCTGATGCAAATGTGTCAGCGAAAATCTCGCTTTCGTTGAAATTGACCAAATCATAGCCCGCTTCATTCAAAAATTGAAGTTTGCCGTTCATATCACAGATGCCAATAAAGTCGGGGGAATGTTTCACAATGGAAATGAGCCGCTTGATTTCCACTTCCGATTGTTTGCGGTCGGTAACATCTGTACCAATGGAAAGTATGCCCGAAACAGACCCGTCTGTATTATGGATGATTGTTGAATTCCATTCGATTTCGCGTTCGTCTCCGTCACGCGTAATAATGGGACTGACGATGCTTCGGTTTGGTATTGTTTGCATGGAATCCACCAATAAATCCCGAATATTCCCCTGGTTCCGTTTTGGTAGAAAGTTAGAAACCCAATCCATATCTTTTAATTCATCCAGCGGGTAGCCGCTGAGTTTTTCGAAATAAGGGTTTGCATGTCGAATGGTCAGGTCAGGATTAAGCAACAATATAATAACGGGGGCCGTATTGATGAGCCGGCTGGAAAAATCGCGTTCGCGCCGGAATTTTCTCTGCGCCTTTTCAAGGCTGGTCAAGCTGCTACGGACAAGGCGCAAGAAAAACAAGATGCTGAATATGCCAATTAAAATCAGGGAGGTAATCAGACCCAATAGCTTTAAGGATACTTCCTGTTCATGGTCATCATAAGACAAACGCATGTCCTGATAGGCCTGCTGATGCAAAATTTGCAATTGATGCGTTGTCGATATTAATAAGGCTAGCGTGTCATCTATAGTCTGGCTTGAGTAGTCGGCGGTTGACAGCAGATTTGTCAAATCATTCCGCACTTTTTTATGCGCTGTTTTCAAGAGCGTTTCGATAGTTTCGAACTCAAAGCCGGGATGTATTTTTTGATGAAACTGGATATTTTCGACAAGTTCATTTATTTCATGTATGAGCGACCCTGTTTTTTCCCGCTTCAGAAACGCGACTTGCGAGGGTGTTAAATATAGGCCGCTGCCAAAGCTGCCAGCCTTATCCGTCTGGCCAATTTCCTGATCTCGAAACCAGATCCTTGCCTCGTCAATGACCCGTAATAATTCCAGCGCCTTATTGCTGATGGCCAGATGATAGTCGTTGATGAGGGTATCTCTTCGTTCATGTTCATTATGCCCCCATTGCAATAAAGCAAGAATAGCCGTGAAGATAATGATCACGATACATATCAGGCCATAAACACTGCGTTGTATCCGTTTGTTTTGTTGCGCGGTTTTGCTCAGGCTCATGGTGTTTCTTTTTGTTGTTCCATATGACGGATGAGTTGCTCCAGAGCCTTAAAATTATCATGGGTCACGGGGATATAATAATTCGCGCCAAGTTTTTTCATTAAGGCTTTATCCTTATCCTTGTGGTTCAAGCATAAGAAACTATCGCGAATTTCTATCATCAACCGCTTGCTGATATCCGGCTGCAAGGCCCAGACATTATCGCTGAAAGGGGGGGATTGCCAAATAATCTTGACCATATTGTTATTTAACTTTCCGCTTAGAAACATGCCGTTTACGATGCCGGAGTTGGCTATGCCAACCTCCGCAATGCCATCCCGTACCCACTCTGCGGTAAGGTCATGCGCCCCGGTATATTGAATGGTTCTAAAGAATTTTTCCGGGATAATATTCATTTCTTTCAGGAAATATCGCGGCATAATATGTCCTGAGGTTGACAGTTCTGAGCCAAATGCCAATGAGGCGCCCCGAAGGTCGGTAATGTCATCTGCGGGATTATTGGCATGGACAAGGGCGACACTTCTGAAATGACCATCAACGTCCCGCATGACAAGCGGTACGGCCCCGTTTTTTAGGTGGGCCTTAACATATGTAACGCCGCCAAACAAGGCCAGGTCAATTGCTTTTTCATCAAATAGCCGTAATAATCCCTGGTAGGAATCGGGGATGATCAATTGGGTCTTTAAGCCAGTGCGAGAAGTTATATGGTCGAGTAATTCCTGATGTGTGTGTTGAATTTCTTCTTTGTCATGATCCGGCAATATAGCAACGCGCAGAATGTCAATGGGCCTTGTTTCTTCTTTTTCGGCACATGCGGAAACCAGAAGGGCCATAAGAAGGGCCATAAGAAGGGCCGCGAGCCGCCCTCTGGCAAATTGCCTTCTATATGGTTTTGAAATACGGTGGGTCGTCAGTATTTCCCGTCTCCCTTTTCAAGCCCCTGTTAATGCGGGGCATCATATGGATTAGGGGATGAGTTTGCCATTTTCATACAAGAATGGCAACATCCCTTTAACGTTAGCACATTATCAGAAATATTTGCTTTTAATATTTATATTTTGTAACCTGCGTCAATCAAAAACAGGGGCTTAAAAAAATAATGACAAATGAAATAAATGCTGCCAGTCAAACTGGTATTCTTGGCTGGGTAGAACGCACAGGCAACAGACTTCCAGATCCGGTATTCATATTCTTTTACCTGATTCTCTTTCTGGCAATCACCAGTGCTGTTCTTGCGGCGATTGGGCTGAATGCCATTCATCCGACGGCGACGGGGGCGGATGGTTCTGCTGTCATTGTTGAGGCGACAAGTCTTTTTTCTGCTGATAATATTCAGCGGCTGCTTGTTGAGATGCCTAAAACCATGACCCATTTCCACCCCTTGGGCTATGTGCTTGTGGTTATGCTTGGCGCGGGGGTTGCGGAACGATCGGGGCTTTTTGGCACGGCCATGCGCGCCGGCGTACGCAAAGCGCCTACTTTTCTGCTGACCCCGGCTGTGGCTCTGGTTGCCATGCTGGGCAATCTGGCGGCTGATGCGGCCTATGTGGTGCTTATTCCCCTTGCCGGTATTCTTTATGCCTCAGCCAATCGCAATCCCATTGCGGGCATAGCAGCCGCCTTTGCCGGGGTATCGGGGGGGTTTTCCGCGAATCTTCTTCCCGGTCAGCTTGACGCGCTTTTATTCGGCATTACGGAAACGGCTGCTGAGACGCTGGATCCAATGTGGGATGCAAATATTGCCGGGAACTGGTATTTCATTGCCTTCATGACCGTTATATATCTTCCGACCATTTGGTATGTGACGGATAAAATAATTGAACCTCGCCTTGGCAAATGGAACCCGGCCAAAAGCAATATGGAAATTAATATTGACGAGGGAAATCAGGAAATCTCAAGCGATGAAAGCAAGGGCTTGCGCTGGGCCGGCTATGCCACGATTGGGGTTATTGCGCTTTGGGTGTTTCTGACCCTTGGCCCCGGAACGCCTTTAATCAACGAAGCGGCAAAACCTGAGGCACAGCTGACGCCATTTTACCGCAGTCTGGTTGCAGGGTTTCTCGTCTTGTTCCTGGCCACCGCCTGCGCCTATGGCAGCGCGACAGGCACCATTAAAAATCACCGTGATGTGGTTTCCATGATGAGCAATTCAATGGGGGACATGGCCTATTATCTGGTTTTAACCTTCGGCGCGGCGCATTTTGTCGCCATGTTTAACTGGTCTAATCTGGGGTTGATTTTTGCCATTCAGGGCGCGGATGCCATCGAAACCTCGGGCATGCCTATGCCGGTCATTATCGTTATGATGATCCTTTTGACGGGTTTGATAAATCTGTTCGTTGGCTCAGCCAGCGCAAAATGGGCGCTTCTGGCCCCCGTGCTTGTTCCGATGTTAATGCTGCTTGGCATTAGCCCCGAAATGACAACGGCGGCCTATCGCGTGGGGGATAGTGCGACGAATATCATCACGCCATTGATGGTTTATTTCCCGCTTATTCTGCTTTTCTGCAAGCGGTGGAATAATGAATTTGGCTTGGGCAGCTTAACCGCTGTGATGATTCCTTATTCCGTTGGTCTGTTGGTTATGGGCGTCATTATGACCGCCGTATGGGTATCATTCGACCTGCCTCTTGGTCCCATGGCCACAATGAGCTATATTCTGCCCGGCGGCTCCTGAGGGTGCCAGCTTAAAAGTTCAGTTTAAAAGAAATGAGGTCAGAATCAAAGAATCCTGACCTCATTATTTTTGACCGACTCTTGGAAAAGGGGTTTTCTTTCCGCTGATTTGTTCAAATACCTGAACGCCTTGGGCGAAAATAAAATCCGTGAAAGAATAAGGGAATCCGCTTTGTTTGTCCCGTATTTCCCTATAAAAGGCATCATATCCTGCGTCATTAAGGGATTGTTTTTAAAAAATATACTTATTTTTTTGTTGACGTTTGTGAAAATAACCAGTTTATAGCGGATAAGTTTGATTATTACATATTAGAGATACCCACTTTCCTTTCGATGTTGTTTGGTTTAGTTGAGGGTAATGGTCGTAAGTCATTATCAGACGAGACAATCCAGCAGCAAGGTTGCGGTTGGAAATATAACGACATTTGCATAAGGAATATAAAATGGCAACTGGTACAGTAAAATGGTTTAACCCAACAAAGGGTTTTGGTTTCATCGAGCCTGTTGACGGCGGCGGCGATGTGTTTGTTCACATTAGCGCAGTTCAACAATCAGGCCTTAATGGTCTGGACGAAGGTCAAAAGATCGAGTTTGATGTCCAAGAAGAAAGAGGCAAGCAGTCCGCTTGTAACTTAAGAGACGCGTCTTAATTTAAGGCAGTCTTTTACGCATTTTAAGAAACACGGGTAATTTAATTGCCCGTGTTTTTTTATGCGCCACAGGTTATTTTTTTAGGCGATAGGCGAGCTGGGGTCTGCTGATGCCCAGTATTCGGGCCGCAGCCGATAGATTCCCGCCCGCTTTAGCGACAGCAGAATCGATGAGAGTCTTCTCCAGATGCTCTAACCCGACATTCTGTGCAATCAGGCTATCGACAATAATATTTATATGTTGTGGGTCACCGGCTGTTTCATCTTCTGACGTATCAGATAAATTGTTTAATGAGCCGTTTTTATTGACTTTCAGAAGGGGTATTGTGACTTCTTCGCCAAATGTAAATAGGTGGGAGAGATCGATAGCGCCGTTATTCGGGGCAAGAATGACCCCGCGCTCCACGAGATTTTCCAGCTCCCGGATATTTCCGGGCCAATCATAATTTAAAAACCCGTCAATGGCGCGGGAGGTAAATCCCGTTATATTTCTTTTGTAACGGGTGCCGTATTTCTTCAGAAAATGATTGATCAAAAGCGGAATATCGGCTTTGCGCTCACGCAGGGGCGGAATATGGATGGGGAAGACATTGAGGCGGAAATACAGATCTTCCCGAAAGCGGCCCTCCTTGATTTCTTGTTTTAAATTGACATTTGTCGCGGCGATCACCCTGATATCTATGTCCGTGGTTTTTTTGCTGCCGACGCGTTCGACCTGATGTTCTTGCAGGACGCGCAGCAATTTTCCCTGAGCGGCCAGAGATAATGTGCCAATTTCATCCAGAAAGATGGTTCCCGTATCCGCGCGTTCAAATCGCCCGGCCCGCGCTTCTGTCGCGCCGGTATAGGCCCCTTTGTCTACGCCGAATAATTCAGATTCCAGAAGATTGTCAGGAATGGCCGCGCAATTCACGGCAACATACGGCCCATCCTGTCGTTCGCTTATTTGATGCAATGTATGGGCAAACATTTCTTTTCCGACGCCGGATTCCCCAAGGAATAATACAGTCGCGGTTGTTCGGGCAACCTTGTCCAGCATATGGCAGGCCACGTTAAAGGCTGCCGATGCCCCAACCATAGAGGCGGCTATTTTATGATGAAATTCGGTTTTCGGGCCATGATGCTGTTCTGTTTCCAGAATCGCAGCTTGATGGCTTGGTTTCAAAATTGTATCGGCATTGGCAAAGGCCTGCGGCTGCATAAAGGCCATGTCTTCTTCAATATCATCCCATTCTTCCACGGGCTTGCCTATGATGCGGCAATGGATATGGCCCAGCGCGCGGCATTCAACTTCCTGATAGACAATGGGGCGGCCCATAAAAACGGATGTATAGCCGCTGGCATACCCTATTTGCATCCAGCATACGGGCTCGGTTCCGATGCCATATTTTTCAATATGAATTTCATCTTCAATGCTGTCATGCCAAAGGAATTCACCGTAAAAAGTGCCTTTTTCCACATCGGCTTCCAGCCTTACAGGCTCCACAGAGACAATGCCTTCCAAAGAATGTAACTGCGGGCCAACAGAGAATACCTCAAAAAAATCTGCGCCGGGCCTTAATTTTGCCGCCAGTTCCGCATCTTGCGCGCCTGATACATATCCCATTCGGGTCAGTAAAGCGCGTGCCTTGTTGACCCCAAGGGATTCGATGAGTTCAGAGCGTAATGCCCCCATGGAGCTGGCATGCAGCATCATCATACGGATATCATCAAGCCAGATACGCCCGTCTTTTGGTGAGAATTTCAGCCGTTCAGAGAGGTCATGAAAATCCGGCAATCCGGGGATCATTTTTGTTTTATCATTAATATCTTCGGGCTGGCCGAAAGAGGCGCGGCCCTGAAAATTACTTTTTTTGGTCAATTTAAAGAACTCCCTCAGATCGTTTTTGCCCGATGTTCACGTCATTATAGGGCATTTTATTTACCATAATACAAGGATAAATATGGGATGATTTGATGATTACATCAATTTAATACATAAAATATTATGGAATTTTATCATTTGAGCAATTCCAGAGAGGCCATAAGGGCCGCTAAATACCCATGCTGCTCTTATAGGTCGTATTCCCTGCATAATATTACTAAGCCTTTGAAAGCTCGCGCATAAATTTAACTAGTTAAACATTCGTTTTTGATGAGGAATAGTGTTTTAGATATGAAATAAAATGATTGGCACAGCTTTTGCAATCTTATCTCCCATATGCCGGAAGAAAATAAATTATACAAAAAACAATAATTTGGCATTTATCGATTACTGGGAGAGTTATGTCGTGAATGTAGAATCAAAAGGGGGGAGTCGGAACATCAATCTGATCATGCTGGCAGGGCTTTTTATGCTTTTGTCCGGTTGTGAGGCAAAGCTTGACCTGTCCGGCGTCGAATCTTCCAAAGAAAAACCAACGGCGCGTTACGACCAATATCAGGCGGCGGCCAAATCATCGGCGGCGGTCATTATTATTGGCAATCGCGGCGTTATGCTCACTTCCAGAGATAATGGCGTAAACTGGAGCCGAAGCATATTACCGGGAAGCAGTTCGGTATCCTATCCGACGCTTGTTGATATTGAGGTCTGTCCGGATAATCATTTTGTTGCACTGGATGCCGACCGCAAGATCTGGATATCTGATGTTAATGGCGAGAACTGGATTTCAAAAGCAATTCCGACGGAAGAGGAAGTGCTTGACCTTACATGTGACCCGCGCGGCGGGATATGGGTGGTTGGCAGTTTCACATTGATTATGGGCAGCAATGACGGCGGCGACACTTGGGTCGACAAATCCATTTCGGAAGACGCCATGCTCAGCCGTATTCAGTTCATGGATGCGGATAATGCTGTTGTTACCGGTGAATTCGGATCGGTTTATACCAGCCGGGACGGCGGGGAAAGCTGGGACGGGGGCAATATAATCACCAGTGAGTTTTACGCCATGGCCTCTCATTTCGCCTCACATCAGAAAGGCTGGGTCGGCGGACTTCAGGGTATTATTTATCAAACAGATGATGGCGGACAGAGTTGGCATCGCCAGAAAACAGCCTCCAATGCGCCAATTTATAATTTTGCCGCGGTGAATGGCCGTACCTATGCCATTGGAGAGCAGGGCACCATACTGCTTTTGTCAGGAGAGGAATGGAAGCCGGTAAAGGCGAAACTGGGTTTTGGCTATCTTCGGGCCGCACTTGCGCTTGGGGACGAGACGCTTTTGGTTGCGGGCGGCGGGGGTTTGATCAGGCTGCTGCATGATCAGGATCTGAAAGAATACATACAGGAATAATGCTGAATAGTCATATTTTAAACAGGTAGTTTGGGACATTTGAATGTCGAAGTTTACACATTTTCTAAAGGATCTTGACGATCACTTATTTGCCTACCCCAAATTGATTTTGGGTCTTCTTCTCGTGGTTACAGTTTTCTTTGCGGCGCAAATCCCCGGGGTCAAAATGTATTCCGACTTTGCGGATCTTCTGCCGCAGGAACATGCCTATATCAAACTTCATAATGATATTCGGGATACTTTTGGCGGTGCCAATGTTGTTGTTGTAGGGGTCGAGGTGACAGAAGGAACCATCTTTAATAATGATGTGCTTGCCCTCATTCACCGCCTTACCCGGGATGTGGACAGCCTGCCGGGGATTAATCATAATCTTGTAACCAGCCTGACCCACCGGACCTCCCGCAATACATGGTTGTCAGAAGAAGGTTCCATTGTTTCCCAGCCCTATTATGATCCGACGAAGAAGCCCATATTGTCCGATGCGGAAATGGCAGAAATGCGGGATGCCGTTCTGGCGAATCCACGGATATATGGTCTTATGGTTTCCCCCGATTTGAAGTCAGCTCTCATTAAAGGACAATTGAATGAGGGGGCGCTTGATTATGAGAAAACCTTCAATCAAATTCAGGCCTTCAGGGACAGGGAAGCCGCGCCGGGTATAAATATACATGTGACCGGCCAGCCGATGCTGGTGGGTTGGGTTTATACCTATATACCTCAGATTATACAAATTTTTCTCTTTACCATTGTCTTTATGTTTGGGCTTTTGCTGGTTTATTTCAGGCGGCTGTACGGCGTTTTGATTCCATTGCTGGGGATTGCTGTTTCTTCCATCTGGGGGATCGGTATCCTGTCCATGCTGGGCTATAATCTTGATCCGCTAACTCTGGTCATCCCCTTCCTGATTTCTGCGCGGGCCATGTCCCATGGCATACAGCTCGTTGAGCGCTATTATGATGAGTTTGTAAAATGCGGCAATGGCAGGAAGGCCGCCCGTATTACATTTGACAGTCTGTTTCGTCCGGGGTCTCTCGGGGTGATTTCAGATGCGGTGGGCTTGCTCCTGATTTCGCTGGGCTCGATCCCCATCAATACCAAATTATCTTATTATGCCTCTCTTTGGGCCATATGTGTGATTGTGAATGTACTGATACTTGTGCCGATGTTGCTGTCCGTATTGCCGCAGCCCAAAAAGGCGGAAATCCGCCATGGCTGGATCAGGAAATTTCTGCCCAAAATCGGGGCGCTGGTTGCAAATCCAACATATGCGCGGCGCATTCTGGTGGCAACAGCGGCCCTGTTTCTGATCGGGGGAATATTCAGCACAACTGTTAAAGTCGGCGAAGCAGAACCCGGCAGCCCCCTGCTGTATCCCGACCATGATTATAATATGTCCTCAGCGGCAATTAACACAAGCTTTCCCGGATCAGAAGAGCTTTATATTATCGCCCGAACCGAGGAAA
>Ga0256839_1000423_pt1 | contig 54845 bp, 48 predicted proteins | sample 354166metaG_FD_185968 | JGI IMG/M metagenome (GOLD analysis project Ga0256839, IMG submission 185968) | Hydrothermal vent microbial communities from Mid Atlantic Ridge, Atlantic Ocean - 354-166 | ecosystem: Environmental > Aquatic > Marine > Hydrothermal vents | place: Atlantic Ocean: Mid... | reverse complement strand
GCAGGAACGCACCGGCTTCCCGTTTCATCCCTCGGGCGAAAACCGTTGGGACACCTAAAGAAAGTAGCGGAACTGTACTTGCTTGACAGTGAATCTGTCAAGAATTCGCACGGCTAATTTGTTCTGCATGGAAGTCGAAAGAAAGTCCCTCCGCCTATGACGGACTCTGGAAAGCAGCAACATTTTTGCCGCAAAGGACGCGAAGAAGCATAATGGTAGAAATGTTTAAATTTTGATTCCCATAGTTTTCTGTCACGGTTACATGATTAACTCCTCCATCTCTACAGGCTGCTAACAAAGGTTCTCGGGGTTTTGAATTGACAGGGTAACTTCTGAAGACTAGGGTTTGAGCAAAAAATGGCGGATATGCCTGATTCTTTGCTCACTACTGTTGAATACCAAAACGAGCGGACGTAACACCGAATAAGTTTGTGTTAAAAAATAAACATGAAACCAAACTGATAAATATTAACGAAAGTAATGCCATTTTCGTCAGCCGCTAATAAGAGCGTTATATGACCAAATGAGATACACACCAATAACACTCATTTCTCTATCTTTAGTAGTCGTCATTTATATGAACTATGGGACGCTAGGTAACTTCGACTGGTTTCAGTTATGGGTATTAATGCCATTTGTTATAGCTCTCATCTTTGCAACTTTGTATTTGAAAGGTGCTTTAAAGTCACAAGTAATACCCCTTTCTGGAGCAATCACCAGCCTATTTGCATTGCCATTTTACCTGGCGGCGTACACCTATGATGGTACAGATGGTCAAATTAGTCTTATATTCATCGTTATTCCGGTTTATCAATATATAGGACTGATAGTGTTTTGCATAATAGGCTACATAACCATTTTCTTAAGGCGGGCATGGAATCAGAAAACAAAATGAAACAGGACATATAGAGTGTGGGAAAAATTCTCCTTAAGAGAGAAGGAGTCGATAAGTTTTGATGCATTACGATAGAGTGAAGAGATAGACAAAAAAACCTAACCAGGCTTATATCAGATCTTCTCGCACCGCAGCATTCTTCAGCATTCTTCGCAATGAACAACTTCAAATTCCAGCGTCGAATGGGCAATGGAAAAACGCTGTTCAAGCTCAGCTTTCAAGGCTGTTTTAACCTGCTCCGTTTGCGAAAAATCAGTAATAACAACATGCGCCTCCAGAGCAATCTGATGTTCATCAATCTGCCAGACATGCACATGATGCACATTACAGACACCCGCCATTTTTTCCATGGTGCCGATGACTTCGTCAATAGTGAGATTTTCAGGTGTACCTTGCATTAAAATATGTATGGTCAGGGGCAGCATGGTGGCCGCCTGATAGAGAACGTAGCCTGCAATGGCCAGTGTCATTACGGTATCCGTCCAGTACCAGCCATAGAGCAGAATAAGGCTGCCAGCCACAATCACGCCCACAGAGGCCAGTGCATCCGACACATTGTGTAAAAAGGCTGCGCGAATATTCAGGCTGTTTTTTGACATACTGTACGTCAACATCGCCGTAGCAACATCAATAACCAGCGCAACACCTGCCACAACAACCACGATCCAGCCTTCAATTTCCTGTGGGGAATAAAAACGCCATAGTGCTTCATAAATGAGATAAAGCCCGATCAACACAAGGGTCACCAGGTTAATCAGTGCCGCAATCACTTCGGCCCGTTTGTACCCAAAAGTCTTAAACGCATCAGGTGGTTGTCGGCCAATTTTACGCGCAACCACAGCAATCAATAATGAGCTGGCATCACTGAAGTTGTGTAACGCATCGGCGATAAGTGACAGACTGCCGGAAACAATACCACCGACCACCTGGGCCAGCGTCAGGAGCATGTTAATAATAATGGCGATCAGCAAACGCTGATCGCCCATGGTTTCAACATCATGATGATGCTCATGCCCCATAATTTACACTTTCCTCATATCACTGAATTTACCTTTGGAAAACCATGAAAAAAGTGTCGGCAACACAAACAGGGTTAAAAATGTTGCGGTCAGTAACCCCCCGACAATAACGGTCGCCAGCGGTTTCTGGATTTCCGCTCCGACACCGGTTGACATCAGCATGGGTATTAAACCCAGTGCAGAGGTAATCGCTGTCATCAACACCGGGCGCAGACGTGACGTTGCCCCATTGAAAATAGCATCATCCATGGAAAGTCCATCAGCAATACGCTGGTTAATACTTTCCACCATCACAACACCGTTGAGTACGGCAACGCCAAACAGGGTGATAAAACCGATGGAGCTGGGGACCGAAAGATACTGTCCGGAAAGGTACAGTGAGAATACCCCGCCAATAACAGCAAGCGGTACGTTGACCAGAATCAGCATTGCCTGCCCGACTGACTTGAAGGCAAAATATAACAACAAGGCAATCAAAGCGAGAGACAGAGGAACCACCATGCTCAGGCGTTTTTGCGCGCGCTGCTGATTTTCAAACTGCCCGCCAATGTCCACGGAATACCCTGCTGGCAGGGACACTTGCGTATCAATAGCAGATCGAATGTCAGCAACGACGCTGCCCATATCGCGTCCCTGTACATTGGCCTGAATGACAACACGCCGTTGCACATCATCCCGCCGTACCTGGGGCGGCCCTGACTCAATACTGATTTTCGCAACATCACCCAGACGAACCCACTGCCCGGTGGGTGATTGCAAACGCAAATTGGCAATGGCATTGGCGTCGGCACGATAGACCTCGGCCAGACGAACGTAGATATCATAACGTTCATTACCATTGATGATTTGTCCGGCTGCACGCCCACCCAGACCATCGCTCACGACGGTCATTACATCACCCACAGCCAAGCCGTAACGAGACAGTTGATTTCTATCCGGACGCACCACCAATTGTGCTTCACCCACAATCTGTTCCATAGCGACATCTTTTGCGCCATCAATGCCTTGTATCACTTTTTCGATAGCCTGCCCTTTTTCTGCAAGCACCGCCAGATCCGGGCCAAACAATTTAATGGCAAGCTGTGCCTTGACGCCTGATAATAATTCATCAACCCGTGTGGCAATGGGCTGAGAAAAATTCAACAACAAACCGGGATGCTGTTCCAGTTTTTGCTCCATCAACCCTTGCAGGGCTTGCCGGTTATCAGCACTCGTCCATTCGCTGACAGGTTTCAGGCCAATGTAAATTTCAATATTATTGACCGGCTCCGGGTCACCACCAATTTCGGGTCTGCCGATGCGACTTAATGCATAAATCACTTCGGGAAATTCCAACAGCATGGCTTCCAGTTTGGGCGCAACGGCCAACGTTGTGTCCAGACTGGCCGTCGGCGCCAGAGTGACTCGCAGGTTAATGGTGCCTTCTTCCAGCTCTGGAACAAACTCTGTACCCAGCAGGGGTACCACTGCCAGTGCGCCAATCAATAAAACCAAAGCAAAACCCACAACCACTTTGGTTTTTCGCAAAGCCCAACGCAAACCACGGCGATAAAGTGTATCAAGCGGTTTTAAAAAAGGGCTTTCTTTTTCACGTATGCCATGTCGAAACAGGTAAGTCGCCAATGCGGGAACAATAATAAGCGCAACGAATACCGCTGACACGATGGCCAGCATAATGCTGATAGCCATGGGTTGAAATAATTTTGCCTCTACACCTTCAAAACTGAACAGGGGCAAAAACACCACAAGGATGATCGAGGTCGCAAAAAATATCGGGCGAACAACCTCTTTACCCGCGATTTGCAATCGCAAAGCAATACCGGTTTGATCATGCACGACATCATGAGGATCAACATCATCCACACTCAGCAATACCCTGCGTTCTTTGTCATGCTCAGCATCGGGATGAGCCAGATGTTTGAACATGTTATCCACCATCACCACAGAACCATCCACCAACATGCCAATGGCAACGGCGATGCCTCCCAATGACATGAGGTTTGCGGACAATCCCAACCAGGCCATAATCATCAGCGCAATACCAATGGAAATCGGGATTGATATTAATACCAAAAACGTCGCGCTCAGGTTCATCAAAAACAGCGCCAACACCACAACGATGAATACAAACGCCAGCAATAAAGCATTGACCACCGTTTTAACCGCTTGCGTAATTAAATCAGCCTGATCATAAAATGCTTCAAACCGGACACCCTCCGGCAAAGCCTGCTGAATCAATGCAATGCGACTGTTGATACCATCAATAGTGCTTTTGGTATTTGAGCCCATACGTTTCAAAACAATACCGGCAACCACCTCACCCAGTGCTTCCGGCTGTCCCTGGGCATCACGACGTGTCATCGTAACCGCACCCTGACGTATTTCACTGCCCAGCTCCACTGTGGCAACCTGCGCGATGGTAACAACGGTACCATCCACGGTCTTCAATGGAATCTGGCGTAACTCTTCCAGCCCTTTTTCATCATGACTCAACCAGCCTGTGCCACGAATAACCAGCTGCTCCTGACCGCGGTCCATATACCAGCCACCCGCGTTGGAATTATTGTTTTCCAGAGCATCAATCACATCCTGCTGACGCAAACCATAAGCAAGCAATCGGGAAGGATTCAAATTCACCTGGTACTGCCGAACATCACCACCGAAGGATAAAACATCGGTCACTCCGTCTACCGGCATCAGTAACAATTTAACCACCCAGTCGTTAAGGCTGCGCAATGCCATGGCATCAAGGCCGGATTCCGCATCGGCCACCATAAGATATTGGTAGACCTGTCCCAGTCCCGACGTATTCGGGCCGATCTCCGGCGTACCGACGCCTTCGGGTATCAGCTCTTTGGCCGACTGCAAACGTTCAAAAACCAACTGTCGGGCAAAATAAATATCTTTCCCTTCTTTGAAGACCACGGTGATCCCCGATAAACCCGTTTTTGATATGGAGCGCACCTGTTCCACATCGGGTAACGCATACATTACCGCCTCGATGGGAAATGTGATTAATTGCTCAACTTCTTCTGCGCCCAGCCCCGGGGCTTCGGTGTTAATGGATACCTGCACATTGGTCACGTCCGGAAATGCATCCAGATTCAGTTTCGGTATAATAAGTGTCGCCGACGCCATTAGCGCCAGCAGGCCAATCACAACCAGTAAACGGTTGGCAACTGACCAGTCGATCAAACGATTTAACATGGTGTTTACTCTCCTTGAGTCAGTAAATTAATGGTTATGCGGATCAAATCCGCCCTTGGCCATTTCAGACTGCACGAAGAATGCACCTTTGCTCACGACGGTAGTGCCTTCAGCAATACCTTCAATCAACATCTGGTCGCCCAGGGTGCTCAACACCGTCACCTCTTTCGGCTCAAAACGTCCCGGCGCGGTTTCCACAAACACTTGCCAGTCACCATCAGGGCCGCGTAATACGGCTTCTACCGGCACAGCAAGACCTTGCTGTTTTTTATTGCCTTCAATAAAAACGTTAACAAACTGACCGGGGTGAACCGCTTCATTGCGATTGCCAATTTCAACATGCACTGCCAGCGTACGTGTCGTCTCGTCAAGTGTATGGTTAGCCTGCGCAACCTTGCCGGCAATCCAGCGTTTACCCACCTGAATGCGCGCAGCTGCCCCCAACACCGTGCGCGCTGCATCTTCAGGGGTTAATCGAGCCTCGATCCAAAGTACTGATTCATCGCTGATGGTCATTAACACATACCCCGGATCAATCAATTCACCCACCACAAAATCATCACTGATGACCGTGCCCTCTTGTAACGAAACCAGATGAAACTCACCTGTGGCATGGGTGGCATCCCCCGTTTTCAGCAAAGACTGGATTTGCTTTTTCGCCATACCGTAAGCACTGACTCTGGCATACGCGAGCTGATAAGCAATTTGTGCCGCCACAAAGCGTTTTTCAGAAACCACTTTTCGTCCCAGCTTTGTGACGCGACGCAGCTCTACATTGGCTTCCATCAACGCACCCTGCGCCTCGGCCATTTCCACACTGGAAAGCGTTACCAGCCGCTGACCTTTTTTAACATGATCACCCAGTCGCACATGGCGCTCTGTCACCTGAGCAGGCGTGCGGGGTGTTACTCTGGTGGTACGGTAGGCATTCAACATTGCCTCACCCGGTGCGGTGATTGCATCACCCAGTGACTGATGTTTTACAACCATGGTCTCAACACCCGCTAACCGGCGTTGAACATCATTTAATTCGGCATCGCTTGCGGCTTCACCATGACCGTGACCATCATCACCTTCGTCATGACCATTTTCACCATGACCGCCCTCATCATGACCACCATGGTCATGCCCTTTTTCTTCATGGCCATCATCTTCATGTCCATGGCCTTCTTTTTGATGCTGATGACCTTCATCCCCATGGCTTCCGTGGCCATCTTCCATTTCAATGCCCGAAAAATCGTCAAGATCATCATGATCCCCTTCAGCCAAAACAACGCTGGACATCGCCAGACTGGATAACAACAAACAATAAACGGCATAGTGCAAAAATAATGTGCGCTTCATTTTGATTCTCCGGAATTCGTTTCGATATCGTGCTGTGCCAGACCCAACCAGCGTTCAACCTGATTGGACGCCGCCAGCCAGGCAAAATGCGCCTGCCGGGTCTCGCCCAGCAAACGGGTTGCAGCCTCTTGTGTATCGATATTTTGTTTGGCCTGAATGAGATAATCCGTGACACTTAATTCACCCACCTGCCACAGTTGATCCAGTAAACTCATTTGCTCACGCTGCGCATGCTGGCCGGCCGCCAACCAGACACGCCAGGCATGACTGGTATTTTGATAACGCGCAAGCGCACCGGTAAAATAAGCCCTGGCGCGTCGATAAGCGTCACGGTACGCCTGCTCTTCAGCGATGGCGTCATGAGAAGCAGCACGCGCCTCTGCCTTGAAGCTGTTGCGCACAAAAAGCGGGATTTCCAGACTCAGTCCCAACAACGTTTCACTGTCTTCCTTACCAGCCCGGATACCAAGCGTCGGATCAGTGCGCCCTCTCTTCTCTGCCAGACTGATCCGTGCCCTGGCTGCCTCCACACGGCTGCGCAACATAGCCAGCCTTGGCAAGCTTTCAAATGCCGTGCTTTCAGTTTCTTGTGCAGAAGGCAACGCGAGCGCACTGGGTAACGACGGCCATTGTGACGGCGATTGCATCAAACCACTGACGGCCTGTAAAGCGGCCTCGGCTTCGCTCAATGTGCTTTCAACCTCCGCCTGCGTCATCAATGCTTCGCTGTACGCCACCTGAGCCAATATCACATCCAGTGCCTGCATATCGCCTGCGGCCTGGCGTTGTGTCGCCGTGTCCACCAGGGTCTGCATCAATTGCGTGCGATGTTTCGCCAGTTTCTGCATTTCACGCGCCGTGGAAAAACCCACTAACGCATTCAGTGCCTCCAGCGCTGTGCTGCGCCGGACTTCCTGAAAAGCAGCCTGAACGGCCTGCTCCTCCTGTGTGGCAATATTGACCAATGCACCTCGCTTGTCACTCCAGTCCAGCGTCTGGGTTAAACCAACGGTGCTGGTATTGATATCAGTACGTTCAGCATCCAGCCCCAGTGACGGATTGTGCAACGGCCTGTCTGCCCCGTCGCGACGGGCCCGCGCAGCCTCTATTGCCGCCTGAGCTCCTTGCACAGCGGGGCTTTCTGTCCAAACCTGCTGGATAAATGCTGGCAATGCCGGATCGACTTTATCCACCCCTGTAGCGCTAACAATAGTGCTGGTAACGCTACTATCAGTGGTGTCAGTGGTGTCAGTGGTGTGACTAATGCCGGGAGAAGTGCCGACATCGGCCACTGCTGCCATGGGCAACAGCCAGCAAATGCAAACACCCATATAAAAAATACGTGTTAACAACATAAGAATAATCCTTCAAAAATCTTGTACAAAAAAAGCACGCACTGCCGCAACAAGCACAGCTGCGCACGAAAAAAGACAATAAAGGATTAAACGATAGGAGGTCGGAGTAGCGGAGAGATGTACAGCGAAGCCAAGGAAACCACCGCAACAGCACGGTAGCTATGATCGATATTCAGTGTTTTCAGCGAAGCATCATAAAAAATGCCCACTAGATGTGCTGCGCCATGGCCGCAATGGTCATCAGGATACGATCCGTTTTGGGAGAAATCACCGGAATGATCATGACCTGCAGCTATATCCATAGCAACGGCCACCCCATGATTTGACATCGACGCAGCGTGTTTATCCCAGGCAAAAGCCGACCCGGAGCACAGGCTCATCAGCACTAATATGGAGATCAGAAATTTTCGCATCGATAACGATTCTGCTGTAAGCACGCCCGGTAGTCAACCGTCTCTATCGGCGACCCCGATATTTTTCTTCAAGAAAAGAATTTCTTAATTTGTGCGCTTGCGGACAGATTCCACCCCGGAAAAAACCCTTCAGGCATGTCCGAAATAATCCAGCCACATCACTGCCTTCTTTTTTGGCAATATTAAAAGATAACCCGTTATACAATTCTTTTTTACATCCTTCTGCCATTATGGCAGCACTTCAAAGGTCCCCATCATACCGGCATCTTCATGCTCCAGAATATGGCAGTGGTACATATACAATCCACTGTTCACAACCGGATCAAATTTCCCAATAAAGCGGACCGTTTCTCCGGGCTGCACCAGCACGGTATCTTTCCAGCCAAGCTCAACACCACTGGCGGGTGTCAGTATTCCACCCGTCGGCCCACGATCAAGTACCTGCCATTGTATTGCATGGGCGTGGAATGGATGTTCCACCATCGAGGTATTTTGAATATTCCAGATTTCAACCGCACCTGAAGCAACAGTCTCATCAACACGACTCATATCGAAACTCTTTCCATTGATAAAAAACTCCACGCCATCAGCCCCCATCCCCATACTCATCACAAAATCCCGGGTAACACTTGCTTCCGCTTCTGTTAATCGAGTGTTGATTTCTGCACTGGCAGGTAAGCTGGTATATAAAACCACCGGGTCTGTCACTTCTCTGTTCACGTCAAAGCGCATCACATCAGAATCGGCACTCGTGTTGTTAACTGCCCGACTGATTAATGTGACCTGTTGATTAAGGCGGTTACGAAAATCCACCACAATTTCAGCACGCTCACCCGCACCCAGCAGAACATGATCAACAAGTACGGGTGTATTCAAAAGCCCGCCATCACTGCCAACCACATAAAAATCAGCACCATTGTCCAGAGCAAAGTCATAAGTACGTGCGTTGGAAGCATTATATAAGCGGAACCGGTACTGGCTTGCCGCTACATCCAGGGCAGGCATTTCAACGCCATTAACCAATATCCGATCACTCAATACCCCATTCATACCCACCTGATAGACGAGATCCCGCACACCAGAAGCATTGGTTTCCTCAGCAAACTGGCGATCCTGAACCAACAGAGCAATATCATATTCGCCCGAAGGTAGTTCATTGCCGGTTTCCAGGGCATCAGTAATATCGTCGGTCAGAATGAATGCGCCTGCCAGACCTTTATAGACCTGCGTAGCGGTCGTGCCATGGGCATGAGGATGAAACCAGAGTGAAGCTGCGGGCTGCACAAGAGTAAAACTGTAAGTTTTTGAAGTGTCCGCAGGAATCGGGATATCGGGTCCACCGTCCTGAGCGCCTGGAATCTTGAACCCGTGCCAATGTACCGTTGTATCTTCACCGCTGGCAATAAGATTATTGTTAACCTTCACCGCGATAGTATCGCCACGTTTGGCAACAATAACTGGCGGAAGCGATAAGTCATTGTAACGCATCATCGGCGTTGTCCAGCTTCCCTCCGGCGTTTTAACCACAACGTCAACGTTTTCCTCGGCATTTAAAGTATAGGTTGCGACATCACCTTCCATCGTTGGCACTAATACCGGCAGATGCTGAAAAGCCGGAAGCGCTGCAATCACTGTAACCAGCAGTGGTGTTTCCGGAAGAGTCACACTGTTGGCATTGTCATCACTGACAACCAGCGATACGGAAAAAGTGCCCGCATTTGGATAACTGACAGTGACGGTGTCACTGCTGTCTGATGTCGCCGGGCTCCCGCCCTGGAAATCCCAGGCATAACTTAAGGGGTCACCTTCCGGATCAGTTACCGCACTGGTAAATACAACCGTGCTGCCTGCGGTAATCGTGAAATTGCCGGTACCGCCAACACTGCCATTACCGTTATCATGACTGAATGATCCCGCAGGTGACTGATTCTCGTTGGCTGCGGCAACGTTGACCGTGATGATGGCGGCATCCGATGCCAGCCCCAGGCTATCCGTTACCACCAGTCTTACGGTAACCGTGCCAACCTCGGAAAACGATACCATTCCGGTGTTACTGTCAGTTGATTGCTGAATCGAAGTCGCAGTACCGGAAAATGTCCATTGGTAGCTCAGCGGTTGATCCCCATCAGGATCACTACTGTTATCTCCGCTAAAATTAAGGCTGCCCCCAACCTGAACAAACTGTTCAGCTTCGGGTGAAATCTTTGCTATCGGTTTCTCGTTGGAAGTATCATTGTTGGAGCCGCCACCGCCGCCACAACCGGATAAAACAATCAAAACAACAAAACAAACTGCCAGCGTAACAGTCCTTATTACAATACTACGGCGCATAAAATACGTCCTCAAATCACGAGTGAGAATATCCGTTTCCTTTCACTGCATTTATCCAACAATGCGCACGAGAAAAGTGGATGAACCTGCACCAACTCCGGTGCCAACTGACCCCGATGGTATCGGCTTAAAACAAATATTTCAACACCAGCCCTACAAAAACGATGAAGTGCGACAACCATTTTCCCACTTTTTATCGTTATGGATAAAAAGGCCGGGAAAATGACCGATAATCCTCAGCGTTATTACCTTTCTTGATTTTTTTAAGCAATCAAAACCACAAACTTTATTAGCTTTCAACGAGTCAACAGGCCCGACGACAGCCCAGGCTAGCGTGTATTAGTGTAGCCCGGCTATTCCCACTTACGCTGAAGATCTGAAACAATAGAAAATAAATTGACTACTACAGGAAGAAACCACTTATAAACATACCTTCCTGAAATCTGTTTTTTCAACCAGTATCATCGAAATCTTCACCCACACATCAATCCCCCAAACCCACTCTCTAAAATATAGCGTAAAGTGATACCATTAAACCTGTCGGTTTTATCTTTTTGCTGCCACTTCTATAACCAAACTGATCGACTACGATGAATTCTATTTCTGAATTATCCTTTGCAACCTCGACACCCAGATGTACGCGACTGGACGTTCGGAACTCAACACCAACACCATAAAACATGCCTGCATTATCACCAATTTCATAGTCACCGGAGGTATTATTTTTTCGTACACCTGCTCGCAAATAGGGCGCAACCCCTGTCTTCGAAAATGAGTAGCGAATATCAACATTTACTGGAATATTTAAATAGTCATAATTACGGGAACCTGAACTTGATTTGGTGTAAAGAAGGATAGCAGGCCCAATACCCGCACCAAGCCCAAACCCGGTGTCAAATTCATAGTAAGGATGAAAGCTTGTGCCAATCGGAATAGTCAGCGAGGAAACATCAGCTCCCGCCACCTCATTCTCGATATTATCACTATACAAATCAGCAACATCATTCATACCACTGATATAGGAAACAGCCAGTGCAAATCGCCACTCACCAGCAGTAGCACTAACGGAATACATAAAACCGACACATACTACGATTTGAAAAAAAACACCATGGGTTTTCATTTTTTTCTCTCTCCAATAATTTAATTTTTGTGGTAGCTGAAATGATAATAAAACTACTCCGCAGCGAGCTATTTCGCTACGCGAAAACGGGGCCAGTTAAAACGCTTAGGCGCTCGAACAAAAAGCCTGCGCTGTTCGTAGAGTGGGCACTATCCGGAATTTTCGGAATAAACACCCCCCATTCCAAAAATCCAGCGACAGTGTATTCCTTATTTTCACGTCACTGTCTTCACTGACAACCAATATCCATAACATCTAAAAACGACGACTCACTTGCAGTGAAACGGCTCTCTCCGGCCCGGAGTTGATATAGGCAACATCGAGATTCACAGTCATGAAGTGATAGCCTGTTCCCATCGTAAAAACGCCCTTTGCAAAGTCACCACGACCCACGATATTTTGTTTATAGCCCGCACGCAATGCCCAGGTATTTACAAAATATTCCCCGCCCAGCGATAAATACTGTGTACTGTCACCACCACCGATGGATTTGTTTTCCAGCACATCCACATCCAGCGCCCAGTACCCCCATTTCGCTGTACGGTAAGCGGCCCCGGCACGTAGCTGGGGTTGAATCCTGATGCTTCCACCGGACTGGGTGTCGAAGTCCAGCGGAACAAGATTTTTCATCACCAGACCAAGCTTAAGTTTGTCGTTCACAGCTTTGCTTACGCCGACATCCAATGTGAATTGCCAGTCCTTGTCTTCCTTGCGTTCAGTGGTACCCAGTTGAGAACTACCCAGAGTACCGTTGTATTCATAGGTGGTGCCTTGCACAAACTTTGGTGTAAAACCCACATCGATTTTATTGCGGAACAGTTCAATGCCCCAGGACATGGCGATACCCAGCTCTGTCAATAACAATCCTCGACCAGTGGCGCTACTGGTCAGACTGTTGGTCTGATCCAGCAGATTACCGTTACCATCAAACAGTTCAGGATGCGGCGCACCACTGACACCCGCGCTGACGATAAAATCCAGACCTTCAATATAATCAGCCAGCAACTGTTTGTCGGCAGCGCTCTGCTCAGCAATGCCATCGCCAACAAAACGCCGACTGATAACAAACGCACCCCCCTCTCGACGGTCACCAATACCAATCACCATGCCCACCATGCCATCGAAAAAAACCGATTCATTGGCAATGGGGTCCAAATCATTTTGCAGGTTGCGGGAGGCTGTAAGCACGCCCTCTGCTGCGCTGACTTGAGTGGGATCGGCGTTGTAAGCGGCTATCGAGTCGGACAACATCTGCTCCGGGTTACTGTCCGCCAGATCGGCAATATCTTCAGCCACTTTCGACACACTCAGGCTGGCCACCGGAAACACATAACTGGAATTACGCGCACGGTGTTTACGTGACGTATATTGCGCTAACAGGGAGGGATTAAAAAACACCGCATTGGCGCTGTTGCCCGAAGCGACACCCGCCCCGCCCATGGCAATGGAACGCGGATCGTAAGTACCGAAAGGCACGGCTGAAACCGCCAACGGATAAAAACTGAACAAAAAGACAAAAACCAGACGCAAAATAAGCTGTGACACAAAATTATTCTTCCTTGATAGTTGATAAAGCCGGGATGTCGGCAAAAAGCCGTGAATATAAAGCAGGCAGCTTTTTACGCAAGCCGTCGCCCCTATAAACATCATCTTTTACCGGTGAATAGCGAACAGCCATGTTCCCTGATCCCCGCGACCGCCGAATATAGTATTATTCGCCTCCCATTCCCACTATCAAACAGTTTGGAGTCAGCATGAACCTCAGCAGCTTGACGGCTATTTCCCCCATTGATGGACGTTATGGTGCGAAATGCGCCGATCTTCGGCCTATTTTCAGCGAATTCGGCCTGATCCGGCACCGTGTGCTGGTGGAGGTGCGCTGGTTGCAAATGCTCTCTGCCCACCCTGGCATCCCGGAAGTACCCGCCTTCAGTGAACACGCCACCCACCTGCTCAACGATATCCTCGATAAATTCCACGAGGAAGATGCACAGCGGGTCAAGAATATCGAGCGCACCACTAACCATGATGTAAAAGCCGTGGAGTATTTCCTCAAGGAGAAGATCGCTGGAAACAACGAACTGGAAGCAGTGAGTGAGTTTATCCATTTCGCCTGCACCTCCGAAGACATCAATAACTTGTCGTACGCGCTGATGCTGCGCGAAGCCCGCACCCAGGCGTTGTTGCCGCAGATGGACGAAATCATCAGCGCCATTCGTCGTCTGGCCCACGAGCACGCCACACAACCCATGTTATCCCGCACCCATGGCCAGACCGCCTCTCCCACCACAGTGGGCAAGGAGATGGCCAACGTCGTTGCGCGGCTGGAGCGTCAGCGCGCGCAGTTGGTGAACATCCCCATGCTGGGCAAAATCAATGGTGCTGTGGGCAATTACAATGCTCACTTGTCCGCCTATCCTGAACTGGACTGGGCCGACATTGCGGAAAAATTTGTCACCAGTCTGGGGCTGGATTTCAACCCCTACACTATCCAGATTGAACCTCACGACTACATCGCTGAACTGTTTGATGCCGTGGCCCGTTTCAACACCGTCCTGCTGGATTTTGACCGCGACGTGTGGGGCTATATTTCACTGGGGTACTTCAAGCAAAAAACGGTCGCAGGTGAAGTGGGCTCATCCACCATGCCACACAAGGTCAACCCCATTGATTTTGAAAACTCCGAAGGCAACCTGGGACTGGCCAATGCCATCTTCAATCATCTGGCTGCCAAACTGCCCGTATCCCGCTGGCAGCGTGATCTCACCGATTCCACCGTACTCCGCAATCTTGGTGTGGGTGTGGGTCATTCAGTCATCGCCTATCAATCCACGCTAAAAGGCATCAGTAAACTGGAAGTCAACCCCGTACGATTGAATGAAGACCTGGATAATTGCTGGGAAGTGCTGGCCGAGCCCGTGCAAACCGTCATGCGTCGCTACGGCATCGAAAAACCCTACGAAAAACTCAAGGAGCTAACCCGGGGCACCGGCATTGACCAGACACGATTACAGAAATTTGTCAGCGAACTAAACATACCCGAAGAGGCCAAAGCGACATTGCTCAAGCTCACCCCGAGCCGTTACCTCGGTAGCGCCGCCCGGCAGGCAGCTGATATTTAATGCTTCCGACAAAATCCGGACACCGGAATAACAAAAAACCGTCACTCTTCTATCCTGGGCTGGTGAAAAACGGTACAACAATGCCACGTTTTTTTGTCTGTGCCGTATCAACCCCCCATTCTGTGCCAATCGGTAAACCCAGGTTAAAGCTGGCACACACATTGCTAATAAACACATGTGCGATACAACCCTCTCCCTCCCCTGGGTTTTATTGCATGATTACTCTCCCTTTTAAAGGGCGCGCAAGCGCCCTTTTTTTTATCCTGCATTTCCCGGGATAACACCTTTGGGCGTGACTCTGGGCCATTCTGTGACGCAGCTCACAGAAATGTCACCCGATGTTTACATACTTAATATCGAAGGGCGCGACGGTAGTTCCTCCCTCTCACGCAGTAACCGTCGCATTCTCCTCTTTTTGGGTCGCGCACTCCTTTGGCGCGGCCTGTTTTTTTGCCTGCTTTTTTGTGTTTACGTTGTATTTGCCCTGCCGCTAAAACCGCCCCTCTCCACCCATGCGACAGCTTCGCGTACACTACTGCCATGAATGAACCGTTGACACTCTTGGGCAACCGCTGCCCCGAGACTTTTCTGGCTGAATACTGGCAAAAACAACCCTTGTTGATTCGTGATGCATTGCCGGGTTTTACGTCCCCTGTTTCACCGGAAGAACTGGCCGGTCTTTGCTGCGAGTCCGAAGTGGAATCCCGACTGGTACTGGAACAGGCAGGCACGGCACCCTGGACGGTGGAATACGGCCCTATTCCTGAAAAGCGCTTTGCTGAACTGCCGGAAACCCATTGGACATTGCTGGTGCAGGAGTGCAATCGTTATGTGCCCGAACTGGCAGAGTTGCGCGAACAGTTTAACTTTATCCCCAACTGGCGTGTTGATGATGTCATGGCCAGCTACGCGCCGGCACAGGGCTCCGTGGGCCCACACACGGACCAATATGATGTTTTTTTGATTCAGGCCCATGGCACACGCCGCTGGCAGATCAGCACAGACCCCGTGCCTGATGATAATTTTCTGCCGGATACTGATTTGTGCATCATGCGTGAATTCGTTGCCACACAAGAGTGGACACTGCACCCCGGCGACATGCTCTACCTGCCTCCGGGAGTTGCCCATCATGGTATTGCACTGGAAGACTGTATCACCCTCTCCGTGGGTTTTCGCGCCCCCAGCCATGCCGAACTGCTCAACAGTTTTGCAGACCATGTGGCTGCACAACTCACCGCTGCACAACGGTTTTCCGACCCCATGCTCCGGCTGCAACAACACCCCGGCGAAATATCCTGCGATGCCCTCACCCAGGTACGGCGTATTCTGCAAAAAATGCTGACTGACGATGCCAGCATTAACCGCTGGTTTGGTGAATTCATCACCGAAGCAAAAAATGAATACCCGGCGGAAAACATCGAAACACTCGATGAACACCGGTTTTTACAGGCCTTTTCAACAAAAGACAGGCTATACCGTAATGAACAAACACGATTTGCTTTTATTGCAAACAAAATGACAAACAACAACACATTGTTCATTAATGGCCAACACTATCCTCTGCCCGCAGAGCTGGCCTTCGCCGCGCCCCTGCTTTGTGACCAGCACCAGTGGTCGTATATGCAGCTGCAAAGTGAATTAACACAACCCGGTTTTGCAAAATTACTCACAACGCTGTACAACCACGCCTATGTCTACTTCACCTGATCCGACACTCAGCAAACCGTTTAAAGTCCAGCGCGTCACTTGGCAAAATGCCGGGACTGATTTGCGCATCCTGCGTGAATTTGTCTTCATCAAAGAGCAAAACGTGCCACCTGAGCTGGAATGGGATGGCAAGGACGAGACGGCCGTACATGTGCTGGCTCGCGACGAAAAGGGACGCGGCATCGGTACTGCCCGCATGACCGCCGACGGGCACATCGGACGCATGGCGGTATTACGCGCCTGGCGACGGCGCGGTGTCGGCAGCGAAATGCTCACCGCACTGATCACCATTGCCCGCGCACGACAGCTGCCCCGCGTGAAACTCGATGCACAAACACAGGCTATCGACTTTTACCTGCGCCACGATTTTGCACCGCAGGGTGAAATTTTCATGGATGCCAATATTCCCCATCAACACATGACACGCAACCTGCCGCCGCTGGATGTACATGTCAATATCAACGAGTTACCCAGGCAGGTTTTGGGTGAGACCCGCGGCTATATTGACCTCAAGGGACGGGAGGACAACAAACAGGCCGCCATACACATGGTTGCGCAAGGCCGACGTTCACTGAATTTGTTCACCCCCAATCTTGACCCGAGGATCTTCGACAACGAAGATTTTATCGAAGCGGTCAAACAGCTGGCCATCAGCAGCTCACGATCCAGGGTCAATATTTTGATATTAGACCCTTCTGACGTTGTGACGCATGGGCACCGCATCGTCGAATTGGCACGACGTATCAGTAGTCGCATTTTTATTCACCGTGCCGACGATGAAGACCGGAATCACGTCAATACTTTCATGATTGTGGATGACGTGGGTATTATCCGCCGGGCACACAATGACCGCCTGGAAGGCCTGGCAGAATTCAATAACCCGGCTGAGGCGCGATTACTTCTTAAAACCTTCAATGAAGCCTGGGAACGCAGTCAACCGGAGCCTGAGTTACGCCGCCTGCATTTATAAATATAAATAAACCTGGACTGTTACCCTGCGAAATTATGTCTTCAAACCAGATTGAGATGACATTCACAGCAAGCTGCAAGACGTTAAGCCCTCAGAGATGACTATGAAAAAAATACTTTTTTATGGATTGCTGCTTGCCAGTATTCCATCAAACACTGTGCTTGCATTGGGCAATTACCCCGAGGCGGGAATATGCTCATTAAGCAAACCCTATTTTGCGATTTGCACCCACAGCCTGCACAACCTGGAGGGCTGGTTTAGTCGAAGCTGTTATGCAGACCGGGCATTAGCCCAACGTGATGCGGAAGAGCATGCCAAAAAAAACCATCAGGGAAATATGCGCTGGACAGGGGTTAACCAGTTTCGTTAATCAATGAATGCTGGTGCATGCATTACATTAACAGCCAACTTCAAGTAGGTTTCCCTCGTAATCGCCTCATCGATACCAGAGAATCATCTTTGCTTCCAACGGTATGTTTGCCTGTGGATGCCGCGGAATAATGCGGGGTGTAAAATCGGTAAAAGGCCGGTCAGCTGCAACAGTACCGGAATACAGCCAGGCATTGGCAGTGCCCGCCAGTGCCGCACCCCGCGCCAGTATCTGCCGCAGCGGTTCACCCCCATTAATGGCATCGGCATACAATTCCACATTCACTGCCTGTACAGGAAGATCATCAAGATAAACCTGCACTTCCACCTGCCAGCAGCCATTGTTTTTCTGCGTAGTCACATTGCCGAAGTGAATACGCGACCAGTGCTGTTGCAAACATTGATGCCACGCTTCCAGTTCTTCAGCAACACCGGGTTCATTACTGCGCTGTTGCCAGGCTTTGGCCAGTGGCAGGTAATAATGTTCGGTGTATTCACGCAGCATTCGATTGGTGGAATAGCGTGTGGTCAGCTGAGCCATGCTTTCACGCATGCGACTGACCCAGGCCTGGGGAATGCCATTTGTGTCACGCTGATAGAAACAGGGCACCACCTCTTCTTCCAGCAAGCGGTAAAGCTGTTCTGTTTCGGCGATATCCCGGGCTGCGGTATCGGTATGCTCACGGCCATCACCCAGAGCCCAGCCCAGCTCCGGCGCATAGGCTTCGGCCCACCAGCCATCCAGTTCCGATAAATTGAGTCCGCCATTCACCAGCACCTTCATACCGCTGGTGCCGCTGGCCTCCCAGGGCCGACGTGGGGTATTGATCCACACATCGACACCCTGAGTCAGCTGAGCGGCGACGTGCAAGTCATAATCTTCAACAAATACCACTTGTTGCCAAAGATTGTTTTGTGCCAGAAACTGCTGCCATTGTTGCAGCATTTGTTTACCAATCGTGTCTTTGGGGTGTGCTTTGCCGGCAATAACCAGTTGCACCGGCCGGTCACGATTGGTGAGCAAGCGCACCAGCCGCTGCGGGTCATGCAGCAACAGGTTGGGACGTTTATATTCAGCAAAGCGACGGGCAAAACCCAGCGTCAGTGCATCGGGTTCAAGCGCATCGGCATATTCCCGGCTGCGCGACTCTTCCGATCCCCGGCCACGGTATTGATGCACCAGCCGATGACGCAACCAGCGCACCAGCCGCTGACGGCCACGGGAACGAAAACGCCACAATGTTGCATCCGACTGTACGCGCAAATCCGCTTCCACCGTTTCCAACGCACCGCGCCAGCGTGATTTGCCACAGGCCTCGGTCCACAAAGTATCCGATGCTGGAGAATCCCAGCTCGGCACATGAATACCATTGGTAATATAGCCAACGGGCACCTCAGCCTCTGGCCAGCGGGGAAATAACGGTGAAAAGATACGCCGACTCACCTCGCCGTGCAGCCGACTCACCGCATTGCTCGCACCAGCGCCGTGCAAAGCCAGATAAGCCATATTAAAAGACGTGTTCACCGCATCAGCATGGCTTTGCCCCAGGTGCAACAGATCATTAATATCGATACCCAGTTCATTGGCCATCGGTTGAAAATACTGTCTGACTAATGGCAGTGAGAAACGATCAAAACCTGCTTCTACCGGCGTGTGAGTGGTAAACAGATTACCGGCACGGGTAGCCCGCAGCGCCTCGCCAAAGTTGCCACCCACACGCTGCATGTGATAACGCGCCCGCTCCAATATGGCAAAAGCGGCATGGCCTTCGTTGAGGTGACAGACGGGACAGTGAATACCCAGAGTTTCCAGCAGTCGCCAGCCACCAATGCCCAGCACCATTTCCTGTTGCAAACGCATCTCCTTGCCGCCGCCGTAAAGTTCACTGGTAATACCCCGGTCACCGGGATCATTAAGTGGGTCGTTACTGTCAAGCAATAACAGCGAGCGGCGCCCAACCTGCGCACGCCAGCTGCGCAAATGCAGGGAACGGCCGGGCAGATCGATACTGATACGAACCCACTCCCCCTGATCATCACGCAGTGGGACCACCGGCAGCATGGTTGGGTCGTTATAAGGATAAAATTCAATCTGTTCACCCTCAGCACTTAATGCCTGACGGAAGTAACCCTGTTGGTAAAGCAGACCGACCCCGATCAGTGGCACGTCCAGATCACAGGCAGTTTTGAGATAATCTCCCGCCAACACACCCAGCCCACCGGAATAAATAGGCAGCGATTCGCAAATACCAAACTCCATGCTGAAATAGGCAATATAACCACCAAGAGCGCCACCGATGACTTCCGAGAACCAGGAATGCTCACCAAAATGAGCCTCCCGCGCATCCAGTTGTTTTTGCAGTTTTTCGAGAAACACGTTGTCACTGGCCAGTGCCTGCAATCGCCGGTCGGAGACCGTCTCCAGAATCAGCCAGGGATTGGCTGTTGCTTCCCATAAACCGGAATCCACCTGCTGCCACAAGGCATCCGCACCATGATTCCAGCTCCAGCGTAAATCCAGTGCCAGCGTTGCCAATCCCTTCAGGGAATCAGGCAAGGCACGAGGCAGGTAATGATTGGTCTGCATTGTATTATCTCCCCAAAATTAATGTACCCGTCGCCGCTGGCTGAACAGCAATTCAAAAATAATAATCCCGGCATAAAACAACCCCAGCGAGATCAACGTACCCGCCTCGTTATTCCATAGATAGACACCCAGCGTTACCCAGCTCGCCACCGTCATAAACAACCCCGCCAGTGGTACCCAGGGCTGTATGACAATCTGTTTACGTAGACGCCAGGCGGAAAGATTAATGGCTGCAAAAATCATCAGAAAAGTGGCGCTGGCAAAGGATGAAATGATTGTAAGATTGGCGCTATTCACAAACAGCAAGGTGATAACCGTGATAACAACCAGACTGACCCAGGGAATACCGTTCTGGCATCGACGGAAACCAAAAGCCGTTGGCAACTGTTTTTCTCTGGCCATCTCTGCCCCCAGGCGGGCGGTACCAAACAGCGTCGCATTAATCGCAGAGGCTGTGGAAAAAAGTGCCGCCAGACCAATAAGCATAAACCCTGCCTCCCCCAAAAACGGCTTCGCTGCCACCGCCAGAGCATACTCCTGATAACGGTCGATTTCTTCCGGCAACAGATTACCCACTGCGACCAAAGAAACCATCACATAGATAACAATAGTGATACCGATGGACCAGAGAATGCCACGCGGCAGATTGCGCTCGGGATTCTCCATTTCGTTCACAGAGTTGGAAATCAGCTCAAAACCTTCGTAAGCCACAAAGATCAATGCCGCCGCCATGAGTACACCCAGGTGGCCATTATTGAACACCGGTGACACGTAGTCATTTTTGATAAAAAACAAGCCGATAACCGCAAACAGAAGCAGGATTAACACCTTGATGGTGACAATCACCAGCTCGGCATTACCTGCCTCTTTTACGCCGTAAAGATTAATGCCAAGAAAAACCAGCAGTATCAGCGATGAAAGCAAATGCTGCATGGCAGAATGCGCATCGACACCACCGCCTAACAGAGCCGCACCATAAACACCAAAAGTAAAAGCGTAGAGCCCCATAGTACCGATATAGCCCACCAACAGCAGCCAGCCGCCAATACCTGCAATATTGCCCTGACCAAACGCCTGTTCCAAATAAGTGAAACTGCCGCCATCAGAACGAAAGGTCAGCCCTAACCGGGAATAGCACCAGCCTGTCAACAGGGCAATCACACCTCCCAGCATAAAAGCGATAGGGGCAGCATGTCCCGCCTGGGCGATAGCCAGACCCAATACCGAAAAAATACCGCCACCCACCATGCCACCCACACCCATGGCAATGACTTGTTTAAGGTTCAGTTTGGCGGAAGTCTTTTTTTCCGGTGTATTATTCATATTGTTTCAGAAAGTCTCAGCACAGATGGATTGTAATCTCGCAAACACCCTCCCCCGCCAACACATCACAGGCTCGCTCAACATCATCCTGATTGCCATACGTAATCAGCAGATAACAGCCCGACCTGATGAGCGTTTCATAACGAATGATGCTGTCTTTGGGAATGGCGATACGGTAAAGCGCTGCCCCTAAAGTGCTGAACCCTGCTACCGCAACCACATCGTCAAGCGCCGCAAGGAGATATTCTTCATAAGGAGAATCATGACCAACAATAGAAAGCGTATTGGCATCAAACCCTTTTTTTTGCAACAAATGCATCGCTGCCTCTGCCTGAAGTTGATTGTTACAAATCGCAACACAACTGTTCTCCCAGGTCATATTTCCGCACCTCCACAAACACGCGAATTATCCGGAGTCCATAATCCTGAATGAATTCGTCAAACCTAAATTCTGCGGTCGGACGGCCTGTAGAGTGCATTGAATTTTGTGGCTGGCAAGGCGCGACGAGGAGTCACCGCCCGCTATTGCGACGATGCGCACACGCGCCAGACGCAAAAAGCAACGTGATGTACACAGTTCGTAGCGACTTACTCAACCCGTGAATGCACCAAAACCACTCAACAGGCTATTGATCAAAGTATTAATACATCCTCGAAGCGGTCAACTGCGAAATTTAGGTTAAACATCCCGGGGTATTTAACGCAACGTTCGCGAAGGCGCAAAGAACGCAAAGTATGTGCTTTTTTCTTTGCGTCTCTGCGCCCTTTGCGTTTACAACACCTGACTTGAATGCAGCTCCGCAGCATCGTTGCCAACGCAGCTGGGCTTTATGAATACCACCTCATCAGAAATCAGGATGATGTCTGATTCTCACCCGAAAGGCGGGAGAATTCTGCTACCAGAGTTACACAGATATCTCGTGGGGAAATTATTGATCAGGCGTGGTGCCGCCTGCGGTTGTTCTGCAAGCCAGTGACGAGGCTCGCCCATGGGTAGGCTCGGCAGGATCACGTCTTTAACTGTTCCTTGAGCATGGCAACTTCAGCTTCCAGCCTGCTGACCCGCTGTGCCAATTCAGATACATTCCCGGACTCTGAAGCCCCAGCATCAATCGCAGTGTGTGTCTGGCTAACATGTGTTTCGATATCAACAGGGCCGGAGAATAAATGCATGTACTCTGCATCCTTTCTCCCCGGTGTGCGCGGCAATTTCACCACCACGGGGTTGCCATCCCGTTCGATCAACCTGGCAAGGGAACTTATAACAGCCGCGTTATCAGCATAGTCATGCAAACGGCGACTACGCGCCCTCAGTTCTCCAGGCGTTTGAGGGCCACGCAGCAACAGTAAGCAAACAATAGCAAACTGAGAAGAATCAAATTGATATTCACCAAATTGCGTATTGCACAAAAGCTGTGTATATTTTTCAACTCCACTCTTGAAATTCTCCTCAATACGCAGGAGGTGTTTAGCCTGCAAGTCGCGAGCGGTACGCTGCACCATGCCCGGTTCCAGGGACATGACAGGGTTACGGCTGGATTTCTGATTGCACGCACTGGTCAACGCATTAAGCGTGAGTGGATAGTGTTCCGGTGTAACGACAGATTTCTCCATCAGGCAACCAAGTACGCGGGCTTCGTTAGCCGATAAATTCAATAGCGCCATTGAACCCTCTCCTCGACAACTTCTATCGTTCTGTCATTAAAAGCCATTTTATATGACTTTATATCAACACCCTCACACGAAACAGAAGATATTAAAATGTAAAGATTGTTTTTTCTTTTTCAGTCAACATTACATTAAGTTCCTTTTATGATTTTTTTCAGAAAACCCCAATCAAACCCCTCCGAGGTCAGCATAAAAATCTGCTCGCCCTGGTTTTTCATAATCACAAAAGTAACACATGACTTTTCTTTGCAAACAACATAATACACCTTACTACTTTCATCATAAATCGAAACTGCGAGGCCACCTAGACTTTGTTTAAGTTCTTTTGAAGACAACTCAAACTTTCGCTTTATATCAGCAGGCAAACCATCTGTTTCTTTAAGTCCTAAAAGATATTTTGGATAATCCCTTAGATTAAATTTTTCAGGCAAATTATCTTTTTCATTAGTAATAACAAACCCGGATAACTGTCTTTTTTTATCGAATACTATTACCGTTCCATCAGAGTCGAGAATTTTGGCATTCGCCAGCATCGGGGTCGGAATTGTTAATATAAAATAGCCACTATAATGAATTTTAGTATATTTTTTCGGTGGCTCTGCTTCCTGCAATCCTGATACTGAACACCCGGTTATAATAAGCAGACAAAGCCCTGATAATAAAAATTTCATTTTTTCACTTCACTGGATTTTTTGAAAATACCGAATGAAATAATTATTAGACCTATATTGAATGGCCCCCAACTAAAAGTCGGTAGCCCTATCGCTCAGCGTAGCGAGCTGGAATGCCTGCCACTCACCAAACTCTATCCAATAGCCGCCGTACACAGGGCCAGCAAACTACCCGGAGCCAAACCCAGAAACAGAATGCCCAGACCATTGGCGGACAACACCACTTTCATATCGGTACTGGTTTCAATAGGGTTCGTGTCTTCCGCCTTGTCAAAGTACATGAGCTTGATGATGCGCAGGTAATAAAAGGCACCAATGATTGAAAATATTACCGCGACCACGGCGAGCCATGCCAACCCGGCACCGATGACGGCTTGCAGTACGGCAAGTTTTGCGTAAAAACCCAATGCGGGTGGCACACCGGCCATGGAAAACATCAGGATCATCATAATAAAGGCAAACCACGGACTGCGATCATTCAGGCCTTTGAAGTCATCCAGTTTGTCAGCTTCAAAGCCGGAACGGCTTAACAGAATAATAACGCCAAAGCCACCCATACCCATTAATGCATAAACAATGACGTAGAACATCGAAGCCGAATAACCGGCCTGGGTACCTGCCAGTATGCCTAACAGCAAAAAGCCAACATGAGAGATTGTCGAGTAGGCCAGCATACGTTTGATGTTTGTCTGAGCAATGGCAATGACATTGCCCACAAGCATGGACAATACCGCCATGATAATCAAAATATCCCGCCACTGTGCATGCAGATCACCCAACCCTTCAACCAGCAGGCGCATGATCATGGCGAAGGCGGCAATTTTGGGTGCCGTGCTGATAAACAGAGTGACGGCGGTGGGTGCGCCGTGATAAACGTCAGGCATCCACATATGAAACGGCACTGCACCAAGTTTGAAAGCCATGCCGACAATCACCAGCACCAGCCCAAGTCCCAGCACCATCTGTTTTGAATCTTCCAGCCCAATAATGGCGGTATGTACGCCACCAATATCCAGCGTGCCGGTAATGCCGTAAATCAATGACATACCGTATAACAACATGCCGGACGCCAGCGCACCCAGAACAAAGTATTTCATTGCTGCTTCGGTGGCCTTCGAGGAGTCCCGCTGGAATGCCACCATGGCGTACAGTGACAATGACAATAGTTCGAGACCCAGGTAGATGGTCAGCATGCTGTGTGCGGAAATCAGTACCATCATGCCCAACACGGCAAACAGTCCGAGAACGAAATATTCGCCTTTGAAAATGTTTCGGGCCAGCAGGTAGTCACGGGAATAAATAAAAGCAACCGCTGTCACCAGATAGACAAAGACTTTTAAGACATCGCCCATGGTGTCACTGACGAATGAGCCGTCAAAGGTGTAGACCGGTTCAGGTGTATGCATGGCCACGGTGAGCGCAGCAGTGACACCCAGTGTTGCCAGTGACAGCAGATAGGTGAATACGCGGTTTTTATCGCTGATAAACAAGTCTGCAAGCAAAATAATGCACGCCATGGTCAGCAGGAACATCTCCGGCAAAGCGGGCATTAAATCAGGCATTTGAAAATTATTTGGCATGGTTATTATAAGTTCGGTAACTTCGACGTTGTAATTTGCTGTACAAGATGATCAACAGTAGCGTGCATAACATCCAGTAGAGGTGCGGGCCAGAGACCCAGTATCAGGACCGCCACGGCAAGCGTGCCGAGGATGAAAAATTCCCGGTTGTTCAAATCTTTAAGGGCAGCAACTTTTTCGTTGGCCACTTCACCAAAGATGACTCGCTTGACCATCCACAGTGTGTAGGCAGCACCAAATATCAGTGTGGTGGCAGCCAGGAATGCAATCCAGAAATTCGCTTTGAAGGCGCTCAGAATAACCAGGAACTCACCCACGAAACCGGATGTGCCTGGCAGGCCTGCATTGGCCATGGCGAAGAACACCATGAATCCGGCAAAAACGGGCATGGTATTGGCCACACCGCCGTAATCGCTGATTAAACGACTGTGCATGCGGTCATACATCACACCGATACACAGGAACATGGCTCCCGAAATAAAGCCGTGCGAGATCATTTGTACGAGAGCACCTTCGATACCCATGGCGGCACCCTGCACACTGCCTGTGTTTTCGGCGATCATATAAACGACAAAGAAGCCCAGAGTGACAAAACCCATATGCGAAATCGATGAATAGGCAATGAGCTTTTTCATATCTTTTTGCACCAGTGCGACAAAGGCAATATAGACAATGGCAATGAGTGACAAGGTAATCATCAACCAGTCCAGGTTTTGCGCCGCATCCGGAGTAATGGGCATGCTGAAACGGACAAAACCGTAGGTACCCATTTTCAACATAATCGCGGCAAGGATCACCGAGCCACCGGTAGGCGCTTCAACGTGGGCATCCGGTAACCATGTGTGTACTGGCCACATGGGAACCTTGACGGCAAAAGCCAGCAGGAAGGCGAGAAAGATGAGTATTTGCTCGGTCATTCCCAGTTTGATGCCATGGAAATCAAGAATACCGAAAGTGCCTGATTGTGTGTACATGTAAATCAGTGCCACCAGCATGAATACCGAGCCGAGGAAGGTATACAAGAAGAACTTGATGGTGGCGTAAACACGCCGCTCGCCACCCCAGATGCCGATAATCAGAAACATCGGTATCAGCATGGCTTCCCAGAACACATAAAACAAAATCGAGTCCAGTGCGGCAAAGACCCCGATCATCAAACCATCCATGATCAGGAAAGCAGCCATATATTGCGCCGTTTTATGCTTGATGTTGTCCCAGCCCGCAATCACAACCAGTATGCTGGTAAAGGCTGTCAGCAGGATCAGCGGCATGGAGATGCCGTCAACACCGAGGTGGTAGTTGATATTAAAGGCGGAAATCCAGGGCGTATTTTCAACGAACTGCATCTGGTGTGTCGCCAGATCAAAGCTGGTGTACAACGGAATCGTTAACAAAAAGGTTATCACTGCTGCGGCAAGCGCAATGATTTTTGCCATTCCTGCCTGCTCTTCCTTGCTGGCAAACAGCACTAACACGCCCCCTAGAATGGGCGTCCAAATCACTAAACTCAAAAGGGGCAGATCAGCCAACATGCAAAATAACCTTTATTCTACTTACGTATTTTTTATAAATGTGTTGCGTATTTTTCGCGTTAACAGCTAGCCGAATGAAACCCAGCTCACCATCACAACCAGTCCGATAATCATTACAAAAGCATAGTGGTACAAATAACCGGTTTGTGAAAAACGGACTTTGCTCGACAACCAGCCCACACTTTTCGCGGTGCCATTAACCATTAAACCATCAATCAGTTTGACATCGCCGATATTCCACAGGAACCGGCCCAGACCACGCGAGCCACCTGCAAAGAAGGTGTCATTAAAGTCATCACAACCATATTTTTTATCGAGTATGGTGTAGATCAGTGAACATTTTTCCTTGATCATCGCGGGAATATCCGGGCGCTTCAAATAGAAGAAAGCGGCGGTGCCCACACCCGCCAGTGCCAGCCAGAAGGGCAAGGTCATCATGCCATGTAACATGAAGCCACCCACTCCGGTGTATATTTCACCCACTTTGGCCAGCACATCGTGTTCAGGTTTCACATGGATGGCATCTGCAAACAGATCACCAAACAGCATAGGCTCGATATAAAACGCACCGATCAGTACCGACGGGATGGCCAGCAGTATTAATGGCACGGTGACCACTTTGGGACTTTCATGCAAGTGTTCTTTTGTATGCTGATCCATGCGCTCTTCGCCATGGAAGACCAGAAAGAACATGCGGAAACTGTAAAAAGCAGTAATAAACACACCCGCGACGACGGCAAAATAAGCAAAACCTGCGCCCGGAATATCAGAAGCACGTACGGCCTCGATAATCGCATCTTTTGAAAAGAAACCCGCAAAACCCGGAAAGCCGATCAATGCCAGCGAACCAATTAACATACAGATGTAGGTGATCGGCATGTATTTTCGGAGGCCGCCCATTTCCCGGATATCCTGCTTATGGTGCATGGCCATAATAACCGAACCTGCACCCAGGAATAACAAGGCCTTGAAGGCGGCATGTGTCATCAGGTGGAATACGCCTGCCGCATAGGCAGAGACACCCAGTGCCACCGTCATGTAACCCAGTTGCGACAGGGTTGAATAAGCGATGACCCGCTTGATGTCATTTTGAATAATACCTAACAGGCCCATAAACAAAGCAGTGATTGCGCCGATCACCAGCACAAAGCTCAATGCCGTTTCAGACAGTTCAAACATCGGTGACATGCGCGCCACCATGAAGATACCGGCGGTGACCATTGTGGCAGCATGAATCAATGCCGAAATCGGGGTCGGGCCTTCCATGGAATCCGGCAACCACACATGCAGGGGTACCTGGGCGGATTTACCCATGGCACCAATGAACAGCAGAATGCAGATCATCGTCAAAACCGACCATTCAACACCCGGTATTATTTCAACCGTTAATCCAGCCATTGAGGGTGCTGCCGCAAAGACATCGGCATAATCCAGGCTGTTGAAATACATCAAAATGGCGGCGATACCCAGCAGGAAACCAAAGTCCCCTACCCGGTTTACCAGAAAGGCTTTCAGGTTTGCATAAATTGCCGTCTCGCGTTTGAACCAGAAACCAATGAGCAGGTAAGACACCAGCCCCACGGCTTCCCAGCCGAAAAACAATTGCATGAAGTTGTTCGCCATGACCAGCATCAACATGGAGAACGTAAAGAGAGAAATATAACTGAAGAAACGCTGATAACCCTCGTCGTCACGCATATAACCAATGGTATAAATATGCACCATTAATGAGACAAACGTAACAACCACCAGCATTACGGCGGTCAGTGAATCAATCAGGAAGCCCACTTCAAACTGTATGCCGTCACTGACTGCCCAGGTGTAAACCGTGCCATTAAATACTGCCGCGCCTTCAACGATAACATCGTTGAACACAAATACTGACAGTGCAAAAGAAATAGCAACGCCAATCGTCGTGACCCAATGCGCACCTGCGCGACCAATTTTTTTCCCGAAAAGCCCGGCGATGATGGCACCCACCAGTGGTGCCAGAGCCAGGGTTAAATACAGGTTTTCCATTCTCGATAAACTCCGCGTTAACCCTTCAGGGAATCCAGTTCTTCAACATTGATGGTACGACGGTTTCTGAACAGCACAACCAGAATCGCCAGACCAATGGCGGCTTCTGCTGCTGCCACCGTCAAGATAAAGAAAACAAAAACTTGCCCGGCAATGTCACCGAGATAATGCGAAAAGGCGACAAAGTTCATATTGACCGCCAATAACATGAGTTCGATTGCCATCAATATAATGATGACATTTTTCCGATTCAAAAATATACCGGCGATACTGATGCAAAACAGAATCGCACCCAGAATCAAAAAATGTGAAATTGAAATCATGCTCTCTCCGGAGACTGTTGGTTAACTAATTTGTCAATATCAGACTAAACGCCACATTTTCAGCGTTCGCCTGAATTTTTCGGTATCTCTTTCCGGTCTGTATATTCTATATTATCCAGACTGACTTTTATCGTATGTTCAGTTTCAATGCCATTTGTAATGCTTTTCATTTTAAAAACGATAACCTGTCTTTCTCTTCCGGAAGCGGGCACATACTCCCAACCTGAAAAATGCCATTCATCGGCTTGCTTTGTTACATATAATCGTTGCTCCGGGTATTCGCCAAACTCTGAAACTGCGATGTAAACCACTTCGCCTGGACATTTACCAGCATCACATTCACCCAACTCCTTCAATTTTAGCAAACGAGCAAAAAGTGTCGGTTTTATATTTTTTGTTTCTGACATCAATTGAAAGTTATTAGCAAAAAACACTAATTCACTATCATGAGAGACATCTTTATTTGCACACGATGCTAATAAAAGTGCAAAAAACAGTACAAGCAATATTCTCACGCTTACCTCTGGGAGGATATATACAGGTAATTTATCTACGTTACTTTTGTTCCTTTTTCCTTATATTAATAAAAGAGCTAAAGCATTCAGTTATTCATCTTTGTTGCCGGAAGCCATTTTCACTAACCGTACCCGGTCTTTGCTGCGCACATTGACCTGATCTTCCGGTGTCATGGTCTGCTTTTTGCGACGACGACGCAGGGTCAAAGATATTGCGGCAATAATGGCAACTACCAGAATGACCGCAGCAAGTTCAAACGGATACAGGTAAACCGTATATAAAACCCGACCGATCTCTTTTGTATTACTGTAATCCGCCGCGTGAGGTTCCGGCTTTGGCATGGCCTCCAGGCCAAAGTGCTCGGGCCCGACGATCAGCGCCAACTGGGCCACCAGTACAATGGCAACACCCAGGCCAAAAGGCAGGTAACGGGTAAAGCCTTCCCGCAATACCGCGAGATTAATGTCCAGCATCATCACCACAAACAGGAACAGCACCATAACCGCGCCGACATAGACAAGGATCAGGGTCAGTGCGAGAAACTCTGCTTCCAGCAATATCCAGAGACCGGCGCTGGTAAAAAAGGCCAGCACCAAGGCCAATGCGCAAAACACCGGGTTGCGTAGCGAGACCACCAGCACGGCGGAGCCCACCAGTATCGCGGAAAAAATATAAAAAGTAATCGACTCTAAGCCCATATTATTTTCTTGCTTTTAATTTATTTAAAAGAATTCGTTCAACAGAATTCATTAGCGAAACGGGGCATCAGCCGCCCGGTCTGCTGCTATTTGTTTTTCCATTTTGTCGCCAACGGCCAGCAGCTTTTCCTTGGTCATGTACAGGTCATCTCTGTTTTCGCCATGGTATTCAAAGTGTCGCGTTTCAACGATGGCATCTACCGGACAGGATTCTTCGCAAAAACCACAAAATATGCATTTTGTCAGATCAATGTCATAGCGCGTAGTACGGCGGGTACCATCGTCCCGCTCTTCCAGATCAATGGTGATGGCCAGTGCCGGACATACAGCTTCACACAGTTTGCAGGCAATGCAACGTTCTTCACCATTTGGATAGCGGCGCTGTGCATGCAGCCCGCGGAAACGTGGTGACATGGGCGTTTTTTCTTCCGGGTACTGCACTGTAATTTTTTTACGGAAAAAATATTTTCCCGTCAGCACCAGCCCCCGGAAAAGCTCGACAAGGATGAGGCTTTTAAAATAATTTGTTATCGCAGTCATTAACGATGTGTCCCGTCAGCAAACATAAAAAATAGTTTATTCATTCAATTATTTAACCAAAGCACCTGATCAACTTAACCCGCTTTAACAAAATCATTGTTAGTTAAACCAGGGTCCAATCTTCCAGACGACCATTGCAGCGGCAACAAGCAACCAGACAATGGTAATCGGAATGAATATTTTCCACCCCAGGCGCATGATCTGGTCATAACGATAACGCGGAAACGTCGCGCGAAACCATAAAAACAAAAACAGGAAAAACGATGTCTTTGCCAACAACCAATGTATGCCATCACCCAGCAACAAAGCCAATACACCCTCACCTTCCAGCAGACTGGCGGGCAATACACCGTGCAAAGGTGATAACCAGCCACCCAGAAACATGAGAGCGGTCAGCAGCGCAATCAGGATCATGTTCGCGTATTCCGCGAGGAAGAAGATGGAGAACGTCATGCTGGAATATTCAACATGGAAACCAGCAACAATTTCTGACTCACCTTCGGCCACGTCAAACGGTGCCCGGTTTGTTTCCGCTACACCCGCAATAAAATAAACAATGAATAACGGTAACAACGGAATCATGTACCAATTGATAATACCCAGACTGCCGCGCTGGGCTTCCACAATCTCACCCAGATTAAGACTGCCTGCGGCAACCAATACACCCACCAGCGCAAAACCCATGGCAATTTCATAGGACACGATTTGTGCTGCGGAACGCAAGGCACCCAAAAATGCGTATTTCGAGTTTGATGCCCAGCCCGCAATGATCACGCCGTAAACGCCCAGTGACGTCATCGCCAGAATATACAGCAGGCTGGCGTCAACATTGGAGATCACCAGACCATCGTCAAACGGAACAACAGCCCATGCAGCCAGTGCCGGTGCCAAAGTCAAAATAGGGCCGGAAATAAACAGAAAACGATTGGCCTTTGCCGGGAAAATCGTCTCTTTGAACATCAGTTTCACAGCATCGGCAATGGGCTGCAACAAGCCTCTGGGACCAACCCGGTTAGGGCCGATACGCACCTGCATGTAACCAATGACTTTACGTTCAGCCAGTGTCAAATAGGCAACAGCCCCCATCAACGGCAGCACCAGTACCAGAATTTTTCCGACGATGATAATCAGCGTCACAAGACCGGCGGGTAAAAAATCCAGCGCTGATTCAATGGCTTCAATCATTCACTTTTCTCATACTTGATATTTTCATTATTTTTAATCTGTGTTGTCGGAGCCTGTCAATCAGACCCGGGACAACGTCACCTCGCCTGTCGTGGAACCGTGCGATAAATACGACGGTACCAGGACGCCATCATCAGGTACACGCTCGTCAATCACCACGGGCAATGTCAGTTCTATATCATTTTTCTTTGCCATTGCCTGCTCACCTTCAGCAAGCCCGGCATGTGCCGCAACGTTCTGGTTAACACGAATGGCGAACTGATGTTTTTGCGCAACATCCTGCAAGCTGCTCGCCCGGCGCACCAGACAATCGCCCGCATATATTGGCCGGTCAACGATGCTTTCAAAGCCTTGCGCATCAATCACCAGCGATGCCGGACAGTTCCAGGGCATATCATTATTTAACGGCGTATTGGCCGTTAGCGCCTGCACTTCGTCCAGTATTTCCCGGCTGGTCACATAATCAAAACCGGCACATTCAAACAAGTTACCCAGAACACGCAACACCTTCCAGCCGGGGCGTGTTTCACCCAAGGGTGCAACGGCACCTTCAAAACTCTGCCAACGCCCTTCAGCATTCACAAAGGTACCGGAGGTTTCAGAAAACGGTGCAACAGGTAATAACACATCGGCATATTCTTTGACCTGCGCATTGCAAAACGCGCTCATCGACACAACAAATTGTGCCTGTTTCAATGCTTCGGTGGCGGCTGCCGATGCTGCACAATCCAGCTCGGCTTCCACGCCTAACAAAATATAGCCTGCCAGTTTGTCGGCAAACATATCGGTGACTGATTTTCCTTTCAGTGCTGAGGCATCACCCGCCGGACCCCGGTGTGGCACCGCACCAGACAAAGCAGCACCAGCGCTGTTACTGCCGTTCGATAAATAACATAACTTACTGGATGACAACACGGCAATTTGGTTGGCAATTGCGCGGAGGCTTGCAAAACGCGGGTGCGCGAAGGCATCCAACCCTAAAATCACCGAAGCATTATTGGCTTCATTTAATTCGCGGGCGATTTTTTCGTGCGTATTATCAACAGTAATATTAATGACCAGCGCAACAAGACCTGTGGGCAATGTGATGTTTGATGCGGCCGCCAGGGCTTTAAGAATCCCCCCCAGTTCCTGCAATAATTTTGCCGGACTGACAATCTTTTTTGCCGCCAGAGAAAAATTAAAATCATAATCCATCGGATTGACGGCCATGATGCGCGCACCGGCAAGTGCCGCTTTACGAATTCTGTGTCCGGCAATGGGCTGATCATGGCGGGCGTTACAACCCACCAGCAAAACAGCATCATTGTTTTCCAGATCCACTATTGATTGTCCCAGCCAGGGGAAAACCGGTTCGTCATTTTGATCGGTAAAGTCAATCTGCCCAATGCGGTGATCAACGTTACCTGAGCCCACACTGCGCATCATTTTTTGCAGCAGAAATAATTCTTCGACGGTCATGTTTGGCGATGCTATGGCACCCAGCTGTTCCCCACCCTGCTCGCTAAGGAGTTTACTAATACCACCCACTGCTTTTTGCAATGCCGTATCCCAGTCAACTTCCTGCCATTGCCCATCAGTTTTCACCATCGGCACAGTGAGACGTTCATCGCTATTCAGACCCTCATAACTGAAACGATCACGATCTGCCAGCCAGGTTTCATTAATTTCTTCGTTTTCTTTGGGTACAACCCGTACAACCTGATCGCGGAAAGTATGCAGTAGAATATTCGAGCCCATACAATCATGCGGCGCAATGCTTTTATGCTGCACCATTTCCCAGGCGCGCGCCGTAAAGCGGGAAGGCTTTGCCGTTAGTGCGCCTACAGGACAAAGATCAATCACATTGCCGGACATTTCTGAACTCAGGCTCAACTGCACATAAGTGCCAATTTCCATGTGCTCGCCACGCCCGGTGGCACCCAATTCTTTTATGCCTGCAACTTCTTCACCAAAACGTACGCAACGTGTGCAATGAATGCAGCGTGTCATATCACCCGAAATCAACGGACCAAAGTTTTTATTTTCAACAACCCGTTTTTGCTCGGAATAAATCGAAACATCACTGCCATAACCCATGGCAATATCCTGCAACTCACACTCACCACCTTGATCACAAATGGGACAATCCAGCGGATGATTGATTAACAAAAACTCCATGACGCTTTTTTGCGCTTCGATAGCCTTTTCGGAACGGGTGCTGATTTTCATGCCATCCGTTACTGGTGTTGCACAGGCTGGCAATGCCTTGCCCACCTTTTCCACATCGATCAGGCACATACGGCAATTGGCGGCAATGGACAGTTTTTTGTGATAGCAGAATCGCGGAATATAAATACCCGCATCATCAGCCGCCTCGATCACCATCGCGCCTTCTGTGACTTCCAGTTGTTTGCCGTCTATTTCGATGTTAACCATCGTTTATTTGCACCGTTTAAATATCATATTCATGTGTACCTGCTCTTTATTGTGACACCGAGAGTCATTCGTCGTTATTTACGCACTGTCTGCACCCACCATGCAGGCTTTGTGATCAATATGGTATTGAAACTCATCTCTGAATTTTTTCACAAAACTGCTCACCGGCATTGCCGCAGCATCGCCCAATGCACAAATAGTACGACCTTGAATTTTGTCTGCCACATCCAGCAACAAGTCCAGATCTTCCTGTTTTCCCTGACCATGTTCAATACGGTGTACCACCCGTGACAACCAGCCGGTTCCCTCGCGACAAGGTGTACACTGGCCACAGGACTCCTCGTAGTAAAAATGCGAGATGCGGCTCAGTGCGCGCACCATGCAGGTGGTCTCATCCATAATAATGACTGAGCCTGCACCCAGCATTGAACCTGCTTTGGCAATGGAATCATAATCCATGGTGACATCCATCATTTCTTCAGCCGTTAATACCGGTGTTGATGAACCACCGGGAATCACTGCCTTGAGTGTATTGCCACCACGTACGCCACCGGCCATTTCCAGCAATTCTGGAAAAGGTGTCCCCATGGGGACTTCAAAATTTCCGGGTTTATTCACATGTCCGCTGACACTAAAGAGCTTTGAGCCACCATTATTGGGTTTGCCAATATCGAGAAACCATTGCCCGCCATTTTTCAGAATCAATGGCACGGAAGCCAGTGTTTCGGTGTTATTGATTGTGGTTGGTCTGCCATACAGGCCAAAACTTGCCGGAAATGGTGGTTTGAACCGGGGCTGCCCTTTTTTGCCTTCAATGGATTCCAGCAGAGCAGTCTCTTCACCGCAGATATATGCGCCACCACCCAGATGTGTATGCAAATCAAAATCCACACCGGAACCCATGATGTTTTTGCCCAGCAAGCCCATTGCATAGGCATCATCAACGGCCTGCTGGAAGCGTTCATACGGCTCCCAGAATTCACCACGAATATAATTATAACCGGCTGTTGCGCCAATGCTGTAAGCCGCAATAGCCATGCCTTCCACTAACGCATGAGGATTAAAGCGCAGGATATCCCGGTCTTTACAGGTTCCCGGTTCACCTTCGTCAGAATTACAGACGATATATTTTTGACCCGGCGTATTGCGTGGCATGAAACTCCATTTCAGGCCGGTGGGAAAACCCGCGCCACCACGACCGCGCAAAGCGGACGTTTTTAATTCCGCAATAATATCTTCCGGCGAGGTTTTCTCTGCCAGAATTTTTTTCCACACGTCATAACCGCCCTCACTCTGATAGACCCCTAGAGTCCAGGGTTTGTCCAGGTGGAGGTTTTTAAAACAGACTTCATTGGCCATTACATTCAGTTTCCCGGCTAATCCAAGCCATCCAGAATTTTATCAATCGTTTCAGGTGTCAGGTTTTCAAAATATTGCCTGTCAATCTGCAACATGGGGGCGCCGACACAGGCTCCCAGACATTCAACTTCTTTTAAAGTAATACGACCATCCGCCGTGGTCTCACCCAGGCCAATACCCAATCGTTTTTTGAAGTGGGCAACAACATCATCTGAGCCGCACAGCATGCAGGAAATATTCGTACAGACGCAGATTTTGTGTTTGCCAACCGGCGTCAGCTCATACATGGAATAAAACGTCGCGACTTCATAAGCCGAGACGCGCGGCATGTCGAGATAGTCTGCCACGGCATCCATTAGTTCCGTAGTGAGATAGCCACCATTGGCTTCCTGGGCAATGCGCAATGCAGCCATCACCGCAGACTGTTTTTGTTCCCCTGGGTATTTTGCCACCCATTTATCAATTTCAGCGAGAGACTCTGTAGAAAGCACATTGTCACCTTGATTCATTACAGCTGCCATTAGCGATCCACCTCACCAAATACAATATCCTGTGTACCGATAATCGCCACCACATCTGCCAGCATATGGCCCTGGGTCATTTCATTCAGTGAGGAAATATGCGCAAAACCCGGCGCACGAATTTTCAGACGATACGGTTTGTTTGAACCGTCTGAAACCAGATACACACCAAACTCACCTTTGGGATGCTCCACTGCGCTGTACACTTCACCTTCAGGCAAGGCATAGCCTTCGGTAAATAACTTGAAATGGTGAATTAATGATTCCATATCGCCTTTCATGTGTTCCCGATCAGGCGGTGTTAATTTATGATTATCCAGCATGACCGGGCCAGGGTTTTCTCGCAGCCATTTGATGCATTGTTTAATAATATTATTTGACTGGCGCATTTCTTCAACACGCACCAGATAGCGGTCATAACTGTCACCTGTAAGACCCACCGGAATATCAAAATCCAGTTTATCGTAAACGGCATAGGGTTGTTTTTTACGCAGATCCCACTCGATACCGGAGCCGCGTAACATGGGCCCGGTAAACCCAAGTTGCAGAGCACGTTCAGGACTCACCACACCAATATCCACTGTACGCTGTTTCCAGATACGGTTATCGGTTAACAGGGTTTCATATTCATCGACACACTTGGGAAACCGCTGAACAAAGTCTTCGACAAAATCCAGCAGACTGCCCTGACGATTGCTGTTCTTGACATCAACTTCTTTTTGACTGTGCCATTTGGATGCCTCGTATTGCGGCATGCTGCCCGGCAGATCACGGTACACGCCGCCGGGACGATAATACGCAGCATGCATGCGCGCTCCGGATACTGCCTCATACATATCCATCAAGTCTTCACGTTCACGGAAGGCATAGAGGAAAATAGTCATCGCGCCAATATCCAGCGCATGCGCGCCCAACCACATCAAGTGATTCAGAATACGTGTGATTTCATCAAACATGACACGAATGTATTGCGCACGTTCCGGTGCTTCAACACCCAGCATTTTTTCCAGCGCCAGCACATAACCATGCTCGTTGCACATCATAGAAACGTAATCGAGCCGATCCATGTAGGGAATGCTTTGATTATAAGGCTTGGACTCCGCCAGCTTTTCGGTGGCGCGATGTAACAGACCGATATGCGGATCAGCACGTTCAATGGTTTCACCATCCATTTCCAGCACCAGACGTAACACGCCATGCGCCGATGGATGTTGCGGTCCAAAATTCAGGGTGTAATTTTTAATTTCAGGCATTGTGGCTGCCACCTTGATTACCTGTCAGGTGGTCTGCCTGATCTTCGCGGATCACTTTGGGCACCAGGGTGCGCGGTGTGATACTGACGGGCTCATAAACAACACGGCGTTTTTCTGCGTCATAACGCATTTCAACATTACCGATCAACGGGAAATCTTTACGGAAAGGGTGACCAATAAAACCATAATCTGTCAACAGACGCCGCAAATCCGGATGGCCTGTAAACATAACACCGTAAAGATCAAACGCTTCACGCTCAAACCAATCAGCGCCTGTCCAGATGGGCACAACGGAGTCTACGATGGGTTCATCTTCATTCAAATAAACCTTGAGGCGCAAACGGACATTATGTGTAATGGACAGCAAGTGATACACCACAGCAAAGCGACGCTCATTGCCACCAATGCCAGGGACAAGCTCACGATCATCAACACCACGGCTAAAACCACTACCCGTTGCACCCGTGGTCTCCCACTCAGCCTGGCCAAAGGTCAGATAATCCACAGCACAAAGATCCGAAAGCTGCGTAAAGGCAAAATCCGTTTCATCGCGCAAGGCCGTGCATGTCGCCAGAACATCTTTGGCGGCAATTTCAGCGGTCGCTTCAGAAAAAGCAACACCCACAGAAATCGCTCGACCAAAACGGTCTTGCAGGCACGCAACAAGTTTGTCCACAGCATCACTCATCAGCAAAAATATCCCTCACCCTCTCCACTTCTCTGACTTTCACAAACACGCATTTCTTACTGCGCACATCCCGTCCCGCTCCGGCCATCCGGCCAGAAGCATCAACGGGCAATGGTGTTTGTGCGTTTTATTTTATTTTGTAATTGTATGATGCCGTACAACAATGCTTCCGCTGTGGGCGGACAACCCGGCACATAAATATCCACCGGTACAATGCGATCACAACCCCGCACCACCGAATAGGAATAATGATAATAACCTCCACCATTGGCACAGGAGCCCATGGAAATAACCCAGCGCGGCTCCGACATCTGGTCGTACACTTTGCGTAGCGCCGGTGCCATTTTATTCACCAGCGTACCGGCGACAATCATCACATCGGATTGCCGGGGACTGGGGCGGAAAATAATACCAAAACGGTCAAGGTCATACCGCGCAGCACCCGCGTGCATCATCTCCACCGCACAACATGCCAGACCAAAAGTCATCGGCCATAACGAGCCTGTGCGCGCCCAGTTGATGAGTTTGTCGGCAGAGGTCGTAACAACCCCTTTTTCAAGTACGCCTTCTAATCCCATTCCATAGCCCCTCTTTTCCATTCGTAGGCAAAACCCACGACCAGAATCGCCAGGAAGACAAACATCACCCAGAAACCGTACACACCCAGCTCTTCCAGCACCACGGCCCAGGGGAACATGAAGGCAATTTCCAGATCGAAGATAATGAACAGAATCGCCACGAGATAAAAACGCACATCAAACTTCATGCGCGAATCCTCGAAAGCTTCGAAACCACATTCATAAGGTGATAACTTGGCATCATCAGGTCGCTGTGGCCCCAGCATATACGCCATGGCAATCGGCGCAATGCCAAAAATCAACCCCAGCAACAAGAACACCAATATTGGTACATAATTTTCAAGCATGAAGATTCGAATCCCGCCCGCAGAATATTATTATTTTTGTAGTTATGTTTATGTTGTCGTTAACCACCACGCAAACCCTCGCCCGTTTCTGTAAAAAGACATACCTTCTAACGATAAAAAAGATACCTCAAACGATCCGGCACAAATCGTTTACGCGAACCACCGAGTCTAGGCTAGTTCAAAAGAGCTTGTCAAGGCTGGATGTTTTGGCAATAACCCATAGGAATCAATGTGTTATTTGCAACTGATATTGCACCAAAGTCGGGCAAACCCGAACACAGGCAGGGGGTTACCTGCCATAAAATGGTGCCGATGGCCGGAGTCGAACCGGCACGGCTTACGCCACTACCCCCTCAAGATAGCGTGTCTACCAATTCCACCACATCGGCAATGTCTTCGGCACGCATCTTTCACGCGCGCCAGTCTTATGGGTGCCGCTTACTGTGCATCGCACCTGGTTTGAATATGAGCTAAAAAACAACAATTATGGGCTTTCAGGAACGTCGCCAACCTCACCAGGTGAGGCTGATTCGGGTGCAACAGGGATAACCGGTGCATCGGTATTGTTATCAACAGCAGGTGGCCCATCCTGTGTCATCGGCACCGCAGAGCCCTGCTCCATCAGGCTGGTTGGCGCGTCCACTGTCCGAAACATATACGCCATGGACAGACTGGTCAGAAAAAAAACGGTGGCTAAAACCGCCGTGGTACGTGAAAGAAAGTTGCTCGCACCTTGTGCGCCAAATACCGAACCTGATGCACCACCCGCCGCACCCGCACCGAAAGCTGCACCTGCATCTGCCCCCTTTCCGTGCTGGATTAACACCAGGACAACAACGGCGATAGCCACTAGAATATGTACTGCCAATAATGCTGTTTGCATAATTTTTTTCTGCTCTATGTTCTTAAAATAAAAACCTTAAAATAAAAGATATCATGCGCTATCCTGCGAGGCGGCGGCCTGGAGCATTAACCTGCCCGACAAATTGCCAGAAAACCTTCGGCATCCAATGATGCCCCACCGATCAATCCACCATCAATGTCTGCCATGGCAAATAATTCAGCGGCATTATCAGGCTTCACACTGCCACCATAAAGAATTTGCAGCTTTTCTGCGACACCGGCATCTTTTTCTGCCACGCGCCGACGAATAAAGGCATGCACATCCTGCGCCTGTTGTGGTGAGGCAGTCTTACCAGTACCAATGGCCCAAACCGGTTCGTAAGCAATAATACCCGCAGCAATGGCAGCGATACCCACTTTATCAATAACAGCATCCAGCTGGCGTGCAACCACGGACTCTGTATTGCCTGCTTCGCGCTCTTCCAGCAGCTCACCAACACATAAAAGGGGAATCAGGCCTGCGGCCTGCGCTGCGCCATACTTTCGTGCGACCAGCTCATCGCTCTCGCCATACAGTGCGCGTCGCTCAGAATGCCCGACGATCACGTATTCACATTGCTGGTCCAGCAACATATCAGCAGAAATCTCACCGGTAAACGCCCCGGATTTTTCCTGGCTTAGATTTTGGCCGCCCCAGGAAACATGACTGTCGCTCAGCAAACTCGCGGCCTGTGGAATATAAATGGCCGGTGGACACACCACCACTTTGGCACTCATACCCTCTGCAACACCGGCCTTGATACCGTTCAGCAACTGCTGGTTAGCTTCCAACGAACCATTCATTTTCCAGTTACCCGCTACCAGTGTCTGACGCATACGTTTATTTCCTTTTTATATCACTTTTGCCACTACACCGCAGCGACGGACAGGCCGCTACAGCCGAAAATCAGGGCGCAAATGTTAACCGCACGACGGGCAAAAGACAATGGCAACCGATAGGACATTAATATCAAGGGGTTAAAGGCATAACCGTCAGGCTAAGCGCTACCCGGAAAGAGGGTGAGACTGGAGTATTACCGGTTTTTTGTTCGACTTTCTTTAGTACAGAGTAAAACGACAGGGTGGAAACCCTTACGATAAATGAAGATACGCCTCAAAAACCTGGACTCAATAAGCATTCATTGCTTAACGTAATAACAGTGAGGCGCGTCACCTATTTCTTTATCAGTGCGATAATCGCCTGCGGTATTCTGTTTAGTCCCGTTATCGTATCCACACAGCCCAGCTTCACCGCCTCACCCGGCATACCCCAAACCACGCTGCTTTTTTCATCCTGTGCGATTGTTGGCGCACCAGCCTCGTGCATTTCCTGCATGCCTTGCGCACCATCATTTCCCATGCCTGTCAAAATGACGGAAATCGCATTGGGGCCCACATTGTGTGCGACGGACCGAAACATGACATCCACAGATGGTTTATGCCGGTTCACTTCAGGACCATCATTCAGACGGCATATAAATCTTGCACCATCCCTTTCGACCAGCAAATGACGGTTACCCGGTGCAATATACACATGGCCGGTAACAATCTGCTGTCCATCGACCGCTTCACAAACGGTCATTGCTGATATGCCATTCATCCGTCGGGCAAACGGTCCACTAAAAGCCGCCGGAATATGCTGGGAAATAACCGTACCCGGTGTATCCGGTGGCAATTGCATTAAAACATCCTTGATCGCTTCTGTGCCTCCTGTAGAAGCACCAATCGCCAAAATACGATCCGTGGTTTTAAAATGTTTGCTGAACGCCTGTTTTTCCAGAACCGCATCAGCACTGTGACGCTCACTGGGCGTTAATTTGGCAACATTCAGGTCGAGCGTTTTCACCCTGGCTTTGGATGCAACACGCACTTTTTCAATAATTTCTTCCGTGTAATCTTCCAGGGTATGCGCTAAATCTGTTTTAGGTTTGGAAACAAAATCAATAGCGCCCAGCTCCAGCGCCTCCAGTGTAATATCAGCCCCTTTTTCTGTGAGTGATGAAACCATCACAACAGGCATAGGACGCAAACGCATCAGGTTTCTGAGAAAGGTAACACCATCCATACGTGGCATTTCCACATCCAGTGTTAATACATCAGGATTCAATGCCTTGATTTTATCTCGCGCCATAATCGGGTCATGGGCAACACCAATCACTTCGATATCAGGTGCGCTGTTCAACATTTCTGATAACATCTGGCGCACCAGTGCCGAGTCATCCACGATCAAGACTTTTATTTTATCCATTGATATTGAGTCCCGTTTTTACGTTCAACTTTTTAAATGCCCGCATTAAAATAATTCAATATCACCTGCTACTGGTGTTTCTTCAATTTCATGCATATAGGCTTCTTCGCGCTCTGTTACTGTACGGTTGTGTACGGCACGTAATTTTTTCATGCGTGCTGCGCCGGAGGATGGACAATACTGCACCTTGCGTGGATAGCGGTCACCCAGATCTTCAGCAATCAACTTCAGGCCTTCAAGTTGTAAATATTCCAATGCAAAATCAATATTCCGTTTTCCCACATCGGTCATGTGCGCCAGCACCTGTCCACCACCAAAAAGTTTGACTTCAAGGTTTTTCCGCCGGCCACCATTTTTTAATATCTCGTTAATCAATTGTTCCATGGCAAAGTTGCCATAACGCGCCGCACTGCCATCGGTAATATTCATATTTTTCGATGCAGGCAGCATAAAATGATTCATACCACCAATGCCTGAACAAGCGTCACGTACACAGGCAGAAATACATGAGCCCAGCACGGTGGTAATCATTTCATCAATCTTGGTGACATAAAGTTCACCAGGCAATATCTGTGCAGTGATTTGGTTGTTATTCTTATTCCAATAACGTTTAACATGTCCAAAACCACGCAAGGCGCGAGGTAAAGTCGGAGATTGGTTTGAACAGATAGCAGTCACAACAGGCCTCGCCAACATTCCATGTATAACGTCATGATATTATCAACATTCTTTCTGGTAGATGGTTTTACCGATCAATCGATAGCGATCAGTTTTCTGAAACATGGTTTCCGAATGCCCTAAAAATAAATGTCCGCCCTCATCAAGCAACCCGGCATAACGGTCAAATAACACCTGTTGTGTTGGCTTGTTAAAATAGATAACAACATTGCGACAGAAAATCAGATCAAAGGGTCCACTCATGGGCCAGTCATTCATCAGATTCAATTGCTTAAAAGTAATAATTTCTTGCAACTCCGGTGAAACACGCACTTTCCCCGCGTTATTGCCACTGCCTTTTTTTATCCATCGCTGCAAACGGTTTTTGGTCAAACCTTCCACACGTTGTTGTTCATAAACACCGTTACTGGCTTTTTCCAGCACCTTGGTATCCAGGTCAGTGGCCAGTATACGTGCATCCCACTTGTCATCACTTCCCAAAACTTCTTTTAACACCATGGCAATGGAATAAGGTTCTTCACCCGTAGAGCAACCTGCCGACCAGATACGCAAACGCCGCGGCAAATTATTTTTGAGTTTTTTTTCCAATAACGCCGGTAACAACGTTTTACCCAGAAATTCAAAATGATGATCTTCGCGAAAAAACGAGGTCAGATTGGTCGTGATAGCATTAACAAACTGCACCATTTCTTCTGATTCACCTTTTTCCAACAGGCTGCAATAATCCCGGAAACATGACAAACCCAACTCACGCAACCGACGGGAAAGCCGACCGTACACCAGGTCACGTTTATTTTCCGAGAGCATAATACCCGTGCGCTCCGCCACCAGGTCACGAATAAACCGGAAATCTGCGCCGGTAAAAGTAAACTCGCGCGCCTTTTCAGACCCCTGTTCAATCCCTTGATCAACGTCCCGCTCCATTACACTGTTCGCTGCCATTTCCAATGCCCCGTTTATAGTGGCCAGGTTATCAACCCTGACAATATACTGTCATGCACGCCATGCAAAACCCGGTGTTAAAATTCTTCCCATTCACTGCCACCGGTGTTTTTCGGAGCCGGGCGACGAGCGGGGGCAGGACTTGCGGCTGCAGGGCGTGCCGCATGTTGTGCAGATGGCGCTGAGCGGCGTGTATTTTCACCGGTCTTGAAAAAGCCGATCAAGTCATCCAGCGCAACCGCCTGATCGTTCATAGCCTCACTGGAAGCAGCGGCCTCCTCCACCAATGCCGCATTTTGCTGAGTCATTTCATCCATCTGAGTGACTGCCTTGTTAATCTGATCAATACCACTGGCCTGCTCCTGTCCCGCTGAAGCAATTTCGGCAATAATGTCACTGACTTTTTTCACTGAGCCCACAATTTCTTCCAGTGTGGCTCCAGACTGATCCACCAGTTTGCTGCCTTCGGTCACTTTTTCCACACTGTCGTTAATCAGTGATTTGATTTCCTTGGCTGCGGAAGCACTGCGTTGAGCGAGGTTGCGCACCTCGGCCGCCACCACTGCAAAGCCCCGCCCCTGTTCACCGGCACGGGCGGCTTCTACGGCGGCATTCAATGCCAGCAGATTGGTCTGGAAAGCAATCTCGTCAATAACACCAATAATATCGGCAATTTTTTTGCTCGATTGATTGATCTCAGCCATGGCGGTAATCGCTTTACCCACCACTTCTCCACCCTTGGTCGCTTCATCCCGTGCGCTGTTAGCCAGTTGATTGGCTTCGCGCGCATTGTCTGCATTTTGACGCACAGTGCCCGTCAGCTCTTCCATGCTGGAAGCTGTTTCTTCCAGTGACGAAGCCTGTTCCTCGGAACGCTGACTGAGATCCGCGGTTCCCTGTGAAATCTCATTGGCCGCCGAGGCAATGGTGCCACTGGCCGTACCAATCTCATTCACCATGCTAAGTAATTTATTCATGGTGGTATTCACCGCATCACGTAACTCGGCAAACTCGCCCTCGAATTCGCCATTCATGTTCTGGGTGAGATCGCCATCCGCAAGACCGGAAATCACCCGGCGGGTTTCCTGTACAGGTTCTACCACCGCGTCCATCAGTCGATTAATACCTTCGCCCAGATTTAGCAAAAAGCCTTCAAACTGCTCGGTAGCAATGCGTTTATCCAACTGGCCCGACACTGCATCGTCAATCAGGTTCTGAATCTGGCGTACAGCATCTTTCTGTTCAGTAACATCTTTCCATTCCACCATGTTACCCAGGTATTCTCCACCCGGTCCGATAATCATGGTTGCGTTCACCTCGAACTCCAGACCGGCCACTTTAATTTCGGCCTTGGCTGGCAACCGACCCGGATCACTCAGCAGCGCACGTTGGTGAGCAGGGTTTTTGTGGAAAGCATCAATATTACTGCCCACCAGTTTGTCCGCATCAAAACCAGGCCAAATCTGTCGCAACTCACTTTGGCGTGCACGCATCACACCCACTACTGCCGGGTTGCAATAGGTGATATTCAGGTCAGCATCGCAAATCATGAAATTGCTCTGGGCACCATCGACTGCCGATTTCAGGCGCGCCACCTCCCGCTCTTGCTCGACCTCAGCAGTGACATCCGTAGCATATTTAACGACTTTGAAGGGCTTGCCATTGAGATCAAAAATCGGATTGTAGGAAGCCTGTATCCAGATTTCCCTGCCACCTTTGCCCAGTCGTTTGTAGCGTGCCGATTCGTACTCACCCGCATTGAATTTTTCCCAAAACCGGGCATATTCCGGCGACTGCGCATACTCGGGGTCCACAAACATCCGGTGATGTTTGCCTTGAATCTCTTCCTGGCTATAGCCCACCGTGTTCAGAAAATTATCATTGGCCTGAATAATCGTGCCATCCATATTGAACTCGATGACCGCCTGGCTTTTGCTGATAGCCGCAATTTGTGCAGAATAATCCGCCTCCCTGTTCATGGACTCCGTCACATCGGTGGCATACTTCACCACTTTGAAAGGCTTGCCATCGAGACCGAAAATCGGATTATAGGAGGCCTCGATCCAGATCTCTTTACCACCCTTGCCCAGACGTTTATAACGTGCTGCCTGAAATTCACCGGCATTCAACTGTTCCCAAAACCTGGCGTATTCCGGTGACTGTACGTACCCGGGCTCCACAAATATGCTGTGATGCTTGCCCTGGATCTCTTCCAAACGATACCCCAAAGTATTCAGGAAGTTATCATTGGCCTGAATAACCGTACCATCCATGTTGAACTCAATCACCGCCTGGCTACGGCTGATGGCTTCGATTTGGCTGGCAAAATCTGCATTCACCGCCTCTTTTTGGCGTAAATCTGTAACATCCGACCACTCCAGTGCATTGCCAACATAATGGCCTTCAGCATCCATAATAGCCGTCACGTTCAGTGCAAACTTCAGGTCACCGATGGCGATATCCGTCTGGTAAGGCAAATTTGCGGGATCAGCAAGCAGTTTTCGCTGATGCGCCGGGGTTTTGTGAAACGTATCGATACAGGTACCAACGATTTTATCGACACTGAAACCCGGATAGACCGCCGCCAATGCCGCTTCATGTTTCTGCAATAAATTGACCGTCGATTCATTGGCATAGGTAATCACAAGATCCCGGTCAACCATCATCATGGCCGTCATTGCACCATCCACGGTACCTTGCAGGCGGGCAACAGCGGATTCTTTGGCGCGAAGTTCAGTCACGTCACTCCATTCCAATGCATTACCAACGTAATGGCCCTCAGCATCCATAATAGCCGTCACGTTCAGTGCAAACTTCAGGTCTCCGATGGCGATATCCGTCTGGTAAGGCAAATTTGCGGAATCAGCAAGCAGTTTTCGCTGATGCGCCGGGTTTTTGTGAAACGTATCGATACAGGTGCCAACGATTTTATCGACACTGAAACCCGGATAGACCGCCGCCAATGCCGCTTCATGTTTCTGCAATAAATTGACCGTCGATTCATTGGCATAGGTAATCACAAGATCCCGGTCAACCATCATCATGGCCGTCATTGCACCATCCACGGTACCTTGCAGACGTGCAACAGTAGATTCTTTGGCGCGTAGTTCAGTCACATCACTCCATTCCAGAGTTGTGCCAATATAATTACCTGCGGGGTCGGTTTGTGCCGTCACATTGAGTTCAAACTTAAGTGGCCCAACTTCAATGTCCGTTTGGTAAGGAAGATTCCTGGGGTCATCCAGCAATTTTCGTTGATGCGCCGGACTTTTATGAAAAATATCAATATTGATACCAATCAGATTATCTGCACTGAAACCGGCATATACATCCTGCAAAACTTTTTCATGTTTCTTAAGCAAGTCCACTGTTGCCTTATTGGCAAAAGTCACCACAAACTCCCGGTCAACCATCATAATCGGCGTCATTGTGTTATTAATGGCAGAACTCATTCGGCTTGCTTCCATGTCTTCCTGTATCTGTTCATTGACTACTTTTTTACTCGCTGCCATTGTCTTGTCCTCTTCTCCAGTATTGTCAGTTTGTCCCGCAGCCAACATAGTGGTTGCGACAGTTTTCAATGCCTCGTGCCAGGCGGCATGAACATCATCTGTCCATAATTCACCTGCAAATTCAGCCATCACATCCAACAAGGTTTCAGCCACCGCAGTGTAATGCTCTGGTCTCGCCCCATACTCGTGATGTTTGCTACCAAGATGAGCAAGCGCATTGGCTAATACCTCGGGCTTGCGCAGACTGTTGACCACCAGTTGCAGGGCTGCCAGTAATTTCTTTTCCTGATCAGCCACCGTCGTATTGTCAAACATGGGTTTGACATCGGGATAACGCTCAAACAACTCCGCATAAAAACGTTTCACCAACGCCTCGCCCTGTGGTGCCAGAGCCGTGAATGTTTTTTCCAAAAGAGCAACATCCAAACCTGAGGCGGTTTTTTTGCTGCGCGGTTTTTTTCGGCGCTCAACGGGCTTGCTTGTCACTATTTTAACGGGGGATGTGTCGCTATCCTGCATCCATGCCAGCGGGTCTGCGCCCATTTTTGCCTTTTTTCGCGAGGCCATTCTGTTTATCTCCAATAATTATCACTTGCAGAATTCAGATGTATCATGACTTACCAGCCATTCCAGCTTGAATGTGAAAACACATCCATCATCACCGTCATATAAACAGTGAACAGACTTTTTTTTACATGTCGAACCGGTACACGCCGGGCGATATCGCGTAACGGGAATTCACTGCTGTTAGTGCTTGTCACTAATTGCCGCTGCGCCGTATCAATACCTGCTTGTATGCTCATGCTTAATGCCACCTTTCTGTGGTGAGTTCCGTGGCCAGTTGACGATAATCATCTGCACCATGACTTACATTCTGATATTCAAAAATACTTTCACCATAGCTGGGGCTTTCTGCCAGCGCGACATTTTCCCGAATTGATGTTTTGGTCAGTTGCCCAGGAAAATGTTGCTGTAAACTCTCACGCACTTCACGCGCCAAACGGCGCTGCTGGTGATAACGGGTCATCACAATATGTTTGCCGATACTGCGCCCACAGGATTTTTCCACAAACTGCAACGTCGTCATAAAACTGGACAGACTTTGCAGCGCCAGAAAATCACTGGACACAGGGATCACCAGATCACTGGCAGCAAACAGGGCGTTGATACCCAACAGACCCGCAGATGGCGGACAATCAAAAATCACGGTATCGTAATCTGCTGCAACATTTTGCAAGGCATTTTTCAGGCGCATACCACGTTGTGTACCACCATCAACCAGATGTTCTACATTCGCCAGGCCAGGACCAGCAGGCACCACATCCAATTGGCCACCGTCTGTATCATCACGAGTCGAAACCACAAACTGGTTCACATCGCTTCCATTAAGCAAAACTTCATCCATACCTGGCAGATCTCTTTCTGAGACACCCAAGCCGATGCCCAGGTGACCTTGCGGGTCCAGGTCCAGTGCCAGCACCCGCTGGCCCAACAAAGCCAGCGCATGGGCAAGATTAATCGCTGTAGTGGTTTTACCCACGCCACCTTTTTGATTGATTACTGCAATCACTTTTGTCACGATCCTTTTTTATTTTCCAGTCCGTAATCCGTCAATGCCGGTCAGTTCACAATGATTACTGCACAATGTGTTCAACGGCCGACAATTCATCGGCATTCAGCAAACGATCAATATCCAGCATGATCACCATCACATCTTCCAGCGTCGCCAGACCTTTTACAAAATTCACATCCACCACACTGCCAAAATCCGGCGCGGCTTTAATCGCACCTTCCGGCACGTTGTAAACATCGGATACGGCATCCACCACCAGCCCCATAACCCGGTCTTTTCCACCATCGGGATTTTCCACCCGAAGTACAATCACCACCGTCATGGGGCCATATTCCACAGCCTCTAACTGGAAACGGCGACGCAAATCAATAATCGGCACAATGGTGCCACGCAAATTAATCACACCCCGAATGTATTCCGGAGTATTAGGAATCGGCGTTACAGAATCCCAGCCCTTGATCTCCTGCACACGCAGAATATCAACGCCATATTCTTCACCGGCAAGGATAAAAGTGAGAAACTGATCACCATCTGATTCCAGATCATGCTGTATCTCATGTGCTATATTTTGTGCCGCATCCATCAATCGACTCCTCTTGACTGATCAGGGTAAAACCATCCCTGCATTTCACCACTAAATTCTGTTTTCTCATGAAGAAGATCAGGCCGCCACAATCTGGTCAGCAGGGCAATGCCCATCTTCTCTTTCTCTGGAAAGACGCACAACGCCAGCCACATCCACAATCAGCGCCACGGTGCCATCACCTAAAATAGTGGCTCCAGACAGTCCTTCGACCCGGCGGAAATTGGTTTCCAGGCTTTTGATAACAACCTGCTGTTGTCCCAGTAATTCGTCAACCAGCAAACCGCCTTTTTTACTGTCACCTTCAACCACCACCAGCAAACCGTCATCCAGAGAACGCCGGTCCGGCTCAATACCAAAGACGTCATAAAGACGAATGATAGGCAGATAGTCAGAACGCAATTGGTAAACCTCGGCTTTACCTGCAATTTCGTTGACATTTTTTTGGTCCACCAGCAGGGACTCCACAATGGATACCAGCGGAATGATGTACGTGTTATCACCTACACGTACCAGTTGACCATCCAGAATGGCCAGAGTCAGCGGTAAACGAATCGTGAATGTTGAACCTTCACCCTTCACAGATTTCACATCAACACCACCACCCAATGCCATGATGTTACGTTTCACCACATCCATACCAACACCACGACCGGAAACATCGCTGACGACATCAGCCGTCGAAAAACCCGGTTCAAACAACAGCTCATAAACCTTCTCTTCCGGCAATTCTTCGTTTTCACCGACCAATCCACGCTCAATGGCCTTGGCCAGTATTTTTTCATAATTCAGCCCTGCACCATCATCACTTATTTCAATAATGATATTACCGCCCTGATGGTACGCATTCAGGTTAACGACTCCCGTCTCCGACTTGCCGGCAGCCTTGCGTGCTTCGGGAGTTTCAATGCCGTGATCAATAGAATTACGCACCAGATGAACCAGTGGATCACCAATTTTCTCCATCACCGTTTTATCCAGCTCAGTTTGTTCACCCGACATGGTAAGTTCAATTTTTTTATCCAGCTTGGCACTAAGATCATGTACCATTCGGGGAAAACGGTTAAATGCAAAACTGATAGGCAACATGCGAATACGCATCACACTTTCCTGTAACTCGCGTGTGTTACGCTCCAACTCGGCAAGACCATCATTAAGCCGTTCCACCCGGCTCATATCAAAATCTTCACCCAACTGGCTCAACATGGATTGTGTAATCACCAATTCACCCACCATGTTGATTAAATCATCCACTTTGTCGATACCAACACGGATGGATGATGACTCGGGAGACGCTGCTTTACGTGCGGGTTGCCGGCGATCCTCTTCTACACGGCGTTCAGGCGGTGGACTTGCCACCTGAAGATCCATTGGCTTGCTTTCGTCTGTGGCTTTCTCAGTTTCGTTGCTCCCATTGGCAACAATTTCTATATGACTATCGGCCAGGGGAAGAATTTCCAATTCACAATCATCTTCAACCCACTCAAATATTTCACTGATTTGTGATTTTTCAATGTCACCCTGAAGTGTAATATCCCAGCTCAGATAAGCTTCTTCCGGGTCCATATCAACCAGTGGCGGTAAATTTTCTGTATCCACCACTACTGTAAAATCACCCAGCCCGGCCAACTCCCGGAACATACGTACAACATCGTTACCCGTGCGTAGCATGCCAGGAAATGGTTTAAAAATTATTTGCCAGCCGGCATCCTGAGTGGCGGCTGAAGCCACTGCATTGTTATCCTCTGTTGAGGCCGTTTCACTTTCTTGTGTCGAGCCCAGCATTTTATCCAACCCGGCCTTGACCTGTTCAATATGCTCCTGATCAACCACCTCGCTATTTTGATCGGCACTGAGCATTTCACGAATACAATCCACCGAACTCAGAAATAGAACAATGGCATCCTGGGTAATATCGCGTTCACCATTACGTATCTCATCCAGCAGCGTTTCAACCACATGGGTAAAACTGGCAATATTACCTAAGCCGAAAGTGGCTGCGCCGCCTTTTATGGAATGTGCCGCACGAAATATATTATCAATAGCCTCAGCATCAGTGGCACCCGGATTCATATCCAGCAATACAGATTCCATGATGTCCAGACCTTCAAGGCTTTCTTCCACAAAGGTAACCTTGAACTGCTCCATATCGATGGACATAAGATTAACCTGTGACTTTTTTAATAGTGGCCAGCAACTGCTCTGGATTGAAAGGTTTTACAATCCAGCCTGTGGCACCCGCCGCTTTACCTTCCTGTTTTTTATTAAGACCTGCTTCCGTGGTCAACATCAAAATCGGCGTGAATTTAAAATTCGGTAAACTGCGCAATTCCTTTGCCAGCGTGATACCGTCCATGCGTGGCATATTAACGTCGGTCAGCACCAGGTCAAACTTCTGATTCTTTGCAACATCCAATGCTGCCTGGCCATCCACCGCTTCAGTCACTTGATGCCCTGCACCTTTGAGGGTAAAAGCCACCATTTGCCGCATGGATGCAGAATCGTCTACCGCCAAAATATTCGCCATCATTCACTCCTGAAATATTTTTCCCCTGACCGGATCAGGGCTCGTTACTGTTTCTTTACTGCTGTCTTTTAGTGTGATGAATCCATCACTGTCGGCAAACACAACATGTCAGATAAACCCAACAAAGCCGCAGATTGACATAACGGCTCAGAAGGAGCCTCCCACTGCACAATCTGTTTTCCGGTGTTGGCATCTTGAATAAAAGCACTCAGAACCTGCAAGGCAGCCGTATCGGCACGATCCACCTGACTGGCATTCAACATTATATTTTGTTTTTTCTTCAAGGCTCCGAGACAGCGCGCATGAAACTCAGCCACACTGGAAATATCCAGCACCTCGTCACATTCGATATGAAAAAATGCCGTATCCGTTGCTGTTTCATTTGCCATCTTTCATTCCCTCAGAAATAACGACTCGCCCCTGAACAGCGGTATCTTTTCAGGATTCTTTAGGATGCAGCTAATAATTTTGCATGCATTAGATTTTTGATATCAAAATATGTACTCATCAATTAATGATTTGCTATTGTGTGTCGCACGATGCTTTTTCCCTTGCCTTGGACCTTGCCTGAGTTGGACCTTGCCTGAGAATGAATCACAAAATGTCTCAAGTTATTAAACAAAGCAGCCGATCCCAGTCCCACAGTAGCGCGCTATAAAAGAATCTGAACAAGGACGATGTCTCCAAAATAAACCGGTTTCACAGAGTATGCCAACAACAATGTCCCACACGATAATGAAAAAATGGATTCCGGCCACCCCGGCTCAGCGGGTTGCCTGTCTGGCCAGCCTTATAACATTGGCCGTCATAGCAGCAGGAATATCGACAGCCGTAACCTTGCTTGTGACAACTGTCACACTGATATTCTGGGCCTGGTTGAATTTACGCAACACATCCAGCCTTTCTGTACAAACACCTCTAAATACTGTGCCCGAACAGACAGCACGCACTGCCGCAGGAACGCAACTACAGGAAAATATGCAACAACACTTGCAGCCAGCCACCACAAGCCTGGAGCAAGTGACAGGAATCATCAGTGACGGAACCCACTTGTTACAAGAGAGCTTTACCGGCCTCGTTTCCAAATCCGATCAACAACTGGAACAATTAAATACCATGCTCACTCAGCTAAAAGGGGGTGATCTCGACAATAACAACCTGACCATGGAAAATTTTGCCCGCGAAATCGACAGTACACTCAGCAGCTTTGTGGAACTCATGATCAAAATCAGTGTTAAAAATGTCGCTGCTGCGGACAAAGTCCAGGATATGGTGCATGAAATGGATTCAGTATTTGAATTATTAAGTCAAGTACATAAACTGGCAGACCAGACGAATTTACTCGCCCTGAATGCCGCTATTGAAGCCGCTCGTGCCGGTGATGCCGGACGTGGTTTTGCGGTGGTCGCCGATGAAGTGCGGAACCTTTCAATATCATCACAAAAACTGAATGATTGTATTCGGGAACAAACAGCAGGCACAAAAACATTATTAATCGATATTTCGAAAATTGTCGAAGAAATGGCATCACTGGATATGAATAATGCCCTGGCGACCAAAGACAATATGGACAACATGCTCAAAGAGCTGGTGGAAGCGAATCAATGTATTTCTGACACTATTGACAGCACGTCGAAGACCGCCAAAGAAATCCAAAATGATGTTTCCACCGCGATAACCGCCATGCAATTTGAGGACTCCGCCAGACAAATAATGCAATACGTCCAGGAACAGCTACACGCGATAGATACAACCACCAATATAGTTGCGCAGGAACTCCTTGCCAGTGATGACATCGTACAATGCTTCCAGCAGATTGATAAAAAATTACAAACACATTTGGCATCCAGCCCTCGCCCGACGGTCAGCGCTAAAAATATGCAGGAAGGCGGAATCGATTTATTTTAACGATATCTGGTTAAATTTCCAGAGGGCTTCCCAAGCGTTCCAGATTATTCAGCACCTTCCAGCATCCGTCACCTACTCTACTCACGACTTCCAGTCATTAAGCTGTCCCAGGTATTCATGCCAGTCCACATTATCGCGTTAACAGAGAGATAATGTATTTATTTAATGAACTCATTAAAAATTCAAGTTACTGGATACCCTCCCACTTACTACCTAGGCAGCAGCAAAGGATACCGTCTTCTCTTCAAAAAATGATCTGATGAGTTTCTTGTTTCGCTTAATACTCTCCAAATCTACAATGGCCCGATTCATTAACGACTCACCTTCCTTC
>Ga0256839_1000422_pt1 | contig 54861 bp, 36 predicted proteins | sample 354166metaG_FD_185968 | JGI IMG/M metagenome (GOLD analysis project Ga0256839, IMG submission 185968) | Hydrothermal vent microbial communities from Mid Atlantic Ridge, Atlantic Ocean - 354-166 | ecosystem: Environmental > Aquatic > Marine > Hydrothermal vents | place: Atlantic Ocean: Mid... | reverse complement strand
AAAATGAGAGCTAATAAGTTGAAAGTTATCCATGTTTTTTTCATAGCCTTGTTTGCATGATGAGAAGTTATAAATGTAACGTGAAGAGGGGGAGCATTCATATACTCCCACCCTTTATGTTTTAAAAGTATTTACCGCTGAATGATTAATCTTTTGTTTCCAAATCCAGAACCATCAAGCGTTATGAGCAACTGATACCAAGTGCCAAAAGGTAGTTTTTATGAAAATAAGAAAAAGTAGTCATCACTTTTAACTATTCCACAGGTGGAACAAATAGAACAGCTTCAAAAGGCACCTTGTTAAACCGTAAAGTATCTGGCAGATCCCAAAAACGCCATGTACTCGGGCGGTAAACATACGTTCCTTGAAATGTGCCGTTTACCTTTTCCTCGGTAATTTCTGAGAGTTGTATCCATGCTGGCTCACCTTCGTACAATTCAAATCGTTCTGTAAGTGCATCTACATTCCAAGTATTAAAAATAGAATGAGGTTGCAGTTTGGACGGGTGGTCTGCCCCAAAAATGCGTTTCACAAGGTTTTGCCTGTTTAATGTCAGTGCAATAACTCGGAGGTCGAGAGAGAGTTCAAATTCACATCCGGCATTGATAAAATCGGCATCGATATTTATTAAAGAATCTGACTCTTGCGATCCAACATACTCTGACCACCTACTGAAGTAGACATGCTTAAAATCCCATTCTATTGTATCATTCACGTGGGCAATCATTTCTCCAATAGGTGGAGGACAGCTTGGTTTTTCCTCTTCATTACAAGAAAGGATGAAAATGAGAGCTAATAAGTTGAAAGTTATCCATGTTTTTTTCATAGCCTTGTTTGCATGATGAGAAGTTATAAATGTAACGTGAAGAGGGGGAGCATTCATATACTCCCACCCTTTGCATTCTATAACGGCCTTGAATATACGTAGTGCAGGATTTTATAATACCACACTTTCAATTTACACTAATTTTATTTATTGCTATAATATTCATATTTAACACTTTGCCCGCATTACGTATAGCTATGGGCTTTTAATTTTAACTATTCCACAGGTGGAACAAATAGAACAGCTTCAAAAGGCACCTTGTTAAACCGTAAAGTATCTGGAAGGTCCCAGAAACGCCATGTACTCTGGCGGTAAACATACGTTCCTTGAAATGTGCCGTTTACCTTTTCCTCGGTAATTTCTGAGAGTTGTATCCATGCCGGCTCACCTTCGTACAATTCAAATCGCTCTGTAAGTGCATCTATATCATAGGTCCTAAAAATAGAATTAGGCTGTAGTCGAGATGGATGATCTTCCTCAAGAATGCGTTTCACAAGGTTTTGCCTGTTTAATGTCTGTGCAATATTTTGGAAGGATAGAGCAAGTTCAATGTCACACCCGGCATTGATAAAATTAGCTCTCATGTTTAATGAAGAATCTGCCCATTGCGATCCAGAATATTCCTCTGACCACCTCACGAAGTAGACATGCCTAAAATCCCATTCTATTGTATCATTTACAATGGCAATCATTTTTCCAAGAGGTGGAAAACAGCTTGGTTTTTCCTCTTCATTACAAGAAAGGATGAAAATGAGAGCCGTTATGCTGAAAGTTATTACTTTTTTTTTCATAGCATTTTTTTGAGTGCTTTTAACCAACATAATGTAAAAGGTGGGGACTTTCAAATGCTCCCACCCTTTGCATTCTATAAGTATTTACCGCTGAATAATCAATCTTTTGTTTCCAAATTTTGTGCCATCAAGCATGATGAGCAACTGATACCAAGTGCCAAAAGGTAGTTTTTATGAAAATAAGAAAAAGTAGTCATCACTTTTTGCTATTCCACAGGCGGCTCAAATAGTATTGCTTCAAAAGGCACCTTGTTAAACCGTAAAGTATCCGGCAGATCCCAGAAACGCCATGTACTCTGGCGGTAAACATACGTTCCTTGAAATGTGCCGCTGACCTTTTCCTCGGTAATTTCTGAGAGTTGTATCCATGCCGGCTCACCTTCGTACAATTCAAATCGCTCTGTAAGTGCATCTACATCCCAGGTGTAAAAAATAGAATTAGGCTGTAGTTGAGATGGCTGATTGTCCCCAAAAATGGGTTTCACAAGGTTTTGTTTGTTTAATGTTTGTGCAATATTGTGGAAGTCGAGAGTGAGTTCTAATTCACACCCGGCATTGATAAATTCAGCCGTTATGCTTATTGAAGAATCTGCCCATTGCGATGCAAAATCTGTCTCTGACCACCTCACGAAGTAGACATGCTTAAAATCCCATTCTATTGTATCATTCACATAGGCAATCATTTTTCCAAGAGGTGGAGGACAGCTTGGTTTTTCCTCTTCATTACACGAAAAGATAAAAATGAGAGCCGTTATGCTGAAAGTTATTACTTTTTTTTTCATAGCATTTTTTTTGAGTGCTTTTAACCAACATAATGTAAAAGGTGGGAGCATTCAAATGCTCCCCTCTTTGCATTCTAAAAGTATTTACCGCTGAATAATCAATCTTTTGTTTCCAAATTTTGTGCCATCAAGCATGATGAGCAACTGATACAACCCTTGGTCGAGCTTCGATACATTGAGCAGTAGTTCGTTACTTTCGGTTTTAGACCGCCCGTTGTATAATCTGTAGTTTTTTCCAGTCAACATGCTGTAGGCCTCTATAGTAATGTTACTGCCTGCCGGAGCGCTGAATGCTAGTTTTACTTCATTGGTGGCCGATGGGTTTGGGTACATGAGAATAGGCGTGCTATGCTGCTGTAAGTTCGATTCTGAGAGGTTACTATTGCTCTCTATCTGCTGGAAACAAGGCTCAGTAAATTCACAATCGTTCTCCACATAGACAGATTTAAAAGCAGTGCGGCTTTGACCATCTGAACAGGTCACAGTCAATCTAAAATTAACACTATTGTAATCTACAGGGAAAATTCTATGAGAAACAGAACTACCTGTGCCTAGGAAACTGTAAGAGAAGCCATCGTAGCTTACTGCCCATCTGTAAGTACGGCTGGCGCAATTAGATACTGAGGCGTTGAGCGTAATTGATTCTCCTATTTGTACGGTAGAAGGACCATTGATGCGTACAGTCATATCATCAAAATCGTCATAACAGCCTACAACAGTCGCGGCATTTCTAAGTTGAACAAAGTTGTTTCGGGTAGATGTACCAGTGTTGTCCCTTGCTTTGGAATGTGCCTTCACGGCAGGGTTTGAGAAGTGTAGAACCCTTGACCCTTGCGTCCTTCCACCTGCGACAACACTCTTTTGGTATTTCTTGGGCCCTAAGAACCAGTTGCGATAAAACCAATTATGTCCTTTTGCAGTATTGCTTAAGTTGGGCACGTTCGTGCGATTGTCACTGTCGTGACGGCACCCCATTAAATGGCCTACCTCATGGGCAAAAGTAACATTACCGGCATCTGCCTCAACAATAGCTACATGACCAACATCTGGCTGTGAATATTCATCCAAGGTGGCTATTCCTAGTATTTGACCTCCAGGTACTAGGTAATTTTCCATCTGTTAATACCACAACTAAATCTGCTCGTGCATTCAGTCTTCTATTGTTTAAATCATCACTTAAAACCAAGTCATCAAGGTCTGTTTCTGAATCTTCATACCCATCTCCAGTCATAGTTTCTTGAAACCCAATACGTTCAGTACCTACTAACTGAAAGCGCAGATTTGACGAATATATTCTACTATTGCTCAAAGACCTGCTTAGCTCATTTATCAACGTGGTAGCTAATTGTCCCGGGTTAGATACATTGTTCGCTCTATCTGTAAACAAGACAAGGGTACGCACAATTCTAGAATTACAGTTGTTCTGGTTCACTTTTTCAGTTGCTTTGCTTAATGCTTTGGTAATTCCGCCTCCTTCTGAAGTGCCACACGATACCGCTGAATTCAAGAGCTTCTGATTTAGTTCAATCAATATTTGCTCACCTGTTTCTGTCTGTTCTATACGAAATACCCGATCTTCTAATATGATACTCCCAAATCTTTTTCCTTTCTCTTGGGTGAGTATCAGGCTGCCCTTTCCATTTTGGCCGGTCAGCAGATCAGCAAAATAAGTGTAGTCTCCAGATTCTAAAGTTTCTATCCGGACAGGGACAACTAAAACATCTGCCGTTTTCTTTGTGAAGTTGCTTGCCGGGATAGAGAACCTGAAGTAACCTGCATTGCCAGACAAATTACTTGCAGCTACCTGAGAAAGGTCTGTAATTTGGATTTTTCTGACCTCCAGATACATTGGATTTTTCAATATCCCTTCCATTTTTTGTGTTGTACCAAAGCTGGTGATGTCAGGTAGTTGTGATTCGTTTACCTTAAATAGCTCCGGCAATGTTCGTTTTGATTGTGAGTTGCAGTTAATTGCAATAATCAGTGCACATAATAAAAATATGAGTTTTTTCATAGCTTATGTATTTTAGATTGGTAGGTGTTAAAAATAACTGATTATATATGAAATGCAAAGTTATCGAGTAGATAATTGCCCATAACTAAAAAATAAACTCACCTACAGGCAGGCACTAATATTAGGCCGATTTGTCAGCTTGTTCGGTAAAGGCGATAATGGCTTCTGCATCTGTGGAGGCTTTCTTTTCCTCTTTAGACTCGTCAGAGTCTGTTTCTTTTATAGTTTCTGGCATTGATGATAAGTACTCTATTATACGGCCTCTTATTTCCATCCCAGATAGGTTTTTAGATACGATGCCATTTTCAGCTACCGACATCTCGCCTGTTTCCTCTGATACAATTACAATGAGGGTGTCTGTAATTTCTGACATTCCTACGGCTGCTCGATGCCTAAGCCCAAATTGTGCCGGCAAATCATCGTTTTCAGATACCGGTAAAATACACCTGGCAGCACGAATCCTATCTTTATGAATAATTACGGCTCCATCGTGCAAGGGGCTGTATTTATTAAATATAGAAAGTAATAATCGATTGGAGATTTCTGCGTCAATCAAGTCACCAGAATCTACATAAAACTTCAATTCAGAATCCCTCGTAAATACAATAAGGGCTCCTGTGTTTGTTCCACTCATTGCTTTAATAGCGTCAATAATAGGCGAAATGGCATAGACTACCCCAGACTGTTTTTTCCATAAACTAAACGACCTAAAAAAACTATCGTCCCCTTTAAAAGAGGTGGATTTGCCAATAACTAATAAAAATTTTCTAATTTCCTGCTGAAAAAGAATAATGGTAGCCAACACACCAACACTCATAAATTGACCAAGTATGGATGCAAGTAGCTCCATTTGAGCCGATTTAACTACCAAATAAAATAGGTAAAGAGATAGAACACCAAAAAAAATCTTAATGGCTACACTGCCACGCATCAACTTATAAACTTGATACAAGAAAAAGCTTACTAGCAAAATATCAATGATATCTAACCAGCCTATGCTGAGAAATCCGATTTTAAAGAGTAAAATCAATGTTGTAGTGCACTAAATAATTCGATGGTTTCCTTGGCTTCCTTTACATCATGAACACGCAAAATCTTAGCCCCTCTTTCTAATGAAGCGAAGTTAAGAATATTTGTGCCGTTAAGTGCCATTTCAGGGGTTGTTTTCAATAATTTATAAATCATACTTTTACGTGATACACCTATTAATACCGGAAACCCTACTTTATGTAAGTGCCTCAACCCATTTAAAAGTTCATAATTTTGCGCTATATTTTTAGAAAAGCCAAAACCAGGGTCTATTATAATATCAGTATGACCAAGTTTTTTTAGTTGATTCGTTTTTTCTGCAAAGTATTTTACAACCTCTGTAACGATGTTTTTATAATGAGTATCAACCATCATATTGGTGGGGGTGCCACGTATATGCATTAAAATATAAGGCAGTTTTAATCTAGCTACCGTTTCAAACATAGCCGTATCAGCTTGCCCACCGCTTACATCGTTAATTATCGATGCTCCCGCCCCAATGGCTTCTTGTGCTACTTTTGCTCGAAAGGTATCAATTGAAATATAGGCTTCCGGAAATGCATCTGAGAGTTTTTCAATAAACGGAACTACACGTTTTAGTTCTTCCTCTTCTGCTACGGCTGCTGCATTTGGCCTTGTTGAAAAACCACCAATGTCTAAAAAAGTAGCCCCTTCATAAAGCATTTTTTCTGCTTTAGTTAAAAGCTTTCCTTCTGAGGTTGTTCTGCTATTTTCGTAAAATGAGTCTGGGGTAGCATTTAAAATACCCATTATTTTAGGCGAATTCAGCTCAACTAATTTACCTTTAATGTTCAGAGAGAAATTTCTTGAAATTAAATTATCTTTTATCAATTTTGTAGGCAGTTAAATTATAGTGGTTTCCATAATTCAAAAATAATCAATCAAAACCCATTGGAGTTAACAACTGAAAAAGAGTATCAGCAAATTTTGGCAGAATGCAGGGCATTATTTAATAATAAGGCAGCTGACTATGGCACTGCATGGCGAATTTTGAGGTTGCCTTCCATTACCGATCAAATCTTCATCAAAGCCAATCGGATTCGTTCTCTTCAAGAAAAAGGCATAAGCAAGGTGGGCGATGATATTCAAGGAGAGTTTGTGGCCATTATAAATTATGGCATCATTGCCCTCATTCAATTACGATTGGGGAATGATGATCGAATGGAATTGCCTCTAGCCGAACTTATGGATTATTACGACCAAGAGGCCAAGGCAACACTGGATTTGCTCTTAAATAAAAACCACGATTATGGGGAGGCTTGGAGAGACATGCGTGTAAGCTCCATTACCGATATTATTTTAATGAAACTGCTAAGAGTAAAGCAAATTGAAGATAATGCTGGTAAAACCATCGTATCTGAGGGGTATGATGGCAATTATAGAGATATGATTAATTACGCTGTGTTTGCGCTAATTAAATTGAATGAACAAAATTAATCAAAAATGAAAATACTCGATAAAATCATTGCCTTTTTAGTTGGAGCCTTATTTATATTTTCGGGCCTTGTAAAAATTGATGACCCTATGGGTACTCAAATTAAGCTAGGAGAGTACTTTGAGGTGTTTTCTTCCGATTTCGGTCACTTTTTCGAGTGGTTTATCCCTTTTGCTATGCCCATTGGGTTTACACTTATTGTGGTAGAAATTGTACTGGGTGTTGCTCTAATTCTTCATTACAGAATGAAAATCACCAGCTGGGCATTGGTGGTAATTATTGCATTTTTTACGTTTTTAACCTTCTACTCTGCTTATTTTAATAAAGTTACCGATTGTGGCTGTTTTGGAGATGCCATTCCATTAACGCCTTGGCAATCGTTTACCAAAGATGTAATTCTAGTGGTACTGATTGGGTATATTTTTTGGAGAAAAGACCACTTAAAGCCTGTTCTTTCTGCTAAAATGGAGCTTTATACAGTTATCGGTTCGGCAATAGTTTCAATTTACATAGGTATATCGGCCATCCGCCATTTGCCTCCGATTGATTTTAGGCCTTATGCCATTGGTGATAATATCCAAGCCAATATGATACCAGAAGAGCAACCCATTTTTGAATACGTGTTTGTAAAAGATGGGGAAGAGATTATTTCAACAGATTATTTGTTAGAAAAAGACGGATATACCTACAAATCTCATCGAATTACCAATGAGGATAAAACGATTCCTAAAATTACAGACTATAATGTATGGAATGAAGAAGTGGGAGATTTTACCAAACAAAGTTTGGAAGGAGTTAAGCTTTTCTTTATTGTCTATAATGTAAAAAAAGCTTCAAAAGATGAAATGGGGGAGGTTGTAGCACTCATTAATGGATTAAAAGAAATTGAAACCATTGCACTCACGTCTTCCTCTGCCCCTGATTTTGAACAATTCAGGCACGAATATCAATTGGCAGCTCCTTATTTTTATGCCGATGCAACGGTGCTTAAAGCAATGATTCGCTCCAATCCGGGCTTAATGCTTATGCGAGACGGCACGGTACTTGGTAAATGGCATATTAATGATGTACCAACAACCGATGAGGTAAGGCTACTCTTAAATTAAATGGCTAAAATATTTCTTATAGGGATGCCCGGCAGTGGTAAATCTACCATTGGTAAAACATTGGCCACCAAACTAGCATTTGCTTTTGTTGATTTAGATGTGGAGATTGAGCGGAAAGAAGGGGCTACCATTGAAGCCATTTTTGACCTCAAAGGGGAAGCTTATTTTCGGCAGGTTGAAGCACAGGTGCTAAGCGAAGTAGCAGCGCAGGAAGGGAATTACATTATTGCCACCGGTGGAGGCACACCTTGCCATTATAATGGGCTTACTTTTATGCAAAAAGTAGGTATTACCGTATTTATAAATGTTTCTATTGCCACATTAATCAACAGGTTAAAAGCTGATACCACTAGGCCTTTACTAAAAGAGGGAGTTGAAGAAAGGATAGAAAAATTTTATAAGGAACGGCTTACGGTTTATTCAAAGGCACAACTTATTATTGATGCAGACTCATTGACAAAAGAAAAACTAATTGAGAGGATTATTGGAGAACTTAAACTTGGCTAAAACTTATACCCAAAGGTAAAAATACCTCGAATAATGCTTGAATTAATATCTATAATGGGTTCTGAATAATCCGCAAGTAAATAGGGAGAATATTGAGCGCTTCTATCTTGATAGACCAAAGCAAAGTCTGCATAAAATTGATTTAATAATACTCCGGCACCTCCCGAAAAAGATTGGCTTCTAAGTGTAAAATAATCCTGCTTACCTATGAATGCATCATTAATGGCATAGCCTGCTCTTAATCGTAAAGGTGAAAGGCGAATTTCAACTCCAGCTTTTAAATTAACTTGATTTGAGAAGTTAGCTATAATGTATTCATTCTCGTTGCTCATCGAAAAATCTTGCGATTCTAAATTGGTTTTTCCATAGTTTATAAATTCAGCATCTAAGGTTAAAAAACCTAATTTTCCTAAAAAGAAAGCACCTCCCAAGCTGTATTTCACAGGTGTTCTTAGCGTATAAACCGATTCAAGTATGGCCGACTCAACATAGGTCGAATTAAGTAAAGTATCGCCTCCAATAAGATCTTCATAATAAAAATTATTCCATTCAGCACCCATCGTGGTCTCATACGAATCGTTTAGGTTATAAACGGTTCTGGTTGTAATGCTTGCACCAATTCTAAGTGCAGGAATGGGTCTAATAATTATCCCAACATTTAAATTGGCACCAGTGCCGTTAATTGATAACTTTTCGGTGGTATTAAAACTGTTGAGTGGTTGGTACGTGGAGTCAGCTTGCGTATAATCAAAATCAAGTTCGGCATAACTTTTACTAGATGTGTAGTTAAGGGTAACCAAACCTACATTAAAGCCAAAATAAAAAACATCACCAACATTGCCTCCATACCCTAACGTAATTTGGTATTGCGACCCACTGCTTTCAAGGGTTTCAGTTTGGCGCACCGAAGGCCTTACAAAACTGGTGACATCCGAAAAATATTCACTGTCAGAAAGCGTATCATTAACTATATTCCATGGTCCAATTAAATAGTTATAATAGGCAAGAGAGGTTAAGTCAAAAGCATCTTCAATACCAGGGAAACTACTAGTGGGGGCTCCATTCGCATTTTCGATAAAGTAATCTATAAGACTATTATCAGGATTAATGCCATTATACACAATCTTAGCATTAAAATCATTTATTTTTTGTACACCAAAGCCCCATGAGCCACCAAGCCATACATCGTTTTCAACTCTGTTAGGGTTTGATAATACCAGCGAAATTTGGTCAAGAGAGAATTTGGTGCTTGAGGTACTTGTGGTATTACTGTTTAGCGTTGATTTTGTATTAGTAATATTAATGGCCGGTGTTAGGGCAACTTCCCAACTATTATAAAGTCCCAACCCAGCTGGGTTAGAGAGTATGGCAGAAGGGTCGGCACCTAATGCTACCGAAGCTCCCCCCAACGCCTGAATACGTGCACTACCCACAGGTTGTGTATTGCTAAACAGAATGGCTTCTCTATAATAGGATTGTGCACTTACCACGCTGGGCATAACAACAGCCACAAGAAAAAATATTTTTTTCATCCAAAAATAAATAGGTGTTGGCAAAGGAATCTTTATAATTACCTCTTTCTACCCCCACTACTTCTACCACCCGAAGAAGGCCTAGAGCCACTTGATCGGCTTCCTCCACTGCTTGGTCTGCTATAACTTGAGGATCTAGAGCCAGACGAAGAACCAGAACTTCTATAACTGTTAGACCTATTAGACCTGTTGGAGTTAGAATTATTGTTCAAACTATTATTAGTTGAATTGCGGTTCGTTCGGTTATAGGTGCTTGCTCTTTTTGTTCTGGAGCTTGAGTTTATACTGTTTCTGTTTTGAGCACTATTAGGATATTTTCGATAGGAATTTCTTGTTCCTCGATTAGAGCTTCTGCCATTTGTACCAACGGAAGAACCTGTAGGTTTTACTGGTCTGTCTGAACTTGCTACATTAGAAGAAGCTCGTCTAGTTGCAGAACTTCTAGAGCCAGAAATAACTTTTCGTCCGTTTCTATACCTTACTTCGTTTCTAACATTACTCGAATAATTTGTATAACCATTGGTAGGGCACCAATTAGCAGCGTTGTAATAACGATTAATGCCAAACCTGTTATTGCCCCAAGAACCAAATCTATTATTGCCCCAAGAACCAAACCTATTATACCCCCAAGGGTCGTACCCAAAAGAGGCATTATTCCAAGGGTCATTATAGTTGAAAAATGGGTCGTAAAAAGGACTAAACGGGTCGTTATAAGGATTATAAAATCGGTTATTACCAAAATAAGGAGAACCAAAGCCGTAACCCATACCAAAAGCTACGTTTACATTAGGTCTGTTATTAAACGATTGCATATTGCCGTACGTATTTATGGGTACAGACTCATACGTTTTATCTTTAGGCAGGCTATAATCTTTAATAAAATATTGATTGTTAGCATCTTCTGCGCTGCCATTCATCTGTACCGTTGGGCTACCTGCTGAGGCACTTTGAACAGTTGGGCTATTAAAATTATGGTTAGCCGCATAGTCAGATTGCTCGGTAGTTGAATGCGCTACACTATTAACTGATGCATATATTTTTGCTCTGTCTTTTTTAGAAAAATACATATCATCATTCTCTGCCCATTTAGATTGGCCAAAAAGAGTTATTGGAAATATGAATGCTAATAAAAGAGTGCTTGAGAATAGATTTTTAGTTTTCATGTTCCTTGATTTTTAGTGTAACATTCAATTACTTGCTTTAAAGATAACGAGAGCCAACCACAAGATATATATTTGCACCTCATTATTTTTAATGTACATCAAAAAATAAGCAATATTCATACCAAACAATGGGAAAAGGGATTACAAAACGAAGTGACGATTATTCGGCATGGTATAACGAGCTGGTTAAAAAGGCTGATTTAGCCGAAAATTCTGCCGTTAGAGGCTGTATGGTTATTAAACCCCATGGCTATGCCATTTGGGAAAATATGCAAGCTGTACTTGATAAAAAGTTTAAAGAAACAGGGCATTATAATGCCTATTTCCCCATATTTATCCCCAAATCTTATTTTAGCAAAGAGGCGAGCCACGTAGAGGGATTTGCCAAAGAATGTGCAGTTGTTACCCATTATCGTTTAAAGAATGACCCTAATGGCGATGGCGTTATTGTTGATCCTGAGGCTAAATTGGAAGAGGAACTTATTGTAAGACCAACTTCGGAAACCCTTATTTGGGATAGTTATAAAAATTGGATTCAGTCGTACCGAGATTTGCCAATTTTACTAAACCAATGGGCAAACGTAGTACGTTGGGAAATGCGTACACGCTTATTTTTGCGCACAGCTGAGTTCTTATGGCAAGAAGGCCACACGGCTCATGCCACTAAACAAGAGGCAGAAGAAGAAGCATTACAAATGATGCACGTATATGCTGATTTTGTGGAAAATTATATGGCATTGCCCGTACTTAGAGGGGTTAAAACAGAAAGCGAACGATTTGCAGGTGCGTTAGAAACTTATTGCATAGAAGCTTTAATGCAAGATGGGAAAGCTCTGCAAGCCGGAACCTCACACTTTTTGGGTCAAAATTTTGCCAAGGCATTTGATGTAAAATTTGCCGATAAAACAGGCAAGCTCGATTATGTTTGGGGCACCTCTTGGGGCGTAAGTACTCGATTAATGGGCGCGTTAATTATGGCACACTCCGATGATGAGGGGTTAGTGTTGCCTCCAAAATTAGCCCCTACTCAGGTGGTTATTATTCCTATTTTTAGAAGTGAAGAAGAACTAGCAGCCATTCGTGAGGTAGCTGATAAAGTAGTTAAGGAGCTTCGTGCCAGAGACATTACCGTTAAATTTGATAAACGCGATACGCATAAACCAGGGTGGAAGTTTGCCGAGTACGAACAGAAAGGAATTCCTGTACGTATCGCTATTGGTCCTCGTGATTTGGAAAATAAGCAAGTGGAAGTAGCTCGAAGAGACACCAAAGAAAAGACTACCTACGCAATGGATGGTCTTTCAGAAACCATTGCTGAGCTACTTGTAACCATCCAAACAGCTATGTTTACAAAAGCCTCTCAGTTTAGAGACGCTAAAACAACAGAAGTAAACTCTTACGAGGAGTTTAAATCGGTGTTGGAAGATAAGGGAGGTTTTATTTCGGCTCATTGGGATGGAACTAAAGAAACGGAAGAGCAAATTAAAAACGAAACCAAGGCAACCATTCGATTAATTCCGTTGGAGGAAAGTAAGGAAGCTGGAGTTTGTATAATTACAGGAAAACCTTCGAAAGAAAGAGTTATCTTTGCAAAAGCATATTAACCTGCATTATTCATGAATAATGCAGATTAAAACCTCTATTAATAAACAATTAAAACACCAACCCAAATGAAAAAAACAGCGATTATTTTAGGCTTAATTTTATTCTCTTATGGAGCTTCTCAAGCACAAGAATTAGTAGAATTATTAAAAAAAGACCTTAACAAAGAAAAGCGTGCATTAGTGGCCGAGGCCATGGATATTAAGGAAGAAAACAAGACGAATTTTTGGCAACTATATGGCGAATATGAAACTGAAACCAATAGGTTAATTGACTTACGTGCAAAAAACATTAAAAAATTTGCAGAAAGTTTTGAAAATTTAAACGATGATGTAGCCAGTGATCTGGTTTCTACTTATTTTGAAATAGAAACTGGTAAGCTTAAAAATAATAAAACCTATTATAAAAAAATGAAGAAAATTATTGGTGCGGTGCAGGCTGCTCGGTTTATTCAAATTATGGAGCAAGTGCAATTGCTAATAGATGTGCAAATTGCCAGCGAAGTGCCTTTGGTTGAATAGGAATCACCATATCTTAAAAAGGGAGAGGTAGAAATGCTTCTCCTTTTTTTATGCCTTAAAATTATTGAGCAAAATACTGCCAGTAGCAGGATTGGTAGCTAGTGGCACATTATGCACATCGCAAAGCCTTAACAACATTTGCACATCTGGCTCGTGTGGGTGCTTGCCAAGAGGGTCGCGAAAAAAGATTACCATATCCATTTTGCCTTCGGCAACCATCGCTGCTATTTGGGCATCACCGCCCAAAGGGCCAGAAAGTAAGGGTGTTACAGCTAACCCTGCTTTTTGTACATGGCTGCCTGTGGTGCCTGTTGAAACCAAATCCACCTTTGCCAATTGTTCTTTATGATCGAGCAAAAACTGAACCATTTCAGCCTTTTTCCCATCGTGTGCTATTATTGCTATTTTCATGTTTTAAAGAGACATTAGATGTTAGACACAAGATTACATTGATTTTCTGTAAATCGTTGTCTAATAATCTTGTATCTAACGTCCGTTGTCTATTTTTTCTTTCCCGCCAACTGCCCACAGGCAGCATCAATATCCTTGCCTCTGCTTCTTCGCACCTGAACGGTAACTCCTCGTTTGTCTAAATAAGCTGCAAACTTATCCAACGATTTTTCTTCGGCTTTGGCAAAAGGAGTATCTGCTACCGGATTGTACTCTATAATATTAACCTTGCAAGGGATATGCTTGGTAAACTGGTATAATTCTTCGGCATCATCCAACGAATCGTTAAAATTATAAAACAAAATATACTCGTACGTAACTTGATTCTTTGTTTTAGAGAAATAATATTTTAACGCATCTCTTAGCTCCGTTAATGAGTTTGATTCGTTAATGGGCATAATTTCATTTCGCTTAATATCGTTGGCTGCATGTAGCGAAACTGCCAAGTTAAATTTCACCTCATCATCTCCCAGTTTTCGAATCATTTTAGCAATGCCGGCAGTCGAAACCGTAATTCGCCTTGGGCTCATTCCTAGCCCTTGTGGCGAAGTAATATGTTCAACTGATTTTAACACATTGGCATAATTCAGCAGCGGTTCCCCCATGCCCATATACACAATGTTTGTAAGTGGCTTCTCATATTCCTTTTCTGCTTGGTTTTTTATGAGCACTACCTGATCGTAAATCTCCGAAGCATCTAAATTACGTTTACGGTCTAATTTGCCCGTAGCGCAAAACGTACAACTTAAGGAGCAGCCTACTTGCGAGGAGATGCAAGCCGTCATCCGTTTTGTGGTAGGTATTAAAACCCCTTCCACCATGTTTTTATCAAATAATTGCAACGATGATTTAATCGTACGATCATTGCTTTTTTGCTCATCTTCAATAATCACATTATTAATTACAAAATGCGATTCGAGCATTTCTCGTGTAGCTTTGGATAGGTTAGTCATTTGACTAAAATCCGTAGCCGATTTTTGCCACAACCATTCATACGCCTGCTTAGCCCTAAAAGCCTTGTCTCCTTGGGCTGTAAAAAAAGCTTTTAGCTCCTCAACTGTTAATTTTCGTATGTCTTGCTTATCTTGTGGCATACTGCAAAGGTAAAGCTAGTAGAGTTGTATAAAAACAATTAACCACAAAGAACACCGAGTTAATCAGAACACAAAGCACCCAAAGGATTTTCTCTGTGAACTCGGTGCCTTCTCCGTGCCCTTTGGGTTAAATCTAGTGTCATAATGTCTTAAAATACCGCAATTATTACTAAAAATATGCCAAAGTTGCCGAATTTGGTAAAAGGTTAAGTTTTTGTTATCGTAGTTATCAAAACACAGAACTATGAATTTAGATAAATATACAATCAAATCACAAGAGGTGCTTCAACAAGCAACCTCCATTGCCAGCAGCTATGGGCAGCAATCCATAGAGCCCGGGCATCTATTAAAAGCTTTATTTGAAACCGATGATAATGTGGTTTCATTCATTCATAAAAAATTGAATGTAAACATTAATCAGTTGCAGGCTAAACTCGAAGAAATAATTATTTCCTACCCCAAAGTATCGGGTCAGCAACCTTATTTAGGCAACGATTCTGCGGCAGTGTTACAAAAAGCAGAAAGTATGCTTAAAGAAATGGGCGATGAATTTATTGCCGTTGAGCATATTTTGTTGGGGCTATTTTTAGGCAAAGACAAAGTGAGTTCCATTTTAAAAGATGCAGGCTATGACAAAAAATCGTTGATTGCAGCCATAAATGAATTGCGAGGCGGAGATAATGTTACTGATGCCAATGCAGAAGGCAAATACCGCTCCTTGGAACGCTATTCTAAAAACCTAAACCAACTGGCCAAAGACGGAAAAATTGATCCTGTAATTGGTAGAGACGAGGAAATTAGAAGGGTACTTCAAATATTATCTCGCAGAACCAAAAATAATCCAATGCTCGTAGGTGAGCCAGGTGTGGGTAAAACGGCCATTATCGAAGGCATGGCACAACGAATTGTAGATGGTGATGTACCTGAAAATTTAAAATCCAAGATTTTGATTTCGTTGGATATGGGCCTTCTCGTAGCAGGAGCAAAATATAAAGGCGAGTTTGAAGAACGACTAAAAGCTGTAATTAAAGAGGTAACAGACTCCAACGGAGAAATTGTTTTATTTATTGATGAAATACACACCTTAATTGGAGCAGGTGGAGGCGAAGGAGCCATGGATGCTGCCAACCTTTTAAAACCTGCGTTGGCCAGAGGTGAGTTACATGCCATTGGTGCCACCACCTTAAAAGAGTATCAAAAATATATTGAAAAGGACAAAGCCCTTGAGCGTAGATTTCAAACGGTGCTGGTAGATGAACCTCAAACCGAAGATGCTATTTCTATTTTACGAGGTATTAAAGATAAATACGAGTTGCATCACGGGGTACGTATTAAAGATGATGCTGTTATTGCAGCCGTTGAACTATCGAGCAGGTATATATCCGATAGGTATTTACCCGATAAAGCCATTGACTTAATGGATGAGGCTGCGGCAAAATTGCGTATCGAGATTGATTCTGTGCCTGAGGAATTGGATGAGATTCAACGTAAAATAATGCAGCTTGAAATAGAGCGTGAGGCTATCCGTAGAGAAAAGGACAAGGCAAAAGAAAAAACCTTGAACAAGGTTATTGCTGAATTAACCGATGAGCGCAATGCGCTTAAGGCCAAGTGGGAAAACGAAAAGGAAGTAATTCAGGGAATTCAGCAAGCCAAAGAAACGATTGAAGCCCTTAAGCTTGAAGCGGAACAAGCCGAACGAGCAGGTGATTTTGCCAAAGTTGCCGAATTGCGTTACGGTAAAATTAGCGAAGCCGAAAGTAATTTGGAGGTTTTAAAAGTAAAGGTAAACGAAATGCAAAGTGCAGATGATACACTTCTAAAGGAAGAGGTAGATAGCACTGATATTGCCGAAGTGGTAGCCAAATGGACGGGTATTCCTGTCACCAAAATGCTGCAATCGGATAGAGAAAAGTTGCTGCACTTAGAAGAAGAACTGGGCAAGCGGGTAGCAGGGCAAGAAGAAGCCATTGCGGCTTTATCGGATGCGGTACGCAGGAGTAGAGCAGGCTTGCAAGACCCCAACAGGCCTATCGGTTCTTTTATATTTTTAGGAACTACAGGTGTGGGCAAAACAGAACTATCCAAAGCCTTGGCCGAATATTTGTTTAACGATGAACATAATATGGTACGTATTGATATGAGCGAGTACCAGGAACGACATGCCGTGAGCCGCTTAATTGGCGCACCTCCAGGATATGTGGGTTATGACGAAGGTGGTCAGTTAACAGAAGCCGTTCGTAGAAAACCTTATTCAGTAGTGCTATTGGATGAAATTGAGAAGGCGCACCCAGATGCCTTTAATGTGCTGCTTCAAGTGTTGGATGATGGCAGGCTAACAGACAATAAAGGCCGTGTGGCTAATTTTAAAAATACCATCATAATTATGACCACCAATATTGGAGCGCACCTAATTCAGGAGCGTTTTGAAGACTTGGAGAATAAAAATGTAGAGCAGGTAATTGAGGCTACTCGTGCAGAAGTGTTCGATTTATTGAAGAAATCGGTAAGACCTGAGTTTTTGAATAGGGTAGATGAGACTATTATGTTTAGGCCGCTTACACGTACTGATATTCGCAAAATTGTAGATATTCAGTTTGGGTTAATTATTAAGCGAGTAGAGCAAAATGGCATAAAAGTGAGCATTACCGATGAAGCCCTTGAGTACTTAGGCGCCCTTGGGTTTGACCCTCAGTTTGGAGCTAGGCCATTAAAACGTGTGCTACAACGCGAAGTGTTAAATGAGCTATCGAAACAAATAATTGGAGGCAAAATAGCCGAGGGCGATAGTGTGGATATTGCCTTGAAAGGGGATAAGCTAGATTTTGTAAAGATAGAACAAGTAGAGGAGGTTTAAAATAGTTTGGGTTTTACATCTAGACGTTAAACCCGAAATATGCAATAGCAATTCTATTACGGCCTTAAATCGCTTCAAATCAGTCGCTTTGCTTCGTTTGCCTTTTAACCATAGCGGTGCTATGCTTGCAAAGCCAAACTTCCTGATTTATTGCGCTTTAACCCCTCATAACGAATCCTATCGCATAATCCGGGTTAAAAAAAGTACGAGCATTTGCTCGTACTTTTTTTATTAATAGGTATTGTGCCAGTTAGAGTAAGGGGTATCTCTATTAACTGCTTGTGTCCTCTGGCTTCTTCTGAGGTTTGTGATCGAGGCGTGGTTTCGAAGGCAGGCTGGTTGCCTGACTAGAAACCACAACGAAGAGCACGAGCCTCAGAAAAAGCCCCCTTGGGTTAGATTAAAGCACTTATCTGCTTCGTTATAATCGACAAAAAGGCAACCAGCCTTCCTTGTCGATTCTGCCTTACATCTAAGCACTTTATTTCTAACAGAGGGCAAAATCAATTAATAGAGATGCCCTAAGAAGTATTTAGTTGCCCTTTTATACAAACAGAGAATATTCAGGCGAAGCCCTCGAAATGAGGGTCTCTTAAAAATAAATAAACTTTGAGCAAGGGTAAGCCCTTACTTATGCAACATCTAACTAAAAGCCGCTTTGTGACTAAGTAAGAATTAAAATGACCAAGCAAGAGTTAAAACAACTAATAGATAAATACATGGACGGAGAAAGCTCCGTACAAGAAGAAAAATACCTTCTTGATTTTTTTGATTCGCATAGAGCAGACAATGAACCTTGGGATACAGATAAGTTGGGAGATATCGCACACTTTAATCAACGTTTGCACCAAGGTATTCAACGTAAAATAGAATTAAAGGAAGAGCGCTTTAAACCTGTTAGAACTCCTCTGTTTAATCGATTTTACAAAATTGCCGCTACGATAGTTGTAGTGTTAGGCCTAAGCTTAACCCTGTATTATATCGAAAAAGAAGACATTATAAAGCCGCAACTAACAGCATGGAAAGCCAAAAAAACCGATAATGGCGAAAAACTAACTTTTAGACTCTCAGATGGCACTGTTGTTAAATTAAACGCCAAGTCAAAACTGCAATTTCCAAGCACGTTTAGCGATGAAAAAAGAGAAGTAGTATTGGAAGGAGAAGCCTTTTTTGAAGTAGTAAAAGACTCAAAAAGGCCATTTGTAATACGAACAAGTAATATTTCAACCACAGTACTGGGTACTTCATTCAACATAAATGCCTACCCAGAGTCTAACCTTGTTGAAGTGGCCGTTGTTACTGGTAAGGTAAAAGTAGAAAACACGTTAAGTGAGAATAAAAGCGATGCATCAGGTATAGTTTATTTATTTCCAAACAAAAAGGTCTCCTATAATAAAGGCGAAAACCTGTTAATTGCATCAAATTTTGTAAACGGGCACGAAACAGGATGGAAAGACGGTATTATTTATTTTAATAATGCCAGTGAAGATAATGTGATTAAAAGACTAGAAAGGTGGTATGGCGTAGATATTACGGTAAAAAATAAGAGTGCTGCTAAATGGGATTTAATTGCAAGATTCGATAACCAATCATTAGAAGAAGTATTACTATCGCTTAGCCATACAGCTAATTTTACCTATACTATAAACAATAAAAAAGTAGTAATTAATTATAAACCACAAATAACTAAATGAAACAAATTAAATGAAACAAACTAAATAATAAAAAAACAGCAGTGCTCTAGGAGCACCACTGTAAAAATTCTTTCTTATTGAACTCATGCTTGGACACGTGAATACTTCAATAAGTAAGAAAAGTTCCAATGTAATTTTCCACATTAAAAACCTTAACAAAGATATGAAATTTAAACGATTACTTTTATTAAAAAAAGTCTTAATGTATTCACTTTATGGTATAATAACCCAATTGTTGGTAGGCGGTATGTTGCTGGCAGCCGGGAACACGCACGGCCAAAAAGTAAAGAGCGTAAAAGATGTGAATGTTGATATTAGCTTTACAGATGAAAAGCTAGAGACTGTTTTTTCCAAAATTGAGGATTTAACAGAATACAAATTTGTGTTTTTTGAGAAAGATCTTAGCCGTAAAACAAGGCTTAGTGGCAGCTATAAAAACACTACTTTGTACGAAATATTATTAGATATTTCAAAAGAAAGCAACCTTAGGTTTAAACAGGTAAACAAAAACATAAACGTACAAAAGCCCAATAAAAAATTAAAACCTTTAGAGAACGAAGCACTGGTATTGGTGCTTAAAGCAATAGATATAAGAGGCACAGTTACCGATATTAACGGAGAACCTTTACCAGGTGTTAACATCATAATAAAAGGCTCAACTAATGGTACGGTAACAGACGTAGATGGTAATTATAAATTAACTGTAGCCGATGAGTCTTCTGTACTTGTTTTTTCTTATATAGGGTACGAAACCCAAGAAGCAGCAGTAGGCGCAAGGCAGGTAATTAATATTTCAATGACACCAGACCTTACCAGTTTAGAAGAAATTGTAGTGATAGGTTATGGCGAAATTAAGAAAAGAGATTTAACAGGGGCTGTAGTAGCATTGAGTGAAGAAGACATGACTACCGGTGCTGCTGTAACTTCGGCTGCACAAATGTTACAAGGCCGGGCGGCTGGTGTAGAAGTATCAAGCGGAGACGGCAAACCTGGTGGTGAGCTATCTATTGTTATTAGAGGTAATAGTTCTATCTCAAATAGTACGGAGCCTTTATATGTAGTAGATGGCTTTCCGATTGCTGCGGGTGTTTCTATTAACCCTGCCGATATTGAGTCGATTGATATACTAAAAGATGCTTCGGCTGCTGCTATTTACGGCTCAAGGGGCTCCTCAGGAGTAGTTTTAATTACCACTAAAAGAGGTAAAAGAGGTAAAGTAAGTGTTACTTATGACGGATTTGCCGGAGTGCAGCAAATTAATAACACCATGGAATTTTTAGGCTGGGATGAATATGCTGCTAACAGAAACGCTTTTTATGCTGATGGCCCCAATAATGGCCTCCCTTGGTATGATGCTGCAGATTTAGCCCTGGAAAATGATACAGACTGGATTGAAGAAGGCACAAGGTCTGCCGGTATTCAAAGCCATACTATTAGTGCTAGCGGTGGAGACGAAACTACTCGGTTTTCGTTATCTGCAAACTCTTTTAGTCAGGAAGGTGTTTTGCTTAATACCGATTTTAACCGTGCTTCGGTTCGCTTAAATGTGGACAGGAAATTTGGAAAAAAAGCCAATGTGGGTGTAAATATGTACACAGCACGCACTAAGGCTTCAGAGGTATGGAACAGGGCAGGTTTCCGTGGTAATTCGGTTATGTATAGTTTATTAATGACTGCGCCTGGCAGAGCTGCTTATAATCCGGATGGTAGCTATGGTAACACGGTATTTTCTCGAGACAACGCCAACAGGCCATGGATAAACCCTCTTGGCAGAATGGAAGTTCCTGAAAGAGACATTACTGGATTTAGAACTTACCTAACCCTATGGGCAGATTATGAAATTATGGAAGGATTGGTAGCCAAGGTTAATGTAGGTTACGATAATACAACTAATACAAGCTCTATATTTTACCCGGTTGCTTATTCTGCATCTGGCCTAAGGTCTAATGCAGATATTTTTGAAGCAAAATCAACAAGTTCTCTTATTGAAGGAACACTTAATTATACACCTTCACTTTCTGAGGATAATAGTTTAAATATATTGCTGGGTGCTTCTAATCAATACTTCGATAATTACAATTTTTTCGCAAGAGGGCGCGATTTTCCAACAGATCAAACATCTTTCTATAATTTAGGGTCTGCGGCAGAGCAATTTATAGGTAGTTCAAGAGCAGCTAGCCGTATCATATCATTTTTTGGGCGGGCGAACTATAGTTTTAGAGATAAGTATTTACTTACCGCAACGTTAAGAGCAGATGGGGCCTCTCAATTAGGAAGAAATAATAAGTGGGGAGCATTCCCTTCTGCTTCTGCAGCTTGGAGGATTTCGGAAGAGGACTTTTTAAGCAGCTCAAACCTTGTGGATAATCTTAAGCTAAGGCTTGCTTATGGTGTTACCGGCAATACTAACTTTTCACCATACACTTCTTTAGCAAGGGTAGGTTCTACAGCTTTATACAGTTATGATGGTCAATCATCTGGTACAGGATTAACTGTTGATGGTGTGTATGCCAAAAACCCCGATTTAAAATGGGAAACCTCCAGAATGCTTAATATAGGGCTTGATTTTGGCTTTTGGGGTAGCAGAATGTTTGGTTCGGCCGAAGTATATAACACCAACACAGTGGACTTAATTATTGATAGGCCTTTACCACCATCTGCAGGTAAAGTTTATAAAAGAGCCAATGTTGGAGAAATGAATAATAAAGGGATAGAACTCACACTTGGTGGCGATATCCTCGATGGTGACTTTAAATGGACAGCATCTGCTAATTTAGCTAAAAATGTAAATACAATTACTAAACTTGCCGGAGCACCAATCTCATTAAATATTGAAAGAAGGCCTTCTTGGCAAACAAGAGAACATGTATTTAGACAAATGATTGAAGGGGGAGAGATGGGCGACTTTTTTGGCTTCGTCTATGCTGGTATTATCCAGCCAGGCGAAACATATACCCCGCAACCTAACTCGGTAGCAGGCCAGGCTAAGTATGAAGATATAAATGGAGACGGGGTGATTGATGGAGATGACAGAACTGTGATTGGCAATGCCACTCCCGACTTTATTTGGGGGTTAAACAATAGGTTTAGCTATAAAGGCTTTAGCTTAGATGTGTTTTTTCAGGGAGTACAAGGCAATGACGTCCTCAACATTAGAGCGTTGATGATTGATGAATTTACCAGCACAAAAGCAAATGATAGGTACAGTTCTATTAATCCTTCAGGTACACGGCCAGGTCTAAGCTATTTTTACGGAGAGTATGGCTCTTATGTAAATACTGAATTTATAGAGGATGCTTCTTATGTAAGGTTAAAAAATGTAGTACTTACCTATAAGTTTAATTCAAGTAACATCTCTTGGTTGCAAAATGCAGAAATCTATGTGCAAGCTCAAAACCTGCTTACTTTTACGCAGTACTCTGGGTTTGACCCAGAAGTTAGTTTTAATTATGGAGGATCTTCCAGAGCTGTAGGGCGTGGGGTTGATGACAACGGATTCCCTAATTTTAGAACTTATACTGTTGGCGTAAGACTATCTTTTTAATAATATAAATTAAATTATGATGATTATGAAAATGATAAAAATTCCCTTATTGGCATTAGGATTAATGCTGATAAGTATAATGTCATGTAAAGAGCAATTGACAGAAACAATTTATTCTGAAGTAATAGCTGATACAGCCTATGAAACCGAAGCAGATGCAGAAGTACTCATCTTAGGGGCTTATGCTGGGCTCAAAGGATGGAGCCAGGGGTTTGCGGCCTATTATAAGCATAATTATATTCAACTTAGCGAGCTGCCTACAGATTATGGGCAAGATACATGGTCTCCAGGCACTGACCCCCTTGAAACCGGCACTTGGGACGGCAACCAACAGTTTATTTTAGACGTGTGGGCCTCGGCATATTTGGTGGTTGATCGTGCTAATTTTGCTATAAGCACTTTAGAAGGTATGGATATTGATGCCAATGCGAAAGCAGGTTTTATAGCCGAAGCTAAATTTTTAAGAGCACTGGCTTATTACGACCTTACCTTTAACTTTAAGGATGTGGTGTTAAAGTTGGGCGAAAGTGAAGATTTGCCATTAAGCCCTCAGGCGGAGGTAATTACGCAAATTTTAAAAGATTTAACAGATGCCATAGCTGTATTGCCTTCTTCTGATGTGTATGATGGAGTTGGAAGAGCAACGAAAGGAGCTGCTTTAGGGCTAAGGGCGAAAACAAACCTTAATGCTAAAAATTGGGCAGCAGCAGCAGTAGATGCAAAAGCAGTTATCGACTTAGGCGAATACGACTTAATGCCTGCTGGTCAGCTCCTGAGTTTGTACGATGCAAATAATAGGTCGGATAACGAATTTATATTTGCGGTTCAGTCTGAAACAGGTACGGCAGGAGCCACAAACACATTGTCTTGGTTTGCCTTGGCTGGTACTTATCAAAGTGGCGGGTGGGGCAACCTTACGGTCTCTGTAGATTTTTATAACTCATTCGATCTGAATGATGAAAGAAGAACCTTAATGGCCAATGGCTATCAAGATAGCAGAATGCGAACAGGAGATGATGGAGATATGTATTTTGCTGCTCCTAACACCCCAGAGTACGATGCCTTAGCTATTGCTCCTGGTATTGATCTTGTAGATAATACTTCCGTACCTTTTATTAAATATGCAGGTGGGCATGATCGATTTGCCCCCCACTTAGGTGCAGGTACAGGCGTTAATTACATCGTTTTGCGCTATGCCGATATCTTACTTACAAGAGCAGAAGGGTTAAACGAAACGGGCGATCAAGCTGGAGCAATGGCATTGGTTAATGAGGTAAGAGCTAGGGCTGGAGTAGCCGATTTAGTTGGTTTAAGCCAAACTGCCTTACGTGATGCCATTTTAGAAGAAAGAGCAAAAGAACTCTTTATGGAAGGCAGCAGAAGGTTAGACTTGATTAGAAGTGGAAGGTATATAGAATTATGGAGAGCCGGCTTAGAAGCTAAATACCCAGGCAGTAATTTTAACTACCTCGATGATTCTAAAATTTACTTCCCAGTTCCTCAAATAGAGATTGATGCTAATGAACAAATTAGTACAGGTGGATAGTATTTTGGTTAGATAAACTGGATTATTTAAAAGCAATTAGACTGTAAGGTCTGGTTGCTTTTATTAAATGCAACGGAGTTGGTAATTGGTAAAATACTATTATTTATTGCCGAGTTACTGTTAACCACAGGCTCTGTTTAGAGGAGGGTAGCTATAAATGTTGATAAGTTTTACCCTTGCAACCACCAACCTTTTGGGCAAGGGAAACATACCCTTATGGTAAAGAAATTTACATCTGAATAAATATATTTTTTTAAGTTAGATTAAATAGAAATAGTATGCGAAACCTGTTTTTCTATAGCGTTTTACCCCTCTTATTATTTATAGTATATGCTTGTAGCACACTCGAAAAAGAGCAGCCGCAAACTCAACCCCTCTTGGAATTAATCGATTCTAAGGTTTCGGGTATTGATTTTGCAAATACAATAAAAGAAGATATTAATAATAATGTATTTGGATACACCAATTTTTATAATGGTGCAGGCGTAGCTGTAGGAGACATCAACAACGATGGTTTAGTCGATATCTACTTTAGTTCCAATCAAGAAGGAGGTAAACTGTATTTGAATAAAGGAGGGTTTAAGTTCGAAGATATAACCCAAAAATCAAAATTAGGTAAGCTTACAGGGTGGAAAACCGGTGTAACTATGGTAGATATTAATCAGGATGGATTACTGGATATTTATATTTGTCGCTCAGGTAGAGCCAGACCTAAACTTAGAAGAAATCTTTTATTTGTCAATAACGGAGATTTAACATTTACCGAGCGTGCTGTGGAGTATGGCCTTGGCGATACCAGCTCCTCTCTTCAGGCATCTTTTTTCGATTACGATCTTGATGGTGATTTAGATATGTTTTTGTTAAACCACGCTATAGACCCAGTAAAGGAATTGGTGAAAAAATTTGATGAATATGGTACTGATAAGCTAACAGGCGATAAAATCTATAGAAATGATAACGGCTACTTTTCAGAGGTAACCGATTTTATTGGCTTGCACCAATCTCAACTAAACGATGGGCTCGGTCTAGCTGTTGGAGACTTTAATAACGACTTGTTTCCTGACATATATGTATGCAACGATTTTGCAGGGAGAGATTATTTTTATATAAATAAAGGTGATGGAAGCTTTAAAGAAGCTGCCCTGGAGGTGATGAATCACATCTCTTATTCTTCTATGGGTGTTGATATGGCCGACATTGATAATGATGGGTTTCAAGATTTATTTGTTCTTGATATGAAATCATCAAGCAATTATAAGCGTAAAACCAATATGTCTTCTATGAATCCTAAGGCATTTCAAGTGTTGGTATATGCCGGAGGGCATTACCAGTATATGCGCAATACCTTGCAATTAAACAATGGCAATCAATCATTTTCAGATATAGCTCCACTAGCAGGGGTTACTAGTTCAGATTGGAGCTGGGCTCCACTTTTTACAGACCTAGACAACGATGGTTTAAAAGACTTATTTGTGACCAATGGCATGAAAAAAAACACAAATAATAAAGACTTTGATATTTATATGAAAAAACGCATTGAGCTCGAAAGGCGAAAAAATGTGCCAGACTATGAAACCATGATGCAAGAGGTGTTAGACAAAGTTCCATCAGAAAAAGCAGTCAACCTTGTATATAAAAATATTGACGGATTAACTTTTGAACAAAATAATACTAACTGGGGAGTTACCATGCCTTCATTTTCGAACGGTGCCGCCTATGCCGATTTAGATAATGACGGAGATATGGACTTGATAGTAAACAATATAGACGAAGTTGCTCATATTTATCGAAATAATTCGAGAGAAATAACGGGCAATAATTATTTAGGAATAAGACTAAAAGGAAGCCAATCCAACTTAAATGGGATTGGTTCAAAAATAATGATACAGGCAGCAGGTAAAAAACAATACTTAGAACAATATGTTAGTAGAGGCTATCAATCGAGTGTTGATTTTACACTACACTTTGGCTTGGGGCAAGCCGAGCTGATTGATACCCTAAAAGTAACATGGCCAGATGGCAAAGTAAGTGTATTGTCTAATGTTAATGTGAACCAATTAGTTAGTGTTAAACACGCTGGAGCTGTAAAACCTGATGAGTTAAATAAAAAGCACTCCTTACTTTTTTCAGAGGTTACCTCCACTTATGGCTTAAATCATACGCATATTGAAAATAAGTATGATGACTTTAAAAGAGAAGTGCTGTTGCCCCACAAAATGTCCACTTTTGGCCCCGCACTTGCTGTAGGCGATGTTAATAACGATGGGTTGGATGATTTTTTTATAGGTGGAGCCAAAGACTCGGAAGGAGTAATTTATTTTCAAAATAAAGACAAATCGTTTACTAAAACCACTCAGAAAGAAATTGCATCCGACAAGTTGCATGAAGACACAGATGCCCTGTTTTTTGATGCTGACAGTGACGGAGATTTAGATTTATATGTAGTGAGTGGTGGCAATGAACTACCTGAAGGAGACGCTTACTATCAGGATCGATTATACCTTAATAATGGGAATGGGGAGTTTGCTAGAATGGTAAAATATTTACCTAAAATGGTTTCTAGTGGGGGTGTAGTGCAAGCTTATGATTATGACAATGATGGGGATACCGATTTATTTATTGGAGGTAGGTTGAAGCCAGGCCAGTACCCAAAAGCTGATCGAAGCTATTTATTAGAAAACAGAAATGGAAAATTTATAGACGTAACAGCTAATCAGGCAAAAGAGTTACTCGTTCCAGGCATGGTTACTGATGCTCTCTGGTCAGATTATGATGCAGATGGCACTAAAGACCTTATTTTGGTTGGCGAATGGATGCCAATAACAATTTTTAAAAACAATAAAGGCACACTTACAAAGTTAACAGGCGATTCCACATTAAGCAATAGCGGTGGATGGTGGTTTAGTATTGCAGAAGGCGATGTAAATAACGATGGCCGAATGGATTACATCGTTGGTAACTTGGGCGAAAATTACAAATACAAAGCTAAACCTGGCGCCCCATTCAGGCTGTTTTCAAATGATTTTGACAATAATGGTTCGCTGGATATTGTACTCAGTTACTTTGAAAATGATACCTTATACCCTTTACGTGGAAAACAATGCTCATCAGAACAAATGCCAAGCCTCAAAAAGAAATTTAAAGATTATAATTCATTTGGCTTAGCAACTTTAGAAGATGTATATGAGGCAGGAAATTTAGAAGCATCCGATTTATTGGAAGCCAAAACATTTGCATCTAGCCTTCTAATTAATACTTTAAATGGATTTACACTAAAACCATTACCTAAGATTGCCCAAATATCAGCTGTTTTTGGAATTATATATGAAGACTTTGATATGGATGGACTGAAAGACATTGTTATTGCAGGAAACCTATACAATTCGGAGGTGGAGACCCCTCGTAGTGATGCAAGTCAGGGGCTTTTTCTTAAAGGAGATGGAAAGGGAGGGTTTACCCCTGTTCGTGGATATGATTCAGGATTATTTATTCCTGGAGATGTTAAAAAACTCAAATTCATTCATTTGGGATCTGCTTCCGATAAGGGAGTAATTGCAGGAATAAACAATGACTTTGTAAGGATAGTGTCTTCTGCCAATTAATCTTAACTTATTTAATCTTAACTTATTTAATACCCTAACTATGCTGTTTAAAAAAAATGCTACGGTTCTATTTACCCTCTTTATACTAATTTTTAGTTGCTCGTTGGCAAAAAGCCAAGGCAAAGAATTGTCATCATTAGGATTGCATGTAATCCCATACCCGCAAGAAGTACTCTTGGGAGGCTCTCCCTTCAGGTTTGGCAATCAAACCAACATTGTATTAGACCAAAACCACTCCGAGCAAGATCGCTTTGCTGCCGAAGAGCTAATACAAGGATTAAAAAATGAGTTTAATAGTATAATAACCATCTCTGATAAAAAAACGTTGGGCTCAATTGTATTAACACGCAAAAACACACTGCCTGAGTTAGGAGATCAGGGGTATCAACTACAGATTAATAAAGAGGAAATAGTTGTAAACGCTAACTCATCTCAAGGGCTATTTTACGGTGCGCAAACGTTACTTCAGCTTATTCAAAAAAAACGAACCGGCTTTGAAATTGCCGGTATGGAGATTAATGACTGGCCCGATATTACCCAAAGATCCATTCATTACGATACCAAGCACCATCAGGATAAAATGACCTATGTTAAAAGCTTTATTCGCGATTTAGCTAGGTATAAAATTAATATGATGATTTGGGAATGGGAAGACAAACTGGCTTATCCCAGCCACAAAGAGGTTGGTGCACCAGGCGCATTTACATCAAAAGAAATGCAGGAAATTACAAAATATGCAAAAAAATACTATGTTCAGTTGGTTCCGCTGGTGCAAGGTTTGGGGCATGTTAGTTTTATTTTAAAATGGCCTAAACACCAGCACCTAAGAGAAGTTTCAGCTTCAAATTGGGAGTTCTGCCCCCTAAAAGAAGGCACCTACGATTTAATGTTCGACCTCTGGGAAGACGCCATAAAAGCCACACCAGGTTCTGAGTACATCCATATTGGCTCTGACGAAACGTATGAGTTGGGTATGTGCGAAGCTTGCAAAGCCAAAGTAAAAGAAGTTGGCAAAAGCGGACTTTATTTAATGTTTGTAAACAAAGCGGCTGAACACCTGCAAAAAAAGGGAAGAAAAGTAATTGTATGGGATAAACCCATGAAGTGGGAGTATAGCGATTCTCCCGCAAAGGGAATTACGCCCACAAAAGGTTTAATATTTTATTTAAATAAAAGAACCGCTATCCCCAATTTTGGCAATACCCAAAAAGCCAAAGCCTTGGGGTATGAAACATTTGCTTATGACCCTAACCCCGGCATCGAACCCCTGTTTCTTCCTTATTATTTGCGTATTAGAAATGGTAAAAAATCACTTAGTAGCTTAGAAAACTCCTATAGCCATATAAGCTCCATGGCCATATCAAAAGTTTTTGATGGGATGATAAATACATCGTGGGACGACTCGGGACTGCACAATCAAATGTGGATGATGGGTTTTGTATTGTCTGCCGAATATGCCTGGAGTGGCGCAAACCCAGACTTAGACCAGTTTAAAGAATCGTTTTTTAAAAATTATTATGGCAACACATCTGTTAATGTAGAAGAGCTGTTTATGCTTTTAAACAAAGGATCATATTATTACTGGCAAACTTTTGAACGCCAGGTGTGGCATTTTAAAAATGTAGGCAAAACACATTTACCCGATTTGCCAAGAGGCGATGCACTCGAATACAATCCTTTTTGGAATGCAGAGTATAGAGACATGGTAAACCGTTCAAAAGAGCAGCTTATAAATATGGACAGGGTATTGCAAATTGTTGAAAATAATAAAATACTCAATGCTAAAAATCAGTATGATTTTGAATTATTTCGCACCATTGCTCAACTAATTAGGCACACCAGCCTTACCTACCTAGATTTGTCCGAAGTAGAAAACGAAATTGAGGAGGCCCATAAAAACAATTTTATAAACAGAGAACTGGCCTATGCCAGTTTGGTAAAGGCTCAAAAAATTATTGAAAACACCCTGGAAAGAAGACAGGTTGTATTTACTGATTTAGTAAGCACATGGGAAAAAACCAGGTTGCCAAAAGGATTATCCACAAAGAACAAACCTTATTTTCACAGGCAGGATAGGGCAAGGCATTTTGCCAACCGTACACCAGATATGACATACCTTATACACGATGAACAAAGGTTAGATATGGAGGGCTATTTAGAAAAATTGAAGGTCTATACAAATTACTATAAAACAACTATTTGGGAACCAGAAAAGTAAATGGGTTCACCCTCCTCAAAGTTACTCGTAGAGGACTCTGAGCAAGGTGAAGATTAATTAAAATTTTAGCCTGAATTTATTCATGCGTTTAGATTGATGTGGATACGAGGTGTCAAAAATTGAAGCTGTCCGCTAGCTAGCGGACAGCGATGTTTTTGCAACGAAGTAGACGCATCAATAAAAACGTGCATTTTGAAAAAAATAAATACTAAAAACGGCATAAATAGTGGGTTTTCAAAGCTTGAAATTGGTTTTGAGTTCATTTTCAAAATGTTTATGAATAGTGCAACTTAGAGCCTTTCTGTCTTAGTGGCAGGTACACTTTAGAGGCTGAATAGTTAAAAACTGAGTGGTAAATTGATAAAAAATAAGAGTTGGTCAGGTATTAAACAAAAATTTGTTAAAACATAAAATATAAAAAAATGAGCATAATTAAACGTAGAGACTTTGTAAAAATGTCTGCTGTTGCTGCAGGAGGTTTGGCACTGCCAGGCCTTGGATTTGCCCAAATTACACCGAATGAAGAAAAGCCACTTCGCATAGGTTTTGTAGGCGTTGGCGGCAGAGGTTCTTATCACTTGGATGCCGCTTTGGGCATAAAAGGAGTTGTTGTACCCGCAGTTTGCGACATTAATGTAACCAATCTTCATCGTGCCAAAAGGTGGGTCGAAGAGGCCGGCCAGCCAACACCCACTCTTTACGGAAAAACCGACACCGATTATGTAAGAATGTGTGAACAGGAAGACCTGGATTTGGTTATCTGCGCAACCTCATGGAAATGGCACGCTCCTATATGTATTGCTGCCATGAAAAACGACAAGCATGTAGTTACCGAAATACCAATTATTCTTACCATTGACGAAGCCTGGGAGGTAATAGAAACCTCTGAAAAAACCGGGAAATGGGCCACGTTGGCACTGGAGCAGGCATTGGTCGAATCTGGCTATGCCATGGCTGTGTTAAATATGATACAAAAAGGCGTGCTTGGAGACGTAATTCATTGCGAAGGCGGCTATATTCATGACCTTAGAATGGTTAAATTTAGCCCAACCGAAGAACCCTGGCGCTTGCAACATTCAATCGATAGAAATGGCAATCTTTACCCAGGTCATCCTATGAATAAACTTATGGCTATGACAGACATCAACCATGGCGATAGGTTAGATTACATTGTATCCATGAGCTCTGGTGCTACGGCACTTAACGAATACACCCAAAAACTTTATGGCGACAAGCACCCCTATGCAAGCACCCCTATGAATCAGGGAGATGTTAATGTATCGTTGCTTCGTACAGTTAAAGGCAAAATGCTTACCTTAAATTTTGATACCAACACCCCTCATCCAAGAGGAATATATAAGGTGCAGGGCAGCAAAGGTAGTTTTATGGCAGCAAGTGGTCTTGGTTCTCATATGTATGTCGAAGGCATTAGCCCAAAATCTCACCAATGGGAAAGCGCAAAAGAATGGATTGAAAAATACCAACACCCTGTGGTTAAAAATTATAACCCGCCACCAAGAACACAAGCCATTCGTGGGCATGGAGAGCGAGGTATGAAAACCCCTTTAACCTGGCATCTGTTGGTACAAGCCCTTCGTACAGGCAATACCCCGTTTTTCGATGTGTACGATTCGGTAACCAGTAGTGCGGTGTCTCCATTGTCAGAGCAATCAGTTGCACAAAAAGGGCAACCTATTCCATTTCCTGATTTTACCAAAGGCAAATGGGAGTCACGTCCGCCAATTAAATTTCAATAATTGGAGGGCTTTCAGAAGAGGAGGGCTGAGGAAGAGTATAGGCTTAATGCCGTTTAGTTAAACCAGAACGTCATCGCGAGGCACGAAGCGATCTCTCTAATTCACCCTCCTCAGAGAGTTACTCGCAGAGAACTCTGAGTAGGGTAAACTTTTAACTTATATACTATGATTACAGCAATAAATTCATCATTAAAATCACCCTGCTTAGAGTCACTCGCAGAGGACTCTGAGAAAATAACACCTACGCAGAGTTATTCGCAGAGAACTTTGGGCAAGGCAACAAACTTCCGTCTTCTTTTACCAACATTACTTATTGGCCTCTTTTTTTTATTGCCAGGGCATGTATTTTCACAAGAAATACCTTTTTCGTATTGCCCCAACCCGGATCAACCCAATAACATCCGTAATTATTTGGTTACATCCGCTAAAGAAGTAACGGATCAGTTTTTAAATGGAATTGAAACCCCCAGAGATTGGCAAAGTGTTCGTGAACAACGGTATCAGGATTTTTTGGAAATGATGAGCCTCTACGATATGCCTGTGGTTGGTGAGCGACCTCCGCTTAATGTAAAAAAAACAGGCACCATCCAAAAAGAAGGCTATAGGATAGAAAAAATCTATTATGAATCCTTACCGGATTTATATGTGCCAGCCAACCTCTATATACCAGAGGGTATTAAAAAACCTGTGCCAGCTATATTATACGTTTGTGGCCATGCTGATGACCAAAAAGTTTATTACCAGGGCTTAGCTCGAAAATTTGCTCAATTGGGCTTTGTTTGCTTAATTATAGAAACAGTTCAATGGGGCGAGGTGCAAGGAGATCATTGGGGAACCTATCAAAAAGGGTGGTTTCACTGGTACAGCCGTGGTTACACACCAGGAGGAGCTGAATTATGGAATGGTATTCGCGGATTGGATTTGTTAAGTCAACTGCCTGAGGTTGACAAAGAAAAATTAGGCGTAACTGGTGCTTCCGGTGGTGGAGCGCAAAGTTGGTTTATTGCCGCTGCCGACCCTCGGGTTAAGGCCGCTGCTCCGGCTGCCGGAGCAGAAACACTCGAAGCACAAATTCAGCAAAGAACCATCGATAATCAGTGCGACTGTATGGTGCCAATAAACACCTATCAGAAAGATTTTGCAGATATTGGTGCTTTGATTGCCCCCCGACCTCTTATGATTGCAGCCCCTAATCGAGATGCAATATTTGCCATTGAATCTGTTCGCAGGCTACATAAAGATATAAGTAAAGTTTATACATTTTACGATGCTGCCGAAAACCTGTCGTTGATTGAAGCGGACGGTGGCCATGGCGACCGTGCAACTTTACGACCGCAAATCTTTTCTTTCTTTATAAAACATTTAATGGGAAAGCAGGTTGCTCTAGGTAAAATAGGAGACATAGACAGGTCAGCGGAAACCCAATTATCCGAAGAGGAATTAAGAGTATTTACACAAGGAGTTCCTAAAAATGACCGAACCACCACCATTCAGGATTCATTTATTAAACTGGCTCAACCACCTCAAATAGAGACTAAAGAACAATTAGATACATACCGTTCGGAGGTGCTTGATTTTTTAAAGAATAAAACATTTCATGCGTTTCCTAAAAAACCAAAACCACTAGACATACGGTTAGAACACAGAGCAAAAAATGGCTCAACTACGAAAATTCGCACATTTAGCTTTGTGTCGGAACAAGGCTGGCGGTTAAAGTTTACTATTTACACTAATCTAAACAAGGGCAAGGCACAGCCTGTGCTTTTGGTACTAAAAAATCCGGGAGAAGAACGTTCTGATTCGAGGAAATTTATTGCCGGAGCAGATAAAAATATAAGCATCGTTTATTTTGAGGCGCGGGGAATAGGAGAAACCGGGTGGACATCTGATTTACAGTGGCATATTCGCAGATCAGCCGCCTGGACTGGGCGCACCATTGCTTCTATGCGAGTGTACGATGTACTACAATGCCTCGAGGCATTAAGAACACTGCCTGGGATAGATAAGCAAAATATCAGCATTGCTGCGCAAGGAGAGATGGCCGCTGTGGCACTATATGCCACGCTATTAGATAAAAACATTAATACGCTTATAGTTAAAAACCCTCCCGAAAGTCAAAATATAGCCAGCCAACCTAATGGGCGAGGCGAAGCCATTGAGATGTTAAATTGCTTGCGCATTACCGATTTAGCACAAGTGGCAGGCGCACTTTTACCAACAAAATTTGTGGCAGTAGGCGAATTGCCTCAAACATACCAGTGGACTCAATCAGTTTATAAAAAAATACAACCAAATTCTTTTCAAATTATTAGTGGGCTTTCTGAATGGAAAAACTAACATATTACGAATGAAAAAAATATTTTTTAAACCAATTATTGTTTGCTTGTTTTTGTTTACAGTTACCGTAAATGCTCAAAATCAAAATTTTCCACATATTAAAACTTATGGGTTTGATTATATTCGCTTTAGCGATAATAACGGTGAATTTATTGATAACCTGAAGTGGCTTGCTAATCGTCATGATTGGATTGTTGGTACAAAAGCATTATGGCCCTCACAAGGGGTTGATTATTTAGATGCACTAACGTATAATACCATAAAAGAAGCAAATCCTGATGTTAAGATAATGAAGTACCTTCCTTATCATAGCATTGCACCAACCACACAGGTTTGGCTTGAGAATTGGGCTGTTAATAATGGCTACAACCCAGAAGATTTATACTACCATTACGATGTTGATACCCCCGTGCGCATTGTGGCAAGTGAATATACGTCAGCATCAGGAACTGCCGGAGTTGTTAGCATAGAGCAGACAAACCCGGCAATTGTAGAATTAATTGAACGACATGACCTGCCAGCAGGGGCAAAATTAATAATGACAGATATTGACGGCAGCACGCATCCTGTTGATAGCATTACATATTTAGTATTGCCCGTTCAAGGGCAGAGGTATAAATACTACCTCTATACAAACGATGCTTCGCCACAGCCTGTAGATGGTACAGGTTTTCCTGAGTTTATAGGAGATTGGGCTTATACAACTGCAGACAGTGGGGTTGTTGTTGTACCGGGCTACCCCAATGGGTGGGCACCCACCAAATTTGACTCTCGGTTAAGGGTGCGTTGGAATCATGGATGGGTAGGTATCAACCCTTCCTCACAAACCTTTCGTAAAGCGTATCAGGCATTAGCACTCTACGTTATTACCCTCGAAGGCACCAACGATACTTTTGCCGATGGCTTGTTTTTAGATACGTTTGAAGGACTTGCTAATCAACTCCCAACCGGATATACAAGTTTTATGGAAAACACGGTTGAGCTTAAAGAGGTAGGAACAAAAGCAGAAATTTACGAAAAAGTACACGAAGATTTGGCAACATCAGCCAATGAACTAAGAAATTTCTTAATTCAAGAAACAGGAAACGCAGACTTTAGATTGCATGCCAACCCTGCGGTTCCACGTTATATCTACAACACCTTTAGCAGCTTGTTTAATGAAGAATACCGCAGTTATCTGATGGATTTATCCATAGAATACCTTGTAACAACAACTACGTCAGCAAATGAAATTACTTATTTGCAGCAAATTTATGACGACATGGATGATGGAAGGTTATTTTTTATACGTAGCCAAACAAACTTTGCTCCGCCAAAAACTATTCCATTTGCATACATTCAATTTACGTTAGCAACGCATTATTTAATCAACCATGAAAATGTCCACTTTATGTTTCATTATGGCAATGCAGGCAATTACGGAGGGTATCCTTACGGAGACCCTAAGCTAACCCATTGGCATCCCAATATGGGAGTAAACATTCGTAAGCCGGTTAAACGAGCAGAAGCCGACTACTGGGGAGAAACGAACACTGACCGCTTTTTTATATTTGCACAAGGCGATGACTATACAATTTTGGGTAGAGAGTATAGTGACGCATTGGTATTATCAAAATTTGCCAAAGTTGGCGGTTGGGCTAATATTGGCAATAACCCAACCACTCATAATTTAGGAGGCGAATATTATCCCTTACTGGTCGATAATAGCAATGGGCCAGCAATTACTAGCATAACTTTGGGCAGCAGCGAAGGGGTTATATTACTTAAATCTCCAGTAGGCGTATTAGGCATTAATACCGAGTTAGATAATAAAATTCAAGTCTATCCTAATCCTGTAAAAAATATACTCACCATCAATTCTTTAGAACAACCTATCGAAAGTTATAAAATATACACTATAAATGGGCAAGTAGTACAATCAAATTCTTTGGTAACTAAAAATCAACTAGATATATCCTCCTTAATTTCCGGAGTTTACTTGTTAGAATTTACATCAAATAATGAAAAACAAACCATAAAATTTATAAAAGAATAGAACAGAAACTTGACAACTAACTACACAACATTGAATCAACTATTTTAAAATAAATGAATTGCTACAACTAATGAAAAAAATATTTTTTAAATCAATTATTGTTTGCTTGTTTTTGTTTACAGTTACCGTAAATGCTCAAAATCAAAATTTTCCGCATATTAAAACCTTTGGGTTTGATTATGTGCCATTGAATGATCGCTTAGACGAGGCAATATGGTTGGCTCAGCACCACGATTGGATTATAGGCGGTGGTGGAGACTGGGATGCTTCACTTTATAATACCGTTAAAGAGGCAAACCCACACACTAAAATCATGTCCTATTTGGCATACCATAGCATTAGCCCAGATAATATGGCTTGGATGGAAAATTGGTGTAGCAATAATGGGTATAATCCTGAGGATATTTATTACCACTACCATACCGATACCGAAGTAAAGATACTTAACGGAAGTTATATAGCGGTACCAGGATATGGTACTAATGGCAGTGCCGCCACACTTGCAGAAGCACGTGCACGTGTTCGTTGGAATGGCGGCTGGGTAGGCATTAACCCATCCTCAACAGCTTTTAGGAGGGCATTTGAAGCATTGGCATTGGATAGGTTGGCTGTTACAGGGCTAACCAATACTTATTTAGATGGCTTGTTTCTCGACACTTTTGACGGAATGGCAAATAGCGGATTTTGGACCAGTCGTTTAGAAAACACCATTGAACTAAATCCAGATAGCACTTTAAGTGTAGAAGAGGTATATACAGTAGTTCGTAAGGATTTAACGGATGCAAAAATGGAGCTTGAAGCATTTCTAAAACAAAATATAAACAGCTCATTTGTAATTAATGTTAATGCAGCAGACGTAGATATGATTTACCATTGGGTACCTGATGTTTATATGGATTACCGTGATGCAACCATGCATTTGTCAATAGAATATTTAATAACAAGCACTAGCAACACAAACCGTATTCCACGGTTTGTGCAGGCTTATGACGATATGGAAAATGGGCGTGAGATGTTTATCCGTAGCCAAACTAATTTAGCACCTCCAACAGAAATACCATACAATTTTACAGGGTTTATTTTAGCCTCACATTACCTGATAAACCACCCGAACGCCCATTTTATGTACCATGTTGGAAATGCCGGAAACTACGGAGGATACCCTTACGGCAATTTTAAAACAACCCACTGGCATAAAAATATGGAAATAAATATAGGAGTGCCTATTGCAAAAACAGGTACTGACTATTGGGGAGATACGGATACAAACCGTTTTTATGAATTTGCAAGTGGTAGCGGATACAAAGTGTTGGCAAGAGAGTATTCTTACGCACTTGTATTAGCCAAATTTGGCAGTGGCGGCTGGGACAATATTGGCAATAACCCAACAACCCTTGATTTAGGAGGCGAATATTATCCTTTACTGGCCGATAACACCAATGGACCAGCAATTACTAGCATAACTTTGGGCAGCAGCGAAGGGGTTATATTACTTAAATCTCCAGTAGGCGTATTAGGCATTAATACCGAGTTAGATAATAAAATTCAAGTCTATCCTAATCCTGTAAAAAATATACTCACCATCAATTCTTTAGAGCAACCTATTGATAGCTTTAAAATATATACCATAAACGGGCAGGTAGTACAGTCCGATTCTTTAGTAATGGTAACTAAAAATCAACTAGATATCTCCGCCTTAACTGCCGGAGTTTACTTGTTAGAATTTACAGTAAATAGAAAAAAACAAACCATAAAATTCATAAAAGAGTGAATAAATGAAAAATTTCAAAAAAAATACACAGTTACTATTATTGGCAATAGTTATCATACTCGTTTTTACGGTTAAAAGCAAAGCCCAGGATGAGCACCCTCCTTTATTTGACCAGTGGGAAAGCAATATGACCCAATGGGGAGAGCATTGGGGCGTTTATTTGCAAACATATAACCCTCCTACAAATGGAGGTATGAACGAGCAAGAAGGAATTTATTATGATGCGCAACGTATTTATTTTCAAATAGCAGATTATACAGGGCAAGCCGAACCATGGAATGCGTATGCCCAAGAAGCCGAGCGTGTTTATAGAGTTTATTTAAATGCCCGATTTAATAATAATGGCAGCATCCCTTGGTTCACTCAAGGATGGAGGCGGTTTTCCCATGGCATAAGAATGGATGCAGAGCGAACAGATGACCCTATATCTGACGAAGGTGTTTTAAGAATGCGTGATAATGGCTCTTATGCTAATGTATTGATTACTAGCTATAGAGAAGCCTGGCATCATGAGAGGCGTTCTCGCGAAATTGCCTATATGATATCAGCCCATGTAAATGCCGAAAAATTTGGTCTTCCACGGCAGGAAGAGGCACTTGCTCATTATGTTACTATGGCTATGAAACATTTAGATGAATGGATTACAGAAACTTATGCGAACATCGATAATCATAGACTGTCACCTTTTATGGTAGCACTGGCTTCCGAAGCACTTATTGAGTTTTATGAATGGGAAGTAGCAAATGAACGAGACCCACAGGCACTTTTTACACACCCTGCTGTTGCCTATAACCCTACACGAACCATAACTGAGGCTATACAGCAAATAGCATATAATATGAGATATACATCTACCGTAGAAAGTGGAGCTAATGCCGGTAAACCAATGTGGGTAGAAGACATGGGAGGTACCAATAATAATTGGGACGACACAGGTGGAACAGGCTATTCAACCTTACGCTATGAGAGCATTAACCATGCAAGACCAACCCCTGTGCTTAACTTGTTAATTTGCCCCTTATACGCCTGGGTATATAAACAAACAGGTGATATAGACTATATAAATATAGGAGATAAACTTTGGGAATCGGGCATGGCATTATCAAATGTAGGCTGGAATACCAAAATTTTTAACCAAAACTACCGCTGGAGTTTTGATTATATTAAATGGAGAAATGAAGGGATGGTACTAAGTACAGGTATTGAAAATATAAGTGAAGTAAGCACTTATCCCAACCCTGTAAAAAACATACTCACCATCAACGCTTTAGAGCAACCAATCGAAAGTTATAAAATATACACTGTAAATGGGCAGCTAGTACAATCAGATTCTTTGGTAACTAAAAATCAAATAGATACCTCCTCCTTAACTGCCGGAGTTTATGTATTAAAATTTACATCAAATAAGAAAAAACGAACCGTAAAATTTATAAAAGAATAGAGTAAATAAATGAAAAATTCTAAAAAATACACACAGTTACTATTATTGGCAATAGTTATCATACTCGTTTTTACGGTTAAAAGCAAAGCTCAGGATGAGCACCCTCCTTTATTCGACCAATGGGAAAGCAATATGACTCAATGGGGAGAGCATTGGGGCGTTTATTTGCAAACATATAACCCTCCAACAAATGGAGGTATGAACGAGCAACAAGGGATTTATTATGATGCACAACGTATTTATTTTCAAATAGCAGATTATACAGGGCAAGCCGAACCATGGAATGCGTATGCCCAGGAAGCCGAACGTGTTTATAGGGTGTATTTAGATGCTCGATTCAATTACAATGGTACTATTGATTACTACGTTCATGGATGGAGGCGGTTTTCTCATGGCATAAAAATGGATGCAGAAAGAACGGGTGATTCTATATCTATTGCTGGTGTAAAAAAAATGCGTGATAATGGTGCGTATGCATACGTATTGACTTCTAGCTCTACCGAAGGTTGGTATGAGGAGTGGCTTTCTCGAGAAATGGCCTATATGATATCTGCGCATATAAATGCTGAAAAATTTGGACTTCCACGGCAAGAAGAAGCACTTGCGCAGTATGTTGCGATGGCTATGAAACATTTAGATGAGTGGATAACAGAGACCTATGCTAATTCTGTTCATAGACTATCACCATTTATGGTAGGACTAACTGCCGAAGCGCTCATAGAATTTTACGAATGGGAAGTGGCAAATGGGCGTGACCCATCAGCACTTTTTACGCATCCTTCCGTTGTATATAATCCTACACGCACTATAACAGAGGCATTAACACAAGTTGCATACCATATGAGATATACAGCAACAGTAGAAAGTGGTGTTAATGCTGGTAAACTTATGTGGGTGGAAGATGTAGGAGGAACAAATTACCCTTTTAATGATGAAGGAGGAACAGGTTATTCGGCCTTACGTTATGAAAGTATCAATAACGCAAGACCATCTCCAACACTTAATTTATTAATTTGTCCCTTATACGCCTGGGTGTATAAACAAACTGGTGATATAGACTATATAAACATAGGAGATAAACTTTGGGAAGCAGGTATCGCATTAGCAGATATTGCTTGGAATACTAAAATCTATAACCAAAACTACCGATGGAGCTTTGATTATATTAAGTGGAGAAATGAAGGATTGGTATTAAGTACAGGCATTGAAAATATAAGTGAAATAAGCACTTATCCCAACCCTGTAAAAAATATACTCACCATCAACGCTTTAGAACAACCAATCGAAAGTTATAAAATATATACAATAAACGGGCAGGTAATACAATCAGATTCTTTGGCAACTAAAAATCAAATAAATATATCCGCCTTAACTCCCGGAGTTTACTTGTTAAAATTTACATCAAATAAGAAAAAACGAACTGTAAAATTTATAAAAGAATAGGTAACTATTCACCAAAAAAAACATAGCCACCACCCGTCAGATGGCGGGCAAAGAACCACAAAATAATAACTTAAGGCACATAACTTTTTGTGAAACTTGGAGACTTCGTGCCCTAGTGGCTAAAAATGAACCTTTAATGGGTGAATAGTTACAAGAATAGAATAAAAACCAAGCCATTTTTTATGGCTGAACTTAACTTTTTAATACATAATTTATGCGTACATATACTAAATCCTTGAGCATTGTTTTTTTGATGATATTGTTTATATCATGCAAAAATGCCACAACAGAAACCAGTAAAGCTACAATAAATAACACAGTTGATAACTGGGTACGCATAGGCCCTGGTGGTGGCGGAGGCACATTTATGCCTACTTTTTCGTACGTAAACTCCGATAAGTTTTTTATCAGGTGCGATATGACAGGCGCCTACCTAACCAACGATGGAGGCAAGTCCTACGATCAAATCAATTTTCCCAATGGGGCCTATTCATTTGCCTACGATCCCTTGGATTCAAACATCGCATATATTGGCTCCAGAGGGCTCAATAAATCATTGGATGGAGGCAAAACTTGGCATAGAATTTTTCCCTTTAAAGAAGACATTATTAAGGAAGTGTTTATTGGCGACCATGCCGATTTTGGCATTATTACAAAAAAAACCTCATTGTATAACATTTATGCCGATGGCGGGAGTACTATTCATGGTGATTATCCGGTTGTAAAAAATATTAGGGTTGACCCCAACGATAACAGCTACCTGTATTTTAGCCTGCATAATTACTTTTTTTACACCCACGATGGAGGTAAAAGCTGGAACAGAATGGAATTAGAAAGTGATATTGACTTTATCTACACCAACGCTACAAACTTAAAAAATGAAGTGTATGTGTTTACAAGCACCAATTTAAATGTAATTGATAAATCTACCTGGGCAAATACTTCAAAAAGTTTTCCAACTAAAATGCAGCCCGCATTTTCAGTTGCAGGCGGGGTGTTGAAAAAAGAAGGGAGTGTTGTTTTTTATGCGTTAAACTACGATGAAACAGTAAGTAAAAATCAAAGACAAGCACCTTCTACACTTTGGGTATCGTACGATATTGGCAAAAGTTGGCAACAAAATACGGAAGATATTATTATAAATGCTCAAAACCCAATGCCTACCTACAGAAAACTATCAGTGGCTGAAAACGATGCGGCTCATGTGTATTTGATAGCCCATAATTATAAAGAAAAAAAAGCAGATGGAACATTTGCCCATTGGGTAGGTGCCTTAAAGTCTGCCGATGCCGGAAAATCATGGGCATGGGTATGGAAAAGTGGAGGAGGCTCTGGAACATACGGAATACTGGATGGTGCTGATGCACCAAATATAAAAGATGCCTGGATTCATAAAGCCTTTGGCAGCGATTTTCACCTATTATTAGATGTTGGCATAGCACCCAATAATGGGAATGAGGCAATAGTAACTGATTTTTACCGCAGTATGAAAACAATAGATGGCGGCAAAACATGGACGGCAATTTATAGCACAGAGCAGCCTGACGGAAGCTATGCAAGCAATGGCTTAGATGTAACCACTACCTATGGCATACACTTTGATCCTTTTGATAAAGACCACCTGGCAATTAGTTATACAGACATTGGTTATCATCACTCGTATAATGGAGGCAAAAGCTGGATCAGGTCAACAACTGGTATTCCTGTAGAATGGAGAAACACCTGCTATTGGATGGCGTTTGACCCCGAGGTAAAAGATAAAATATGGTCTGTATGGTCGTATAAGCACGATTTTCCTCGAGGAAAAATGACAAGAAACCCTCACTGGAAAGAGAAAGGAAAAGGCGGAGTGGCCATATCGCTTGATGGTGGTAAATCATGGACACCCTCCGTGGAAGGTATGGGGTTCGATTCTCCTTCAACATCTATTGTATTAGATAAAAACTCTCCGGTAGGTAACAGAACACTTTATGTATCGGTGTATGATAAGGGGGTGTTTAAGTCTGTAGATGATGGTAAAACCTGGGAGCTGCGCAATAATGGAATTGACGGAAGCCTGGCCGCATTTGAGCTAACACTTCAGCCCGATGGTACATTGTTTTTAGTAACAAGCCCTATACCACAGCATAAAAATGGAGAGCAGGGCAGAGAAATGTTTATGGGGGCTGTGTATAAATCTACCGATGGTGCCGCCACTTGGGTTAGGCTAAATATTGGAGAAAAAGTATTGTTTCCCAACGGGTTAGCCTACGACCCCAATAACCTTAACCGACTTTACCTGGGGGGCTGGTCTGATATTTACCTCAGCGATTTTATAGGGGCCGAATTTGTTGAGGCTACCGGAGGAAATGAACGACTGGATTTGGAAGGGGGCATTTGGATGTCGGAAGATGGAGGAGAGACCTGGCAATCTGTTTTTGACAAAGAGTATTATGTATATGATGTAACAGTAGATGCTGCTAACCCAGGCAGGGTATATGCTAATACGTTTAATCAGGGTGCTTACCGTAGCGATGATTATGGGCAAACCTGGCATAAGCTAAAAGACTATGATTTTCACTGGGGGCATCGTGTAATAGTGGATGAAAACAATCCTGAAAAGGTTTATTTAACCACATTTGGGGCAAGCGTTTGGCATGGAACCCCAGTGGTTGAGTAGAGTGTAAAAAAGTTACTTCAATATATAAAAGCACGCAATCAAACTAACCTTATGAAAAACCTATTTTACCTGTCATTTTTATTTCTACTTGCCTGTACGGCTAAAGTGAAAGAAAAAACAGCCCCACAAAGGCCTAATATTCTTTTTATTATGACAGACGACCACGCCAAAAAGGCGATGAGCATTTATGATAGTTCATTAATTAAAACACCAAATTTAGACAGGATTGGCAATGAAGGTATTGTTTTTAACCACTCTTATGTAACCAATTCAATTTGCGGGCCAAGTCGGGCTGTTTTTCTTACAGGTAAATACAGCCATGTTAATGGATTTGTTGATAATGCAAGCACATTTGATGGCTCGCAAATGACTTACCCTAAAATTTTGCAAAAGCATGGGTATTACACTTCGGTTATTGGTAAATGGCATTTAAAAAGCGTGCCACAAGGGTTTGATTATTGGAACGTACTTATTGGCCAGGGGCAATATTATAACCCTGACCTGATAAATATGGGAGATACCATACGATATACAGGCTATGCTACCAATATTATAACCGACCTTGCCATTGAGGCCTTGGAAAATCGAATCCCAAAAGATAAGCCCTTTTGCCTGATGGTGCAACAAAAAGCCCCTCACCGAAACTGGATGCCCGATACAACCCATTTAACAGAGGAACAGGTTTACCCTTTGCCCGACAATTTTTATGATAATTATGAAAATCGTATTGCGGCCGCAGAACAGGATCAGTCCATTGACAGAATGTTTATGTCTATAGATATGAAATTAGACCCTGAACGAGTGAAAGAAACTGGGTCAGGTGGCTCTCCTGCTAATTTCGATGTAACGTCAGATTGGAGACGCAATCGAGATCGCATGACCGAGCAGCAGCTAAAAGCCTGGGATAAATATTACATGCCTTTAAGCAACGATTTCTTTTCGAAAAAACTGAGTGGAAAAGAGCTAACAGAATGGAAATACCAACGGTATATGAACGATTACCTCAAGTGCATACAGTCGGTGGATGATAATGTGGGACGATTGTTGGATTATTTAGAAGAAAAAGGGTTGCTGGATAATACCCTGATAGTTTACACCTCCGACCAAGGGTTTTACCTGGGCGAGCATGGGTGGTACGATAAACGATTTATGTACGAAGAATCATTTACCATGCCTATGGTAATGCGATACCCCAAAGTAATTAAGCCAGGTACAGTAAATAACGATTTGGTACTTAACCTAGATTTTGCGCCAACAATACTGGATTTGTTAGGTATTGAAACCAACGAACCGTTTCAGGGAAAATCGTTGGTGCCGTTAATGGCAGGCGAAAAAGTAAAAAAATGGCGAGAAGGTATTTATTACCATTATTATGAATACCCCCATGGTTGGCATAGCGTAAAACGGCATTATGGAGTTAGAACAGAGCGGTATAAACTCATTCATTTCTATAATGATATAGATACTTGGGAGCTTTTTGACCTTGAAAACGACCCAACTGAAATGCACAATATATATGATAAAGCCAACCCCGAGTTGATTGCAAGCTTAAAAGCACTATTAGAAAAACTTCAGAAAGAATATGGAGACCCCATTTCGGATAAAACTTAATAACCAGTGTTACACAAAAACAAAATAAAAACCGTCAATGGTAGGGAGGAACGACCGAAGCCTGCCTGCTGGCAAGGCAGGCAATCTGCACTTATAGTGCAAAAAGACAGATTGCTTCGTTTCTTCTCCGTAGTTAAACTACGAAGGAGAAGCTACGCTACCATTGACAGATTAAAAAGGGGATGCCCCAGAACAGATCTGGCAAAGTACATAAAAAGAACGTTTCCCCGCACTTGTTGCAGGGTCTCCATTTTTAAGGACGGGGCAGGACATATTTTCTGTCATCTTCCTACGCTGATCCGCCAACTGGTCGGATTCCGCTCTCGCAATGACGTGAGTTGTTTTGTGTAACATCAGTAAATAACTTTTTAGTAGGTAAAAACAGCCCCTAAAGTATAAAGATTTAATTTTTATGAAAAAGAATAAAAGCAACTTATTTAGTGTCTCTAAGAAAACAGACGATTTTTGTCAAACAGGATTATTTTGGATGAAATTTATAGCATCAACAGGATTCTTTTTTCTTTTAACAGCCACTATTTTTTCTTGTTCACCAAAGAAAAACGCTGCTAAAAAACCCAATATTATCTACATTTTAGCCGATGATTTGGGCTATGCAGAGCTAGGCGTTTATGGCCAGGAAAAAATTGAAACGCCCAACATAGATAAATTAGCGGAGAGCGGTATGCTGTTTACCCAACACTACTCAGGAGCTCCGGTTTGTGCGCCTTCCAGAAGTGTACTGCTTACCGGAAAACACGGTGGGCACACCAGAATAAGAGGCAATGATGAGTGGGATGCACGAGGCGATGTATGGAATTATATGGCTATGCTCAAAGATTCTACCCTTGAAGGCCAGCGACCCTTACTCCCAGGCACGGTTACCATAGGCAGCCTGCTTCAGCAAGCGGGGTATAAAACAGGCCTTATAGGCAAATGGGGGCTTGGTGCTCCTCACACAGAGGGTATTCCTACCAAACAGGGCTTTGATTTTTTTTATGGCTACAATTGCCAGCGGCAGGCACACACCTATTATCCCACACATTTATATAAAAATGAAAATCGAGTGTACCTTGATAATGACATTGTTCCTCCCCATACCTCTTTAGATGTAGGAGCCGATCCATACGACCCTGCAAATTATAATAAATTCAATTTAAATGATTATGCACCTGATTTAATGTTTTCTGAATTAACCCAGTTTGTTAATGATAACCAAGACAACCCCTTTTTCCTTTATTGGGCTACTCCAATTCCGCATGTGCCTTTGCAAGCCCCAAAGGAATGGGTAGATAAGTACGTAGCTAAATTTGGCGATGAAACCCCATACAATGGAAGTGAAAGTCTATACCCGTACTTTCCAAACAGGTATCCACGTGCTTCCTATGCAGCAATGGTTTCTTACCTTGATGACCACGTAGGTAAACTGGTACAGCAACTTAAAGACCTTGGGCTCTATGAAAATACATTAATTATTTTTACCTCAGACAACGGCCCTACTTATGCCGGTGGTGCCGATTCTAAATGGTTTAACAGTGCCAAACCATTTAAAATTGACAGGGGTTGGGCAAAAGGATATACCCATGAAGGCGGAATACGTGTACCTATGATTGCCGCCTGGCCGGGTAAAATTAAACCCGGAACAACAACCAATCACATTTCTGCATTTTGGGATGTGCTGCCTACATTATGCGATATTGCCGGTGCTAAAACCAATTACTCAACAGATGGAATTAGCTTTTACCCAACATTAGTGAGCGATTCAACACAAGCCGAACATGAGTTTCTCTACTGGGAATTTTCGGCCTACAACGGGCAACAAGCTGTGCGTATGGGTAAATGGAAAGGCCTTAGGCTAAATATGCAAGAAGGCAATATGGATATTGAGCTATTTAACCTGGAAGAAGACCCAAGAGAACAAAACAACTTGGCTGAAAAATATCCTGAAATGGTAGATGAAATTGCAAGAGTGATGGCAGCCGAGCATGAAACTCCTGAAATAAAGAGTTTTTACATTAAGGGAATAGATAATATGAACGATTAATAAATAATATAAATATGAAAAAATCTTTAAAAAAACGAACACAAGGAAGTTGGGCAAACTATGCACTCATACTTCTATTAAGCCTGTTTATTACAACTTCTTTGGCACAATCTCGAGGAAAGGTGCTGCAATCGCTTAAATTCCAAAGCCAACTGTTAGATAGCGCAATCAATTACTCCATCTACCTACCGGCATCTTATGGCAAAGATGCCACAAAAACATACCCGGTATTTTATCTTTTGCATGGCTATACCGATAACGAAACCGCTTGGGTAAACAAAGGCTGGGTAGATCAGGCAGCCGACCAGGGTATTATAGCAGGCCAAGTGGAAGAAATGATTATTGTAATGCCCGATGGAGGTCTTTTATGGTACTTAAACCAACCTAATGGTAAGTTTAATTACGAAGATATGTTTATCGAAGAGCTTATTCCATTTATAGATAAAACCTACCAAACCAAGCCTGACCGAAAATACAGAGCTATTGGCGGCCTGTCAATGGGTGGCTTTGGCGCCTTGGGTTATGCTATGCGCCACCCCAATGTGTTTGGTGCTTGCGTAGCTTATAGTTCGGGTATAAGGCCCGATGATGAAGCTGTATTAATCCCTCAAAATAGGTTTGATCGCCTGTACGAGCCTATGTACGGCAAAAATGTACAAGGAAAAGACCGCCTCTCTAAACACTGGAACGATAATAACCCACTCTATCTGGCAAAAAAACTTTCTGAAGAGCAATTAAATACAACCGATTGGTATATCAGTTGCGGGGATGATGATTTTTTATTTTATGGGAATATTATGCTGCATAAAACCTTTAGAGACAGGAAAATTAAACATGAATTTAGAGTGTATGACGGAGGCCATAATTGGAATTACTGGCGACCCTATATTGGCGAAGGGTTAAATTTTATTACCACCTCATTTAGAAAAGATATATAGCTTTTAACCTGCTTAAACGTCATCGCGAGGCACGAAGCGATCTCTAATTTTGAACATTCAAAGTCGAAACTGACAGGCTTCCTCTTCACTATTTGGCTTGAAAACTTAACTAAGAGTCCACTCCGAAAACAGGCAATTTTCACAAAAAGAGACTTTTTTGGTTTTGGATGTTTTCGGAGTGGACTCAACTAAACAACATTGATTAAGGAGTATAAAAAAAGAGTATGGCATTTAACAATTTTATTAAAACAATTACATCAACCGTTTGGGTGTGCATTATAGGTGTTTTTTTAACGCAGTTTGCATGGGGGCAATCCAATATAAAATTTGATATTGTATTAACCGGAGGCAGGGTTATTGACCCCGAAACAGGACTGGATGCAGTAAAAAACGTAGGGATACAAAATGGACGTATTACCGAAATTTCAGATAATTCATTAATTGGCCATGAAAATATTGAGGTGTCGGGGCTTGTAGTAGCACCGGGGTTTATCGATTTGCATGTTCATGGCATTGGCAATAAAGAGCAGGAATATCAGGTGCATGATGGCGTAACTACTGCGCTGGAATTGGAATGGGGAGTGGGCTTTTTAAAAGAATGGTATGCCGCCAGAGCCTCCAAAGCCCTTATTAATTATGGGGCAAGTGTTCCATGGTACTTTAGCAGGCTTAAAACAATGCGTGAAGAGGATACAAAAGTATCGGAGTTTAGAGAATCGACCTCGGGAGGAAACTTTAGCTTTGCTAAATCATTTTCCTATGCCGCCTCTTCTTTTAATAAGGAACTATCCGCAAGGCAAATTGCTGAAATGCTGGCAAATATCAAAAAATCATTAGCCGATGGTGGCGTGGGCATTGGCAATCCAATAGGCTATGTGCCCGGTGCAACCAGAGAGGAAATATTTAGACTTTACCAGTTGGCAGGAGATTTACAAGCACCCGTTTTTACACATGTTCGTAAAGGAGGGGCAATGGCAGTTCAGCAAGTAATTTCGGATGCCGTACTTACAAATGCGCCATTACATATTGTGCATATTAATAGTATGACATTGGGCGAAATTGAACTTGCCATAGAAATGGTGAACACAGCACAGAAAAGAGGATTTGATATTACCACAGAACTTTACCCTTACACCGCAGCTTCTACTGATATTTCCTCAGTCCTTTTTAATGAAGGTTGGCAAAGTAGGTTCGGCATGAGTTATAACGATTTGCAGTGGGTTACCACAGGGGAAAGACTGACAGAGAAAACGTTTAAAACATATAGAAAAGAGGGAGGCACGGTGATTATGCACATGATGAAACCTGCATGGATTCAGGCAGGAATTTCATCCGCAGGCACTATCATCGCTTCCGATGGTATGCCCTATGCCAAATTGGCTCACCCAAGAACTGCTGGTACTTTTTCCAGAGTTTTGGGTAAATATGTTAGAGAAGACAACGTGTTAAGCTTAGCAGAGGCCATTAATAAGATAACATTTCTGCCGGCAAAAAGGCTTGAAAAAATTGCGCCAATAATGCGGTTTAAAGGAAGAATACAAGTAGGAGCTGATGCAGATATTACCATTTTTAACCCCGCAACTATAATTGATAAAGCAACTTTTGAAAAAGGCTTGGAGTTTTCTGAAGGCATTCGCTATGTGATGGTTAATGGTGTTTTTGTTGTTAAAAAAGGCAAAACTGTGGAAGGCGTTTTCCCAGGTCAGCCAATTTATGGAAAATATAAAAAATAGAAAAATTTAAAATTAAATAATTAGACAGATGAAAGTACATATTAATTTATTATTAGTGGTGTTTCTTATTGTAGCTGCAAGGTGCACTCAAAAAACAAGCTCGTCTTCAGAAAACGAAAACACTACAGAAGCGAGCGAAACCTACACAATGGACGATTTTAAAACCATGAAAAAGATTGATTCTCATGTACATATTTATACAGAAGGCACCACAATAATGGACTTGGCGCGAGACTATAACTTTCGCCTGTTAGATATTTCTGTAGATGTACCTAGTTACCCTGCTGTTGAAAAACAGGTAGCCATTAGGGCAAAACACCATGCAGACGAACCCGACTTAATCGCGTTTAGTACGGCATTTACCTTAACTGGCTGGGACAGTGAGGACTGGGCCGACCGTGTAATCGATCAACTCAGCAAAGACTTTGAAAAAGGAGCTAACTCTGTAAAAATTTGGAAAAACATAGGCATGGAAGCCAAAGATAAAGACGGCAACCTGATTATGATTGATGATCCAAAATTTGACCAAGTTTTTAAGTTTATAAAAGACCAGGGTAAGGTATTGCTAAGCCATGCGGGCGAACCCAAAAACTGTTGGTTGCCACTCGACTCAATGACGGTAAAAAATGATTATAATTATTTTAAAAGCCACCCTCAGTACCATATGTACCTGCATCCCGAATTGCCTTCCTATGAAGATCAGATAAAAGCGAGGGATAATATGTTGGCCAAAAACACTGATATACCTTTTGTGGCGGTTCATATGGCCAGCTTGGAGTGGAGTGTGGACGAAGCAGCCAAATTTCTGGATCGCTTTCCTAATGCCAGCCTCGATTTGGCCGAACGTGTAAGCCATACTCAGTACCAATCGCAACAAGATCGCGAAAAAGTGCGTAACTTTTTTATAAAATACCAAGATAGAATTCTTTATGCCACCGATTTTGGGCAGAAAGAGGAAACCGACCTTGAAGACCTGAAAAAATACATGATGGAAGTTTGGCTAAACGATTGGGCTTATTTTAATACAGAGGAAATGGTAAAAGTGCCCCAACTGGACGACCCTGTTAAAGGCCTAGCATTGCCCAAACAAGTAGTAGATAAGCTTTACCGCACTAACGCAGAAAAAATATTTGTAAATGCATGGAAAGAAAACTAAATAGTGTTTGTCTATAAATTCCAATATTGTCATTCATTCAAAATCAAGAACCTAATAACAATGATACCGTCATTCCTGCGTAGGCAGGAATCTGTAAATAGGGGGAAGTAGCATTTAGAATATAAAAATAGTAAAATTTAGACATTTGAAACTTTTACAACAACGCAGGTTTTAAAGACACTGACCCGATAGCTATCGGATTTATGGACAGACATTGTTTATTCACCCTAAAACAAACAAAAAATGAAACGAAGCACAGCATTACTTCTTTTTTTAACCTTTTTTAGCTCGATTAGTATGGCTCAGGAAAAATCAATTGACAACACCTCTCTTTTAGCAAAAAAAACAGCAGACTTTGAATTAAGCGGTGATGGAAAAGCCAATAGTTGGCAAAGCACACAATGGGTTAATATGGCACAGCGAAAGCAGTTAGATACCCCCATGGAAACAAAGTTTAAAGTACTCTATTCTAATAAAGGCATTTATTTTTTATTCTTTAGCCAGGATACCCGATTAGATGCCTCTATTTTAGAAGACAATAAACACCTGTGGACAGAAGATGTGGTAGAAGTTTTTCTATGGCCAGATACCTCCAAAGAAGCGTATTTCGAGTATGAGCTATCTCCACTTAATTACGAACTTCCCTTAATGGTTATGAATATGGGCGAGCAGCGGCATAGGTGGCAGCCGTGGTTTTATGAAGATGACAGAGCAGTTTTGCACCAAACCGCAGTGCAAGGAGGTAGCAAAGAAAGCGGTGCCAGTATTACAAGCTGGACAGGCGAATTTTTCATTCCGTTTTCATTGCTTTTGCCACTTGGGCAAATGCCCCCTGAACCCGGCACGGTATGGAAAACCAATATGTACCGAATGGATTACGTGAACAAAAAAGGAATGTATTGGTCGTGGCAAGCAATAAACAGTAGCTTTCATGAAATTCATAATTTTGGCACATTACAATTTGAGTAAAAAAATAGTTGCCTCATCAAATTTTGGCATTAATAGTTAAAAGTAATTGAGGTAAAACTAACAACTTTCACTTATGAAAATTTCCTATCAATTTTTAATCGCTTTCACCTGGTTTATAAACAGCAACCATCTGCTTACAGCACAAAAGCAATCGCAGCCCAACATTCTTTGGATTACCTGCGAAGACATTAGCCCCACGCTCTCCTTTTATGGCGATAGTACCGCCAGCACACCAACCCTTGATAAACTTGCTGCCGAAAGCCTTATTTACACCAATGCCTTTGCCACAGTAGGGGTTTGTGCTCCCAGTCGTTCTTCCATTATTACTGGTATGTACCCAATTTCTATTGGTACACATAATATGCGCACGGCCAAAGATTATAATGGTTGGGGGTTAAGAAAATACAATTTGCCTTCAAATGCCAAAGATATTAAAGGTAATAAAGTGCCATTATACTCTGTGGTTACCCCTCCTGAAATAAAATGTTTTACTGAATACCTTAGAGAGGCGGGGTACTATTGTACTAATAATGTTAAAACCGATTACCAGTTTGCTGCACCAGTATCTGCCTGGGATGCCAACAACGATAAAGCCCATTGGAAGAATAGGGCAGAAGGACAGCCCTTTTTTGCTGTATTTAATTTAGATATAACTCATGAGTCAAGAATTTGGCTCAATAAAGAACTGCCTTTAACCGTAGATAAGGAAACAGTACCTTTGCCACCGTATTACCCCGATAATCCGGTAGTTCGGCAGGATGTTGCCAGAAACTATTCCAATATTGAACTATTGGATAAGCAGGTAGCTGACCTTATTAAAGAAATTGAAGATGCTGGTTTGCTTGATAATACCATCATCTTTTTTTACAGCGACCATGGCGGGCCGCTTCCCCGAGGCAAACGAGAACACTACGATTCTGGATTAAAAGTGCCTTTTCTTGTACGTTTTCCTCACAGTAAAGCTGCCGGTCGGGTAGATGAACTTATCTCCTTTGTTGATTTGGCGCCAACAGTACTTTCGCTTGCAGGCATTCAAGTGCCTGATTATATGCAAGGCCGTGCTTTTCTTGGTACACACAAAAAAGCCGGCACCGCTCGAAACTATGTATTTGGCTCTGGCGATCGGTTTGATGATTACTCGGATCGCATACGTACAGTTAGGGATAAAAATTATTTATATGTAAAAAATTATTACCCCGAACTACCTGCTTATAAAGATGTAACCTACCGCAAAAATATAGATATGATGAATACGTTATTATCTCTTCGGGATAAAGATAGTTTAAAAGGGCCAACCGCTCAATGGTTTAAACCACATAAGCCAGCAGAAGAACTATATGACGTTAATGCCGACCCCTATAATATGCATAATATAATTAATGACTCCGCCTATGCCAATAAGGTAAAAGAAATGCGCACGGCCCTTGAAGATTGGTTAGCTACAGTTGGTGATAAAGGGGCTGAAGTTGAGCTGGATTTATTGCATAAGATGTGGCCTGGAGGGGTGCAGCCCGTTACCAGTTCGCCAATCTTAGAATATGTAAATGATAAAATTACAGCCTCCACTGGTACAGAAGGAGCCTCTCTTGTATATATTGTTAGCAAAAAACCATTAGAGCCTGGGTTAAATGCTGGCTGGCAGCTTTACCAAAATCCCATAAAGCTGCTTAAAGGAGAACGAGCGTATTTTATGGCTGCAAGAATTGGCTTTGCTGATAGCAAGGTGGTGGAATATATTAAGGGCATCTCTATTAATTGACCGAGATGTATAATGCAAGTAGCCTTGCTATGCTTTTATAATTTTCATTTTAACCTGTGCTTAGTGCAATTATTTCGAAAAATTCCACGGCTCTCCCACCCTAAAATCTTTTGCTAGAGCCTCCGAATGACGGTTTTGTTGTTTAACCCGCATTATTCATGCGATTAACTTTGTGTAGATGCCCCACGTGTCGCTTCGCAACCGCTAAAGCTAGTTCCTTCTCCGTAGTACTACGAAGGAGTAGCGGAGGAACAAGGCGTTAAAACACGAAGGTAATCTTGAGTCCACTCCGAAAACACCCAAAACCAAAAAAGTTTCTTTTGGCGACATTCTTATCTTTCTCAATTAGCTGAAAATCAAGCATTACCGAATCTCGAAAACCAAAAATCTCCTGCCTGCCAGTCAGGCACGGCATCCAAAATAACTCTTTTTTTGAAAATTGTCTGTTTTCGGAGTGGACTCAAAATTTACTTGTAAAAAGCAACTATTGCCCTCAATTTAGCTTACTCTCCTTGAAACTTATACCTAATTCCCCAACTGCCTCTTAGTATAGCCGAATCACCAATAATGGGGGCAAGCTCAATATGAAACCCGAAATTTTTTACTGCAAACGGGTATATATTTAACCCTATGGGAATAACTACTCCGGCAAAGGTTGTTATTCTTCCACCAAGCCCAGCATAAAACTCGTAGTAATCTTTGTTAAAAATATCATAAGTTACCACCGCTTCAAGAGTGGTATCATCAAAGTAATTAGTGTCTCTTAGAAAACACCTTGTTTTGTAACAACTACTGGAAATGTTGCCAGTTATCCGCCAACATTTTCTCTAACTTTGGGGTCTAATTTCTATTTGTTTCGAAAAAAGCCAGACAATCA